>WUUC01225665.1_pt1 | contig 34468 bp, 35 predicted proteins | sample 6278441 | NCBI WGS metagenome assembly WUUC01 (sample SAMN13675441, study PRJNA597444) | soil metagenome | isolation source: soil | place: USA: Washington | collected 2017-10
TCACGTCCGTCCTCGCCATGAGGTCCATGACCTTCGCGGCGGCCACCCTGGCCTCCTCCGACATGCCGATGAGCTCGGCCACCAGCATGCCGGGCAACGGGTATGCGAACTCCGCCTTCAGGTCGACCACCTGGCCGGCGGCCGCGGCGGCTTCCATGCGGTCCAGCAACATGTTGGTCAGCTCCGAGGCCAGCGGGCGGACCACCTCGGGCCGGCGTGAGCTGAACGCCTTGCCGATCAGCCTGCGCAGCCGGCGGTGGTCCTGGCCGAAGGTGGTGGACACGTTGTCCATCGCGACCCAGCTGATCATCTCCCAGTCGGGCGGGATCTCGCCGTTGATGAAGGCGGGCCAGTGGTTGCGGGCACTCTTGGTGACGTTCGGGTCGCCCAACAGCTTCTTGCTGACCTCGTAGCTGTTGACCGACCAGCACACGACACCGCCGGGGAGCTCCACCTGGGTGGCGGGTCCCTGCGCACGCAGGCTGTCCGCCTGGGTGTGCATCTGGTGGCCGGTGTTGTCCAGCGGAATCGGACGGCCTTTCTCCATAGCTGTCTCCCAAGATCTCTCAATGGATCCGCCCAGACCATCAGCGCCGAGCAGAAGGCACCCATTAGCACGTAACACAATGATATCCGTGAATCGATAGTCCAGAAGCGAATTCCGGCGTTGTCACTGAATTCAGCAATTCGCGAGACGGACGGATTTAATCCACGTCCAGTAACCGCAACATGGGAGGTGCCGTGACGCGACGGTCATAGGACGCTGGCGCCATAGGTACACGAAGAGTGACGGAGTCGGAACGCACAATGATCACGCTCGCGAAGGGTTCGGCCGGTGACCGCTGTTGACGACGCACCGACGACCGCCGGGAGGCGGGAATGGTTAGGGCTGGCAGCACTCGCCCTACCGACGTTCATCGTGGCCATCGACGTCTTCGTCCTGCTGCTGGCGCTGCCGAAGGTGGCGACGGACCTCGACGCCGGCGCCAACCAGCAGCTGTGGATCACTGACAGCTACGGCTTCGTGCTGGCCGGTTTCCTGCTCATGATGGGCAGGCTGGGTGACCGGATCGGCCGCCGCAGGCTGCTCCTGATCGGTTCCGCCGCATTCGGCATCGGCTCCATCGTGTGTGCCTACTCGACCAGTGCGGAGATGCTGATCGTGGCGCGGGCGGCGCTGGGCATCGCCGGCGCGACCGTGATGCCGTCGACGTTGGCGCTGATCGCCACCATGTTCCGGAACCCGAAGCAGATGGCCGCCGCGTTCGGCGTCTTCTCCGGCACCTTCACCCTGGGCGCGATCTTCGGGCCGGTCATCGGCGGGTTGATGCTGACCCACTTCTGGTGGGGCTCGGTGTTCCTGCTCGGCGTGCCGATCATGGCGCTGCTGCAGGTGGTCGGCCCGAAGCTGCTGCCCGAGGCCCGCGGTCCGCGCGGCGCCGGCGGGCTGAACGCGGCCAACGTGGTGCTGTCGCTGCTGGCGTTGCTGCCGGTCATCTACGGGCTCAAGGAACTGGTCAGGCACGGCTGGCAGGTCGTCCCGCTGGTGTCGCTGCTGGCCGGGCTCGGGTTCGGGGTGGCGTTCGTGCGCCGGCAGCGGCGGACGGCCGACCCGATGCTGGACCTGGCGCTGCTGCGGGACCGCACGATCAGCACCGCCCTGACCGGGATGCTGGTCTACAGCGCGCTCGGCGGCGGGATCCTGATGCTGATGCCGCTGTACTTCCAACTGGTCGCGGGCATGTCCCCCCTCCAGGCAGGACTGGCGATGGTGCCCGGCATGGTCACCGCCGCGGTCGGTATCCGGCTGGCACCCAGGCTGGCCGCCCGGTTCCGGCCCGCCTACGTGATCGCGCTCGGGCTCGCCGGTGGCGCCGCCGGGTTCGGGGCCATGACGGGGTTCAGCGTCGCGTCGGGCGCCGCCACCCTGGTGATCGGCTTCGCGGTGGCGGCCTTCTGCTGTGTGACGATGCCCGTTCTCGGCAACCAGCTGGTGGTCGCCGCCGCCCCGCCGGAGCGGGCCGGCTCGGCCGGCTCCATGGCCCAGATGGCCAACGAGCTCAGCTCCACCGTCGGCCTGGCCGTCTACGGCACCATCGGCGCCGCCGTCTACCGCGCCACCCTCGACCTCCCTTCCGGTGTGCCGGCCGACGCCGCGACGGCCGCGAACGACAGCCTGGTCGGCGCCACCGCGGCGGCCGCCGGGCTGCCGGACGACACGGCCGCCGCGGTGCTGGAACCGGCCCATGAGGCCTTCGCCTCCGGAGTGCACGTGGTCGCCGCCATCGGCACCGCCACGCTGGTGGTGATGGCGGCGGCCGTCGTCATCCGGCTGCGGCACGTCCCCCCGTTCGGGCAGGAGGTCCCGGCATGACAGGCGGTGTCCTCCTGGAACGCACGACATGGGCCGGCGTGCGTTCAGCTGGCGAGGCGGTCACCGCCGGCAGGACCGGCGGTCGGGAGGGGCACGACCGGCGCGGCGGCACGGTCTCGACCGGTACGGCGGGAGTTGGCGAAGCGACGCATGATCGGACGTTCGACGCACGTGTACAGCAGCGCCGCGGCCAGGACCGCGCACCCGAGCAGCAGAGCGAGCACGGCCAGCGCGACCGGGGTGCTCCAGGTCGTGGTCTGCCCGAGCAGCCGGTGACCGTAGTCCAGCACCAGCCAGTGGACCATGTAGAAGGCGAAGGAGATCTCGCCGAGCCAGACCATGAACCGGCTGGACAGCCAGCTGCGCTCGTTGGCGGCGTCGATCCTCGCGCCGGCGACGATGACCAGGCCGAGCGGCACGACCATCGTGGCAGCGACCCGGTAGGGACCGGGGAACAGCGGCGTGATGGCGTAGGCCGCCACCGCGAGCGCCGCCGCGCCGCCGAGGCCGACCGGGATCTTCTGGCCGGTGATGACGATCCGGCCGAGGAAGATGCCGAACACGAACTCCAGCATCCGCACCGGCGGGAACGAGGCGACGAACCACTGCTCCCACAGGGTCAGCTCGTTGATCGGCATCAGTGCGCCGCCGGCGAGCGCCTGCGCCTCCGGCAGCACGGTGGCCAGCGTGGGCACGAGGAAGATCGCCAGCACGACCACGCCGGCCCAGGCCCAGAGCCGTTCGGGGCGGATCCGCCTGATGGCGAAGTACAGCAGCGGGAACGAGAGGTAGAACAGCAGCTCGCAGGACAGCGACCAGGACACCACGTTGCCGCTGTAGAGCGCGGTGAGGTCCGGGAACCAGGCCTGGATCAGCAGCAGGTTGTACAACCAGGTGTCGTCGGCCACCGCGCCGGTGACCGAGATCAGCAGGAGGAAGGCGACGACGGCGGTCACCAGGTGGTTGGGGAAGATCTTGAATAATCGCCGGCGCCAGAACTTCCGCATCGTGTCGGTGGACCGTGCCGACCAGGTCAGCACGAACCCGCTGAGCACGAAGAAGAAGGAGACCCCGGCCCAGCCACCCCCGCCCACGACCGAACCGAGGGTGTCCACCGCGGCCGGCGAGGAGAACAGCCCGGCGAACAGGACGCCGTGGAAGCCGAAGACCATCAGCGCGGCGATGAACCGCAGTCCTGTGAGCGACGGCAGCCGGGACCCCTTGACGTCCGGCTGCTTGGGTAACAAGATCTGTTGAGGCATCCTCGCCCTCCACTTCGGCTCGACCCCCGTCTCGACCATGACCATGGACCTTCGCGGCTGCACCCGCATCCTCGTGGTTGCCGTGGTCCACTGCGGACCGACCCGGGAGAGCCTCGTGGAGTTCCGCCCCCTCCCAGATCCGCGAGTCCAACCACCACGACCGCCGAGTTCGACAAACGCGGCAGCCCCGGGTTGTCCACAGCCACCCCAGTTGTCCACAGGCAAGATCGACTTTCCCGGGCCTGTCCCCCATCGCCGATAGACTGGCCAGTGGGTGGCCCCCCGGGAGTGGTGGGGTTTGCCATCGCGTGGGGCTTCGGCAAAGGCGTTCGCCCTGGTCAAACGTGCGTCCTCGGCTGCGTCGTGTGGTGCGTCCATTGTGTTCAGACCCGGATCTGCCGATGGTCCTTGCGGTGGGGTCGCACCCGGTTCGGTGGGGCGGCGGGCTTCGCCGCTGCGCGCCCCGCGCAGCGGGGTTTGCCATCGCGTGGGGGTGTGGTCAAACGCCACGGCGCCTCCCGGAGTGCCGATCTCCGGGAGGCGCCGTGGCGTTCGTGTTCGGTGGGGCTATGAATCGACCGATACCGGCTCGTACTTGTGTAGGACGACGCCGGTGCTCAGTACGTTGGCGGCCTTCAGTTTCATGTGCACGTTGCCGAGGCCGTGGAAGGGGCGCACCGGCTCGTTCCACACGACCGGGTGAATCCAGCAGTGGATCTCGTCCACGACGCCGAGCTTGACGAGGTTGAAGGCGAGCTCGCCGCAGCCGTAGCTCAGCAGGTTGCCGGTGTGTTGTGCCTTGAGCCGGCGCACCTCGTCGCCGAGGTCACCCTTGATGAGCGTCGCGTTCCAGTCGAGCGGCCCGGTCAGGGTCGTCGAGGCGACGTACTTCGGCATGGTGTTCACGGTCTCGGAGAACGGGTCGGTGCGCGGCGACCAGAAGGGGGCGATGTGTTCGTAGGTCTTGCGGCCGAGCAGCATCGCGTCGCCGAGGCGGAGGTCGTCGACGGCGGCGCCGTCGAGCCCGTCGTCGTCGTACCAGTCCATGTCCGGGCCGATGCTGCCATCCGCCGTCATGTTGAACGTGATGATCGCTTTGCCCATCAGCTATGACTCTTCCCTTCGTGCGTTACCGCGCGTGTACGACGTCTCACTGCTCCACCGGTGGATTGTCGTCCTCGCGGCCCGTTCCGGCATCTCCGAGGTTGCGCAAACCCCCGGCCTCCCTCGTGGACGAACGCCGCAACGCCGGAGATGCCGCGTGGTGCGACGGATGTGAGGCTTAGCCGCATGGCTGAATTCGACGGCAAAACTGTTCTCATTACCGGCGGTGGGAGCGGCATCGGTTTTGCCACCGCGCGACAACTGGTCGACGCGGGTGCGAACGTGGTGATCGCCGGCCGCCGCGTCGAGCGTATCGACGCCGCGGCGAAGGAGCTGGATCCTACTGGCGACCGGGTTCTCGCCGTGGCCACCGACGTGTCCCGCACGGACGACCTCGACGAGCTGATCAGCCAGATCAAGAACCGGCACGGCCGGCTGGACGGCGTTTTCGCCAATGCCGGCGTTTCTTTTTCCTCCCCGAGTGCGCAGGTCAGCGAAGCTGATTTCGACCGGGTAGTCGGCATCAATTTCAAGGGCGCCTTCTTCACGATCCAGAAAGCGGTGTCGTTGTTCGACGACGGCGGCGCCGTGGTGGTCAACGGCACGTGCCTGACGCACCGCGGCATGGGGCTGGCGTCGGTGTACGCCGCGACGAAGGCCGCGGTGACCAACCTGACCCGCTCGCTCGCCGCGGACCTCGCCGGCCAGGGCATCCGGGTCAACGCGGTCAGCCCCGGCTTCACCGACACGGACATGCTCGACGAGGTGGCCCCGGTCGAGGAGGCACGCGCGGCGATCGCCGGCCTGGCTCCGCTCGGCCGGCTCGGCAAGCCGGAGGAGGTCGCCGACGCGGTGGTCTTCCTGCTGTCGCCGCGGGCTGCCTTCATCACCGGCCAGGACCTCGGCGTGGACGGCGGCATCTCGAGCTCCTTCCCGCAGTGAGCGCCCGTTCAGGATTGTCAACCACGGATACAAGGAGGTGACCGCGATGGGCCAGGAGGCTGGGACCCGCGCGGTGGTGCTGGGCGGCAGCATTGCCGGCCTGTTTGCGGCCAGGGTGCTCGCGGACGCCTACGACGAGGTCCAGATCGTGGACCGCGACAAGCTCGTCGGCGTCAAGGGGGTGCGGCGGTTCTGCCCGCAGAGCCACCAGGCCAACGGGCTGCTCGCCCGCGGCGTGCAGGTCATGGAGGAGCTCTTCCCCGGGCTCACCCAGGAGATGATCGACTACGGTGTCCCCACCGGCGACCTGTCCGGCAGCTGCCGCTGGTACGCCAGGGGCTTCCGGCTCAAGCAGCAGCACGCCGGCCTGCAGACCCTCGGTGTGATCCGGCCGTTGTTCGAGTACTTCATCCGCGAGCGGGTGCAGCAGATCCCCAACGTGACCTTCGTCGAGGAGCACGACATCCTCGGCCTCGCCACGACGGCGGACAAGAGCCGGGTCACCGGGGCACGGGTGCAGGCCCGCAGCGGTGACACCGAGAAGCTCATCGAGGCCGACCTGGTGGTCGACGCCACCGGACGCGGCTCCCGGACCCCCGTGTGGCTGGAGCAGCTCGGCTACGAGAAGCCGTTCGAGGAGCGCAAGAAGATCGACCTCGGCTACGTGACGCAGCACTTCAAGCTGCGGCCCGGCGTCAACCCCTTCAACGGCGACGTGGCCATCAACCAGATCGCGAACGCCGCGGTGCCGCGGGGCAACGTCTTCTTCCTCGTCGAGAACGGCCGGCTGGAGCTGACCACCTACGGCATCCTCGGCGACCACCCGCCGACCGACCAGCGCGGGCTCATGGAGTGGCTGAAGTCGTTGCCGGCCAAGGACGTCTACGAGACGCTGCGCTACGCCGACCCGATCGACAAGGCGATGCCGTTCAAGTTCCCGACGACGCTGCGCCGGCACTACCACAAGCTGCGCCGGTTCCCCGAGGGCCTGCTGGTCACCGGTGACGCCGTCACCTGCTTCAACCCCGTGTACGCACAGGGCATGAGCGTCGCCGCGCTGTGCGCGCTGGTCATCCGCCAGCACCTGCACAGCGGCGCGGCGCCGGTGCCGCAGGACTACTTCCAGGACCTGGCGAAGGACGCCATCGACGCGGCGTGGGAGATGACCAACATGGTCGACCTGAGCCTCCCCGGCGTCGAGGGCGAGCGCACGCTGAAGGTGCGCTTCGGCAACTGGTTCCTGAAGCGGGTGCAGATCGCCGCGACCCGTGACGGCAAGGTCACCGCGGCGTACTTCAAGGCCGCGGGTCTCGTCGCGAAGCCGGAGACGCTGCAGCGGCCGGCCTTCCTGCTGCGCGTGCTGTGGAAGTCCATGTTCGGCCCGTCCAAGGAAAGCCAGCAGCCGTACGTGTACCAGGTGCCGGCCGGTGTCGAGCCGGCGTTCGGGGAACCGAGCGAACTGCCGAAGGCGGCATGACCAACTCTCCACAACGGCCATGGGTGTCCCGACAGGGGCGCCCATGGCCGTCGCGGACGCGCACAACCCTGGAGTGCCGATGACCACCGCGCACCGAACATGTCCCATCTGCGACGCCGTCTGCGGCCTCCGGATCGACCTCGACAGCACCGGAGCTGTCACGTCGGTGCACGGTGACCAGGAGGACCCGTTCTCCAAGGGCTACATCTGCCCCAAGGGCGCGAGCCTCGGCCGGCTCGACGAGGACCCGGACCGCCTGCGGACCCCGCTGGTCCGCGAGAACGGCGAGCTGCGGGAGGCCACCTGGGACGAGGCGTTCCAGGCGGTCGAGCGTGGTCTCACCGGTGTCATCGAGGCGCACGGCCGCGACGCCGTCGCCGTCTTCTTCGGGAACCCGACCTACCACACCATGGCCGGTTTCCTGTACCGGATGCCGCTGATCCAGTCGCTCGGATCGTCCAACGTGTACTCCTCCGGCACCATCGACCACATGCCGAAGCACGTCGCGTGCGGACACCTCTACGGCGACCCGTTCGCGATCGCGGTACCGGACGTCGACCGGACCGACTACATGCTGATCGTCGGCGCCAACCCCATGGAGTCACACGGTTCGCTGTTCGCCGCGCCCAACCTGCCCGGCAGGCTCAAGGCACTGCGCAGGCGCGGCGGCAAGGTCGTTGTGGTCGACCCGCGCCGCACCAGGACCGCCGCGTTCGCCGACGAGCACCACTTCGTGCGGCCGGGCACCGACCCCTTCCTGCTGCTCGGCATCGTCCACACGCTCCTGGCGGAGAACCTGGCCACGGTCACGGTCGAGGCGAACGGCCTCGACGAGCTGCGCGAGCTGACCCGGGAGTTCTCCCCCGAGGCCGCCGAACGGGTCTGCGGCGTGCCGGCCGAGGCCATCGCCCGGCTGGCCCGCGAGCTGGCCGAGGCGCCGACGGCCGCCGTCTACTCGCGCATGGGCGGGTCCGTGGTGGAGTTCGGGACGCTCACCCAGTGGCTCGTCGACGTCATCAACATCCTGACCGGCAACCTGGACCGGCCCGGCGGAACCATGTTCACCAGGACGGCCGCGCTCGAGGTGTTCCGCACCGGGCAGCCGTTCGAGTGGGGACGCTGGCGCAGCCGGGTCCGCGGCCTGCCCGAGATCCTCGGCGAGCTGCCGACGGCCACGCTGGCCGAGGAGATCGAGACGCCGGGCGAGGGCCAGATCCGGGCGCTGGTGAACATCGCGGCCAACCAGGTGCTCGCGGCACCCAACGGCCCACGGCTCGACAAGGCGTTCGGCCAGCTGGACTTCATGGTCTGCGTCGACCCGTACCTCAACGAGACGACCAGGCACGCCGACGTCATCCTGCCGCCGCCGCGCATCATGCAGATGCCGCACTACGACTTCCTGCTGCAGATCGTGACCGTGCGCAACTACACCAGGTTCTCCCCCGCGGTCCTCCCGTTGGAGCCGGACCAGCGGTCCGAGGCGGAGATCATGGCGCGGCTGACGTTGATCGCGGCCGGTGCGGGCGCGGGCGCCGACCCGTCCGGTGTGGACGAGATGTTCATCGGCCAGATCCTCCAGGGGGCCACCCAGATGCCCGGCTCGCCGGTCGAGGGCGCCGACGTGGCGGAGCTGCGGGCCACGATCGAGGGCGACGACGGTCCGGAGCGGGTCCTGGACACCATGCTCAGGTTCGGCCCGTACGGCCTGTCGCTCGCCACCCTGAAGGCGAACCCGCACGGCATCGACCTCGGCCCGCTGGAGCCCCGGCTGAAGGAGCTGCTGTGCACGCCGTCCGGCCGGGTCGAGCTGGCCCCGCCGCCCATCGTCGAGGACTTGGCACGGCTGCGTGCACGTGCGGCCGCACCGACGCCGGACGTGGTGCTGATCGGGCGGCGCCAGCTGCGGTCCAACAACAGCTGGCTGCACAACGTCCCGAGCCTCCAGGGCGGGAGCAACCGGTGCACCATGCACATCAACCCGGTCGACGTCGCCAGGTTCGGGCTCGGTGAGCAGGCGGTCGTGCGGTCGGCCGTGAGCGAGCTGGTCGTCGAGGTCGAGCCGAACGACGCGATCATGCCCGGCGTCGTCAGCATCCCGCACGGCTGGGGACACACCGGTGGCCGGCAGCGGGTCGCGGCGGAACACGCCGGCGTCAACGCGAACGCGCTGACCGACGAGTCCGTTGTGGATGTTCCGTCCGGCAACGCGGTCTTCAACGGCGTGCCCGTCACCGTCAGCCCGTACCAGGCGTAGCCATGGCGAAACCACTCCCATTAGCTTCGCGCCTGGCGGAACTGGCCATCGTCAGCCCGGACGCCGCGGCGCTGACCATGGGAAGCCAGCGGGTCACCTACGCCGAGCTCGACGCGATGGCGCGGGCGGCCCGCGCTCGGCTCGACGGGCTCGGGCTCCCGGCGGGACGACCCGTCGCGCTGCACGCGGTGAAGACCCCGCGCACCGTCGCGGTGGTCGCCGCCTGCCTCGCGGCCGGCCGGCCGCTGCTGATCCCGTCCGCCGAGCTGGGCGCCACGACGTTCGACACGATCCTCGGGAACGCCGGGATCACGGACCTGCTGACCGCGGAGCCGTTCGACCGGACCACCGACCTCCACATCCACAAGCTGGACCCGGAGCCGTGGTCCGACGAGTCGGCGACGGCGCCCGGCGAGCCGCACACCGCGGCCGGCGGCGACACGGCCCTGCTGCTCACCACGTCCGGCTCGACGGGGCTGCCGAAGGTCGTGCCGCTGACGGCCGGCGCGATCGACCGGTTCACCGACTGGGCCGCCGGGCAGTTCGGCCTCGGGCCGGGCACCCGCGTGCTCAACTACGCGCCGCTGAACTTCGACCTGTGCCTGCTGGACATCTGGGCCACCCTCAAGGCGGGCGGCACCGTCGAGCTGGTCGGCGCGCAGCACTCGACCAACGGGCGCCACCTCGGCGAGCTGGTGCGCGACGGGATCACCGTCGTGCAGTCGGTGCCGATGCTGTTCCGGCTGCTGGCCGACAGCTGGGACGGCGAGCCGTTCACCGGCGTCCGGCACGTGGTCCTCACCGGGGACAAGATCTCCTCGACCCTGTTGAACGAGCTCCCCCGGCTGGTCCCGAACGCCAGGATCTGGAACCTCTACGGCTGCACCGAGACCAACGACAGCTTCCTGCACGAGATCGTGCCGGACGGCGACGCCACCGCCGACGTGCCGATCGGGCGACCGCTGCCGGGGGTCGACGCGCTCGTGGTCGACCCGGACGGCACCGTCCTCGACGGACCGGCCACCGGCGAGCTGTACGTGCGCACGCCGTTCCAGACGCCGGGTTACCTCAACCCGGGCGGACCCGACAAGTTCGTCGACATCGGCGGCGGCCGGTACTTCCGGTCCGGTGACCTGGTCCGACGCTCCGCCGACGGCGTGTTCACCTTGGTGGGGCGCAACGACTTCCAGGTCAAGGTGCGCGGCACCAGGGTGAACCTGGAAGAGATCGAGCTGGTGCTCCTGGAGCACGAGGACGTGGTCGAGGCCGCCGTGATCGGGCTGCCGGACGACGTCGCCGGGGTGCGCATCCACGCGGTCGTCCGCGGCGCCGCCCCCGGCAGGCCGAGCGGGCTCGGGCTGCGCGAGCACTGCCGGCACCGCCTGCCGCGGGTCGCGATCCCCGCCGCCATCCAGATCGTGCGTGAACCCCTGCCGGCGACGTCGACCGGCAAGGTCGACCGGCAGCAGATTCGCCGGAATGTCCTCGACAGGAGCTGACATGAGCAATGCCGAAGTGGTCAAGAAGTACATCGTCACCGAGTTCTTACCCGACGTGGCGGTCGAGGAGCTGGAGGACGGCTACGACCTGCTCGCCTCCGGTGTGATCGACAGCCTCGGCCTGCTACGCCTGGTCAGCTGGTTGGAGACCGAGTTCGAGCTCCCGATCGACGACGTCGAGATCGTGGAGCAGGACTTCGTGTCCGTCGACGCGATCTGCGCGTTCATCGACCGCGTCGGCGTGGCGCGCGTACCGGCCGAGACGGAGAGCTAGTCCGATGATCATTCGCAGGATCGACGACATCACCCCGGTGGAGTGGGGCAGCGGCACCAGCCACCGCTTCCTGACGGCCCGCGACGGCATGGGCTACACGGTCACCGAGACGATCGTGCGCGCCGGCACCAAGTCGCCGCTGGAGTACAGGAACCACCTCGAGGCCTGCTACTGCATCGAGGGCAGCGGCTCGGTGATCGAGGCCGACGGCACCGAGCACGCGATCGTGCCCGGCACGCTGTACGCACTCGACCGGCACGACCCCCACTGGCTGGTCGGGGCGCCGCACGAGGACATGCGGTTGGTGTGCGTGTTCACGCCGGCGCTGAACGGCGACGAGGCGCACAACTTCGACCAGCGCGACTTCTCCAACTACTGAGCGGGTGGCGGGAATGCGCACGTGGACGGCCGAACAGCGAGACCTCCGCATCGACTACGCCGACCATTTCGAGGCGTGGTCGGACGGACACGTCGAGCGCGACAAGAGAGCCGAGTTCCCCCACGAGCAGTGGAAGGACGTGGGGGCGTCCGGCCTGTTGCGCCTGCCGTTCGAGAAGCAGTGGGGCGGGTCGGGCCACGACCTGCTGACCACCATGTACGTGCTGGAGGGACTCGGCTACGGCTGCCGGGACAGCGGTCTGAACTCGTGCATCGCCACGCAGCTGGTGAGCACCGGGATCCCGTTGCAGCGCTTCGGTACTCCCGAGCTCAAGGAGCGCTACCTCGGCGGGATCAGTGACGGGACGCTGATCGGCGCGCACGCGATCACCGAGCGGCACGGCGGTTCCGACGCGGCCAGCATGAAGACCATGGCGGTCCGCGACGGCGACAACTACGTCATCAACGGTGAGAAGTGCTTCATCAGCAACGGGCCGGTGGCCGACCTGATCCTGGTCTACGTCAGGACCAAGCACGGCAGCGGTCCGTTCGGCATCACCACCTTCCTCGTCAGGACGGACACGCCCGGCGTGGAGATCGGCCCGACCATCGACAAGATGGGGCTGCGCACCTCGCCGTTCGCCAACATCACGTTCAACGACGTGGTGGTGCCGATGGACCACATGGTCGGCAAGCTCGGCAAGGGCTTCCTCATCCTCGACTACGTGATGAAGTGGGAAGTCCTGTGCGCCTTCGTCCTCAGCCTCGGGGCGATGCGGTCCCGGCTGGAGCGGTGCGTCGAGTTCGCCAGGTCGCGCACGCAGTTCGGCTCGAAGATCGGCACCTACCAGCTGGTCGCCAGCAAGATCGTGGAGATGAAGATCGGCATGGAGACCGCCCGCAAGTGGCTGTACGACACCGCGGAGCAGTTCCTCGCCGGCGAGAACGTGATGATCGACCTGGCCATCACCAAGCTCGTGACCAGCGAGACCAATGTCAGGTCGGCCGCGGACGCCGTGCAGATCTTCGGCGGGCGCGGATACACCACCGAGTTCGGGCTGGAGAAGGACCTCCGCGACGCGACCGGAGGAACGATCTACTCGGGAACCTCCGAGATCCAACGGGACAAGATCGCTCGCATGCTCGGAATTTCCTGAAGTGAAAGGCGGAGACGAGATGACGTCGGAAACGGCGCCGCAGGACCTGCTGGCGGTCACCGAGTTCCTGGATCACGACAGCACGGTGGTGCGCGACTTCGTCGACCGCGCCGTCGGCGCCGAGGCCGGCACGCCGGTGGAGACCGCGATCAAGCTCTACTACGCCGTGCGTGACAAGATCATGTACGAGGTGTACGGGGCGGACCTGTCCCGCAACGGCCTGCGTGCCAGCTCCATCATCAGCAGGGGCCGCGGGTTCTGCATCCACAAGTCCACTGTGTACGCCGCGGTGTGCCGGGCCGCCGGCATCCCCAGCCGGATCGTGCTGACCGACGTGCGCAACCACCTCGCCTCCGAGCGGCTGCGCCAGCTCGTCGGCGGGGACGTCTTCCGGTTCCACGCGCTCAACTCCGTGTACCTGGAGGGGCAGTGGGTGCGGGCCACGCCCGTGTTCAACAAGATGCTGTGCCGGCTGTACGGCATCACCCCGCTGGAGTTCGACGGCCGCGCCGACAGCGTGTCCCACCCCTACGACACGGCGGGGCGGCGGTACATGGAGTTCCTGCGCGACCACGGCGACTTCGACGACTTCCCCTACGAGTACGTGATCGAGGGGATCCGCGCGGCACACCCGAAGCTGTTCGCCAGCAGGAACAAGCTGGCCGAGGGTTCGCTCGTCGCCGAGGCGTCGTACCCGCAGGCCGCGTAGTCATGGACGAGCAGTCGGCAGACCTGGTCGAGGCGCTCGACGCGTGCGCCTGGCGGCTGCGCGGCACCCGGCGCGACCTCGACGAGTACCAGGACTACTGCACCCGCAGGGGGCTGCCGGCCGACGAGCAGATGATCGCCCGGCTGGCGGACTCGGTGCGGCACGCCGAGGTGCGCATCGCCGAGCAGCGACAGGTGCTGCTGTCCTCCGGTGCCGCGACGGCGGAGGAGCTGTCGGGCGCCGAGGTGGTGCTCCGGTTCGGGCAGGCCACGCTCTCCTACACGCGCGGCGCGCTGGAGTGGTGCTCGGCCTCCTACGACCAGACGCACATGGCGCAGTTCTTCGACCTGCGCCAGCAGGACTCCCCCGCGGTCAACTACGAGCGCTACGAGCACGACTCGGTCCGCCAGGTGGAGACCCAGGTCCTGGCGGTCCTCGGGCTGTCACCGGAGACCCACGCGGTGAGCGCCACCTCCTCCGGGGTGGCCGCCTACACGCTCGTCGAGGCGTTCCTGATCCGGGAACGGCTGCGGCCGGGCGACACCGTGCTGCTGGCGCCCTACATCTACTTCGAGGGCTCCGAGCAGGTCACCCTGCTGCCGTTCGTCCGGGTGGAGCGTGCGGCCGGGTACGGCGTCGAGGAGATCGTCGCCGACGCGCTGCGCCACCGCCCGAGGGTGATCTTCGTCGACCCGCTGGCGAACACGGCGCAGCAGCGCATGATCGACGTGATGGAGCTGACCGCGCGGCTGCGGGCGGTCATCGACCGGCCGACCACGGTGGTGATCGACGGCACCATGGTCTCCGGCGGTCTGCCACCGGAGACGTTGGCACACCACGACCTGGTGGAGGTGCTCTACTACGAGAGCGGGTCGAAGTACCTGCAGCTCGGGCTGGACGCGGGGATGGCCGGCATGGTCGCCTACCCGGTCGCGCTGGCGGAGAAGTTCGACCGGCAGCGCCGCAACACCGGGCTGATCCTGTACCGGCACGGCGCCGACCTGTTCCCGCGCTACCAGCGCGCGCTCTACCGTAGGCGCATGACGCGCATCGGCGCGAACGCGGTGCGGACGGCCGAGCTGCTGCGGGCCGACCCCCGGGTGAGCGACGTGGGCCAGGTCTTCCACCCCGGTCTGCCCGACCACCCCGACCGCGACATCGCGGCGCGCCTGCCGTACGCGGGTGGCTGTGTGACCTTCCTGTTCCACGAGCGGGACCGCAACACCAAGCAGGAGCTGAACACGTTGTTCGACGGGGTGTTCACCCACACCCGGCAACTCGGCGTGCAGCTCACCAAGGGTGCCAGCTTCGGCTTCTCGGTGCCGAGGATCTCGCCGGCGGACGCCTTCGACGAGGACGAGCCGCCGTTCCTGCGGCTCTACGCCGGCGACCGGGGCAACCAGGTCGAGCTGCTCGCCGAGGCGATCGGTCAGGCACTCGCCGAGCACGTCGGCCGGGTCGGCCGGCCACCGCACAGGCGAGCGGTGTGACAGGGAAACCAACAGATTCGGAGCTCACATGTCGAACACCATCCGTGGCGTCGTACCCCTGCTGGGATATGCCGTGCTGTCCGCGGCCGTCGACGTGTACGCGGGCAACATCGTGCAGTCGCTGAGCCCGATCACGGTCGCGGCGGTGTCCTTCACCTTCGCGGCGATCTTCTTCCTCGGCCTGAACTCCGCGCGCCACGGCCTCGCCGCGTCGCTGCGTCCCATTCGCACGCACCGCCACGACGTCATCGCCATCAACATCATGACCGCGGTCGCGTGGATCACCCTGCTCTTCGCGTTGAAGTTCCTGGAACCCGCCGTGGTCAACGTGGTGGCGTTCGCACTCGGCCCCGCGCTGACCGTGCTGATCAACCCGTTGCTGCGGCGGGGCAGCACGATGCTCAGGAGCGAGGTGACCGTTGCGGTCGTCATCCTCGGGCTGATCTGCCTGCTGATGTGGGGCTCGGTCGTCGGCCTGTCCGGCATCGGCGAGATCGCGACCGGTCAGGCGGTGCTCGGCCTCGTGCTCGGCGTGATCTGCGCGCTGGCGTGCGCCGGCACCGTCGTCTACTCGAAGCGGTTGAGCGAAGGCGGCATGACGCCGGTGTCCACACTGGCCGTCCGGTACTTCCTGATGATCGCGGTGGGCTGGGCGTTCGTCGCCTTCAACGACGAGCCGAAGATCGTCGACTCCATCGTCCCCGGTCTGGTGGTCGCGGTCATCGGTGTCGCGGTGCCCAGCTGGCTCGGCCAGGTCGGCATCAAGTACGTCGAGCCGGTCACCGCGTCCCTCCTGGAGACCATGTCGCCGGTGTGCGCGTTCGCGTTGCAGTTCCTCGACGGCCGGCTGCAACCCTCCGCCCTCACCCTGGTCGGCATCCTGGGCATCACGGCGATGGTCGGCGTCGGGGTCGTGGCACGCGGCCGGCACGAGCGGCGGCTCGGGATCGTCGACCTGCCCATCACCGCCGGTCCGATGGAAGTACCCGCCAACCCGGTCGCGCGGACCTAAGGACTGCTCATGCGCAACGTGCTCATCATCGACTACACCGGCCGGGGCCACGCCTTCGCCGACTGGCTCGTCCGGACCGATCCCGACGTCACCGCGCACCTCGTGCCCGGCTGCCCGGCGATCCCCGACGAGCGCATCATCTCCGTGCCACACCTGGACATGTACAACCCCGGCCCGGTCGTGGCGTACGCACAGGAGGCCGGGATCGACCTGGCCATGCCGACCCACCCCCGGTCGCTCACCGAGGGTTTCGTGGACGCCCTGCGTGACGGCGGGATCCGCACGATCGGCCCGGACCGGTCGGCGACCCGGCTCGAGTCGAGCAAGCTGTTCACCAAGAAGATCTGCGACAAGTACGGCATCCCGACCGCGGCCTACGCGTACTTCGAGGACGCCGACTCGGCCAAGGACTACGTCCGCGCGACCGGCGCGCCGCTCGTGGTGAAGGGCAACGAGTCCTGCCAGGGCGCCGGCGTGCTCGTCTGCGACACCGAGGAAGAGGCGATCACCGCGGTCGACCGCCTGATGGTGCGGCGGGACTTCGGTCCCGGCGGCGACACGATCATCATCGAGGAGAAGCTGGTCGGCCGGGAGCTGCTGTACTTCGCCCTGGTCGCCGGAGAACACCACAAGCTCCTGCCGATGGCGGTCGACTACCCGCGTTCCGGCGACGGCAACACGGGTGCCATGTGCGGCGGCATGGGCGCGTTCTCGCCCAGCCCCGACGACACGCCCGAGGAGATCGAGCGGTTCGAGCGGCAGATGATGCGGCCGCTGATGACCGCGATCAACGCCGAGGGACTGCACTACACCGGCATGATCTACGTCGGCTGCATGCTGGTCGGTGAGCAGCTCTACCTCATCGAGATCAACGCGCGCATGGGCGACCCGGAGGCCGAGGTGGTCTTCCCCCGCCTCACCGACAACTTCGTCGAGATCTGCACGGCGATCCTGGAGGACCGGTTCAGCGCGCTGCCGCCACTCGCCGTCAGCGACGAGTGCTTCGTCGACGTGGTCGCCACCCAGGGCCCGACCACGGGCTTTCCCGGCTGGCCCGGGGCGTACGGCCGCGGCTACCCCATCACCGGACTGGACACCGTGGACACCGAGCGGTGCCGGATCTTCTACGGCACCGCACGCCAGCTGCCGGACGGGCAGCTGGTCACCGACGGCGGCAAGGTCGTCAACATGGTCGGCCGCGGCCGCACGCTGGACGACGCCGCCGTGAACGCGTACGAGGCGATCGCCCATGTCGACTTCGAGGGCATCCGCTACCGCAACGACATCGCGAAGGTCATGCCGTGGGACTGAACCAACCAGATGACACGCGTTCGCTGCGGTGGGAGGACGCCGCGGTCGTCGCGGTCGACCAGTGCGCGCTGCCGCACGAGTACCGGCTGCTCCGATTATCCACAGTGGACGAGGTGATCGACGCCATCAAGCGGCTCGCCATCCGTGGTGCGCCGGCGATCGGCGTGGCCGGTGCGCTCGCGGTCGCGATCTCCGCGCGGGCGCACACCGTGGACGGCCGGTGCGACGAGACCGCCGTGCGGGCCGACGCGCACCGGATCGCCGAGGCGCGGCCGACCGCCGTGAACCTGAGCTGGGCCGTGCGCCGGGTGCTCGAACGGCTCGGCGACGGCGCGGACGCGGTGCTGGCGGCGGCACAGGAGATCCTCGTCGAGGACGAGCAGCGCAACCGGGCCGCCGCGGGCCGCGCGGCCGAACTGGTGCTGTCGCTGTGCGAACGCCGGCCGCTGCGGCTGCTGACCCACTGCAACACCGGCCGGCTCGCCACCGTCGCCTGGGGCACCGCCCTCGGCACGATCCGGGCACTCGCCGAGCGCGGCGCCGTCGCCGAGGTGCTGTTCGGCGAGACGCGACCGCTCCTGCAGGGCGCGCGGCTGACCGCGTGGGAGCTGGCCGAGGCCGGTATCCCGCACCGGATGTGCGTCGACTCGGCCGGACCGGCCGCCATCGCCGCAGGCCTGGTCGACTGCGTGCTGGTCGGCGCGGACCGCGTGTGCGCCAACGGGGACGTGGCCAACAAGATCGGCACCTACTCGCTGGCACTGGCCGCGTCGCGGGCCGGCGTGCCGTTCGTCGTCGTCGCCCCACTGTCCACAGTGGACAACTCGCTGGCCTCGGGCGCCGACATCGTGATCGAGCAGCGGGACGCGACCGAGGTCACCCGGTTCGCCGGCGCGGTCGTGGCGCCGGCCGGCACCGACGCGTACAACCCGGCCTTCGACGTGACACCGGCCGACCTGGTGACCGCGGTGGTCACCGAGGACGGCCCGCACCAGCGGGTCCAGACGACGCGGGAGGAGGCGGCATGAGCCTCGGCGACTCCTTGGCCACGGTGTCCGCGCAGCTCTACGCACGCGGCTGGATGGAGGGCACCGCCGGCAACATCTCCGTCCGGGTGCCCGGCGGCGACACCGCGCTGATCACCGCGAGCGGACTCAGCAAGGGTTCGCTGACCGCTGACGACGTGGTCGAGGTGCGGATCTCCGACGCCACGCCAGTCACCGAGGGCGGTCCGCGCCCGTCGGCGGAGACCACCATCCACGCGGCGCTGTACCGGCTCTTCGACGACTGCGGGGCCGTCGTGCACGCGCACCCGCCGTACGCCACCGCGGTGGCGGCACGGGCCGCGTGGGCCGGCGCGGACGTCGTGGAGTTCCGGGACCTGGAGATCATCAAGGGCCTCGGCACGGCGAAGCCGGACGCGGTGCTGGTGCCGGTCTTCGAGAACCACGCGGACGTGTCGCGGATCGCGGCGGACGTGTCCACACAGCTGGCGCACGACGCGCCGCCCGTCCTGCTGATCGGCGCGCACGGCGCGACCAGCTGGGGCCCGACGCTCGAGGTCGCGCGCAACCGCATGGAGTGCGTCGAGGCCCTGTGCCAGCTGAGGTTGTTGCTGAGAGAGGAGACGCCATGACACTGCTGCAGGTCATGCCGGAGGACGACGGCGCCACCGTGCTGCTGCGCACCACCGACGTCGCGACGATCGCGGCGGAGCTCGCCCCGTTCGGCATCCGGCTCGAGCAGTGGGAGACCGTCCCGCTCACCGCGGACGCCGGTCAGGACGAGGTGATCGCCGCGTACCAGGCCCAGGTGGACCGGGTGTCCGCCGAGGGGCCCTACCCGCTGGTGGACGTGATGCGCCTGGTGCCGAACGAGGACGACCCCGAGTGGCCGGCGAAGGCCAGGGCGGCGCGGACGAAGTTCCTCGACGAGCACAAGCACGACGAGGACGAGGTGCGCTTCTTCGTCGAGGGCACGGGCTGCTTCTACCTGCACCTCGGCGACAAGGTGTACGCGGTGGTGTGCGAGACCGGCGACCTGATGTCGGTCCCGGCCGGCACCACGCACTGGTTCGACATGGGCACCCGGCCGCACTTCTGCGCCATCCGGTTCTTCCAGGAGGAGGACGGCTGGATCGCCGGCTTCACCGGTTCGCCCATCTCGTCCCGGATGCCCACGCTGGAAGAGCTGCTCGCCCCAGCCACGCCGTGAACGCCGTCGTCGTCGACATCGAGGGCACGGTCAGCCCGCTGACCGCCGTGCACGACGTGCTGTTCCCGTACGCCGGGAAGCGGATCGCGGACTGGGTGCGGGAGGGCCGGCCCGGCGTCGCCGGTGTCGTGGCCGAGGTCAGGGCCATGGCCGGTGTGCTGTCCGAACAGTCCGAAGAGGACGTCACCGCCACGTTGCTGCGCTGGCACGACGAGAACGCCAAGCACAGTCCACTCAAGACACTGCACGGACTGATCTGGGAGCGTGGCTTCCTGTCCGGGGAGCTGCGTGGCCAGGTGTACCCGGACGTGCCGCCCGCGCTCGCCGCGTGGCGGCGGGGCGGGGCGACCTGCTGGGTCTACTCGTCCGGTTCGGTGCTGGCCCAGCGGCTCTGGTTCTCCCACACCGACCACGGCGACCTGGCCGGCCACTTCGCCGGCCACTTCGACACCGTGAACGGCGGACCGAAGCAGGTGCCGGACTCCTACCGCGCGATCGCCGCCACGATCGGGGTGTCGCCCGAGGAGATCCTGTTCCTGTCCGACAGCAGGGCCGAGCTGGACGCGGCGCGGGTCGCCGGCTGGCGCACGGCCGGCGTGCGGCGCCCGGCGGACGGCTCACCGGACGTCGGGACACACCGGGCGATCACCGACTTCGGCGAGCTGAACCTGGAGGTCGCCTCGTGACTGACGACGTGCTCGCCGTGCGGTTCGCGGGTTTCCGCAACACGATCTTCACGGAGATGACCGAGCTGGCGAGACGGACCGGCGCGATCAACCTCGGCCAGGGCTTCCCGGACAGCGACGGCCCACCGGAGCTGCTCGCCGCCGCGGCGGACGCCATCCGTGCCGGGCACAACCAGTACCCGCCACTGCCCGGGGTCCCCGAGCTGCGCAAGGCGATCTCCGCGCAGCGGCAGGAGGACTACGGCATCGCCCACGACCCGGACACGGAGATCCTGGTCACCGCGGGCGCCACCGAGGCGATCGCCGCGACGATCGCCGCGCTGGTCGAGCCGGGCGAGGAAGTGCTGGCGCTGGAACCGTTCTACGACTCCTACGCGGCGTCCGCGGCGCTGGCCGGCGCCCGGCTGCGCACCGTCCCGCTGCGACCGGACGGCGACCGGTTCCGCCTCGACCCGGCCGAGCTGGCGGCGGCGGTCACCCGGCGGACCCGGCTGGTCCTGGTGAACACCCCGCACAACCCGACCGGCACCGTGCTGTCCGCCGCCGAGCTGGCCGAGATCGCGGCGGTGTGCCGGGAACGCGACCTGATCGCCGTCACCGACGAGGTGTACGAGCACCTGACGTTCGACGGCGCCCGGCACGTGGCGCTGGCGACGCTGCCCGGGATGGCGGAACGGACGCTCAGCATCTCCTCCGCCGGCAAGACGTTCAACGTGACCGGCTGGAAGGTCGGCTGGGTGTGCGGCCCGGCGCGGCTGGTGTCGGCGGTGCGCACGGTCAAGCAGTACCTCACCTTCGCCGGCGGCGGCCCGTTCCAGCACGCGGTCGCGTCCGCGCTGCCGAACCGCCGAGGCTGGGTCGACCTGCTGACCGCCCGGCTGAGCGCGGGCCGCGACCTGCTCCGCGACGCGCTGACCGACGCCGGCTGGCGCTGCTTCTCCTGCCAGGGAACGTACTTCCTGCAGGCGGACGCCCGCTCGGTCGGCTACGCGGACGGCGCCGAGCTGTGCCACGACCTGGCCGTGCGGGCCGGGGTGGTCGCGATCCCCAGCTCCGCGTTCTACGCCGACCCGGAGGCGGGGCGCCCGTTCGTCCGGTTCGCCTTCTGCAAGTCCGAAGCGGTGCTCACCGGCGCGGCCGAGCGGCTGGCCGGTTTCGCGGCCGGCCGGCCGCGTCAGGAAGGAACAGTGTGATGACCTCGACCCCGGTCGGCGTGCTCGGTGGCAGCGGCCTGTACTCGCTGCTGGACGACGCCGAGGAGATCGACGTGGCGACCCCGTTCGGGCCGCCTTCGGACACGCTGGTGCGTGGCGTGGTCGGCGGCCGCGAGGTGATCTTCCTCCCGCGCCACGGCCGCGGCCACCGCCACACGGCCCATGTGATCAACTATCGGGCCAACCTGTGGGCGCTGCGCCAGCTCGGCGTGCGCCAGGTGTTCGCACCGTGCGCCGTCGGCTCGCTCCGGCCCTCGCTCGGCCCCGGCACCTTCGTGTTGCCGGACCAGGTGGTCGACCGCACCAGCGGCCGCGCGGCGACGTACTTCGACACAGGCGCCGTGCACGTCCCGTTCGCCGACCCGTACTGCCCGGAAGGCCGGGAGGCGGTGAAGAAGGCGGCCGAGCGGAACGACGTGTCCATCGTGGACGGTGGCACGATGGTCGTGATCAACGGCCCGCGCTTCTCCACCCGCGCCGAGTCGCAGAGCTACGCCGCCGCCGGCTGGTCCCTGATCAACATGACCGGCCTGCCGGAAGCGGCGCTCGCCCGTGAGCTCGCCCTGTGCTACACGTCGGTCGCCCTGGTCACCGACCTCGACGCCGGCCTCGACGAGGAGTCCTCCGTCTCCCAGGACGCGGTCTTCGAGGTGTTCGCCGAGAACATCGACCGCCTCCGCACCCTGGTCCTGACCGCCGTCGGCACCCTCGGCGCCCAGTCCGACTGCCGGTGCGCCCACGCCCACGACGGCATCACCCTCCCGTTCCCGCTGCCCTGACGAGCGCGCCGGCGGACGCGAGGTGGCCACGCTCGGCGGCCACCTCGCGCAGGGGTGTGGTCAGGCGGCGGCGACGGCGTCGATCTCGAGCAGCCAGGACCCGTCCCACATGTCGCAGACGATGATGCACAGGGAGGGCTTGTGGTCGCCGAGGATCTCCTGGCGGAGCTTGGAGCTCACGTCGCGGTCCTCGCGGCGGGCCAGGTACGTGTTGACCTTGACCAGGTTGCGGGTCGTCATGCCGGCCTCGGCCAGGACGGCCAACACGTTGTTCCATACGAGACGGGCCTGGGCCTCGAAGCCCTCCGGCGGGGGCTGGTCGTGGGTGAGGGGCGCCTGGCCGGTGATGAACAGGAGACGGTCGTAGCCGGTGACCAGAACTCCCTGGGAGAGACCGGGGTCCTTCATGTTCGGCGGGTCAACGGGGGTAATGTCCATACCGGCCACGCTAGGTGAGCCGGCCAGGTCCGGTCTCCCGCTGGAATGCTCAATCCGTTGCGGAAACACAGAAAAGCACCCCGGAAGAAGACGAATCCGTCCCCCCTGCGGTGTGCTTGACACATGGGCACATCGTCAACGGCTCACCGCTTATGAGCACCCGGACGGACCTCAGCCGGCCGAGGCATGTGGTCTTCGATGAGCTCGACGAACGCGTCCTGCGGTTCCGGCCCGGGGTGAAGTGGGGCTCTTCCGGGCCGGGTGTGCTGCCGGCTTCCATCGCCGACATGGACTTCCCGGTGGCCGAGCCGGTCGTGGCCTCGCTGCGCCGGTACATCGACCTCGGCGACTTCGGGTACCCGAACTGGCCGGACGGCGCCAGCCCGCTCCGCCTGGCCTACGCCTACCGCATGCGGGAACGCTACGGCTGGTGGCCGGAACCGGATCACGTCCGCGAGTTCACCGACGTCACGCACGCGGTCCGGCTCGTGCTGGAGCTCAGCACGGAACCAGGAGACGGCGTCGCGCTCCACACGCCGGCGTTCGGGCCGTTCACGCAGACCATCGAACGGCTCGGGCTGCGGCTGATCCCGCTGCCGATGATGGACTCGGGACGCGGGTGGGTGTTCGACGCCGACGACTGCGTGCGGCGCATGGCCGAGGGCGGCTGCCGCGTGCTGATCGTGGTGAACCCGCACAACCCCACCGGGCGGGTGTTCACCCGCGAGGAGCTGCTCACGCTCGCCGAGGCCGCGGAGCGCCACGACATCCTGGTGATCTCGGACGACCTGCACGCCGACCTCACCTACGCACCCCACCGCCACCTGCCGTTCGCCTCGCTCGACCCGGCCGTCGAGGCCAGGACGGTGACCATGTACGGGGCGAGCAAGGCGTTCGGCCTGGCGGGGCTGCGTTGCGCGGTCGGCCACGTCGGCGTCCGGTCGCTGCGGGAGAAGCTGGCCGCGCAGCCCCCGGGGCCGGGCATCAACGTGCTGGGCATGCGGGCCAACCTCGCCGCGTGGACCGAGGCGGACAGCTGGCTGGACACGGTGCTCGACTACCTCGACGTCAACCGGCGGCTCGTCGCGGAGGTCGTCGCCGAGCGGCTGCCCGAGGTCCGCCACCACATGCCGCAGGCGACCTATCTGTCCTGGTTGGACTTCCGGGCCGTCGGCTGCGTCCCGGAGCCGGCGACGTTCTTCCGCGAGCGTGGGCGGATCGAGCTCAACCCGGGCAGCAACTACAACCCCGGCGGCGACGGGTTCGTGCGGCTCAACTTCGCCACCCCGACGCCGGTGCTGCGGGAGATCCTGGACCGCATGGTCGATTCGGTCTCGACCGCGCGCTGGCTGGCGAGCTGACCGAGCGAAGGGAACCAGGCATGACCGGTCGGTACGGGAACTACTGCGGCATCGCGCAGGCCCTCGAGATCCTCGGCGCGCGGTGGTCGGTGCTCATCGTCCGCGACCTCCTCCTGGGTCCGAAACGGGTCGCCGAGCTGCGGGAGACGATGCCGACGGTCGCGGAGGCCGACCTGCGTGAGCGGCTCGACGGGCTCACCGCGGCCGGCGTGGTCCAGCACAGCGGCACGGACGAGGACGCCGTCTTCGAGCTGACGGGCTACGGCCGGGACCTCGAGCCGATCCTGCTCGAGCTGAGCCGGTGGGGAGCGCGGTCGCTCGGCGACCCCCGCCCCGGCGACATCTTCACGCTGGACATGGCGATCCTCGCGCTGCGGGCCACGTTCCGCCCGGACCACGCACGGGACGTCCGGGCGAGCTTCGAGGTGTGGTTCGGCCCGATGGTGGTCAACGTCCGGGTCGACGACGGCGAGCTCACCGTCGAGGAGGGCGAGCTGCCCGGCGCCGACCTCGTCGTGTCCTCCCCGGTGCTCAAGCACCTGATGGCCGCCGAGCTCAGCCCGACCGACGCGCTGTGGCTCGGGCTGGCCGACACGAAGGGCAACCCGCGCCTGCTCAACACCTTCGTGCAGCTGTTCCACATCCGGCCGGCGCCGAGGACCCCAGCACTCACCTGATGTCCACAGTGGACGATCGATCTCTTCGCACACAACGAGAAGACACGGTGCGGCCCGAATGTGACGATGGATACCTCGGCACAGAACGGAGAGGCACGATCATGTCACCTTTCGACGCGACACCCCAGCGGCGTGGGACGACGAACCCGCGCAGTGGCCAGGAAACCACGACCACACCCACCAACCTCGTCGACGAGCTGCTGCAGCCCCGCTCGCACGCGAGCCTCGCCAGGGGGATCGTCTGGGCCGACATCCTGGCCGACATCGCCGCGGACGACGAGGCACGCCAGATGCGGGACGCCGCCTAGTTTTACCTGCCGCACAAGGGCATGCGCGGATAAGACAACGCGGCGTGCCGCGTTCATCCTGGATACAGACGCACGTGACGGGCGAGAGGACAAGGCGCGTGACACAGCGAGACGTGATCTCCGACCTGACGGCCGAGGGCAAGGAGGTCGAGGAGCTCCTCGCCGGGCTCGACGCGGCCGACTGGCAGCGGCCGACGCCGGCAGCCGGCTGGACGGTCGCCGACCAGATCGCCCACCTGGCCTTCATCTTCCGCATCGCCGGCCTCGCGGCCGCCGACCCGGAGACCTTCACGGCAATGGCGGCGAAGGCGTCGGCGAACTTCCAGGGCGCGGTCAACGCCGCGCTCGAGGAGTACCGGGGTGACCCGCCCGAGGTCCTGCTGTCCCGCTGGCGCACCGAACGCGACACCGCGATCAAGGCGCTGGCCGCCGTGCCCGGCGACCAGCTCGTGCCGTGGCTGGTGCGGCCGCTGCCGCCGGTGGTGCTCGCGTGCGCCGGCATGATGGAGCTGTTCGCCCACGGCCAGGACGTCGCCGACGCGCTCGGGGTCACCCGCCCCGGCACCGACCGGCTGTGGCACGTCGCGTGGTTCACGACCCTCACGTGGGACTTCGGTTACGAGTCACGCGGTCTGACCCCGCCCGAGGTCCAGTTCCGCTACGAGCTGACCGCCCCGTCCGGCGCCGCGTGGGAGTTCGGGCCTGCCGACGCCGAGCAGCGGATCACGGGCCCCGGCAAGGACTTCTGCCTGCTGGCCACCCGGCGCCGGCACCGCGACGACCTCGCGGTCCAGGCGGTCGGGCCCGACGCCGACCACTGGCTGGACATCGCCCAGTGCTACCGGGGCCCTGCGGGTGAAGGCAGGCAGCCGGGTCAGTTCCGGGACTGACACGTTCACATGGCTGTCTGGGCCGTGCGGGGCGCAATCCAGGTCGACCGGGACGATCCGGCCGACGTCGGCGCGGCGACACGTGAGCTGATCACCGAGGTCGTGCGCCGCAACGAGCTCGACCAGGACGACCTGATCAGCATCGTGTTCACCGTGACGCCGGACCTGACGAGCTGCTTCCCCGCGAAAGCCGCCCGTGACCTCGGACTCGCCGACGTGCCGCTGCTGTGCGCGACGGAGGTCGACGTCCTCGGCGCCATGCCACGGGTGATCCGGTTGCTAGCACACGTCGAGAGCGGTCGGCCACGATCGGCGGTACGCCACGTCTACCTGCGCGGTGCCACCCGGTTGCGGCCGGACCTCGCCGCCTGACCAGGAAAGGAAGTGCCATGGTCGTCGTCATGCTCCCTGGCGCGGAACCCGAGCACGTGGACGCCGTCGTCAAGCGCGTCGAGGCCGCGGGCGGCCAGGCGTTCGTGAGCCGGGGCGTGAGCCGGGTGATCATCGGCCTGGTCGGCGACGTCGAGGCCTTCTCGATGCTGAACCTGCCGGCCATGCCGGGGGTCGGCCAGGTCACGCGGGTGTCCGTCGAGTACAAGCTGGTGAGCCGCGAGCACCACCCGGAGCGGTCGGTCGTGTACGTCCGCGGCGTGCCGGTGGGGCCGAACACGGTCACGCTGATCGCCGGGCCGTGTGCCGTGGAGACCCCGGAGCAGACCCTCGAGGCCGCGAAGATGGCGCTGGCCGCCGGCGCGACCATGCTGCGCGGCGGCGCGTTCAAGCCGAGGACCTCGCCGTACGCGTTCCAGGGGCTCGGCGAGGAGGGCCTGAAGATCCTCGCCGACGTGCGGGAGGAGACCGGGCTGCCGATCGTCACCGAGGTGGTGAGCGCGGACGACGTCGCCATGGTCGCCGAGTACGCGGACATGATGCAGGTCGGCACCAGGAACATGCAGAACTTCGCCCTGCTGCAGGCGATCGGCGAGGCCGGGCTGCCGGTGATGCTCAAGCGCGGGATGAGCTCGACCATCCAGGAATGGCTGATGGCCGCGGAGTACATCGCCCAGCGGGGCAACCTCGAGATCGTCCTGTGCGAGCGCGGCATCCGCACGTTCGAGACCGCGACCCGCAACACGCTCGACATCGCGGCGGTGCCGGTGGCGCAGCGCCTGTCGCACCTGCCGGTGATCGTCGACCCGTCCCACTCCGGTGGCCGCCGGGACCTCGTGATCCCGCTGAGCCGGGCGGCCGTGGTCGCCGGCGCCGACGGCGTCATCGTGGACGTGCACCCGGACCCGGCCAGCGCGCTCTGCGACGGCCCGCAGGCACTCGTCCGCGAGGACCTGGACCAGCTGGGGCGGTCCATCTCCGACCTCGCCACCTTCATGGGCCGCAAGCCCGGCCGGCGCCGCTACTCCAGCACCGGCTGACCACCCTGTGTCAGGACACGCGCGGCGGAGCGCTCACGGCGTGACCTGGATCCGGACCTCGACCGAGGCGTCCGGGTCCAGGATGTGGTGCTCGGTGACGGTGGCCCGGTACAGGCGGAGCCGGGCGTCCCCCGTCACCCTGGCGAGGTTCCACCCCGTCAGGCCCTGGCCGGCGGCGACACGGGAGAAGGTCGCCATGCCCGGCGCCAGGTCGTCGCCGGTCATCTCGGCGGCCGTCCCCGTCATGTAGACGGCCTGGCCGGTCCCTGGCCGGACGGTCGAGTCGAAGACCATCATCGCCAGCTCCGGCCGCACGGCCAGGTTGCGTGAGTGCCGCGTGTCCGGTGCGGACACCCAGTACAGGTGCCGGTGGTCCTCGGTCGCGAACCACACCGGCGTCGCCCACGGCCGCCCGTCGGCGTCGGCCGTCGCGAGCGTGACGAACGAGTTCGCGTCGAGGATCGTCCGCGCGATCGCGGCACCGTCGGTCATGGCAGCTCTTCTCCCGTCGCAGGTCGGCCTCAGCCTAGTAACCGACGGTGAAGTGCTTGCCCTGCCGTGGGTTCTCGAGCTCGTCGACCACGGCTACGGCGAGGTCCTCCGCCGAGATCCGGGACCCGTTGTCCGCGTTGGTGATGAGCGTGGTGGTGCCCCGCCGGTACCGCCCGGTGCGCCGTCCTGGTTCGAGGACCGCGGGCGGGCTGAGGTAGACCCAGTCGGCCGGGTGTGCGCGGCAGACGTCCAGCTGCGCGGCGCTGGCGGCGGCGCTGGCGCGGAACCGCGCCGGCACGTACTCCGGGCTGTCGACGACGAGCCGGTCCGGGTGTCCCGGGACCCGCAGCGGGGCGGCGCCGCCGACGACGAGGATGCGGGTGCCGGCCGCGGTGGCCGCGTCGAGCAGCGCCGTCGTGGTCGTGGCAAGGGTGTGTTCGTGCCCGGGGGCGGGCCGGGTCGCGGCCACGATGGCGTCGGCGCCGGCGACCAGTGCGCTCATGTGGTCGGGGTCGTCCGCGTCGCCCTCGACGGCGGTCACTCCGGGCGGCAGGGCGACCGACGGCGTTCTCCTGAACACCGCGACGAGGTCGTGGCCCCGGCTCGCGGCTTCGTTGACGACGCGTGCGCCGACCATGCCGGCGGCTCCGACGACGGCGATCTTCATCGACGTGTTCCTTCCAGTGCGGGTGCTGAGGAGAAGGTGGGTGCGGGCAGCTGTCCCGCGACGATCGCGGCGAGTGCGAGCGCGAACCCGGCGAGCTGGGCCGGGCCGAGTGTCTGGCCGAGCAGGAGGGCGCCGAGCAGGGCGGCGACCAGCGGGGAGAGCAGGCCGAGCACCGCGACCGAGGTGACCGGCAGCGTGGCGATGCCGCGGAACCACAGGACGTAGGCGATCAGGCCGCCGACCAGGCCCAGCCAGAGGTAGCCGAGGGCCGCCGGCGCGTCGATCGCGGGCGGTTGCCCTTCGACGAGGAACGTGACGGGCACCAGGAACAGGCCTCCCGCGGCGAGCTGCCAGCCGGTGAACGCCACCGGCCCGACCCCGGCGGGCCTCCCCCAGCGCTTGGTGAGCGTCACCCCGAGCGCCATCGACGCCGCGCCCGCCAGGCCCGCCACGATCCCGACGGCGTCGAACGCCGCCATCGGCCCGATCACCACCAGGCCGACGCCGGCGGTCCCCGTCACGCCCCAGAGGAGGCGCCAGCCGGACGGCTTCTCGTGGAGCACGGTCACGGCCAGGACCGCGACGATGAGCGGCTGGACCGCCCCCAGGGTCGCGGCGACCCCTCCCGGCAGCCGTTCGGCCGCGACGAACAGCAGCGGGAGGAACATCCCGATGTTCAGCACGCCGAGCACCGCGGCTTTCCCCCACCACACGCCGCGCGGCAGCGTCCTGGTGATCGCCAGCGCGATCAGGCCGGCGGGCAACGCACGCAGGAGTCCCGCGAACAACGGGTGTCCCTGCGGGAGGAGCTCGGTGGTGACGATGTAGGTGGTGCCCCACACAGCGGGTGCGAAGGCCGTCAGGGCGGTGCGTGTGCTTGTCACACGTCGAGTCTCATCGGCGAGGATCAATGAGTCCAACACATGCTTGTCACGCCATCGATCTCGATTCATGATTGATCCATGGAGCTCCAGCAGATGCGCTACGTCGTCGCGGTCGCCGAGACGAACAGCTTCACGCGGGCCGCCGAGCGCTGCCTGGTCGTCCAGTCCGCCCTCAGCCACCAGGTCGCCCGGCTGGAACGGGAGCTGGGCGCGCGACTCTTCGAGCGCACCAGCCGCCGGGTGCGGCTGACGCCGGCCGGTGCGGCGTTCCTCCCGGCCGCCCGCCAGTGCCTCGACGCCGCCGAGCGTGCGGCCGCCGAGGTCGCCGCGGCCGTCGGCGAGGTCCGCGGCCGGCTCGCCGTCGGCCTGATCCCCACGGTCGCCGCGGTCGACATCCCCGCCGCGCTGCGTGAGTTCCGCCTGCGGTACCCGCACGTGCGCATCAGCCTGCGCGTCGGCGGGAGCGACGACCTCGTCGAGCAGGTCAAGCAGGGCGCGCTCGACGTGGCGTTCCTCGGGCTGCCGACCACGGCGCGGCCCCACGGTGTCGCCGCCCGCGTGCTCGCCCGTGACCGGCTCGTCGCCGTGGTCGCGCCCGACCACCCACTCGCCGGCGAGCCGACGGTCGACCTGCGCAGGCTCTCGTCGGAGGTGTTCGCGGACCTCCCCGCCGGGACGGCCGGCCGCGTCCAGTCCGACCTGGCCTTCGCGGCCGCCGGCCTCGACCGTGACGTCGCCTTCGAGGTGTCCTCCCCGGAGCTCATCACCCGGCTCGTCGAGCAGGGCCTCGGCGTGGCCATGCTCCCCTCCGCCTACGTGCCCCAGCTCACCGGCGTGGCCACCGTCGAGGTCTCCGACGCGGCCGCCCGCGTCGAGTACGTCGTCTGGAGCCGGTTCACCAGCACCCCGGCGGCGACCGCGTTCCTCGGCGTCCTCGACCTCCCGGAGCCGGTCAGGAATCAAGAAGCAGAGTTGACCGGGCCGTAGCTAGCGTCATCGCCATGGCACAGAACAAGAGTGGCACTCCGGGGTCGTTCTCGCGGTGGATGCAGCAGAAGGCGAACGGCCGCGTGAACCGCAAGATCCGCGGCGGCCGCGGCACGTTCATGGGGATGGACGTGCTGATCCTGAAGACGGTGGGTCGCCGCAGCGGGCAGCCGAGGGAGACCCCCGTGGCGTGGTTCGCCGACGGCGAGGACACCCGGCTGGTCGTCGCGTCGGGCGGCGGGAGCCGGCACCCGGACTGGTACGTCAACCTGATGGCGCACCCCGACCGGGCGTCGATCGAACTACCCGGCCTCGGCGTCGTCGCGGTGACCCCGCGGCGGCTCGACGGCGCCGACCGCGAGCAGGCGTGGCAGCACATCACCGCCGCCCAGCCCCGGCTGGCGAAGTACCAGGCCAAGTCCGACCGGCAGTACCCGGTGGTCCGCCTCACCGTCAGCGCCTGACCGTGACCAACCTGTCCTACCGGGACGTGCTGCGCGACCGGAGGGTGGCCGGTCTTCTCCTCGGCGACCTGCTGGCCAACGCCGGCACCGGCATGATCATCGTGGCGATGCCGGTGCAGACGCTGTCGATCCACGGGAGCGTGCCGAAGGCCATCGCCATCGGGCTGGTCGAGGCGGCGCCGTTCGTCCTGTCCACGATCCTGGCGCTGGCCATCGGTCTCGGACGGGTCAGGGTGCCGCCTCGCACGCTCCTGGTCACCGACTGCGTGCTGCGGTCACTGACGTTCGCCACGCTCGGGTTCCTGGCCGTCACCGACCGGCTCACCCTCCCGATCCTGATCACCGGCCTGCTCCTCGGCGCGACGTTCCGGATGGCCGGCGCCAGCAGCCGCCGCCTGCTGGCCACGTCGATGGCCGGCGACACGGGACGGTTCGCCGTCAACGGTCTGCTCGGGCTGAACCTGACTTTCGCGCTCTACATCGTCGGCCCGGTCCTCGGCGGGGTGGTGGTCGCCACCACCAGCGCGGGCGTCGCACTGTTCTTCGACTCGTGCGGCGCGCTGGTCCTGCTGGCCGCTGTGCTGATCTCCGTGCCCCGAGGGGACCGGGACGCGCTTCGCCGGCCACGCTCGGGCTGGCGGATCCTGCGGCGCCGGCCGGTGGTCGCGCGCCTGCTGGTCGTGGAGTTCTTCTTCAACTTCCTCTACATGCCGATCGAGGTGGCGCTTCCCTTGTACGTACAGGGAAAGTTGGGCGCGGGCGCGTCCGGCCTCGGTCTCATGTGGGGTGCGCTGGGGGTCGGCGCGTTCCTCGGCGCCGCACTGGTGAACCAGCTGCGGAACCTCCCTCAGCGCCAGGTGCTGATCGCGATCATCGGCCTGTGGGCGATGTGCCCGATCGCCCTCACGATCGTCACCACCCTGCCCGCAGCGATGGTCGTGTTCGCCCTCGGCGGCCTCGTGTGGGCGCCGTTCACCCCGATCGCGTACAGCTTCCTGCAGTCCGGCCTCGAACCGGACGAACAACAACAGGCCGTCACCCTCTGGACGACCGGCTCCATGGTGGCCGCCCCACTGGGCCTGGCAGCCGGCGGCCCACTGGTCGAGCTCGCCGGAAGCACGGGCGGGCTCGTGCTGTCCGGCGTGCTGACCCTGCTGCTCCTACCGATCGCGGCGCTGGCCGTGCTGAGCCGCGTTACGGCACCAGGGTCGCCGCGAGCCACGTGCTGACGCGGCGGGCGGCGGCCATGCTCGCCCACGAGGCGAGCTCCACCAGGGTGGAGTCGTCCGGGGCGGTGTGGCGGAAGGCGGCTACCACGTCGTCGTCGACCTGGTACGAGGCCAGGGCGACGAACAGCGCCAGCCGGCCCGCCGGCCGGTCCTCCTCGGGGAGGGTGGCGACCGGTTCGTCCACCCATGAACGGCTGATGCCCGGCGACCCACCGTCCCAGGTGGACAAATACTCCTCGACCAGTGCGCGGACACTCGCCGGCACCGAGCGGACACCCGCGGCGTCGACTACGGCGTAGGCGCGGGCGAACGCGTCGGTGACCACCGGGCTCGTGCGTGCCCAGTCCAGGTCGGCCGGCAACGGGGTGGGCGGCAGCAGGTCCAGCGAGTCACCCGGCCGGGGACCGCCGGTCGCCGTCGGGCGCAGGACTCGGCCCAGCACGCGCCTGGCCTTCGGCTTGGCCGACTCCGGCACGTGCGCCGGAAAAGGCGAGTCCCGGAGGAACACGTTGACGACGCGGTTGTAGTAGTGGAACGCCACCGCCACGCCGACCAGCTCGGCCGCGTGCTCCGGCGGGAACGGCGGCGTGCCGGCGCCCGCCGCCGTGGCGCTGGCACGGGCCCACGAGACGATCGCGGACTGGTCGGCCGCGTCGGGGATGGCGTCCAGCGTCATGCCGTGCACGTCCGCGCAGTACGGACACGCGTTGGCCTCCGACACGCCGGTGGCCATGGCCTCCTTGCTCGCGCGGTCGGCACTTCCCTGTGCCAGCAGGGTCTCCCGCAGGATCAGCCAGGACGCGGCCAGTGCGTCCGGTGACGCCGAGTGCAGCGCCGTCGGCGGGGCGAGCATGCCGAAGTCGCGCTCCACCTGGCGGTACACGTCGGCGACCAGACCGCTGGCCTGGCGGCGCGGCACGACCTTCACATAGCGGGTGTCGCGCAGTGACCTGCGCACCGCCAAGCGCACCAACCGGGCGACCATCGGCACTCCTTACCGTTGGGCGCGGGCGATCACGGCGCCCACGACGAAGTCCGGGTACTCCTCGGCGATCTCGTCCACGTCGGGGAGGATGGTCACCTCGCCGAGGCCGGCGGCCTCGAAGGTGGCGCGCCAGGCCGCGGGGGTCAGGAACCCGTGCGTCGGCCGGCGAACCGGGTCGGTGATGACGTCCGTGAAGCTGTCCAGGAAGTCGAAGATGATCTCGGCGTGGATGGGCCTCGCCAGCTTCGTGGGGCGCACGCACTCCGACACGACGACCGCGCCGCCCGGCTTCAGCGCCTTCGCCGCCTCGCCGATGACGAAGTCGAGGTCCGGCGCGACGTGGAAGCAGTTGACGGAGTAGACCGCGTCGAACGTGCCCGGCTCGATGCCCTGCGCCTCCCACGGCAACGTCATGTCGACGCGGGCCGACTCGACCACTGTGGACGGTGACGCGGCCGCCTTCGCCGCGCGCTCGCCGTGGCGGGCGAAGGTCTCGGCGACCTCGGTGAAGCGGTAACGCGTGACGCTGGGACCGAGCTTGCGGAGCGCCAGGTCGGCCGCGCTGCCGCAGCCGCCGCCGATCTCGAGGATCTCGAACGGGCCGCCGCCCTCGGGCACCAGGCGGGTCAGTGCCTCGGCGCCGACCGTGTTGTTGATGGCGTACAGCAGGTTGTCGTTGGAGAAGTACTTCAGCCACAGCGGGAGCTTCTGCGGCGCGAACAGGATCTCGTCACCGGTCGCGTCGCCGGCGAAGAACGTCTTGGCCTCGTCGACCAGCGTCCGCAGGATCTCGTTGGCGACCGCGGCGCCCGGCTCGCGCGCGGCGAGCTCGGCGGCGATGGTCTCGAAGTCCCCCGGCGGTTCCGTGCCGAGGTAGTAGCGGCCGTTGTCACGCTCCAGCACGTCGCTGTCCGACAGCTTCTCGTACAGGAACTTCAGCGGGATCGTGCGGCGCCACGGGATGGCGAGCTCTTTCTTGGCCTGCTGCACCGAGATGCCCGCGTTCCCCGGGAGCGCGCCGACCGACGACAGGATCTGGTACGCGGTCGCGTTGACGAGCCGGGCGAACGTCTCGTTCGCCGCCAGGAACCGGAACGGGAAGAGCTCACGGACCCGCTCGTCGGCGATGGCGGCTCGCAGCGTCGTGAACTCCGCGACCTTCGGGTGGTTCTCGGGTTGCAGGTTATCCATGATCTCTACTTTCCTGTCATGCCGCGGAGCTGCGGGCGTCCTTCTGCCAGGAGTGGACGGTCATGGGGAGACCGCCGCCGAGGCGCAGCGACATCATCGGCTCCGGTGTGACCGTGGTGCCGGGCGCCTTCTCGAGCCTCAGGTCGCGCATCAGCGCGGAGATGATGAAGGTGGCCTCCATCATCCCGAGGTGATTGCCGACGCAGAACCGTGGCCCGGCGCCGAACGGGATGTGCGCGTAACGCGGCCGGTCCGACGACACGTCCGGGTCGAACCGCTCCGGGTCGAAGCGGTCCGGCTCCGGCCAGTACCTCGGGTGCCGGTGCAGG
>WUUC01065991.1_pt1 | contig 34447 bp, 38 predicted proteins | sample 6278441 | NCBI WGS metagenome assembly WUUC01 (sample SAMN13675441, study PRJNA597444) | soil metagenome | isolation source: soil | place: USA: Washington | collected 2017-10
ACGCTGAGCCAACCTGCAAGCACGACACATCCCAGGAGTTCATCACCATGACCGACACACATCCGACCAGCACCAGGTTTTCCAGTGAGCCCCCCGCACTGTCGGAGGACGCTCCAGAAGGAGGTACGACGAGGCCCGGCACGCGGCCTGGTGAGTACCAGTTTTTCCTTCCCGGGAAGGACGGCCCCGGCCGCTGGCTCACTCTCACTGACCGCTCCTGGGCCGCGGATGCGCTGAGGGACCTGCCCGAGGCAGTCGATCACGGCACATGGCCTGATGGCCTCAGTATCTTCGACGTGGCGCGCGCGTTGCGGCGCGCAGTGAGCAATGCCGGATACCTGCAGGCCAAACTGGACAAGACTCTGCCGCCCGACGCAGACCTGCGAAAGGCTGTGCAGAGTGCTGCCCTGGAGGAGTTCCTCCGTGGATGGCACGCCGCCAACAGCGAACATGGCCCCGTCAGCCGCTACGACGACGGCACGTTGTCCGCCGCCGCTCCCGAGCACTCGGACCACCTTGCCGAGGAGGAACCCCCACCCAGCCGCACGCGATCCCAGAAGACAGGTCGGATGTGGTGGGCCACAGAGCATGGTGAATGGACGGATGGCCACACCGTCTGCTCGTCATGGCAGGCCGTCTGCCAGCAGGAACGTCTGCCCTCCCCCGGCGTGTAAACCCCACCCCGTCACAACCTGACGTGACGCCAGCCAAGAACAAACCCAAGGGGGAAGGCCATGCGCACGGAAAAGCCCGCCTCGACGAGAGCGTACGTTCAAGGGCTCCTGGCGCGGCGCCCCGACATCGAGCTGTCGTTCGCCCAGCACCGTGGAACTGGCACCGTTCACGTCCTCATCCCGGACGATCCCGACCTGGACCCCACCTTCGAACCGATCCGCAGCGCTGATGACTTCGACTTCATCGGTTGGGCGATCGGCGAGCATCCCGCGCTGTGCGGATGGACTGCTCGTGTCCACCTCGGCGGGTTCGAAGGAGGCGACCAACTCATCGACACCTTCGCCGACCGGCTGCTTTGCGGTCGTTGCCACGACTCCCTCGGGCCCCACGCCTCCCGAGCATTCGAACATCCCACCCCCGAGGGGCACGGCGACGACGGCGACGCCCCACTACAGCTCCTCCCACCGCCGCACGCCGAGCTAGCCCGCCTTGCCGAAGGAGTTGAACCCGATCATGCAGAACGTAAGGCCGCTCCCGGCGCCGGCAGACGCCGTCGATAGCCCTGTCGATGCGGTCGGGCAGCCGTCGTCACTGCAGGTTGTGGCGCACCGGACCCCCACGGGCACGCCGCGCCGTACGCGCCGAGACGCCAACCCCTACGCGGACCCCGCCAGCCGCGAGCGGCTACAGGCGCGACTCGACGCCAACGGCTGGCGCCTGAATTATCGGCAGTGGACGGTCCTACGGATGCGCGCCGGACTCCACGACGGGCACCTGTACCGCTTCGATGAGATGAGCGCGATCTTCCGCGTGACCCACGAACGCCTCCGCCAGATCGCCAAGGCCGCCCTGGTCGCCCTGGCGACCTCGCCCGACCTCGGGCCGTTCGTGCCGGACGACATTGACGATCCGCCGCTACCCTTACCAGCCAACAGCGTCGCCCTCTCGCCGGCGGTGGCCGGCCACGGAAGCGCCCTAACCAGGGCGCAGGCCCGTGCAACACTGTTTGCCCGCCCCACACCCAGCGGCGACAGTCTGGGGCAGCTTCGTGCCTCCTGGCTGGGAACTCTGGAGTCCGCAGCCACTCGCGAGGCATACTCTCGCGACCTCAATCAGTTCCTCGACTACTGCATCGAGCACGACCTGGACCCCTTGGCGATCCGAGTTCCCCAGTTCAACATGTTCACGACGTGGCTGCGTCTGCAGAACGGGCAACGAGGACACCCCTACAGCAAGCGCACGCGTGCACGGAAGATCGCCGCTGTCTCCAGCTTCTACCACCACCTCATCGAGGTCGAAGCCGTCGATCGCCATCCTGTGACGAAGAAGGCGCGACCCAAGATCAAGAAAACTCCCCCCAACAAGGTCATTACCCGAGAGGACACCCTGGCGCTCATCCAAGATGCCGAGACCGGCCACCGCACGCTCGGCTCCCGCTGCGCCACCCTGGTCATCGAGCTGCTGTTCACCATGGGCATACGCGTCTCCGAGGTCTGCGGCCTCGACATCGACCAGCTGACCCAAACCATTGGCGACGACGGCCGCACCTACTGGACGATCACCTTCACTGCCAAAGGCGACAAGGAAAAGGTCCGCGCTATCCCGGAAGACGTCGTGCACCGTCGCCTGATGCCTTATCTCGCCCAACGCCCCCGACCTGCAACCATGCACGACGGACCGGCGCTGCTGCTCACCCTCGACGGTCACCGCCTCGACCGCCGCCAGATCGCCGAGCTGCTCGCACGCGCTCACCGCCGCGGCCTGACCGCACGCCGCGTGACCCCGCACTTTGGGCGACACACGTTTAACCGACGAGCATGGGAGAAGCGGGTGCCGATCGAGGTGCGGTCACACGCGCTGGGCCACGAATCGATCGTGACCACATTCGGTTACGGTCAGGTCAGCGACGATATTGTCAACGACCCCAGCCACCTCGTGGCTGCCGCCCTCTACGACGAACCAGCCTCGGACAGCGCCCCCGCACGCGAAGGAACCGCACCATGACAGACGACACCACCCAGCGCGAGCTCAGCCGCGAGCAGGTGGAAGCTCTTCCCGAAAGCGACATACGCGCTCTGCTGCTCACGGCGCTCGCGACGATCCAGTCAGCCGCGGACGCGGGGTTTGACGAGCTGGCGCCGCTGCCGTTGCAGTTCGTGGACGTCCCGGGCCGGGGCGACGGGACCACCGTCGTGCCCATGGTGATCGCCGGAAACGCCGGCGGTTCGCCCAGGGCGATGCTGGAGATGCTGGCCTCCATTGCCGAGGACAATCCCGAGACGCGATCGCTCTTTGTGATCCCCGTCCCTGACACCAGGCTACGCGCAGCGGGCATCTTCTACCGGGGATGGAACGCGCCACCCGACCACCCTCGTGGCGATGATCGAGACCCCGGCGACATCCCGGGAGCAGTTCCGGCCAGGTTCCTCGTCGTAGTCACCACGGACGGCGTAGGACTCACCGCTCGTTGGGAGGAGGGCCGCGAGCCGCTGGCTTGGGTGGTGCCGCTGATCGACCACGAGGGGAGCCCCCCGGGCCTCGACGAGGTGCTGCGCACCGCGACCGGCCGAGAAACCGACCTGCTGCACAAGCTGCACCGGACCGCGCTGGCGTTGCGGGAGGCCTACATCGACGGGGTCAGCGCACACCCAGCGCCCCCAGACCACCCCGAGGGGTACGTGTGCGCCCACGATCACCACGGTTTGTCCACCAGCGGTCTGCCCTCAGCCGTTCTGCGCGGTCTCCACCCCACCCACACTCGCGAAGACGTGGAGAACATGCCCAGTTCTCCTTTGCGGGATCTCGCGCTGGCCGTGCTGGACACCGAGGAGCACTACGATCAAACCGCTGGTTGGGGCAACGAACCGTGCTTGTCTTACCGGCATTGCGTAGACCCAGACGGGGAGCCCTCGGTGTCGATCGCGATCCTGCAACAGGACGACACCACTGCCCAACTGCTGCGTGCGCTCGCCCAAGCGGTTGAAAACGACGTCGACCTGCGAGCCGAGCTGCAACTATCCGACGAGAGGTATGTAGGAGTCAGCGTTCTGTCCGAGGGTCACTGGATCAGTCCCACCCCCGAAGAGTATGAGGATATCGTCGCTGCCGGCCCCCATGCGCATCTTCCAGAAGCAACCACCGAGGGACGGCTCGTCATTGCGGTAGCTCGTGATGGTGGGGGCCTCGCAGTGCGTCGTAGCCGCGGGGCCGAGCCAACGGTGTTGCTCGTCGAGGACTTCGACGAAGCCGCCATCGCATTCGGCGGCGACATCACAGCCGCCCTCCGGCACCTCAACGCGGTCTACGCCCAATCCGACAGCGCGGCGTTCGTTGTTCCCGAGCCCACCGCGGACATCAGCCTCCTGCCCCGGGACTTCGCGGACGAGGACTTCGGGTTCGCGACGATCCCGTACCGATGGAAGGCAGGGATGCCACGGGAAGGCAGCATCTATCCTCCCCTGCCCTCCGATCATCCTCTTGCCGAGCGCCCCTGCTGGTGCGGAGAGCAGCTCTCCGACGGTCTTCCCGTCCAGGCCTACGTGTGTGACGCCGCCGACGGCTCCGGCAGCTGGCAACCTTCCAAGGCCCTGCTCCTCCACCAACGATGCGTGTCCCAAGCTGCTGCCGTGCTCGCCAACACCATGTCCGACCTAGCGGATGGGAATCATGACGACGACGCCTGATGCTCTTCGAGTCCGACGTGGCCTCCTTTTGCTTGACGTCGACGGCCCCCTCAACCCCTACGGCGCAAAGCCCTGGCGCCGCCCGGAGGGCTTCCAGTCCTACCGCTACACCCGAGACGGCCGATGGCTCTCTGGGCGCGACTTTCGCCGCGCGAAGGGCTATAGGGTGTGGCTCAACCCCACGCACGGAGCTGAGATCCTCACTGTGGCAGAGGAAACTGGTCTGCAGCCCGTCTGGGCCACTGCCTGGATGGACACCGCGAACCGCCACATCGGACCGGCCATCGGCCTTCCCGAACTGCCCGTCATTTACTTCCCCGACGCGGATATCCAGGCATCCGGCGGCTGGACCAGCGGCGGAAACTGGAAGTGGCGCAGTATCGCTGACTGGACCGACGGAATGCCCATCGCCTGGTGGGATGACGAGTGCCGAGATTCTGCCCGGGCCCACGGCCTGGAGGAGTTCTTGCGTCGGCGCGGCGACGCCCCAACTCTGCTGTGCCACGTCGACCCCTGCACCGGCCTCAGGCAGGAGCACTTCGACGAAGTGCGGCGCTGGGCAGCCACGCTCTCGTCTCACCTCTGACCGACTCCCACACGCACAAACCCGTTGCCGGAGGTACTCATGACCGCTCTCAGCTCAGCCGCCCGTCCCACCTCCCCCCCGCCCACGGTTGAGGCCCCGGCCGGGAGACGCCGATGACCGCCTCCGACCCCGGTGCCGCTAACCACCCGAGCGACCTGAACACGCTGCTCGATACGGTACGCAACCTCAGCCGGGAGACCCGCGAACTCGCTGAGCACCCCAGCCCCGGCACGGAGCTGACGGTGGCCGCCAACACCACACCCGAGGCGATCAAGACCACCATCGCCGCGCGGCGCTCCGCCTTGAGCCGCGCCAGCAAGCAACTCCAAGAGGCACGCGACCAACTCGAACAGCGTGTACGTCGCGAGATGGCCGCCGTCGAGGACGCACTGCGACCCATGCGCAAAGCCGTCGAGCGTATGGAGGAACTCGTCTGGACGGTCAACCTGTACCTCGGTCGTGACGAGCAGCTCGTCACGCTTCTCGATGGTGACCCCGCGCCCGCACACACGCCGATCTCCGTACGGCAGATGGTCCTGTCCATGGACGAGGAAACCACCATCGCCGCAGAAAGCGGCGGTATCGACTTCCGCGACGTCGAGTCCTTCGATCGCTGGGTCTCCCAGTCCGCGAACCTGCAGCGAGTGCTGCCCGAGCCCCGTGGTGTCGTCGTGCTCGTGCCACGACGTCGCGGACGTGACTACGGCGAACCCATGCTCAACTCGGTGCTGAACAGTGAGAACAAGCGCTCGTACTGGCTGATCCGCAATGGGGCCCGGTTGTTCCGCATGTCGACCGACTTCACGGTCGGCGATCTTCTCACGCCGGCTCGCCACGAGTTCGAGTCCTACTTCACTGAGTTCCGCTACAGCACCGACACCAGATCCTCCGAGCGCGTGCCACTCGAACCAGGCAGTGCCGCGTGGCTACGCGCCGAAGAACAGGCTGACGCGCGCCGTCGCCACTACATGCGTGCCGCGTTGATCCTGCAAGGCCTCGTTGACCGAACAACCGTCTTCGCGCCTCTGCCTGCGGAGCGGGTGAGCCTGCTCGACCCCGCCAGCTACGACGCCGGGCACGTCCAACTCGTCTGCGACGCGGAGAACACCCTCACCACCGGCCGGACGCCCTTCTACCAGTGGCTCGCCGAACGCAACCGGCAACTGCGGCCCGGCATGCGGATCATCGGAGCCTTCAACCTCGGAGTCTTCACCAGCCTACGCAGCAGAGAGCGCTGGGACTACGACAAGCACGAACGGCTGTGGCCGCAGCGCGCCGAGAACCCACCCGCCAGCACGCCCCACGTGATCGACGAACGCACCGCCGACGGCGGCTTCCTCTTCCGCTACGCCCGCACTGAGGAGGTGAGAAGCCGCGGCCCGTATGGGGGCACCGAGTACCGATCACCCAAGACCCGGGCGTCCTGCGTGATCTACCCAGACGATCTCTTCATCCTGCCGATCGACCTGGTCACCATCGAAGAGATGCGCGACTACCTCGATGCCCGCAGTGAACGCCATGCCTACCTGGAGATGTTGCCATTGCTGAAGTCCGCCATTGCCGCCAAGGAGGCAGAAGTCGAACAGGAGCGCCCGTTTCGAGAACTGCTCGCGGCCCAGATCGTGCTCGCCCACGACGTTGATCACGTCGAGGCCGAATCGGCTGTCGGGGACCTGGTCACTTGGTGGAAGCACACCACCAAGCACTACCGCCCCCTTGTCGCCGCCGCCCACAGGGCACTCGAACGGCGAGCTGTGCGCGAGATCGTCGCCGAGTTCGCGGCCGCCCGCGCGGCCTCGGCGCAGGCCGCCCGGGAAGCCTTCAGGGACACCGCCGCGGTGGAGCAACTGCGGACGCTGGTGCCAGACGCGATGATCATCGCCCGTACCCGCGCCGGCGGCTACGTCGTCCTCGCTCCGCAACCCCGCAGCTACCCGGCTCCCCTCGCTCGCACGGGCGTGTGGGTCCGTGAGTACACGGCCGGCAAAACAGTACGCAACCTCCATCAGGAAGACTGGGTGCTGCCCACGCAGGCCCGGCTGGACAAGTGGATCGTCCTGTGGCAGGCCGACGCGTGGACCGATTGGAACCTGGCCGCGAGCCGCGCTGACAACCTCACCGACCCCGAGATCGGCGCCCTCCTGGTCATGTTGCGCGACGCAGGCGTGGCTCACATGCACGACGCCTACGACGACACCGCTCAACGGCGTCTGCGGCGTCGAACCGGCGTTCCCGCAGTCATCGCCTGCGACCACGAGAAGGGGCGCCCAGGGCTGCACATGTACTTCGACGGCGGGGACACGTACGACACACCGGAACGCCTCCTCACCGGCACCATTCCGCTCGCGGCCATGCTTGTCGTAGGTGCTACCTGGCGACGCGGCCAGGGCAACACCGTCCGCATCACCGTCGAGGACAATCCTTGCTGGAGACAGTGGGGCATGTACCACCACGGTCCGGACGGGGACATCAGTCCCCCATGGGAACGCCAGACACTGCTGTGGGCCGATGAAGGCGCCGTCGAGCGGTACCGAGCCCAAGCCGTCGGTCGCCGTGCTGACCTGAATCGAGCTGCCGCGCTGCGCGACACCGCCATGGACGCCTACCGAGTGGTCGTCGACGCCTGGGAGAAGCGCGCCGAGGACGCCGCCTATCAGCGATTCCTGGACGACTACAGAGACCCGGAGCTATGGGAAGGTCACCGTAAGACGATCCTGCGCAAACTCAACTATCCCCACCGCAGCTCCCACCAGGACAGCCTTCACCACCTGCTGTGCCGCGTGGTAGAAGACGGCCATGACCTCGCCGGCCACACGGTAGCTACGGCAGCGTCGCTTCTCGGCGAGAACCTTTCCCTACCTGCGGACATTCTCCACCTGCCCGTGGCGCTCGACCCCTCGACGTAGTCGCGTTCGCCTCGTCGCCGCCAAACGCGCGGTACTCTCGCCACTACGTGGGCCCGCTCACAAGTCCCCACGCGCCCGCCCCCCCGGCCCGTTGAAAGGAGACCGCGCTGTCACCGTCAGTTACGCCCCTTCCGCTGGGGTATGTGAACCCGCCGCCGCCGCTGGACCTGCCCTCGGTGCTGCACGCGCTCGTCGTCACCCTTGACACCGTCGAGGATCACTGGCGTCGAGGCGACAGGCCCAATGCGGCCACCATCCGCGAATTATCGCAACTGCGCGCAGCCATCCAAGAAGGCGCCGACAAGTTCGCCTCTTGTCTCTCCTCCGCCCGCGCAGGCCAGCTCGCCGACGAGTACCTCTTCAGCGTTCGGTCCGACGGCATCGTGCATATAGTCGCCGCGTCCGCTGCCGGCCCGGACTCACTGTGTGGATCAGCACTCGGCGAGTTGCTGAAGTCCCGACCGGGCGGCCCGTTCTGCGAGGCGTGCGCCAAGGCATTCCCTGCCAGGGTGTTCCCGCTGACCGGTAGACGGGACGTCTGATGCCGACGTTCGTGACCACGCCGCGATTCCGCAGAGCCCACGCCAAGTTGAGCCGAGAACAACGCGAGCGCTTTCGGACCGTCGTGCGCACCCAGTTTGTTCCGGACCTGGCCGCCGGTTGCTTCCGGCACTCCTTGCGAATTAGACGCCTCTACGCCGTCCGCGGTTTATACGAAGTGACCTGGGCGCCTGACGGCCGAGCCACGTGGGAATTCGGCGACCCAGTGCGGCCTGGGGAACCTCACGTGATCTGGCACCAGGTGGGCACACACGCCATCTTCGGCGAGAGGGTCATCCAGGTCGCCACCCTGGACAAGACGTCTACTCTGACCGGAAGCTACCGACGTCGTGAACGACCTGAGTTGCCCGATCCATCCCAATCTCGAAATCCTCGGTGAGCGTCCGGAAGTAGTTGGTATCCAGGTCGGCGCCCGTGACAGCTTCGAGTACATGTCGAGCATGCTGCTGCGCCTCGGAGGGGTCCCACTGCCACCGAAGCCCAGCAGCCCGGCAGGTCAGGAACGGCTTGCCGGTGAACGCGCTGATGCCGGGCTGGAGTGTCATCGGCCCGGCCCGCCATGTGTCCTTCTTCCGACGGGCCCGCATGTGCTTGAGCACCTCTCCGACCATGGCCAGGGGCATCTTCAGTTTTGTCGTGAGCTGGGTGAAGACCGCGGCGTCGTAGCTGGCGGCGGCGCTCGCCTCAGTCACAGCCACCGCGTAGGCCACCGCCTGCTCCGGGGTGAGCGAATGGGACGTATCGTCGCTGAAGTGCACAGCCAGGCAGTAGCCACCGTGGGCCACGTCCCAGTCGGTCATTACCCATATCGACTGGTCGTGGCCAGGCTCAGTCGACTCCTCGCGGCCCCGCTTGGACATGGAACACCCTTCGACAGTCGCGGCTAGGCAGAACAGAGTATCCAACTCGTCTAATTGGCGTACTCGAAGTCCAGCACGTCGGACCGGAGCCCGCACATCACGGGGGTCTCCTGCACTCGATCGAGTGCCCTTCGTATCATGCTGCGAATGGGACGAGACGCCCGATGAAGCGCTACCCGTGGAAGCCCGACTGGATCACCTGCCCTGGCGAGACCCTCGCCGAGTGGCTTGACCACGTGGGCATCTCCGCCCGGGTCGCCCGGCGGCTCTGCCCGGCGATATCCGAGGACCGCCTGGAACGGGTTCTGGGCGGTGTCGAACCCATCACTGACGAACTTGCGGCCGACCTTGAGCACATGACCGGCGTCCCAAGCTTGTTCTGGCTGCGGATGGAGGCCAACTACCGCAACGGGCTGCGCGCAGGCCTAACACACGAACACGACACATAGCCCCAGCTAGGGACATTGGGTCAAGCCTCCGTGTCGCCCGGACCTCATCGGACTATGCCCGGGCAACACAGACGCTCGGGATCTAGGGGCCGGGCGGCGCCGGGAGCGGGTCGAACGGCGGTGCCGGCTCGGTGAACTCGCTCCACTTAACGCCGTTGGAGTCCGCGCACACACTCACCTTCACACCGTCCTGTTGCCCAGCAGGAACCACCCACAGCGCTGGCTCGTACGGGTCCGTCGGCTCCGCGGTGAAAGTCCAGCCGTACACTGGGCCGCTGTAGGGGTCGCGGACGTCGTCGTATCCTACGCGCGAGTACTGAATCTCCTGCGGAGTGAAGACGATCGTATCCTCGGCGGAGAGCGGGATCTGCACCGGGCCCGCGCCCAGCGCCTGCTTGCAAATCACAGCCGGGTACAGGTCCCGGAAGTCAAACCACGGCATCGGGTTTGCCGGGTCCGCGCTGTACTCGTTGGCGTACATGGTCCGCTTGAGCCGGAACGTCATCCGCGAGTCCCCGGAGCTCTCCTCCCAACGCAGCTCTGGACCGGCCATCTCCGCCTGGACAACCCACCGCATCCGGCTGATCTGGCCACTACCTCCATCCCTGTAGACAAGGTAGAAGTCAACGGACACCCCGAACGGCACGACTGCGCGCGCGGCTGCATACACCTGGTCGCGCAAGGGCCACCAGTCCGGGAACGGCTGGGTGATGGGGGGCGCGTTCTCCAGATGCCCATACACGGTCGCCTCGTAGGTCGTCGTATCGCCGAACTCGTACACGCTCACGAGAAGTTCACCACCTTGAGATCGTGCCACTGGCGATAGCCGTCAAACCCGGCGGCTTCCCAGAAGCTTGCGTAGAGGTACGGGCCGCGGTGCAGATCGCCACCCGCGCCGGTCGGCGTATTCGCACTGAACTGACGCGAGTTGGCTCCCGCGATGCCACCGTTCTCAGTGGACGGTCCACATCGAATGCTGTCTGCACGCACCTGGGCGGTGATGCGGTACACCCTGTTCGCGGTGAGGTTGCCCCATCCCGACGCCCAACTCAGCTGGTAGGCGATGGTGGCGGTTGTCCCGTCGTAACGCCGGAAAGTGAAGTTTCCGTTGGACGCGAGGGTGAGGCTGTAGCCGATGGTGTCGGTGGTGGCAGCTGTTAGATCGAGCAGCCGGACATCTTTAGGGACGCAGAGGAACAGGCCCAGCCCTTGCTGGCCTCCGCTTTGCCAGCCGGCTGCGGCCACAACCGCAACACCGGTCTCGACGTCATAGTTGTTCGGTGACCCGTAGTTTCCTGGCGGTGGCGGGTCGGACAGCGCGCGGTCGAAGATCGGGTTCCACGGGCCCATGGGCATATGGAACCCAGAGTTGCTCGGCGCCGTCGCATCCGTCGCGATCTTAAGAACACCGGCAGGGCTGTTTACTCGGTCGACCCAACCGCGCAGGCGCGCGTGAACACCGTTCAAGCTGCCGCTGTAGCCGAAGCGACCTGGGTCCGCGTTCTGTCCGGTGAACGGGTGCAACGAGCCCGCCGGTGGATTGACGTAGCGGTACCGGAACTTGTACGCGGCGGCAGACACGTACACCGGGTCGCTGGTGATTACCCCGCGGGCGCCGGTCGTCCGCATCTGTTCCCAGTGAGCCTGGCGGTCCGCGATGAACAGCAGAACCTGCAGCCCGGCCGCGATGTAGGTCTGAACCGTGGCCGCGGGGATGCCCAGGCTCATACCGACCCACGTGCAGCCCAGAGTGATCAGGTCCTGGGGCGGGTTGGCCGTTGCCTCGGCGGTGGATGCGAGGTGGGCGGCAATCGCGATTCCTTTCGTCGCCGCGTACTGCAGCCCCTGCTTGAGTCCGGCGACGTCCTGGTCGCCGGTGCCGAGATGCGCCGCGATGACCACACTTTCCTGCAGACCCCAATGCTGAACGAGATCCGCGAGTTGGAAGAGGGTGAACGCGGGGGTCGGAGTGTCGACCGCGCCGCCCTCGTCGTTGCATGACAGGTACAGGCACTTCCGACGTGCCGTGATGCCGAAAACCTCATCGACACGCAACAACCCCTGCTGCCGCGGGTTCCCGAAGCCAAAGTAACCCCACAGCGTGTTATACGGATTGTCCGACGTCGCCGGCACCGGCGACGGGGCTTCCACGCCAGACGGACGCACGATCATCTGCGTGGCCCACTGAGACTCCACCTGGTTGGTGTATCGGATCGGGATGGGTGGGTTACCAAGGTTGTCGTTGGTGTACCAACCGGTGTTCCGGTCGATCAGCGCATATAGCACGAAGTCGTGGCTGCGGCGTACCGGCACGTGGATCATGTGGATGTGTTCGTCGGCCATGGCGAGTTCGTAGGATGTCCGGTATCCCTCGGGCATGACGGCGAAGCCAGCTCCGAGAGATGAGCAGACGAGGTTCGTCGCCGGCAGACTTTCGAGTGTTACGCCGGCGCCCCCGGGGTCGGGCAGACCATTGACGAGCAGACCACCGTCGCTGCCGAAGCCGACGACGTTCCCTGCGTCGCCGCTGACCTTGATGCCGACCCGGTGAATCGCGGGGAAGTACTCCATGCCGGCGCCAAGGTTGGCGCCTACACAGTCCATTACGGCGTTGCAGGCGGCGGTCCCGAGCGGGATTTGCCACGAGATCACCAGCGGGTCGCCGGAGGTCCCGGCACCCGTGCAGGTGAGTCCGTCTCCACATCGGACGATGACGCCGCCGCTGCCGCATCCACAGGGCCTAGCCACGGTCGTTCCCTTCTGAGCTATTTGGAAGGACGATGTCGACGCCTGAGTTATGGCGCGCGACTACGTCCCCGCTGTGATTCTGGAAGATCGTCCAATCGCCGAGCCGGATGCCGTCTACACCATCGTGGTCATCAGGTGGTGGCGGGTTGCTGTGATCGACTGCTGCCACGACCTGCGCTCCCTCCGGCAGCGGTGGACTCGTCGGCTGTTGCGGCGGTACATAGTCCTGTGCGCGGATGAGGTTGCGTAGGAGCCGCTTGTAGGCCACCGTTTCCGGCCATGCGCTCAGCCCTTCCTTCATGACTCCCATCACGCACCTCCTCCGTCTTCCACCACTTCCACGTTCCCGGGAATGAACGTCACGCCAATACGTTCCGGTGTATTGGCCTCCCACGTGCACTCCACATGAGACAGACGCATGTACTGCGACAGCATCGAGCAGGTGCCCTTGATGGTCAGCTTGAAGTGTCGACTGGGGATCAGCTCGTGCACGGAGACGTTCGCGTCCGGAGACAGTGTGGACCCGGCGGGCACTGACAACGTCCGGGGCGGCGGCATGTTCTCGTCGACGAGCTCGGTCGCCATCCACTGCAAGAACTCTGCCGACGTGGTCTCGCCGGAGTTCGTCATGGCCTCGATCAGCCCGAAAAACGGATCGAGGCCGGTGGCCGGCACACCGGGAGCGGTCGCCACACCGATGGGTGGCCGGGCTCCACCGCTCGGGTCCTCCGGCGGTTTGCCCACCGCGTAGCCCTTCGTGGCGGCCTCGGCGCCGACGATGCGGATCTCCATGCCGGCTTGGAAGTCGCGGTTACGCAGCTCGGGTGTACCCACGTTTGGGTCCCGCCGCACGCCCTTGACGATGATCTGGCGCCCAATGCAGGTGAAGTCAATGCCACCACGCGCGATCTCTCGCAGCTCGTCGCCAGACCGCGCTTCGCGACGACGCGTGGTGCGGTTTCCCTTACGGCCCGAGAGCGGGTAAACAGGTAGGTTCGCCGCGGTAATGCCGATGGTGTCGGGCGCGAACGCGTCGATGATGATGCCCCGCGCGATGGTCACGAGATCAATCGGGTCAGATCCTCCGAAAGGCAGATCGGTGTGGATGACGCGGCGGTCCAGCCACGCAAGGTGGTCGCGGGCATTGATCTGGATGAAGTCGGTGGTTTCGCCGGGGTTGACGGTTTCGTCGACGGAGAAGATCGGCCCCAGCCATACTGGTTCGCCGTCCCGGTAGATGATCAGCTCATGGCTCCACGGCCACACTCCGGACCGGATGAGGTTGCCGTTGCTGTCCCACTCCGGCACGAGCGCGCCGCAGCAGTCGTCGCCCTTGACAGGTCGGAACCGCACCCGTGCTTCAGAGAAGTCGTCGATGGTGCGTTCCCAGTAGAGGTTGGTGATTCCAGTGATCTGGGTGACCAGCCGGGACCGGCCGCCGGGCCAGCTGCGGTCCCATACCCAGATCTCGGCGGTGTAGTTCTTCGCGCAGCCCAGTCGTGGCGTGACGGCGTTGGGAGCGGTCACGATGCGTCCTCGCGTGCCACCGTCGAGACGGTCCAGGTCGCCTCTGGCGTGCCCGTAACCGAGTCCTGCTGTACGACGATCTCGATGCACATTGCCTGCCCACACCCAAATGCGGGCCACTGAAAGGCCATTCCGCCGGACCCGTAGATGTACGGCTCGGCGGTTGCCAGACCGGGACCGCCAGGGCAGTCCACCCACGCCCGCTCGATACGTCCGTCGAGGGTCAGTGTGGAATTCGCTGGCACGATGGGGATGTGCAGTTCGGCGCAGGCGTCGCAAGGGCTGATCGGCCGAAGCGACGGGTTGGGGTTCTCCAGCCCTTCGAAACAGTCGAGGCCAGCCTGGTTGGTATACCAGCGGATCATGAACCGCTTGAGCGGACGTGGTCCCACACGGATCTGCAGCAGTGGCACCGTTTCCAGCCACGCGGGCGTGAGGTCCACCGGAAGGCTGACCACGGCGCGGTAGGCGGTGAACGGTCCCGTCGGGAAACAGGGGTCGACCGGCATGAGAGGCAGCAGTGGGAGCGGAAGCCGCTTGCACACGTCGGTCTCGGTTGCGTCGGCTACGCAGTTGGTCGCCTCGCTGCAGTCCGGCGCGTCCTCGTTGTTGAACCCGGGAATCACTTGGGCGGTGGTGGGCCCCTGGGCGACAAGAACGGGACGGTGGTAGATGAAGGGGTTTCCGGCGGTCAGTGTGAACTCCACCGTCTGCATCCAGCCGCCGAGGAGTCGCACGGACTGCTCGACCGTCGGTCCTTCCAGGACGCCGACGTTGTAGAGCGTGCGCCATTGCGCGTCAGTGCAGTCACCCTCGTCGTTGACAACGGCGCAGCCGGGGCAACAGGCCAGATAGCACAGATCGTCGCCGACGCAGTCCAGGCCGCACGAGCTTCCGCGAACTGCTGCCGCCATCCAGGACCGTCCATATGAAAGCGCGCATTCGGTTCGCGCGAAGAGGACGGCGTGGACCTGGATCTCACGGGCGGAGCGGCGAATCGGGTTGAGTGCGGCCCCATCGGCGGCGAGCGGGATCACCTCCCGGCTGTTGACTGGATGCTCCAGACCGATGATTTCCGTGCCCAGGACGCCGGCAAAGTCCTTGCTTGCCACCACCGTGGGGTCAAACCAAGGGGCATCGTCCATGTCCGGTGAGGTGTAGGGCGAGTCGCCGAGTACTTGTGGCAGCGCAACGCACTCAGTGCAGTTGATCGAGGTGATGGCGAGCGCCTGGGCGTATGCGGCAACCCTGCCTGAGTTGACGATCTCGTTACCACCGAGCTGCACGTATCCGACAAAGGCCATCAGCCGACTCCACTTCGGGTCAGCCGCAGGGATGACCAGCCGTCGACGTGCGTCGGCTCGATCTCGGCGCGGTAGCCATACCTCATGGCGATGAGGTCAGCCTGGGCGGCGTTCTCGGTGTGAATGAGGCGCTCTAGCGAAATGACGCGGGCGTGTTCGAGTTCGGCGTTGAGGCCGCCCATCTCCCATCCGGCCACGTAGGAGGCGTCGTCGTGGGGGCCACCGCGGCTGAAAACCGTCACGAAGGGCATCACGAGGACCGCCTCGTTGACCGTGCCGCTGGCGCGCGGTTCCTTACGAAGCTGCGCATCGTCGCTGTCGTCGGGGCACGACGAGATCGTCACGGCGTCTCCACCTCCTGCAGGGGCCTTTCGCCTCGGGCCACGGCTTCTGCCTTCTGCGCGGCGTCGAGGAGAACCGATCCCAGGTCCGTGGCCAGGTGCGGCTCGAACAGCCATTGCAAGTGCCCGAATGCCAAGAGCACGTGAGGGCGACCGTTCGCGTCGCCGGCGACGGCCACCCGAAACTCGTTGGGGACCTGCTCTCCCGGCCGCGCGGCGGTGCCCCCGAGCGCGCTCAGATCGACCGCGCCGCCGAGCGCGGACGGGGCGTTGTTGGAGTTGAAGGCAGTCATGGCTTAGGGCACCGCTTCCCGTGCGAGTTCGTTGACGACGGCCCGCGCCACGAGGTACGGGTCGGAGTAAGGGGCTTGGACCACGATCGCACCGGCTTCCACAGTGGTCGTTCGCGTCGTAGCCGTGGGCCGCTCCTCGCGCGGCGAGACTTGAAGACCGAGCCGGGAAGCTGCCGCTTGCAGGATCGAGCGGCTGCGGGCGGAGTTGACGAGCGGGATGAACGCCTCATCTCCCCTCGCTCGGTCGCCGATGACCCGCATGGTTTTGGGGGGCACGATCTCAGCCCGATTCGCCGGCATCGGGCGCATCGTGTTGATGCCGCCGCCGGCGAAGTACTTGAAGAGGCCGCCCTCGGCGACCCGAACGGAGCCAGAGGTGCTGACGTCGACAGTGGCCGTGCGGCTGTTGATGTAACGAACGAGCTGATTGACCTGGTCGTACGCGGCCCCCGTGTTGGCGCCGACGTCGACTGCCCCGTATCGGCTGTTGGCATAGCCAACCAACGCGTTGGTGTTGACAATGCCGGGACCTGTGTTTGCCCCAACCGCCACGTTGCCCTGCGACCGGTTGATCAACCCGAGCAACAACGCCAGCTGGCCGGTGGCGGGGCCGACGTTGCCACCGACCACAGGGCCGGTCGCATGGGTGTTGTTGATCTGAAACAGAAGCGCCTGGAGCTGGCCTTGCGCCGGCAACGTGTTCGCCGCCGGCACCACTTGTGGAGTGATCGGCTGCCTCAACCCGTCGAGCTGCAACGAGGCCGGCCCCGGGTTCACTTCCGGGGTGATCTCGGGTTCTTTAATCCTGTTGAGCTCCTCAGCCATGTGGTTGAACCAGCTCGTCGTCGGCCCCTCGTCCACATACGGCCTGATAATCGGCCCGAGTTGCCCTTCGAGAAGCCCCTCCAGCTGGTCTTCCGCTGGCGCCTCGTTCACGCCGGGTGTGATCGTCGGTTCTCCAGGCGGCACCTGGGCCCCGAGAAGGCCGATCCAACCCTCAACCAACCTCGGATCGACGCCTGGCGTTACGGTCGGGTCGCCAGGTGCTGGCACCAGGCCTTGCAGGTAGCTGCCGAACCATGTGGTCACAGGACCGCTGTCCACGCCGGGGGTCACCGTCGGGGTGCCGGGCGGTGCGGTCAGCCCACCGAGCAACAGGCTCTGCCACTCGGCGATAATTGGTTCCGTGTCCAGCTTCGGTTCGACCACGGCCGGGAGGTCGTTGATGAACGCCTCGATTTCTTGCACCGACCATTTGGCGGGATCAGTGTTGGCACCGACGTTCAAGTCCGGGTCGCGGGAGGTGATCTGCTGGGTGATGAATGCTCGTAGGGCAGCAGCGGCCTCCTCCGTATGGGGGGTGACCTTGATGTCTTTGCTGCCAGGAATGTCTTCAACGAGAAACCCGAGGTCTTCGAGATCGCCGCGCATGGCACGCGCGTTGGAGTCGAGGCGAATCGACTTTTTGTCCGGCAGGACTCTGATATCACCCTCAATGGCTGCCAGCCCACTGATAATCGCCGGAACGCCCTCCATCTCTAGTGCGATTGTGACGTTTTCCGGGAGCAGGCCCATGGAATCGGCGAATCTCTCCGCGTCCGCCGCACCAAACCCTGCCGCCAGGGCCCAGTCAATGACCTGTTGCCGGGACGCCTTCATCATTTCCGCCGCCCGCTGGTGGGCAGCGGCCATATCCCCGCCAGTCTTCTGCGCGTTGTCAACAACCGCCGCTGTCTGGTCAAGTGTGGTCTGACGCAACGCCTTGGAGACGTCATACAGGCCCCGCGCACGCTCGGAGGCGAAATTGATCTGCCCTGCGGAATCGAACAGCGCGTGCCCGAGCTCTGCCTGTCTCGCGGCGAACTCCTCGGTGGAGATACCCAAGCTGTCCGCTGACTGGCCAGCGATATTGTACTTGTCGATCAACGTCTGCATTTGATCGCGACCCGATGCGATAGCGTCGGCTGACGCCTTCTGCGCGTCTGCCAACTCCATTGTGCCGCCGTTAAGAAGGCGCAGCGCAGAGTCGAGCGCGCGCGATTTGTCCGCTGCGCTGGAGCTGTTGTCGGCGAGAGTGCCCATTGCTGTCGCCAGGGTGTCCGCCAACCGCGTGGCGGGCCCGTACTGAGCGTTGGCGCGCTTGATCGCCTCGGCCTGCTTCGCGAGGTCGTCTGCCGTCTGGTTAATGGCCGCACCGAGTGCGCGCTGATCGGGAATCAAATCATCATGGGCCCCCAGAACAGAATCCAGTTGGGCGTCTGAATCCGCGATTCCTCTGTTCACCTTGGCAATCGCGTCTGCGTTGCCCAACATGGCATCGAGCAACGTCTCCGTTGAGACACCTACGTTGGATGCTCGGCGTTCCAGCTGTTCGTAGGCACCAGCATTTTCGAGGGCGCCTCGCGCGCTCGCTCGCAGCTGCTCCAGCATCCCTCTCTGCGCGACCTGGCCCCCGGTCGCCGCGTTAGCCACCGAGTCGATGGACAGCCCCAAGCGGGTTGCTGAGTCTGACAAATCGCTGGTAGCGAACGACTGTTGCGCCTGAGCACGTGTGGCGTTGGTGATAGACCCTGTCACTTTGTCCAAAGTGGACCCAAGCTGGCGGACGCGTGAGTTGTGTTCGGCCACCGCCTGGTCCGCCTTGGCCTGCTCCTGGGCCCACAGCCCAACAAACACCGACGCCGCAGTCAGAGCAATCCCGATACCGCCGCCTAGAGCACCAATCAGGCTTGACACTCCACTGAGGAGGCCGCCCCCGAGCGCCCCTCCAGCCGCTCGCGCTCGGTCCGCCAGACCACCAATAGCCCCACCGAACGCACTCACCGAGGGAATGCCGGCGTTCATCGCATTGTTGGTCACCTGCTGCTGCATCCGCATCGCGGTAAGCGACGCGAGATTGGCCTGGAACGTGCTGGTCAACCCACCAAAGGCGCCCCCGAGGCCTGTGGCGCGGGCCTGGATTTGAGTCAGCAGGTTCGGCAAACCCAACGCCCTCATGCCCACGAAGGCCGCGATGACGGTCAGGAGAGGTCCTGGGAGGCTAGAGAAGACGCTCAGCACAGCGGCGGCGACGTTGGCGACCAGTCCGAAAACGCCTACCAGCGGCGCGGCGGCACTGAGTAGGCGCCCGAGGCTGGAGCCGATGCTGGGCAACACGTCACCGAGCGCCGACAGCGCACCACCCACAGATGTCGCGAACTTGGTGAGACCGGGCCCTGCGTTTTCGACCGCTTTGCCAATTCCGCGGATCGCTGCGGCCAAACCGCTGGACATCGCCTGCGACATTGAGCCGGCGACGACGCTGACTTGCCCGATGGCCACCACAGCGGCCCGTAGCGGCTCGGCGAGTCCCCGCAGGACCTCGCGGAGGCCTGAGAAGATGTTGACCAATGCCGCTCGGCCTTCGCCTACGGCCAGGAATTGGCGGGTGGCGATTAGCGCATTGTTGAGCGTCAGCAGATAGTTGCCGCCCGCCTGTTCGGCGGCCGAGAAGATGGTGCCAACGAGACGCCCAGCGCTGGCGGCTATGCGGCCCAGCTGAGAGATCGTGGTGATGGCCTCGTTGACCCACGCCATGGCCTGCCCGGAAGCGGCGGCGCTGGAGAGGAAGGCGCCGAAGCGGGTGGCGCCGGTTCCGAGCGTGGCGATCAGCTGGTCGAAGGCGGGCAGCGTGGCCCGGACGAAGTCGAGCATGCCCTGCGTAAAGTTCTGCATCGGCACGTTCATCTGGTCGAAGGCGCCCGCCGCGCTGCCGAAGATCTCCTCGATGGTGTTCGCGTTGCGGGTTTGGGAGAACACGTCGGCCAACCCGGCAGCCATTCGGCCTGCGGCGCTCGCGGTCGCGGTCATGCCCCGCTGGACGGGCCCGATCAGTGCATCGCCCAGTTGGGTGAGGGACCCCGTAAGCTCGCTGAAGAAGGCTTCCTGGACAGCGCGGCGCACTTCGGTCAGCCGCGGCATCAACGCGCCGAACTCCTGTACGACTGACGCAGCGGCTGGTGTGAGAGCTTTCAGCGCTTCGGCGAGTTCCTCTGCGTCGCCCGAGGCTGCCGCTGCCAGGGCGTCCCCCATGCCTTGGAAGGCGACGACGAGGGTAGTGATGCTGGCCGTGGCCACGGAGGCGACGGCCGGGAACAGACCGACTGCCTGCAGCGCAGGCGCGATTGCCCCCGCGAGCTGCGTGGCCTCGCTGACCAGAAGGCTGATCCCGCCGACCAGGAGTCCAACACGGCCGATCGACACGGCGCCCATCGCGGCGCCCAGTGCAGAGCCGAAGCGGCCGGCGACGGTGCGTGCCGCGGCGAGCATCCCCGGTTCGGCTTCCGCCTCGACCTGCCGCCGCAGAGCGGGCCCGAAGCCGGCGACCGTTAGGTTGACGCCGATGGCTCGGCCGAGGCGCTGGCCGATCCGGGAACCGGCCTCGGTGATGCTGCCTGAGAGCACGCCACGGCCGAACTGGCGACCGGTCAGAGTCGCGGTCTGAAGTAGGCCGCCACGCAGCTGTTCGCCGAGCTCGCGGCCGGTGATGCGCCCGGTTGGGCGTGCGGCGCGTCGCACCGCGCCGCCGAACTGGGTCCCAGCGCGGGTGCCCGCGCTGCTCATCGACTGGTTGGCCTGCTCCTGAAAGTCCTTCGCCCAGCGGCTGCCCGCGGTTTTTGCGGTCTTGGCGAACTCGGCCTCGAAGCGGCGGCCGGCACGGCGCGCGGCAGCCGCGACCTTGGTCTCCAGGTCGCGGTCGAACCGCGACAAGTCCAAGATCACGCGAACTGTGGCGTCCGCCAAAGCCACGTGCACTCCCGCCGGGTCTCCCCCTTGCCCGGGGGCCTGACAACTCCTCCCATGGTGGCCTGAATGGAGTAGAGATGCTGCTCTAAATGGGTTAACGAACGGGTGATTCGCTGCAGGAGCCGCTGAAAACCAGGAGTCCAACCATCTGAGTGGCGACCCCCAGTCGAGCTAGGACCCCCGACTGGGTGACGGGCAGTGAAGACCTGTCCCGCGTCGCGCTGAGGTCATCAGGTGCCTGCGGCTACGGGACTCGGCAGGATGATGAGGGCGGGGGCAGAGGGCCGTTTCCGTGAGGAGACCGATTTGCGCTTTCGCTGATTGGTATCGGCATGAAGTACGACGGCTATCGCGCCATAGCTACGGCATCAACACCACGATCAGGGAGCGGTCTCGCATGGAGCAGGACACGAGGACGGTCTTCGCCGCGATCGGCAACAGCGACGGCAAGCTGATTCAGCCGCACTGGGCCCAGTTCGTAAAGGCCTTCATGAAGGTCGTTCAGGACCACGCACGCATCATCTACGGGGAATGGGCTTCTGCCTCCACCGCCGCGACCCAGAACGCGTGTGTCTCCTTCGAGATCCACACGAGTGCGGAGCCAGCGCTGCGGTCGGCACTGACTGAGCTGCGAGCCGACTTTCTGCAGGAATCCGTGGCATGGTCAGTCGTCGACCACACCGATTTCATCTGACCAGGTTGGGGCTACGTCGGTTCATCCCCTGGCAGCCATACATCGATCACCGCCGGCACGGGCGGCTGACAGGCTGCTGGTGTGCCGCATCCACCCTCGACGTCCGCAGCGAGGTCCTGCGCGACCAGGTCGGAGAGTGTCTCGGTGACGTCATCAGCGGGCGGACGATGGTGCCCACACCGGCACTGGGGGCGCGGGCCGTCCTGGAGGTCAGCGCAGAACAAGGGATCACTACGGGACAACCCCGATCCGGTTATCGTGACCTCTCGACCTTCGGGCATCATCACCACCCGGTGCGCCGCGGGTCGCCCCCCTCGGCGCCCGCACCTGGCGCGCATGATGACGGTCGTCGAGTACGGCCACGCATCGGGGCAGAAGACGGAGAGTTCAAGGGCTTGCCCCGCGTGTCGCACCCACACCGTCTCGGGGATGGTGTCGTCGAGTGCGCCGACGTCCGAGCGCACGCCACCGTCATGCTCATGAGGCGCCATGCGCCCATTGTGCTTAGTCTTCCGTGATGATCAAATCGACTGGGCGCCCTGCCCACTACAGAGGTCGGCACCCTGTCCGCTGGGCGTAGTGAGTGCGGGGGAGGTCAGGCGGTGTTCACCGTGAGCCACGTGGACCAGCTGGCACCGAACTACGAGCCGCAGCTACGGCTGGCCGTCTCGGTGGCGTTCTCGGCGAGCGAATCCTCCCGCGACCCGTCCGAGGCCCCTCCACTGTTGCTCCTGCGGCTGACGCACGACCCCAGAACGGCCCAGTACGGGGTGGTGGGCTACCACCTCGCCGGCGCCGATCCTGTCGTTGAGGTGGGCCAGCTGACCCCCGAAGCGTGTCGCGCTGAGCGCTCCGTGGCCCATCTCGGGTCGCTCGTGGCAACGAATCTGTGGGCACCGGCCAGCGCAGGCCGATCGAATGAGCACGGCCGGATCATCGTGGGCGTCACGATGTCCGGTTGGAGCCTGGCGATCCGTGAGCGCTGGGACGGGGGCACCGTGACATGCCAGATAGCCGAACCGAGCGAGTTCGGAAAACTCGGCGACGAGCTGGCCGATGCGTTGGCGGCCCTGAACAACAAGTTCCCGTTATTCGCCGAGTAAGGCCGCAAGGCGCATGAGTTCCTAGAAGATCCCGGATTCCACCTTCTGGCCTGGAAGGGCCTCCCCCATCGCCACCAGGAACGCACTGGCCTCTTCTTGACGTAGGTGCTCGGGGAGTTCCTCGGGCTCCGTAACTGGAGCCGACGAGATCACGGGTGTTTCCCACAATGCCTGCTCGAACTTCGCCATCTGCTCGCCGTACAGCCCGTCGCGCATCCACGCGTAGGCCGCCGCAACGGCAGTCATGAGCGTCCCGTCGAGCGGTCGGACGTTGTGTCCGGTGCACCAGGCGTTGAACAGCGGCCACTGGTTAATAGCGGCGTTGGCCAGCCTCACGGAGGCCCACCAGCCGGTTCCGCTACCCGATGCCATGCCCGCGAGCCGACCGAACAGGCGTGTGGCGACGTCGTGCAGATGGACCAGGTCAAGCGGGTCGTCTTCGTCAAACAGTCTGACCCGCAACGGCTCCATGACATCCGCGTCCACCGCGTGTGGGTATAGGCGCCACCACTGAGCGGTGGAGAGCCAGTGGAACAGATCGCTCACTGGAAGGTCCGGGACAAGCATTTCGACGCCGTCATGCACGATGATGTGCGGCAGTGTCAGCGGACCACCGGGCCACAGCTCGGCCACATTCCTCTTACCCGGCCGCAGCTGCGACACGCTTGGCAGTCGCCCTGCCGCCAGTCTTCTTCGGCTGTGCCGACTGTTGCCGGCCCGTCCGCTTCACCGGCTCGGGCCGCTCGACCGGCTCCGGCCGCTTCACGCCCACCACGTCGGACTGCTCATCGAGCCATGCCGTGAAGACCTCATCCATGTCTTCGAGCGCTAGCCGCAGGTGCGGGATGTCGCAGCCACCCTCCTCGTCGGCGTAGGACTTCCGCAGTTCGTCGGCCTTGGATCGGTCCGTGATGCAGCTGCACAGGAATTCGAGCATCTCGTCGGCGAGCCGCAGCGCACTCGGTGCCTGCCCGTAGGTGGGCTGGAGCACGGAGTACTGCTCAATGAGCTTGTTCCGCTCGTCGTCGCTCGGGTTCTGCGTGAGCTTGCGGTAGAGCTCCTGGATGTGGGGCTTCAGGGACTGGGCGCCCTCATAGTCCTCCATCCGCTCGATCATCCTCATCCACACACGCAGCTTGGGGCAGCGCACCTCGTAGTCGCGGCCGGCGATGTTCACGACGCCAGTGGGGCGTTCGGCAATCGTCACGGCGGCACTGTCGAACGTCGTAGCATCCGTAGTCACGCCGACCAGGCTAAAGCGCTAGGCCGAATGGACGCAGTTCCTGCGCGCAGGTGTCACCCCATGTGGGGGCGTCACACTTTCGAGACATGTACTGTCTGTGACTTACACTCTGCCCGTGTCCCAACGCTGGCGCACCGGCCGCAAGGTCAAGCGCACCATCTACGTCCAGACCGGCCCTAAACCCTCCGATGAGGACATGCTCGTGGGCGTTATGGACACACCCGAGCTCGCCCGCATCGTAGTCGACGCGGTCAACACCTGCGGTCTTCGACAGGGATTCGCCGCGTTCGGGCAACCTACTCGACGAGAACTTGAAGTTCTGAAGCTTGTCGCAGACGGTTGCGCGAACGGTGAGATCGCACGGCGACTATTCATAACAGAGCGCACCGTCAAATTCCATCTCTCAGGTCTACTCCAGAAGCTCATGGCACGAGATCGCGCGCATCTAGTCGCCCTGGCCTTCCGTGCAGGGTTGCTGACGTCGTGATCAGAACTGTCGTCTTACCGCACCTTGAATGTCCTGATCCGCGCCCCCTTGGGCACCATTACCCAGCGTAGTGCCCAGACAAGGAACGGCTTGCCGGGTTGGCCGCGAACGGACCTGGTGTAGGTGTAGCCGCCATTGAAGCGGCCACTGAGCCGTTGCGACCCGGAGAGTCGGCCGCTGCCACTACGGAATTTCAACAATCCACCGCCGCGAGCACGGATCGCTCGACGCCGCGGCCCGAAGATGCCCGTGCCTTCGTGCACCCACAGCGCATGTCGAGCGCGGAACGTGATCACGCCAACCACAAAGCCGGGGCGCGTGCTCATCTCCACCACCGACGAGGCCGCCAGCTCACCAGTCACCTTCGGTGCACGTGCGACAGCCAGGTCCCGCACCTGCTCCGACCACCCCCGTACGCCTCGCACCACCGGCCCATGCGGGGCGTAGAGAAAGTTGCGGATCTGTGCGTGATGCAGGTCTACCTTGACGCTGACGCTCATGCCGGGCACCCAGTGCCAGACAGCGGCACCTGGATGGTCAGAACTCCACCGGCACAGCCTCCCGACGCGTCGATAGGCGACCAGCCGATGACCCGAATACCGTCGTCAAGCGCATGCGGGCAGCAGGACAGTACGCGCCACACCGCAGCCATGTCGGAAAGCAACGCCAACGACGTATCGGTGACCTGCTCGGCCGTCAGCACCTCGTCGCCCTCTTCAGGGACATCAACGCATCGGTAGGTCCCCATGGAAATGGTCGCAGCCCACCCTGGTGCACACCAGCCAACCAGTTCGTTACCCGCCGTGGTCCCCGACAGGTCCGGCTCCAGAGCGTCAAGCTTTACCCAGGCGTCGCCGTTATGCTCCTCGTGAAGACCGCACGAGCAGGAACACCCATCCTGAACGGGAAGCTGCGCGCCCCACGTGACATAACATCGGCACGCCGGTCCCAGCAGGCTGCGGGCAAGTTCATTGCACAGGCAGTCGCGCAGCTGCATCAGTAGCGCCGCCGCGGCCGGGTCTGGGATCTCCTGCCGTGGGAGTGCCTGCCCGAACGGGATTGGCGTGCCGTCGGCGAACGTGGTCATCGTGACACCTCTGGCTCCGACGCTGCCGATGGGCCCGGCTTGTTGGGGCGGTTGTTGCTGTTCGGCTCGTTGGTGTCCGGTTGGTCGTCGCTCCTCTGCCGCAGGCGGTACGGCAGGTAAGTTCCCAGCACCAGAGAAGCCAGGCCGAAGAACCCGGAAATCAGCTGCGCCCACAGTGCCTCCGTCATCGAGGTGACACCACCTTTTCTCCCAGGTAGTGCGCATAGGCGATGCCCGCCGGGGTGATCACCAGAAGCGCTAGACCAATGCGAGCGAGCGTGTATCCGCCAGCGACGTTGAAGGCGAACAGGAGCAGGACGAACGTCGCGACCGAAGTCGCGGCTATCAGTGGCAACGTCCACCGAGTCCACTCGGGTCGCCCCGGGACGATCATCCGGGCCATCATCGTGAGGCTGACCAACGCGGATAGTCCTGAGAGGACAATCCGTGCGGGCTCGGCGAAGTTGAACAGCGTCACGTCGTGGATGAGCAACGCCATGGCCGCCGCGTAGATCGCCCACACCACCGAGGTGAATCGGTAGATTCGACGCAGAGGCACAGGTAGTTCATCGACTGCGGGTGTGTGCGCCAAGGCAGTTCTCCTTGTTGAGCGAAGGGAAGGATGCAGCGGTGCGTTGCTCAGGCCGCTGCCCGCCAGGTCGACGTGATGGTGGTGCTTGACGGTCGTGTCGGCCAAGGCAACCCCCTTTTAGCTGAGCCGCACTTGGCCGGTACTCGGCTGGTTGAACGCGATCTGCACTGTGTCAAGCGCCGGGTAGGTGACTTCGCCGCGGATCTCATGGCCAGTCAGGTCGGTGATGCGCACACCGGCTGGCTGGAACCCAAGGTTGTGTTGGACCGTCCAGGTGGTCATCGGCGTCGGGAACGTCCACTCCCCCGCACAGTCCTCGCATGCCCCGGGCGGCGGTTCCGGCGGCTCTGGCGGCAGTGGCGCGCCGAGAGCCGGCCAGGTCGTGCGGCGGTTGTAGGCGATGTCTGGGGAGTAGACCCGGAATCGGCGCCGCAGGCCGTGCGGGTTGACCGAGAAGATCCACAGGTCGACCCGCTTGAGACCGGTGCGTCCCTCACGGATGGACTCGTAGACGGTGTCCATGTCGTAGGTGATGCCCTGACGGGCGACCTGGCGCACGTTCTCGCCCAGCGCACAGGGTTTTCCTTGGCATGCCTTCCAATACTCAACGGCCAGGTCGGTGAGGGCGAAGCTAGCGCCCGCGTCGGGAATGCTTCCCGTCCAGTAGGTGACCGACCACGTGCCGGGTTGAGTGTCCGGGAGGTCGAGCTTCTGACAGTCCGGCCACTTCCCGCCGTCGAGCCGCACGAGGCGCCGCCAGTCGTCTATCCGATAGGCATTGTTGGGCAGCACGACACCGTCCACTTTGACCTGCGCGATGGCGGCGGCGGAGGGGTCGAGGAGGATCTCGCTGATGGGTCCGCATCCACATTCGTCGCGGCAGGTGTTGCAGGTGAGGTTGTAGATCTGGCCGTCGATCATCGCTGGCGTCCACGGGCGCGCGAGCGGGTCAGCGAGGTTGCGGAATCCATCGGGGCCACACCGGCGCCGGCATGGCCGGATGGTAATCGGGCAGAAGTTGTACACCCCGGCGGTGAGGCGCCGCAGAATCGCCGAGGCCGCTTCCACGGCCCACCGTTGCAGCGGGGTCCACTTGGCTGGGTCCGGTGACCAGCATTCGGGCAGGCATTCGGAGACCAGCGGCCATACTGTGCACCCGCAGGATGGGCCAATCTGAGTGGCCGGCCGGTCGCAGCCCTCGATGCTTGTCATGTCGAGAGCCCAACGTCGCGCACAGCGCACCGGCGCCGGCCGTCCGCCAGGCGGGACGGGGCGCCCGGAAAGGGATACCGCAAGACGTTCGTCGCGACGGAATTGGGCTGGCCGGCGAAGTCGTAAAGGCGCGCCGCCGTCAGGGCGGCGTCACGTTCCGCCGTGATGCGCGTGCCCGCTGTCGGGCTCGTGTCGCAGTTGCCCTGGGATGCGCTGACGGCCGCGAACGTGATGTTGTCGCGTCGTGCGATCGCCCAGTTGGCAACAAGGTTCCATCGACCGGCGTCGATGTAATGGCCTGCCACCGCGGTCTCCTCGATTCGTTGCGGCGGCAGCCAAATGTCGGAGATTTGGTTGTGTCACGGGATTAGGGCGAGACTTTCGCGTGGGGACGCGACAGCCCGATGCTCTCTTCTCGGTTGCGTTGCTAACGAACAGTGTGCCTCGAAAGACGTCGTCGCCCAGTGGGATTCACCCCGTTGCGGGAGGCTCCCCCATTGGGTGGTTACCCCCATTGGGGTGGTTCTGCTCGCGCAGTGGTTCGCCGAGGTTGTTGCGTGGGGCCGCGAGTGGCGTGGTGAAGCGGCGCGCGATGATCGCGGCGCCGATCGTGACGAGGATGCCGGCGAGGCCGTTGATGGCGTTCTGCTGATCGTCGGTGATCGGGAGGCCGAAAGCTCGCAGGAGGACGCACAGTTCGAGAACGAGTGCGGCGAGCAGGTTGGCGGTGACGACTGGTTCGCGCGCGAACAGGCCTGTGCGGGTTGTCGACGCTTTCCCGGTGTCGGCGTCCGGCGTGCTACCCAGGTCCGCCACGGACTCTCCCCTCTAGATGCGAAAGTCTGGTCTGGGTGACACCGTTGTGCAATCACAACCGAGCCACCCAGACCAGGCCGCAGATAATGAACACAGCCACCGACGCGACCAACACCATCAGTCGTATCCACGTCACATCGGTTGGCCGTCTCACAAGGTCAGCGACCGAGCAGGTCGGCGCCCTCGTTGGCTGTGCCCAGGTTGCCCAGCTGGCCGAGCACACCGAGCACGTTGACCGCGATGTTGTTGTGGTGGACATCTACCAGGTCCTGCACGACGATGCCGTTGAGGATGCCCAGGCCCTTGATTGTCTGGCTCACGTTGCCGACCGGGTCGGGCGTCTCCTCGGCGCTAGCGACGCCCTGCGCGCCGATGAGCATGGCGCCTGCGATGGCGACCGTGGCGGCGACCCTCTTGATGGTGTTCTTCATGGTGTTCCTTCCTCGGTGGAATACCGGCCATGGCTGGGCGTGGCCCTAGGAGGGCCCTGGCCGGGTCAAGCTGCCTGTGCGGGCCCAGATGGGCTCACACCATGGCGAAGGTGTGCTGTCGGCGTTCACCGCTCGGACCTGTAGCCCATATTGAGAGTCGGGCAAGAGGTCGGCGAGTACCACATGCGGGCGGCCAATGACGTCGAGCTCCTGGCACAGGATGCTGTCGCTACCCAGCAGCCTTACGCGCCAGTGAGCAACGCCCTGGGCGGTCCAGGACGCGGTCATGGTGTCGACAGTGACGGTCAGAGCGGTGACTACTGGGATACGCGGAGCGTCCGCAGGGTAGGTGAGCACACTTGCGTAGGCCCAGCAGCCGTCGCCACGGTTGGGGTGCCCGTCACGCCAGGACACGACCCCCACGTGGTGGTCCCCCGGAGGCAGGTCCCCGAATCGGTGCTGGGGCGCGCGGTCGTGCCGCTGCGGGACGTACGCAGACTCAGTTTCGGTTCCGTCGAGCGGGTCGCAGTACACGGTCCAGCCATCCACCTGCCCGTGTTGCTGCCACGTCATTGTGAGGCCGGTGTAGTCGCCAGTGACGGTGAGGTCATTCGGCGGCGGTGGGGCCTCGACGTGGTTCAGCGCGGGTCGATGCGGGACTGCCACGATTATCCACGCCCTGAGGCTGAGAGCGCGTCCGTCATCCTAGGATGCGGTGAAGGCAGCGCGGCGCACCCGGAGGTCGTGGACACTCCGGGCGTTGGAGGTCCATTGCGGACCGTCGCAGCCATCCTGTGCTCCTTGCGTGGGGGTGCACCGGCCCGCGGGCGCCGGTCACAGAGGTCACCGTGGCGGTGATGCCGCTGGCTCGCAACCGGAGCGGGCGCTCATGATGTGGCTAAAGGCGTCTGGGCCAGGAGATCTCTCATCCAGTACTCGATCGGAGGTAACCCGGCTGGGGGTACTCTGATCGTCCACACTGGCATGTCGCGTCCTTCATGGATCTCGTAAAAGACCGTGTCGGGTGCTTCGAAATCGACGTAGGACAGAAGGTCCAATCGCCACAGTCCGGTTGCGTCCGTGTTGGTGCTCACCGTCCCATTGGCCTGTCCAGTCCCTGTAGTCAGCCAGGGCGCTGCGGCGATCAGGATCGCGGTAACGCACTGACCGACGATAGGTGTGCCGTCAGGTCGAAGTAGTTCGGACTTCACCCAGGTCACGTTGGTGCCACCTCACCTTGCCAACTGACCGTCGACGGAGCTCCGCTCAGGTGTCGCGGTCGTTGGTGACCACGACACCTGAGCGGACCCCGCGCGCTTACGACCCGCTCCTCTTCCGGCGCGTCCCGCTAGTGTCACCGCCAGCACCACCGCCGTCCCCCTGGTCGTCAGGTACGGCTGCGACGAACAGGACACCCGTGAACGGCACGGTCGCCTGCTGGGTGGCGACGTCGGTGGTGGTCGTCGCGTCGCGCACCTTCACCTCGTAGGTCCCTGCCGAGGTGTAGGTGTGCGTGCCCGAGCCGCCGGTGAGCGCCACCCAGATAGCGGTGTCTTCCCAGTCGGCCTCGTAGGTGGAGCCGCCGGTGACGGTGATCGACCCTTCCATGTCGGTGCCGCCCTCGGTGATGGTGAAGACCGGGCCGGTCCATGGCAGCGCAACGGTCTGGGACGCGCTGTTGGTCGTGAGACCGACCTGGCGGACAACCACGTCCATGGTGGCGCCCGCGGCTTGCTGGTTGGTGGCCGTGACGGTGCCGGTGGTCGGCATCGCGGTGAACGGGCCACCCGCACCCGCCCAGGAGATCTCGTAGTTGATGCTCGGTTGAGGGTTGGTCACGGTGACGCGGGTGGTGCGCCGGGTGGCGTCGCCGCCCTGCTCGGTGACCAGCAGCGTCGGCGTCACGGGCGCCGGGTACGGGATGGTGACGTTCTCGGTGACGGACTTTGTCGGGTCCATCTTGTCCCGCACGGTGATGGCCTTGGTGCCGTCCGGGGCCGGGTAGGCATGCGACAGTTGGTTCGGGGTCGCCCCGCCGGATGGGATGTCGTCCCAGTCCCCGCCTGCCTGCCATTGGACCTCGTAGGTGCGGCCGGCTTGGGGGTTGGTCACAGTGACGTGAGCGGTGCGGCGCGTCGCATCGCTGGTGTCCTGGGTGACGTCGATGGCCGGGACGACCGCGCCGGTGAACGGCACGGTGACCGGCTGGACGGACACGCGCTGGGTGTTCGTGGAGTCCCAGACGGACACGGTGTAGGTGCCGGGTCGGTCGTACTCGTGGTTGAGCGGCGTGCCAGGAATGATGTCCTGCGCCACGGTCCCATCACCCCACGAGACGCGGTAGGTGCCCGTGGTTCCGGCAGCCACTTCGGCGTTGACCGACATGCGGCTCGCGTCGGTGGTGTCCTCGGTGACCGTCAGCGGCGCCCCGTCCGGAGAGGACAGTGGCTGACAACCACACGCGGCGGTTGGTGGCGGGCAGGTGGTCAGCATGATCCGGCGCGGCTCCTCGGTGCCCACTGGGGTAAGCAGAGGGCCGCAGGCGCCGGTGGTGGCGTCGTTGCACATGATGTCGTACGGGCCGACGCCCCATCCGGAGCCCTTCTTCGTGCGCCCCGAGATCGTGAACGAGATCGCGCCGTTCTCGACGGTCTGCTCGCCGAGGGTTCCACCGACGATGAAGGGAAGGAGCAGGTACCCCCACGCGCCTTGGGCGCCGGGGGTGGTGGGTGTGTACCCGGTGACGTCCGTCCACAACTCCATGGCGAAGCCTGTATCGCACGAGAATTTGTGGGATTCCGCCCAACCGATAACTTCACCGACGCAGTCACGCAGTTCTGTCCACGTTTCGTTGATAAGCGTGAAAAGGCACGGATCGACTTGGCAGAACTCGATTTGGACAGTGATCCAGCGCAATTCGTCACAGCCGCGTTCGCTAACGCAAAGCTCTCCGGACGCTGTACGGACTTCCGTCTCTTCACCCTCGGCGATTTCTGGCGTGAACTGGACGGAAACGAAGCCCGAGGTCACCACGAAGGAGTTCGCGCCGTATACGGGACGTCCGAGAGCGTTGACTTTCGTCACACGCATGCGCCGTCCGCGGATGGGTGTAAAACAATGCGCCATCATGACCTCCGGTTGGAGTTCTTGGCACTCCGCTTCCGGGTGGTGCCGGTGTTGGAAGAGGCAGGCTTTCCGGCGTCGTCCGACTTGGCTTGCGCGTCCTGCGCAACGTCTACGTCGGCTCTGTCCTCAGTGGACCTTGGCTGCGGCGACGCGTCGGGCGATGGAATTGGCTCGGACGCCTTGAGGGTGGTGGTGAACTGCGTCTGGAGTAGCTGGTCGATGTCCACGGGAGTTGGCGACTCGGTCGTGGTGGAAGGAGTCGCCGGCTTGACCGTGTCACCGGTTGCAGGCGTCGACGGTTCGCTGGTCGTCTCGGACTGGGCGTGGGCTTCACCGCATTGGGAGGCGATCCACTTCTCGTACAGCTCGATACCCTCGTCGTTCTCCGTCACCTCGAAGTAGTGCTCGCCGTCCCAGGCGAAGGCGAGACGGAAGGTCTCCTGTCGCGTTCCGCCGAGCGTGGTCAACTCCTGGGTGAGGTCGTTGTGCTTCTGGCCTTGCAGCGGGTAGATGTGGGGCATGTCAGCGCTCCGGAATGGTGTGGAGAGCGGGCACCGTGGATCGACGGTTGATGGGGATGTGCGGGTCGTCAGTGTTTTCGCGGCGGCACAGGTGAAGCGCCGGTGTCGTCGTCTGCACCGGCGATACGTTCGGAACGTGGAGGGTGCTCATTCGCCCACCGACTCGTAGGTGATGGCGAAGATGTCGGGCTTGACGGGGTAGCGCTCGTTCTTGACGCCGGTGACGATCCAGTCGCCGGGGCAGACGATGTGGCCGCCTTCGAGCGTGTCGATCCACCCGTGGTCGTGCATGGTGTATCCGCAGTGCGCGCAACTGTTTGTCGCTGGTGCGTCCGGGTCACAAAAGAAGCGGACAACGGCTCCCTCGACCCGGAGGTAGACCTGGCCGGTGGCCGGGTCGACTGCTTCTTCTCCCACCGAATCGTCGGCGTGATCACCGTTGGCCCACCACCGCGTTGCCGCAACCTCGGTCGGCCGCTTGCGGAAGCGACCTGAGACCGTCATCGGATGGCCCGACGTGGACCGTTCGATGTGGATCGCGGGTAGGGCCATCAGGACGTGCTCGCATTCCAATGTGGATAGTCGGAAGCGGTGGGGCGCGGTGCGCGGATCGGCTGCCGCGCCCCACCGAGTCAGGTGTGGACGGCGGTTACGGCGTCGGGAACGTCTCGCACACCGGCTGGGAAATCGAGCCAGCGCCGGCCTGACCGGACGGGCAGATGGGCATCGTGATGTAGAGCGACTCGTAGCACCGCTTGCACACGGTTGACGCTTCCTCGACGAACAACAGAAGCCGCTCATTGCGCTTGAGAAGCGCCGAATCCACGAGCCCACCCTCGATGTTCACGAGGTTCATGCGAGCCCTGAAGAAGGTCCCTGCTGGGTAGATCAAGAACGACACGTTCTTGGGCCACAAGGTCGGAGGCACCGTCGGTCCGGTCGTGCCCAGCGCGGCGGCGTCGCCGCCGAACTTGGCTGACGTGCTCGGGTCGATCTGTGACGGCGGCACGGTCGTCGAACCCGTGGTGTCGCAGAAGGACTCGTCCAGTCCGAGAACCCACTGCACGCGGACCTTGCGGATCGCCAGCCAGTTGTCGATCATCTGGTCGGTCACCGCAAGGAGGTCAATGCCCATGCGCTTGGACAGGTCCGAGCGCAGCACGCCATGCAGCCATTCCGGCAGCACGGCTTCGATGCTGGCGTTGCGACCGAGGCGGTACTTGTACCGCAACCAGGTCGCGTAGAACTCCAGCACTTCCAGCACGGAGGCCATGGCACCGGGGCCGACCTGGTTCCGTGGGACAGTGACCGCGGTGGAAGCGGTGATCATCTGCGCCAGATCCCGGCAGTTCATCCGGTGACCCCAGGCGACCAGGGCGTTAGCGATGAAATATTGGATGAGCTCCGGGTAAGCCCTTTCCACCAAAATCGAGCTCTGGAGGCAGACGCCGCACGGGTCGAGGGTGCAGGTCTGGGTCTCCGGGCACGGCACGAGCGAACACGGCTTGTTCTTCGCCCAGTACGGATTCGCGACCGGGTCCGCGTTCGGGTTGGTCGTCAGGTCATAGTCCGCAGCGGGGTAGCAGAACCCCGTCCCCTGGTACAGCAACCCGAAGTCGGGCATGGACGGGAAGGTCAGGCAGCCGCGGGTGGCGATCACCGTTGGCAGGTCGACGATTCCGTCGAGCACGGCGGGCGGACAGAAGTCGTAACGGACTTCGCAGGGCGCGCACCAGCCGGGCGTGCCCGGGGCGGCGGTCAGTGATTGCGGTGCCGGCGTCAATGACCCGCCCGGCAACCGGGATTCGTTACACGCTCGCTCGATGACCTGCCAGTCGTGCTGGTGCTGCATGACGAAGTCGTGCTCACGCTCGAAACCGAGTGCCGCGATCCCGCTGCGAGCGATGTTGGCGTAGGCGTTGGACCAGTCCTCCGGCCGCGCGGAGGCGAGCATCATCTGCGACGGCTCGGACATGCCGCGGCCCAGGGACTCGAACTTCGCGCTCAGGAGCTTGGCCAGCCGGCCGAAGTCGTCGAACTGCTCGCCGGCTTCCACGCCCGGTGCGCCGGCGGCGGCGGTGATGACGTAGGAGCTGCCGGTGCTCTTCGCGTCAAACGGCATGGCTTCCCACGGCATGGGGACGTCAGCCGGACGGATGACGGTCTTGGTTGCCGATGCCGCGACCAGCTCGCCGCCTGCGGGCGCGGTTGTGGTGTCCATCTGAGGGGCCTCCTGCGGAGCCGGTGGGGTGATGTCGGTAGTGCTTGCCGGGGCTGCAGGAGGCTCCTGGCCGGCGTCCGTCGCAGGCGCCGGAGTGGATGGCGCGACGGGTGCGTCGGTCTGGGCGGTTGCAGGTGCGGCGTTGCGCGCCTGCTTCTCGGCACGGAGGGCCTTGATCAGGTCTGCGTGGGTGCGA
>WUUC01184277.1_pt1 | contig 34430 bp, 65 predicted proteins | sample 6278441 | NCBI WGS metagenome assembly WUUC01 (sample SAMN13675441, study PRJNA597444) | soil metagenome | isolation source: soil | place: USA: Washington | collected 2017-10
GCTCATCCGCTCACGCTCGAACTGCAAGCGATCAAGTCGGGATAGGCCCGCGGTGTCGATCCCGATGTAGGCGATGGCCTTCTCGGCGTCAGCGACGAACGCCTCGTACTTGGTGCGGACCTGCGCCTCGGTCGCCCGATCGCCGTCCAAGGCCAGGATCTCGTCGCGGCCTACCACTTGAATGAATCGGTTGACCAGCGGATGGATGCCGGTGGCTCCGGTCAACTCGTCGAGCATCTGCTCGCGGCAGTCGCAGTAGCGGGCGACCAGCTCGTGCTTGGCCCGGTCGTCTTCATCGTCGGGCTTGATCGTTCCCGACCCGTCGCACAGCCCCAGCGGGCACGGGCGGTCACGGAGCGTCCACTGCGCTCCCCCCGGCCGAGACCGGCGCCGATCGATCTCGGCCTTGACCACGTACCACTCGGGGGTGTCGACGGCGAGCGTGACGATCTGCCGGACGATCTTGCCTCCGTTGGGGCCGAACTCCCGGCCGTCGCGATGCAGGGTCTTGACCGCAGCCCAAGCGTGCTCGGGCTGAACGTCGGCGAGATCCTCGACGAAGCTTTGGCGGGTGACACCGCAGTGCGGGTAGCGGGCCATCACCCAGGCGTACAACTTCAAGGCGTCTGAGCGCATCATGCTGCCTGGTCCTCCCGTTCGCGCTCAAGCGCCTCCTGGCGCTCGGCTTCGGCGGCTTCGGACAGCGCGATGTCAGCGAGCTGCTGCCCCTTCGGCTTCGTCGTGCGCCCCGGGCGCTCGAACGCGGCACGCACCTCCGCGGACTTCGCTGCGAGCTGCGCTCTTGCGTCATCCTCGCGGCGTGTGAGCAAGCCGTGCATCAAGCCGCTTGCGTTCGTCCTCAGCGTCCCGGCGACGAGGTAGCCACGCGCTGCGGCGATCGTGGCGTCGGCGAGGTCCAGCATGTCGACGCCGGCAGGTTCCGCCCTGCGAAGAGCGCTGAGCACCCCCATCTCGTCGAACTGCAGCTCCGGCATTTCGCCGAGCCGTTCCCGGACGTCCTCGAAGCCGGGGAATCCATTCGCGGTTTCGCGCGGGGACTCATCTTGCTGTTCAGTGGACGGGACGGGACGGGACGGGACGGGACCATCGGATGGCGCCGGGACCTCGACGGGACTCCGCGGGGTGTCCTCGTCTTGTCCGTGCGGACTGTCGGCGGACTGCGTTGCCCGTCCGCGCGCCTTGCGCTCCGCATCTTTCGCCCGCCGCTTGAGAACCTCAGCCCGGGACGGGTTGTGATCCAAGTAGTCGTGGACCTGCCAGCCGTCGCCCTGGACCTTCCACTGACCGCCCTCGACGAGAGAGTCGACCATGACGGCTCGGGCCTTGCCCTTGACCTTGGCGTCGTCAAGCGTCTCTTCGACAAAATCGGGCTCGACGTAGCCGTCGGTCAGGTACTTCGAGCAGTGCAACAGCGCGGCCATGTGGAGACCGAACGCGGTGAGACCGGACCCGTTCTGACCACGCTTGAGCAGCCGCTGCGTCTTACGGTTGCCCCACAGATCGTCGGTGAGCTTCAGCCACGCCATCAGGCAGCGGCCTCCGGGGCGCCCCACTCGTAGCCCTCGCTGAACACGCGGACGCTTCGCCCCGTCGCGCTGATGTAGATGTCCAAGGTCTTGTGCGGGGTCTTGACTTGAACGACCCGGCGGCCATCGGGCAGCTCGCAGCAGCGAGTGACCTCGGCCGGTCCCCAGTTGAACCCGAACTCGGTGTAGCCGTCGGCCATCAGGCGGGCACCTCGTTGTCGGCGACACGCTCTACCGGCCCGTAGATGACCGGTTGCATCGCGGCGGTGAAGTGACCGCGACTCACTCGGCCGTCGTGGTGGAAACGCACCGTCGCGACCTCCTCCCCGTACTCGGTCTCGCTGATGCTGAGAATGTCGGCGGCCCTCATGAACCGCCCGTTCCCGCTGGGGTGGTCTCGCCCGCCCCAGAGCTTGTTGTCGAACACGAGCCGCACGTCCGTCACGGAGGCCATCAGGCGCCACCACCCGACTGGTAGCTGACGCGCGCCTCCGAGAGTCGAACCTCGTGCTCAGGGAGCGGCTGCCCTGTCGAGTCCAACTCGACGAACAACGGCCGCACAACGGAAGGGTGGTCGTCGTCGAAGAACGACCCGTCGCACATGTCGTGCGGACCCATCGCCCGGCGACGGCAGAACGGGCACAAGAAGACCTCTTCATATCTCATGCTGCCGCCTCTCCGTTGTTGGGGTAGTTGCGTTCCAGCCACCACTCCAGGTCAAGCTCCCGCGCGAACTGAGCGACCTTCGGGCACTTGGCCAACACGAGGTCCAGGGTCAAGCGATGCGACCACGAGTGATGGGCGTCGTGATGGCGCTGACAGAGGGCGAGGCAGTTCCGCCGGTCCCACAGCAGCCGGTCGACATCAAGGCCCTTGGAGCGGGCGATGCGGCGAAGTTCCTGCTGGGTGATGACGTGATGGCCCTGAACGAGCCGGGACCCGCACAGGGCACAGGGCTTGGACTGGGCGTGACGGGCCCATGCCTCAGAGCGCTCCCGGTCGGTAGCTTTGCGCCGGCGACCGCGGCGGAGCTCGGAGCGCTTCATCGCCCGACCTCTCGCGCAAGGTGCTGCTCAGCCCAGCACGGATCGTTGGCCGCCCACATCGCGACGATCGCCGTCCCGTCCAACGCGGCGTGAATCGCCTGGTACCACGCCCACTGGGCGGCGTCAGCCTCGGGGCTGCCAGCACAGATGGGCGTCGGCTCCGAGCGCTTCACGAGACCACCTGCACGGCCAGTCGTCCGTTGACGACGAGCTCGCGAATCAGCTCAAGGCCCTTGTCATCGCAGGTTTCCGGCGCGAGCTCGAGGAGCGTCGTGACGATCTGGTCTCGCCGCTGGGGGTTGGACTGGGCGCCGAGGGCGAACCGTATGGCGTCGACCACGACCTGCGCGGTGACCGGCTCGACGTCGCCGGCGAGCTTGTAGGCGGTGTCGCGGGTCATGGCTTCGGCCATTCCGGCTGCTCGTCCCGCGCTGCCTGCTCGAACGCGCGGGCAAGGGCCCGAATCGCCCGGCCGGTTGGGACGTTCAGTCCGTGGTTGAAGTCGGCCGCGAGATGGGAGAGCCACTCAGCCGCCTGTGCCGACGCCCAGTTGGGCACAGGCGCGTGCGTGCGCTCCACGCCCTCAAGGACCGTGCGTGCCCGCCTCAGGACGGCGTCTATGGCACGGTCCTCTTCGTGGCTGTTGATCTCGCTGTAGGTCAGGTCGCCCCGGTCACGCGCGGCGACCAGGTCCCGTAGCGCTTCGGCCAGTTCGGTCTCCCGCGACCCGACCAACGACAACAGCGCGTCTGCGTCAGCGAGGTACTCACCGCGCGACACCGGCCCGCCTCCCGCCGCGTCGTTCTCGGCGAGCATGTCCGCGACCCGCTCCCTCAGACCTGGATCGTCGGTCAGTGACACGTCCTCCCACCAGCACTGGCCCACGACATCCGGCGAGAGACCCAGCGACTCCGCGAGGTCCTCGACCGCCTTGAGCTTCACCTGGGCCGGCGAGTCGACCGACACGCCTTTCAGCGCCTTCACGATCTCCACGTGTCCGTCGACCCAGCGGTCGCCGTGCGGGAAATCCGGACTCACGACACACCCCCAACCGACCTGCGCGCACGCCGTTCTGCGTGCTCTGCGTCGATCCGCTCCAGGTGGTCTCGGACCCTCTGAGCCGACGACAGCGATTCGATGCAACCGCCCGTGTCGTAGACGTGACCATCGATCCGCCACCCGTAGCCGCACGAGCAAAGGTGAAGCCCGCGCATCTGATGCGACCGCTCTTGCTCAACGGCAAGCGCGAGGCGCGGAGCGATTTCGGCTAGGCGGCTCATGCTGGGGTCTCCAGGCTGGCCTGCTCACCCACGGACGGAGAATCCGCCGCAGGCTCGGCATCAGGCTTCTTGTAGTCCTCGCTGAACGGCAGGTCCGACAGGTCCGGCTTCAACCCATCGGTCGCCAGCGCAAACCACCGCGTGAGGTCGGCGATCCTGCGGTCACCGAGGGCGTTGGTGCCGTCCTTGCACACCAGGTTGTCCCGCGGCTGAATCTGGCCGATCCACCGATCCTCGCTCTCTTCACTGGCAGCGGGGATGCGCTCGATGTGAGCGACGATGTCCATCTCGGCCAAGAGCTTGTTGATCAGCGTCGCCCCGCCCAATGCCGGGTAGAGCTTGCCGTCGCCCTTCTTGCCGTCGTTCAGCTTCTCGTGCGCGACCAACACCACGTTGATGTCGAATACGCGGAGGCTCTTGACGAACCCGAGCATCTTCTTGTTGACCCATTGGTAGTCGGTGCCGCCGTCCTTCGGGCTGGGCGGTGCGACGTCGGCGAGCTGGTCGACGATGTGCGACACCGGGTCGATGCCGAGCGTCCGGATCTCCTGCCCTTGCGGGGTCTGGAGGTAGCGGTACACGGCGTCCAAGGTGGTGTGGTCGCGGTAGCGGACCTCGCGCAGCGTCTCGGCGGTGTGACCGTGGTGCTTGCGGGCGTAGCCGTAGGCAGACGGCCGGTCAGCGGAGACGACGAGGATGGGCGCTGGCGCGGAGGCGAGCGCGACGCTCTTGCCTTGGCCGGGCGCGGCCCACAGGCAGGTGCGCCACGTGGTCGCGGTCTCGGCCGGATCGACGAACACGAGATCAGCCGGCACATCGGTCATGCGAGCACCTGCACGTTCTCCATGCCGTCGACCTTGAACGTGCGTCGCCGCGCGTTTCCCTCGATGCCCTCGCGCGGGTCACCGTCACGAGAGACAAGAAGACCGTTCATGACCGCTCGCCGATCGTGTCGAAGTCCGGCGGCTTGACGTGGTCCATGCGGTCACCGAGGTCGTATCGGACCTCCGTGTAGCCATGACCGGCCAGCCGCCATGTCGTCGCACTAAGCTGCTCAACGGTCCGTCCCCGTTCAAGCTGACGCAGCGCCTTGTAGGGGATCCAGCCCTCCTGTACGTCGCCGTAGGTCGTGACCTTGAGTGCAACGGCGATGAAAGAGTCGGTTGCGATCAGCCACCAGTCCTCGCCACGCTGCGCCAATCGCGCGTGTTCGAGAATCGGTCGCGGGCCGCCCGGATCACATGCCTTCGATGGACGGCAGCCGTACGGGATCTGGATGGTCGCGATCTGCTTTGTGGTCTCGTCGCTCATGCTGCTCTCCTCAAGTTGGTGGCGTTGCCCGTGACCAGCACCGACGGGGTGATCCCGTACGGGCGGTCGTCGCCCCGCGCTTCGGCTGCGAGGTCGTCCTGTAGGTCTTGCTCGAACTCCACGCTGAGGTCGAACGGGACGCTGTCCCCAAGGGCGACATCCATCCCCGTGGCCTCGCGTCGCTCGGCGCGTTGCTTGGCGTGGCTGCCGTAGTCCCGGCCCGTGTACGTCTCGTGCCCGCTCACGACGACCGCTCCAACTCGGCAAAGTCTTCAGCGACCTGTTCGACCATGCACTGCCCGGCCATCGCCAGCGCGATCCCGACACGCCGGAAGTCATCGGCGTGATCCGCGTAGACCAGGCCATCGAACGCCTCATCCAGGACTGTCGGTGAGCAGCATTCGCATCCCGCTCGCGTCCATTGGTCCACGAAGGTCAGGAGCGCCTCCCGCAAGGTCGCGGGCGTTACGTCGGTGTGGTGCTGATTGGTCGTCTCGTCGGTCATCGTGGACTCCTAGGCGGCTGGTTGCGACGCGAACGCCGGTAGGCGCGCTCGTGGCGGCGGTTGTAGGCGAGCATCCGGCGGTGGCTGTCGCCCCAGTTGATGTGGTGGTCGATCCGCGCATCAGGACCGAACGCCGCGTGGACGATGTCCTCAAGTGCTGCGACCGCATCGCGGCGCGCGCCGTTGCGGCTCATGCGATGGTCTCGGTCACGTCGACCAGCACATCCCCCGCCAACCCCACACGAGCCCTGCACACCGGCGACGACTCACCATCAGGCCACAGGTCCACGACGAGGCTGCCGTCGCGGTCGCGGTCGCCGCGCACCGCCTCTGCCTCGTACTCGCGCTCCAGGGCTCGGATCGCTGCACGTTGCCGGTCGTCATCAAGGAGACCTGCGGCCTCCAGCATGTCCACGAACCGGGTCACGACGGGCTCTCCATCGTGTCGGTCCAGGCGAGCAGCGCAGCCTCGTAGGCATCGACCGCACAGGCTTCGCAGAGGGTTGTCGACCGACTCGCCAGCACCCCTCCGAATCCCTTTCCAGACTTGTACGGTCGGGCGAGGAGGTTGACCTGAACGATTCCCGGATTCCCACCGGGAGTGGTCGCCGCCCTGCACCGCTTACACGTTCTACTGGGGGGCTTCGCGGGCGAGACGAGATCGTCGAAGGTTCGTCCCATTACGCGGCCGCCTGACGGATCGCAGGCCAGCTCAACCCGGCAACGTCGATCACGAACCGCCAGTTGGCATCCGCAGACAAGAACGTCACGACCAACTCGCGGCCAAGATGACGCTGCAACGGCATGACCACCATGTCGGGCTGATGTTGCTCAACCAGCCGGGCAAGCTCGATGGCTTGCGCGGGCGCGATCTCGACCGGCCTCACGCGATCACCTCATGGAAGACGAGGCGGACGCCCTCGATGGTGGCGCGCGGCGTGTAGCCACCGTCGGTCAGGGTGACCGGCAGCATCGGCATGGCCTCGCCGACCGGTGCGACGGCGATGGCCCAGATGCCCGCCCGCGTGTAGGAGACACGAAGCCGGACCTGGGCGCCGTCGCCGACGAGGACGAACTGACCGTCGGCCTGCGGGTACTCGTCGCAGCCCTGAACGTCGCCTTCGATCTCGATGAGGTCGTCACTGGCGCCGTAGACGACGACCGTTCCTGTCATGTCGGTGCTCATCGGGTGGCCTCTCGTTCCACTCGGGGGTGGAGGCGCTCGGCAGGCGAGGGCGCGTCCGTGTGCCCCGGGCAGCCCTCGCCCGCCAAGTTGTAGGTGAGCAGCCGGGACATGACGTCCATGCGCTGATCGGCGGTCATGCCGCAGCCTTTGCACGCTCAGAGCGTCGACGCGCGGCGTTCTCTGCGAATCCACCCGAGCGACGCGGCGCGAAGCCGGCGGCTTCGATCGCAGCGTTCCAGCCGCTGGGGCCGAACACCTCGAACACGGTCGTGTGCGCAGGCCACTGACCTTTCGCCTCGCGGAACCGACGCACGCGGTCGGGGTCGCCATTACGCGCCGCGACCGAGGGGCACCAGTCAGGCACCGCAGGCGGCTCACCGTAGATGTCGGCCCACTCCCGCATGCGCTCGATGATCTGCGCGCGGGTCCAGAAGATGCCGTGTGCTGTTGCGCACGGGAGGCAGCGCGGTTCCTCCACTCGGGCAGTTTCTGCGCCGAACCCCGTCCGAGCGCCGCAGTCAACGCACGGGTCCCCATAGGACGCCTTGCGGCAGCGCTCCGAGCACCACTTCCGGCGTCCGGCGACGGTCTCGGTGCAGCCGTTAGTGACGCCTGCGCAGGGGCGGCTCATGCGGCACCGCCCCACGGGCCGCGCACCACGATCGGGCTGGTCCGCTGACGGGCCGGCAGGAACGGGGTGATGTCCACCACGTTGGGCGGCAGTACCGGCGCGAACACCTCAACGCGACGCCGATCCATCTCCCGCACTCGCTCCTGGTGGGCGGTGATGTTCCGCTCACGCTCTCGCTTCTCTTCGCGCTCGTCGCGACGGCGCACGAAATCTAGGTCGGTGGCGTTCAACGTGTACTCCTAGAACGGCGGTTCGTCGGTGGACCGGACGGGCGGTACCGGGTCGGGTGCGCCGACCTGCTCGGCAAGGCGTAGGACTTCCACGACCAGGCCGTGCGTCCCGTTGACGAAGTGCTCGCGACGAAGGCGCGCGGCGATCTGCCCGGCCTGCCAGTCGCGGAGCTCCGCATGCTCGGCAGCGAGGTCCTCGTCGGCCTGCTCGATCGTGTCGACAACCTCGCGGTTGCTGAGGAGGCGTAGGCTCATCCGAACACCACCCGTGCCACGTCGAGCAGGAAGACGGTGACGACTGCGGCGAGCGCTGCGCCGGAGAACTGGCGAGGGTTGTCGATCAAGACGCACGCTCGCTCTCATCGCCAAGACCGGCTGGCACTTCGGCGACGACACGCTCAACGTCGAGCACTTCGGCGTCCACGATGCGGTGCTCCAGGTAGACCTCGTAGATCCCCTCGTGACCGACCATCTCAACGGCGTGGGCTCGCGCCCGGTCGGCGCTATGGCGCTGCCAGCCGTGGTCGAACTGACCGTACCGACCGGCGCCGGTGACTCGGAACTCGTGCCAGACCTTGCGGTTACCGGGCGTGCTGAGCTTGAGCTTGAACGGCACCCGGGCGATGGTGAGGAACGTCGCGCTGGTGCTCACGACAGCCCTCGCTTGGGCGACTGCGGCGATACGCCCCGCGTAGGGATGCTCAGACACGAGGACTCTCCCCCGCATCCATCGCGCGGTCGGTCTCGACGATCCGCAGCACACCGGCCATCACGAACGTCCCGACACCAACCAGCACGGCGGCGAGACTGCCTAGTTGGTTCGTCACCACGACGCCCGTCAAGACCCCGAAGCCGATTCCGGCACGCGCGTAGAAGAAGTTCTCTGCGCGGCGCATCACACGCACCGCCCCATCGACGTTCCCGGAGATGGGAGGCGCGAACGCAGCGGAGCAGGCCCGCTCGACCATCTCATCGGTGATGTCGTCGGCGGTGGCCTGACGGAAGTGGTCGATGTCGCTCCCGCCCGTCTCAGGCTCAGGCGGGGAAAGGACACCGACGAAGGCCACCTCCCCAAGCAAGTCCATGGTCTCGATGAGCAGGTCGTCACAGACCGACGCTCCCGGCCGGGCGACCACGTCGCCGTCCCCGTCGCGGAACAGGTCGGCGAAGCGACGCAGCATCGAGCGAGCGGCGTCGCGGTCAGCGGCGATCGCCTCGTCGGCCTCGCGAAGGCGCTCGACCTCTTCGACGGCGGCCAGCATGCGGTCGCTGATCGTGGCCCCGGGGAAGCCGTCGAACGCTCTTGCGACCTCCGTGCGAACCAGGAGCGCGACCGAGTACGGCGTGCCGGCGACAGCCATCTAGGCCACCGCCTTGACGCGACGTCGGTGGCTCTTGATCAGCGAGTCCGCCTGGGCCTGGGTGATCGGCCCCAACGGCAGCTTGCAGCGCAGCGCGTGAAGCTCGGCGATCTGGGCGTCGTCGGCACGGAGGTAACCGGCGTCGACGATCTCCTCAGCGGCGGTGAGATGCGGCGCGATCGTGCGCTTGGGCTTGGCCTTGGGCTGCACAGCGGTCATGGCTACCGCGCGCCTTCCAGCACGCCCATCTGCGGCGTCTGCTCCGTCCAGCCGGGGCAGGACGGGTCGGCGTAGATGCGAAGGTCACCGCCGGTGGTCTGGAAGATCCGGTGGCCGTAGCCGTCGCAGCCGGTCGCGACGTTCTTGAAGTGGTTGGGGAACGCGATCGTCCGCTTCTGGCTGTCGTCGAGGCAGGTGCCGGCGGCTCCTGCGGGACGGCAGCGGTTGCGGGTGTCGTGCGCGTCCTCGGTGGACAGGTCGGTTCCGCCGCACGCGGCGAGCGACACGGAACCGAGAATCAGGGCAGCGGTGATGAACCTTCTGGCGGGCATGAGTTCTCCTTGTGATGCCGGTTAGCCGGCGAGGGTTCTGCTGGTGGCTCGACGCACGTCGGCGCCTTCGAGCTCGGGTGCTGACCGGTAGACGTCGCGGCGCAGATCGCGCTTCTCGGCGTGCAGGTCCGCGAGTGTCTGCGTGGCCTTGTGCGTGACGTTCGGGTGAGCGATCTCGTCGGCCCACGCCTCTCCGCGCTCTCGTGCCGCTGCCCGGAGTCGCTGCGCGTTGCGTCGTGCTTCACGGCGCAGGTCGCTGGGCGACTGCTTCTTGCGGCGGATGATGGGGTTCCCGTCCGGGAGCCCTCTGCTCTGAAGCGGCGGCCTCACGTGGTTCCCGTGGTGCCGGGGACGCGATGGCCGGGCTGCTTCGCGCGCTGCGCGAGCACGGTACGGCCGTAGTCCTGCACCTCTGCCATCCACGTCATGTAGGCACGGCGTGCGGCCATCGGCAGCGCCCGCTGCTCGTGGACCGTGAGTTGGTACGGAGGACCGTGTCGGCGTCCACCGAACACGGGTGCCTTCTGTGCCTCTCCCCCGGTAGCGAGGAGGTGGGTGCGGGCGCGTAGCGACTTGACCAGGACGGCGGTGTCGGTCATGACCACCACGAATCCAGCTTGGTCCCGCCGCCGGCGTTCAGCGTCTCGACGATCGCGCCTGCCGTGCAGTACGCCAGGCTGTGCCCGGTAGCAAGACGCAGCTTTGCGGCCTTGCGCTTGATGACGACCGGGCCGCCCTTCAGCCCGGCGAGCTTTGCGACCGCCTTGTCATCGTTCAGCGACCCGTTGTAGCGCTGGCAGACCAGTGCGGAGCCCTTGATCAGCTCCTGTGTGAACGCGTGCGGATCCCCATCGAACGCGGTGCCGAGCAGTCGGACGCTTCGCCGCAGAACCTCGGGGTCAAGTTGGTAGGCAAACCGCAGTGCCTGCACGGCGCCGATCGATCCTTCGCGCTTGGCGTGCTCCACGCGAAAGCCGAGGTCTTGAACGATCTTGTCGATGTCCTTGTCTTCGTCGCGGCCAGCGACAACGCCGATCCGAAACCGGTCCAGGGTGCCGACCTTCTTGCGCTCGTCGCGAGCCAAGAACAGCTCCGCCTCTTCGGCCTCGGACAGGTCTTCGTAGCACTCGACCTGAATCCGATCGCTGTCAGCGAAGCCGACCATCCGCAGCGCGGCGACGCGATGCTGACCATCGACGACCCAGTAGCCGCCGCCGCGCTTGCTCACGACCGGGAAACCCAGCGCCTCAAGATCGAACTTGGCGGCGATGGCGGCGGCGTGCTGCTCCTTGAACTCACGCTGAGCGCGTGTGGAGACGTGCAGGTCGCCGAGGCGGACCCACGTCAGCTTGGACCGGCGAGGACGATTCTCGTTAGGCACTCTGGATCCTCCGGAGGTGACGACGGATGGTCTGAATGGACTGCTCAATGAGCGGCATGCACTCATCGAGTACATCGGGGTCGATCTGGTCGGACTCCATGAGATCGAGCCCGGAGGTTGCGGCGTCCAACTCGGTGGCCAACGACGACAAGATGCGGTTGCTATCGATCCGCTTGCGGCCGCGCTGCCACTCAGAGCGCTCGGGCTTCGGCTGGCTCGGTTCAGTCTCCGCGCGACTCGCTGCCTTGATCTGCTCATTGGCCTGGGTGATCGTCGACACCCCCGCGCGGATCTCTTCAGCGGCCTCGGGCATCTGCTGGGCGATGCGCTTGGCCTGGTAGACGAGCGACGGGCTAACGCCAACCTGGGCCGCGGCCTTGTCGGCTGCGCGACCCCCGGGTTCAAAGGGAGTGGAGGCCTGCACACCCTTTATGCTCGGGCGACCCGGGGCTGCGCTAGCTCCGGCCTGAGCCATTCGAGCGCGAGCCTCCCTTTCGAGGTGCGGCAGAAAGTCGGTCGCGATCATCGCCCGTTGCGAAGACGAGAGGTGTCGACGGCGCAAGTTCAGTGACAGCACGTGAGCGGCGGGCTCGTCGCCTTCGTATGTCTCGGTCCGGGGCGCTAGGCCAAGCTGCTCGCAAGCTCGTAGGCGGTGGCGTCCGTCGAGCACCTGGTGTTCGTAGATGAGGATCGGCTGGAGCTGGCCGTTGGCCTTGATGTCTGCGACGAGTTCGGCGAACTCCGGCTCGGTCATCTGCGGGATGAGCGCCGCGAGCGGATGGATCGCGTAACCCGTGGCGGTGTCGGTCGACATGACCTAGGCCTCCTGGTCGGCGCCATCGGTGAGTAGCGACAGCAGGACGTCGTGCGGCCCGGCGCCGAGTTCGTGGCGCAGGAACTTCCCCCGCAGCGTCTCACTGGGCAGCAGTCCGATGACGACCTTGATCGCGCACGAGGCGGGGAAGAACTCGCCGGCCGGAACCAACTCGGTCTTAGCCCTGCCGATCACCCGCAGGTGAGGGCGCAGCATTCGAGCGGCGGCCTTGACCGGGAGGCTCGTGCGCTGGCCGTCGTTGTGCAGCGTGCGGTGAAGAAGATCGATCTGGCCGGTGCTGGAATGCACGTGGCCGCGTTCGAGCTGGTTGCTGGCGTACAGCTCGCTGACGAGGCGGTCGAGGTCGGCCTTGACGGTGGCGGTGTCCGCACCGTCGCGGACCATGGCGGCGAGGTGCTCGATGATGCTGTCGCGCTCCGGCGACGGGTTGAACACCAACATGGCCTGCCGGTCGTTCTCGAACTGGGCGTCGACCAGCTGGTCGAGCGGCCGCTTGAGCATCTGAGAGGTGACGACCGGCTGGCTCGTCCGCTTCAGCTCATCGGTGTGGCATGCGCCCGTACCGTTTGCCGGGTGAACGCTCATGCCGCCGCCTCGTGAGAGGGGAACAGATCATCGACCGGAAGGGCCAGCGCCGTGGCGATTGCCCGCCGCGTGGCCTCTTCGGGGATATGCACACCGCGGCAGTAGTCGGAGATCTCTGACGGATGACAACCGACCTGATCGGCCAGCCACTTCTGCATCCGTCCCTGGTCCTTAAGTGCCGCCCCAAGGGGGGTCGGCGGGCGGGTGGTCGACGTCATGCTGGGTAATCTACCCAGACAGCATGACCCATGTCAAGTTGGGTCAATAATTCATATAGACGGCCGTACGCTTCCGGCGGTGGACGACCTCGGCAAGCGGATCAAGGCCGCTCGCGGCTACGCGAGCTTCAGTCAGGCGCAACTAGCCGCGGAGCTTGGGTCTTCCCAGTCCACGATTCAGCGGATCGAGACCGAGGCGCGTGGGCTCAAGCGCTACGAGCACATGACGTTGCTTCCCGCGATCGCACGCGTATGCCAGTTGCCCGTGGCGTGGTTCTACGCGGATCTCGATCGGCTAGAGGAGATTGCGATGCAAGACGCACGCGAAGCGCTGGAGGACGCGGTCAGCGCCGTCGAGGACTTCGCGGAAGACCTCGACCGCAAGGCCGACCAGTAGGGCTACGGCAGGCCGAGTGTCCTGGTGGTCGTCTTGCCGCCGGAGATCACGAACGCCTTCAGGTTGGCGATCTCTGAACGGGGCAAGACGGCCACGTACGTGCCGTCATTGGCAATGGTCAGCGGGCGCCCCGGAGGACGCCGGCCGATGCCGATCGAGACCCCGCGGGCGGCTATGCCATAGACGATGGTTCGCCCGCCGGTCGCGGCCCCGTAGTCGCGCACTAATACCATCGTGGACCTGCCGCGTGGCAGGCAGTCGGGCGGTGCCCCTGCCGCGAGTTCTTGGAACCTGCCGTCAGCGCGACGACCGATGCGCCCGGCCACGAGGTGTCCGAGGACGACGCATCGGCGTCCCGACCTCCGGAAGGCGCGCATGCCCCAGGCGACAGAGGCCTTCGGATCGTTCACGTGCGCCTCGGCCAGCAGCGGGTCAAACACGGGCTTCCAGCGCTGCGTGCGCGGCGGCGGCTTGTAGGGGTCGATCTGGTCGCTAGCGATCGTCCAGGCCGCGCCCACCACGAGGATGGCGCCGGTAGCGGTAGCGGTCCGGCGCGCCGCTCTGCGCATGCGGCGCACGCGGGCACGCTTCAGGCGCGGCTTCGTGACGCCGCCTGAGACCGCGCTCGCGCGATGCAGCCGGCGGATGATGGTGGCGGCTCGTCGGCTGAGTCCCGGGACGCGACGGGCATCGTCGGCGGCCGAGGCGATCATCGCGAAGGCTTTGCGATCCGCGTCGGACTCAGCTTCCATGCCGCTGTCGTTGACCCGATCGGGATCGTCCAAGGCCCGCTCCTCCGTTACGTCCTGGTACTCCAGTGGGCACGACCCGTGGCACGTCTGGAGGTTCGGCGAAGAACTCTAGACAACTAAGAACCTCCAGGTGGTCGGTATGTGACAGGAATATGAAGTGGCAACGCGCCAACTACGGGGAACGTGGGCGTGTGCTGCTCAGGATCTGCCACACGCTGCACCGGCCCTGGTCTAATGCGCCATGGTCACCAAACCCCATCCGTCCAAGCGCTCCCAGCGCGCCTCCATTGTCGCTCTCGCACTGCTGCTCGCGGCGTTCGCCTTCCTCGCGCGACCGGCCCCAAGCCCTGCAGTCGAGTACCACACCAACTGCGTCGGGCATGGATGGGTCGCCGGAGCATCACCGAGCGACGGCAGCGCGTTCTCACGCATCGAGACCGGCTGCGGTTCCACCGCTCGGGAGTGCAAGCTCTACAACTGGGGCGTCTATCTCGGGTCTCAAACCACGACGACCACCACGTGCAACGCGTGGCTGATGACCTACGGCAACTACACCGAGTGTGCCTCTTACGCCAAGGTCAATTTCCCCGCTCAGTGGTCCGAGCACAATCACACCCCGGACGGCTATTGCGGAGCCTTCCGCATGGCGCCCCTGGGCAACGTCGACGCTGGTGACGAGCCGTTAGAGGACAGCCCTGACGTCACCCCTGCTGGCGCAGCAGTGATCGGCGCGACCGCCCCGGACCCGGACGGTGGCCCGGACTTCGCGGTGCGCGTCTACCGCTCCGAGGCCGGCCAGACCTGCCCCGAAGCCGGCCGCACGAGTGAGGGCCGCTTCGGCACCGTCTGGCCGGGTGAAGGGTTCGTGGAGCTCGAACTGGCGTCGGCAGGCGCGTGCGCGGATCTCGATGAGCAGCCGGTCGGGTTCGCGGTCAGCGACCACCCCGCCGTCGACGACGTCGACGCCCATGCGGTGCTGTTCGGCTCGGTCGCCGATGGCGTGACCGCAGTCAGCGTCGTAAATGGCGGTCGGTCGGAGTCGCTGGAGATCGTGTCGGGCACGTTCATCCTGCCGTCGACGCGTGAGGTTCTTGACGGCGCCGAGCTGATCGCGATGACCGGCAAGGGCGACGTCACCTACGACGTCACCGTCGGCGAGCACTAGCGGTTGCCCAAAGGGCGGCGGGTCGGGTCCACGATATCCCGGCCCGCCGAAGGTCCCCGCCCCGTCTCGGCGAATTAGGCTTGCGCGATGCAAGGTCTCGGAATGCCCCTGGCGGCGTCGCTGGCGTCGGTCCTGCTAGTTGGCTGTGGCAGCTCAAGCGACCCAGTCGGTTCGACGAGCAGGACGACCGCCCAAGTCCCGCGTTACAGCGTGGCGGTGACCGATCCGGCCAGTGGTCATCGGTTCGTGTCCGGAAGGGCCACGCTGGCCGGGACGGCGAACCCGTCGTCCACGATGGTGCGCGTGGAGGTGGTGCCGCCTCGTGGCAAGGAGTTCGTCCGCAAGGTGCGCGCGAGGGGCGGGCTGTGGTCCTTGCGTCTCCCCAGGCTGCGAGACGGCGTCGCGACGTTCTACATCTCCACGGGACCAGGGCACGGCGATGCCCTAGGGGACGGCTTCGTCATGTTCGGGGTTCGGCTCGGCGTGAGTCCGGCTGTAAAGGCTCGTCGGGTTGCGGCCCGACGCGCTCGGGCTCGCACGCTCTTACTGGGACGACAGCGGGCGGTAGGTCTGTCCGTCGCTCAGGTGCGCAAGGCGCTCGGCCCCCCGAGTCATCAGCAACGCATCGCCGGGCAGCGGTTCATGTACTACCAGTACAACGGTAACCTCGTGCAGTTGGTCTTCGCTGGCGACGTGGTCACGCAGGTCAACGCGTACTAGGGTCGGCCCGTGTACTCCGCTGAGCAGATCACCCGCCGTCCGAATCCGAACATGACGCAGTGCGCCTGGGAGGTCGAGCTAGCCGACCGCACGACTCCCATCGCGGTGACCAGAATCGCCGTCGGAAAGATCGAAGCGTCTGGCGTTGCCGACGTCGATGCGTTCGTGCGCGAGGCCCTGGCTGACATGCTCAATGAGCGGCAGTTCACCGACGAGATTCTGCGGGAGCAGGGCGTCCCGGTCGTCACCCAGCTCGTGTAACCCGCACGGTTCCGTCTGGTCGGTGCGTATTCTGGCCGGCCATCACGCCCGCCACCCGCCCAGAACCCGCCCTTCCGGCACGTCATCGACAGGTGCCCGCCGACCGCCACACCCTTGCGGTCGCGGTGCGCCGGGTCGGTACCGCCGCTGGTCGTCATCGGACGGCGCTGCGTTTACGGGAGCTGGCTGCAGAGGCGTTGGCGTGGGCTGAGGTTCTCGACCATGAAGGGCAGTTGCGGTGATGACGACCGCGTTCCGAAGGGCTCGCGCCCGCCGGCGCTGGGGCATGGAGTGGTGGGCGGTCGATGCCCGCAAGTCGCTTGGCTCGCCCGCCTGGCGCACCTTCGTGCTGGCGCCAAGCAACATCGCGGCGATGCACTTGGTGTTCCGCCACGCCCGCGCGCTCGGCGTGCCGTTCGAGCCGTTCATCGTCGAAGACGCCGGGAAGCCTTCGGCGTGGTCTCTGGAGCGTGTCGCGTGATCCTTTCGGCTGAGCAGGTGCGGTTGATCCAGGCGGGCAAGAAGACCCAGATGCGCGTGGAGGTGGTCGACGCCGGCTCCTACCAGCCCACCAGGCAGGTGGGCCCCAGAGTGGAGGTTGGTGGTCCATTGCGCAGGGTGCCGGTCGGCCCCGAGCGGGTCACCAGAGGCAACGAGCCGCGGGTCGGGCAGCGGATCCCCATCAACCGCCCCGGCACCGTGGACGGTAAGGCGACATCGGTCCGGGTCTGCTCGTTCGAGGTGGTCGACTATCATCGCGCCTTGCTCGGCAGGTCCATCACCTTGGAATCAGCCCGTGCTGAGGGGCATCGGACCAGCGACGACTACCGGGTCTGGTGGGTTCGCACCTACGACGTCGCTTGGCTCAACGGGGGCGTGACCCGCCTCGAGCTCCCGTCCTCGGAGGAAGGCCTCCGAGTCGCGATCCTCGCCCGGTTCGAGGACCGTCACCAGTTCCATTTGGTGTGGGTCATCACCGGCCGCCACGTCGCGGATGCGGGTCACAGGTTCCTCGCTGCCGAGCCTGATCGCGTGCAGTCGCCGTACACGACCCAGGCGGATCTAGCGGTCCGTCCTGGCGGGGATGCGCTCAGCGAGTTCGAGCAGCGTCGTGAGAGCGATCGTGCCCGCGACCACCATGATCTCCGCAAGGCCGGCGCCGCAGAGGATCTCCTGGAACGGCTGGACAAGCTGGACGGCGACATCCGCTACCTGCGTCAGCAGGGCATGTCGTTGGGGATCGACATCAAGAAGCCGTTGGCGAGGGTGCAGCAGGGCCGTGATGCGGTTGAGCGCAAAATCCGTGAGCAGGCTCAGCGCCGCAAGGCGGCCTAGGATGGATGACATGGCCGAAGTGGAGAAGGAACACCGCCAGATCGCCCTTACGACCGACGATGCAGATCGGGCCTTAGAGGAACTGCACCGTCGTCGTGAACAGGAGACCGGCTGGGACATGGCCGAGGTGCGGCTCATGGAGAACCCGCCGATGACGGTGAACCGCTACTGCGTCTTCCGCTCACCGCCTGCCTGATCTCGTTCCGTCCGACGGTAGGCAGTAGGCTGCGCCCAGCCCGGATCGTCCATGGCCACCGCAACGGGGAGCAATCCCCTAGAAGCGGTGAAGCCCTGCGCAGAGGCGAGAGCCGCTGCATGGCCTAACGGGTAGGACGGCGCGGAGACCACGGCAGCAGCCCGAACGGGCGGCACCCGGACCACCGGCAGATGCCGCCTCCGGCCGTCCACACGTCCTTCGTCGCGATGCTCACGGGCTCGGTGTCCTTGGCGGGCACCCCGAGCCCCGGGGTCCAGAGCGACGTCGCAGCACCGCCCTTACGCCTCGCAACACGCAGGGCGGTGCGCTTCCACATGCCCGGGCGTCAAGGCCCAATCCATCGCAGCGTTTCCCGGCGGTGGATGGGCGACGCCCGGGCAATCAACTTCCGCAACATCAGGAGTACCCCATGTGCATCCTGCGCGGCTCCAACCCGCCCGACCCACGCAACACAGTCAACGGCACCGGCTACTGCACGCCTCACCTTGAGGGCGCGGGACCCGTCACACGGGAAGCGCTCGCGCTCATCGACGCGGGCAAGGTCGTCCTCCTGCCCGCCGCAGACCTGTCGACGCTTCAGGTTCGGCCGCGACCCTTGGATGGTCCGGGTGGCGAGTGAGCATCCGATCCCTGGCCGCTGCGGCAAGAAGACCCGCACGGGCTTCTGCGAGAAGTATCCGGTCACGGGCGCTTCGGTCTGTGGCACGCATGGCGGGTCGGCTCCTCAGGTGAAGCGGGCCGCGGCGCAGCGGGCGACGAAGCAGGAGGCGCTCGTGGTTGCTCAGCGGATGGTCAGGCGTGCCGGCGTGGACAAGGACCCGATCGAGCACCTGTTGGACTCGCTGCATTTGTCGGCGCAGTTGGTTCAGGTGTGGGGTGCGATGGTCGCCGCGATCGACGAGAAGGCCGAGGAAGAGACGACGGCCAGCGGGCATCTTCGCGGCGAACTGGGCTACGAGGAGATGGCGCACGAGCACGGCGTCGACGTGATCGTCATGCCTCGGGATCGGTTGATGGCCGTCAACTCCAAGGGCGAGGCGAAGGTCCACCCTTACGTCGACGAGTACCAGAAGGCTTTGGAGCGCCGGGCGAAGTTCGCGAAGCTGTGCATCGACGCCGGTGTCGCTGAACGGCAGACCCGGCTGATTGAGCAGCAGGTCGAGTTGGCGCACAAGGTGTTCGAGGACACGCTGGAGTCGATCGGCTTGGATGCTGGGAAGCGTCAGGAGGCCCGGCAAGCGTATGGCCGTCACCTCCGCCTCGTCGCCTAGCTTCGCCTCTCGCCTTGCCGACCGGGTTGACCCGCCGCCATGGGAACCCAAAGGTCGCCCGAAGCTTGAGCCTCATCAGATCGCGCCACCCGACCGATGGAAGCTCTGGCTGCTGGAGGGCGGGCGCGGCTGCGGCAAGACCGAGGCATGCTCGCGCTACTTCGCCTCGTGGATGCGCGCGCATCCGGGGCATCGTGGCCGCATCATTGCCCCGACCTTTGGTGATGCCGTTGAGGCGTGCATCACCGGGCCCTCTGGACTCCAGAGCGTAGACCCGGAGATCGAGTGGCTTCCGTCCGCGCCGGGTGGAGCGAAGGTCCGGTGGCCCAACGGCTCCGAGGCGCTGGTCTTCGGCACCCACGCCCCCAGCGATGTCGACCGGCTACGAGCCGGCGGCAACCGGCACCTGGACTGGTGGGAGGAGATGGCGGCCAACCGCCATCTCAAGGAGGCGTGGCCCCAGGCACAGTTCGGCCTACGCCTCGGCGACTGGCCGCACAGCATCGCCTCAACCACCCCCAAAGCCACGACCGCCTACAAGGAGGTCAGGGGCGAGGCCGGCGTTGTCCGCACGCACGGCACCATCGACCAAAACCCGCACCTCAGCGCGGAGTGGAAGCAAGCACAGAAGGACCGCTGGGCCGGCACGAGGCTCGGCCGACAGGAACTCGACGGCGAACTCCTCGAAGACGTCGCTGGCGCGCTGTGGACCCGCGGCCTCATCGACGAGGGCAGGGTCACCGAAGCACCCCAACTTCGCCTCGTCGTCGTCGCCCTCGACCCCGCAGTCAGCTCCGGCCCATCCTCCGATGACACCGGCATCGTCATCGCCGGGCTCGGCATCGACGGGCACGGCTACGTCCTTGATGACCGCACCTGCCACCTCCCGCCGGAGGGCTGGGCGTCACGGGCTGTGGCGGCCTATGACCATCACGAGGCCGACCGGATCGTCGGTGAGGTCAATAACGGCGGGGACATGGTCAGGCTGACGATCGGAACCGTGAACGCGAACGTGCCGTTCAAGGCCGTTCACGCCTCCCGCGGCAAGCAGACCCGTGCGCAGCCGATCGCCGCCCTGTACGGGTCGCTTGAGGAGGGACAGGAGCGCGCCCCTCGCATCCATCACGTGGGCTCGCTGCCTGAGCTTGAGGATGAGATGTGCGGGTGGGTTCCTGAGGATGCGAAGTCGCCGGACCGTATGGATGCGTTGGTGTGGGCGATGACGGATTTGATGATCGGCGCGGTCGCTCCTTCGGCGCCGTCGTTCTCGACGAAAGCGAGCCGATGGAAACTCGACTGAGCGCCTTCTACTTCGGCACCTACGGGGAGCCCGGCCACCACCTCTGGCAGGCCGCTCGGCCGGGCAAGTGGATCCGTCACGGCTGGCCGTGGAACGGCGAGCCATCCCCCCTTCCGTGGGACAAGATCGACGGCCAGCTCAACCCGAGCGAGAAGCAGGGCGAGGCCGCACTGCACCACAAGGACGTCTGGACCGCGCTCGCGTTCGCCGATCGCTCTGTCGATTCGCGCCCCGGCTCGAACAGCGCCTTCTTCTTCAGCGACGTCCTCACCTTCGACCAGGCCGCAGCCGAAGCGAAGACGTGGTTTCCGCATGTCACTCAGCGCTTCTCATTCGAGATCGTCGACGCGTCTTCCCCGGCGGCGATGGGCTTCCTCGTGCCCGACACGATCACGCTCTGCGCACGCTGCGGCTACTCAGCTTGGCGGGACGGCTACCCCTGCAACCGTTGCGGCGGACTCGACGCGCGGGTCTATGCGCCGGTCGGCGAGGCTTGCGCGTGAGCACGGCCGACCCCACCCCGGCCGCACGGGCGCTCGCATACGTCGCAGCCGCCAACCCCGACCATGGCAGTGGTGGCGCGCAGGTCGTTCAGAAAGCCCGACGCGCACCCGCCCGCACCCCCACCTTCGACGAGATTGGCACCACCGGCCTACGCCACTCCGGCGGCTTCGTCATCGAAGAATGGCTGAACCACCTCGCTGGCCCCCGCGGGGTCAAGGCGTGGCGGGAGATGTCCGACAACGACCCCGTCGTCGGAGCGATCCTGTTCGCCATCGAGATGCTCGCCCGCGGCGTCGAATGGAACGTCGAACCCGGCAGCGACGACCGCGCGGCGAAGCTGGTGGAGTCGTGCATGCACGACATGTCCGGCACGTGGGCGGACTTCGTCGCCGAGTCCTTCAGCATGCTCCCGTACGGGTGGGCGATGCACGAGATCGTCTACAAGCGCAGGCTTGGATCCGACCCCGGAACCACGACGACCAGCGACGGCCGCGTGGTGTCCCTCCCCGGCTCCCGTTTCAACGACGGGCTGATCGGCTGGCGCAAGCTCCCGATCCGCGCCCAGGAGACGCTGCAGCACTGGAAGTTCTCCGAGGATGGCGGCATCGAAGCCATGGTGCAGATGGCCTGGGACGGCGTGCGCCGTGAGCTGCCGATGGAGAAGGCGCTGCTGTTCCGCACGACCACCAGGCGCAACAACCCTGAGGGCCGCAGCATCCTGCGCAACGCCTACGTCTCCTGGTTTCGCAAGAAGAACATCGAGGAGATCGAAGCGATCGGCGTGGAGCGTGACCTGGCCGGCATCCCGATGCTCACCGCGCCTGAGAACCTTGACCTGTACCAGGAGGTCAACCTCAAGCACCTGCAAGAAGCCCAGGCGCTGGTCACGTCCGTGCGCCGAGATGAGGACGAGGGCATCGTCAAGAATTTCGGCTGGGAGTTCGAGCTGGTCACAACCGGCGGGTCCCGCCAGTTGGACACCGACAAGATCATCCGCCGCTACGACCAGCGCATCACCACCACGGTGTTGGCCGACTTCATCCTCATGGCCCAAGACGCCGTGGGCAGCTACGGGCTGGGCAAGGCGAAGATCGCGACGTTCGGTCAGGCGATGCAGGCGTTCCTGGGCATGAACGCCGAGGTCAAGAACCGCTACGCCATCCCCCGGCTGCTCAAGCTCAACGGCATGTCGGTCGAGACCCCGCCAAGGCTCGTGCCCGGTGATGTTGATGAGGTCGATCCGGAGCAGGTCAGCGCGTTCATCCAGAACCTGCATCTGGCCGGGGCACCGATCGACTGGAACCACAACCTGATGAGCTTCATGTACAAGCTCGCCGGGCTACCTGAGCCACCCGAGCACCCGGCGGATGAACCGCTTCCCGAGCCCCGCGAGACGGAGCCGACAGACGCAGAGCTTGCCGCTGCCGCAGCTCGCGCAGAGGAGGAAGCCAATGCCTGACCTGCCCAAGCTGTACGCCTACGTCTGCCCGTATTGCGGTCGTCAGTACCGAGGCCCCGGGGGACACTCCGTCGCCGGGGACGACCGCGCGACGTCGTGCTTCCACGCTCAGCCGGGGGAACTCGGGGTCACGCAGCCGAGACTCGTACGTATCGAGGTCGTGTCGGCGATCCCGTTTGAGCTGGAGCCGGTGCCTCACGATCGGCAGGTCGTGTGCGCGCCCTACTCCGAGGACGTGGAGTGCGTATGACGTTCGTGTCGAAGGCCGACAACCACACCGGGGTCATGGTCGCCCTCTACCCCACCCCCGACATCGCAGCCCTGCTCGCGCAGCCCGGTGGTGAACCCGCCGAGACCCTGCACGTCACCCTCGCCTTCCTCGGCGACGCCTACAACCTGGCAGCCGCCCAGGTCGACCGGCTCAAGCAAACGGTCGCGTCGTTCGCATCCCGCACCGCACCGATCGTCGGCGAGGTGTCAGGGGTCGGGCACTTCACCGCCGGCCCCGAACCCGTCACCTACGCCTCCATTGACTGCCCCGAACTCGCGGAGCGCCGTCAGAGCCTGGTGGATTCGCTGACGTGGGATGACGACCTGCCGTCCCCGTCGACCGCCCACGGCTTCGCCCCGCACTGCACCCTGGCCTACGACGACCGGCAGGTAGAACTGCCGAACGTGCCGCTGACGTTCGAGACCGTGAGTCTCTGCGTCGGCGGTGAGCGCACCGACTTCCCCCTCTACGGGGTTCGCAAGAGCCAGCAGTGGGACGTGCCGATCTGGAAGGCCGAGGACCCGCGCCCCGGTGTGCCGTTGACCGTCTACGGCGTCGTGCTGCACCCCGGCGTCACCGACAGCCAAGGCGACGTCGTATCCGCCGAGGAGATCGAAAAGGCCGCGCACAAGTGGCTGATCGAGTCTCGGATGCATGACACCCAGCACGACGAAAGCGCGATGCCCGACGCGTTCCCGGTCGAGTCCTACATCGCCCCCTCGGACCTCGTGTTCAAGGCCGAGGACGGGACGGAGCGCACAGTCCTGAAAGGCTCGTGGGTCGTCGGCGTCGCGGTGTATGACGAGGTGCGTAAGCAGGATGTGGTGGCGGGCCGCCTGACCGGGTTCAGCATCGGCGGGTCCGCGATCCGCTCAGAGGCCGCTGCGGCCTAGTAGCTGCGCGATTGCGTCGTGGCCTCGTAGGTCACGGTGCCGTCTTCCTGCTTGACGAGCGAGATGGCGTCACCCGGCTCCATCGCAGCGGCCAGCACGAGCACTGCGTCACCGACGCTGCGCTCTTGAGTCGCCCACGCGATTGCGCCGCCCGCGGTGTTCAGCACCACATGGTCACCGGTAGCGATAGGCCCATGAACCGGCACGGGGTCTCTGAGGTCGCGCATCCCCTGATCTTACGCCCCGCCCAGGTCGCCCCTTTTCGCCTAGTCCAAGGCGAATCCAAATCTGTCCAAGCCCTTGGAAACAGGAGGGCCACGCCTTGCCCAGCGAACTGCGCGACCTCGAAGTCGAGTTCGTGTCCCTTGTCGACCGCGCCGCCGTGCGTGACCCGGTCGAGAAAGACCAGCCCATGCGCTTCCTTGTGTGGAAGCGATCCAACGAAGGAGATCGCATGACCCCCGAAGAGCAGAAGGATGCGCTGGAGAAGGCGCAGGCCGACGCGACCACAGCCGCGGAGCGCGACACCGCCAAGGCCGAGCTGACCAAGGCCCAGGAGCAGATCGAGACGCTCACCAAGAGCATCGAGGACATCAAGAAGGCCGCGGGCGTGAAGGAGGAGCCGGTCGCGGTCGACAAGAGCGACTGGCCCGAGTCCGCCCGTGTCGCGTTCGAGAAGGCCGAGGAAGAGCGCGCAGCTGACCGTGAGCGTGCCGAGAAGGCCGAGCAGCGCGCGAACGCTGCTGCCGAGAAGGTCGACAAGGCCGAGGACGCCCGCCTCACCCGCGAGGCCATCACCAAGGCCGAGAAGTTCAAGGCGCTGCCCATCGACGCCGCGAAGTTCGGGCCGATCCTCAAGTCCGCCAGCGAGAAGCTCTCCAAGGAGGAGAACGACGAGCTGGACCGCGTCCTCAAGGCCGCCGACGAAGGCCTGCAGAAGTCCGACCTGTTCAAGACGGTCAGCGGCAACGGCAACGGCGAGCAGCCCGACACCGCCCTGGGTCAGGCCAAGGCCAAGGCGGCCGAGCTGTGCAAGGCCGACCCCGCTCTCACCGAGGCCACCGCGATGCAGCGCGTCCTGAAGGCCGACAACGAGCTGGCCGCCCGCTACCAGGACGAGGTCCGCGCCGCCTAGGCCCGGACCCCTTCTCCCCTTCTCCCCAAGGACACCAACATGGCATCCGTCAACACCCTTCTCCGCGACGCCTTCCCCGCCGGCGCAGACCTCACCGGCAAAGAGCGCCTGTTCGTCAAGTTCAGCTCCGGCAAGCTCATCCTCTGCGTTGCCGGAGACGGCGGGTTCTCTCTCGTCAACGGCGACGTCCTCGACCAGAACGTCACCGTCGACCTGATCGGCGAAAGCAAGATCAAGCTCGGCGGCACCGTCAACGCCGGCCAGCTCATCACCTCCGACGCCGCCGCCAAGGCGGTCGTCGCCGCCACCGGCAACACGATCAACGGTCTCGCGGTCCAGAGCGGCGTGGCCGGCGACGTCATCACGTTCCTCGCCCCCGTCCCCACGGCCAAGGCCTAACGGGCCTTTCCCTCTCCCCCGTCTGAAAGGACCCGCTCCCCATGCCGATTTCCCCTCAGGGCCACGTCGACACCTACCTCACGAACCTCGCCGTCGACTTCTACAACGACTCCGACAAGTTCATCGCAGGCAAGGTCTTCCCCACCATCCCGGTCACCGAAGTCACCGGCCTGTTCAAGAAGTGGGACAAGGGCTACTTCCTGCGTGACGAGATGCGCGAGCGCCCGCTCGGCGAGCGTCCGCGTCGCATCGAGTACAAGGTCAGCAAGGGCCGCTACCTGTGCATCGAGGAGGCCGTCGCTCACACCATCGACGACCGTGAGCGTCCCAGCGTCGCCGACCCGCACATCAACCCGATGGACGCCGACGAGGCGGCGATGCGGCTCCTGACCCTCCAGGGGCTCATCCACCAGGAGCGCACGTGGGTGCAGCGGTTCTTCAAGACCGGCGTGTGGACGGTCGATCTGGCCGGTATCCCGTCGGGCACCCCGACCGGCACCCAGTTCCTTCAGTGGGATCAGGCCGGGTCCAACCCGGCGAAGTTCATCAACCAGCGCCGCGACCTCATGGCCGAGGGCGCGGGCCGCGAGATCAACACGGCCGTCATCGGCCGCGACGTCCTGCGCGAGCTGAAGGACCACGCGGCGATCAAGGAGGCGATCAAGTACACGCAGAAAGGGTTCGTCACCGAGGAGATCCTCGCCGAGTACCTCGGCCTTGACCGCGTGTTCGTCCCCGGCGGCGTGCAGAACACCGCCGCCGAAGGCCAGACCGACGCGATCAGCTTCATCGTCCCCAAGAAGTCGGTGCTGCTGTGCTACGCCAACCCGACCCCGTCCCAGCAGGAGCCGTCGGCCGGCTACACGTTCGCCTGGACCGGCCTCATCCCCGGCGTGACCAACGCGTTCGGTGGGGTCATCTCTCGCTTCCGTGACGAGCAGGCACGCTCCGACGTGTTCGACATCCGTGTCGCGGGCGACCAGGAGATCGTCGCCCCCGACATGGGCGTGTTCCTCAACGGCGCGGTCGCCTAGCCATGGGGTTCGTCGCTATGCAGTCCCTGCGCTGGGGGGACGACACGATTGACCCGGGCGGCGAGGTCCCGGCCGATGAGCCGGGCCGCGACTACGCCGGCATGCTGCACCGCGGCGAGATCCGCGAAGCCGACGACACCGCCGGCGCCTCGGACGCTGAGCTGCGCAAGGAGCTCAAGTCGGCGCGTGCGGAGCTGGACAAGCTCCGCACGCTCACCGACGGCCCCCACCTTGCCCCGACAGACGAGGAGCGAGAGCTGCTCGTCTCCAAGGGGTTGGATGGCGGGTTCACGCTCGCCGAGCTGGACGAGGCGTTGTCGGAGAACCTGCGGGCGATGCACCGCGAGGACCTCGACACGCTCGCCGCGGAGGAGGGCGTCGAGGATCCGTCGAGCTACCCGAACATCGACGAGTTGGCCGAGGCGATCGAAGCCAAGCGCCTCGAGGTGGCTACCGACGATGCGGGTGGCGAACTGCCCGACGGCGTCGTCGACTCCGGCTCGGGCTGGTACGAGGTCAGCGGCAAGAAGATCCGCGGCCGCGACGCCGCGATCGCCGAAGCCAACGCCACCACCAACGCGTAGAAGGGGACGCCGTCGTGCCGACCACTTACGCATTCTCATGGCGCGGCGGCGCCCCTGTCCCCTCCGACGCGGCCACCACCTACCAGGGCACCCGCTTCGACATCGACGCGTTCATGGCCGGTGGTGGAGTGACCACCGATGACGCCCTAGCGGCGCTGCTTCGCGGTGTCCCGCGAGAGGATGGTCTGTCGCTTCTGACCGAGGTCGGAACCCCAGGTGGAACCGCGCCGGACCGGCGAGGCAGCGTTCCGGCGTTCGTGCAGAGGGACGCCCCGGCTGCGGCCCCGTATCTGCACATCAAGACAAACGGGTCCGGCGTTCCGACGGGAGAGGTAGTCGTCAACGACGGCACGAATGGGGAGCGCCCGGTGGGCGCCCCTCAGGTCTCAATGATCCAGGCGCAGCAGGTCCGCACGCTCGCCGATCTATCCCTTGCCGGTGCGAGCGCCACGCCGCCGCCGTTTGAGAAGGCCACGACGGTCGGCTTCAATCCGATCATCGTCAGGCCCGACGAGACCTTCCAGGAGTTCCTTGGCTGCGGCGGCGCACTGACCGACTCCACCGCCTACCTTCTGTACAACAACATGACGCCGTCGCAGCGCACCGCGCTGCTGGCCGAGTTGTTCTCTCCCGCCCAGGCGAACTGGTCGACGGTGAGGATCCCGTTCGGCCTCTCGGACTTCCGGCGGCAGGCGGCCTACACCTACGACGACAACGGCGGCAGCGCGGACCCGACGCTCGCGGCGTTCTCGCTGGGCGCAGACCGCGACTACATCATCCCGGTCCTCAAGGAGATCCTGGCGATCAACCCCAAGGTTCGGGTGATCGGCTCGGTCTGGTACCCGCCGGCCTGGATGAAGACCGCGATCGTGGCGCCGACCGCACCGTCGGCGACGCCGTCGGGCTCGGGCGGGACGCTGGCGGCCGCGACCTACTACTACAAGATCGCTGCTACCTACAGCTCCGGCGCCGAATCGGTCACGGCTGCCGAGGTCAACTCCGGTGCGCTGACCGGCTCGACGTCCTCGGTGACGTTGAACTGGACGGCGGCCGCCGGCGCGACGGGCTACAAGATCTACCGCGGCACCGCCGCGGGCGCCGAAAACGTCTTCTACACCGTCGGCGCGGTCACGACCTTCACCGACACCGGCGCCGCGTCCACCGGCGGGTCCCCGCCGACGTCCAACCTCGCCTCCGGCGAGATGCCGTCCGCGAACTACGCGGTCTATGCCTCATACCTCGTCAAGGCCATCCAGGCCTTCGAAGCGCTCGGGATCCCGATCTACGGCATCACCCCGGCCAACGAGTGGACCGGCGGCTACACGCGCTTCAGCCCTGCGCAGATGGCCGCCGTGATCCCGGTCATCGGCGCCGCGTTTGACGCCGCCGCGCTGGAGACCAAGATCATCATCCACGACGACAACTGGGCCGGGGCCGCCAGCGTCCTGACCGTCCTGGCCGACGCCGCCGCAAACGCCTACGTCGACAGCATCGGATGGCACTCCTACAGCGGCAGCCCGACCGCCCAGACGACGATCCGGCGCGCCTACCCGTCCAAGGGCCACCACATCACCGAGATGCGGACCCTGGTCGCCGAAGACGGGCCCGCGTCGCTGGGGATCATGGGCGCCGGCATCGCCGTCGGCTCGGTCCGAAACTGGGGCAAGAGCATCACGCTGTGGAACATCGCCCTCGATGAGAACGGCGGCCCGCAGACCACCGGCGTCGGCGGCCGGCGCGGGGTCGTCACCGTCAACAGCACCACCGCGGCGGTGACGCGCAACCTGGAGTACTGGTGCCTGACGCACCTGTCGAAGTTCCTGCAGCCCGGCGCGCGGCGCTGCACCTCCACGACCGAAGGCGTCGGCAAGAACTCAGCCACCGTGCAGACCGTGGCGTTCGTCAACCCCGACCAGTCCGTCGTTCTGGTGGTCGTCAACCTCACCGCCACCAAGCAGACCCGGCGGATCGTCGAGGGCCGCAACGGCGGGTCCTTCCCGGTCACCCTGGCGCCCTACGAGCTTTCGACGTTCGTGTGGGGCACCACCGTCCAGGCCACCCCGGCCGGAACCGCGGACAAGCTGCCGACGATCGCCTCGACGTCGTCGGGCATGGTCGCGGCCAACGCCACATCGCTGACCTTCAAGCACACCGTGGCCTCCGGCCTGGCCAAGCCCGTCCTCGTGGTCGCGCTGGCCTCCGGGACCGGCGGTGCGCAGAACGAGCCGACCTACAGCTCGGTGAAGTTCGGTGGCGTCGACCTCGTCCAGCTCGGCCGCGCGACCGGCGCCGGCACCGGAACCAACCGCACCGTTGAGCTGTGGGCCCTCGTCAATCCCGCAGTGGGCGGCAAGGACATCGTCGCGACCGTCGCATCGGGCACGGTCCCGATCGTCGCCGAGGCGCTCACGATCGAAGGCGTCGCGCAGTCCGGGTCCTTCGGCGCGCCGGCGTCAGACGCCGGGAACAAGAACAACCCGGCGACGTCGCTGACCGGCGGCGCCGCTGGTGACCTCGTCATCTCCGCGGTGTCGCTGCGCGCCAACCAGGTGCCGATCCCTTCGAGCGAGCAGCAGGTCATTGCCGACCTGCTCTTCGGGTCCAACTTCCACCTGTCGGTGAGCGTCCAGCGAGGCGGTACCGGCACGATCGCCTCGTCGTTCTCGTGGACCACCGCCGACTTTGCGGCGATGCTCAGCGTGCCCGTGCACGCCGCATAGAACGTCGTCGCTTCGCGACCACCACCAGCCGAAGGGAGGACCCCATGCCGCCCTCCAAGAGCCGCAACCGCTGCCCACTTCCTCCCCAGCAGCTGCGTGCGCTCCATCTCTACTCACGCGGACTCTACCGCGACGAGATCGCCCAGGTCATGAAGGTCAAGCGCGACACGGTCACCAAGTACACGCATCGAGCCTGCCGCACCCTCTCGGCCCGCCACGTCGCGCACGCCACCTACCTCTTGACCTGTGGCGGATGGCTCCTCCCACCCGATCTGACCTCGGCGATCGATCAATGGCTGGCCAGCGGGTTCACCGACCAGGGCGCCCGCGACCGCATGCACATCGCTGCGCGTGCGCTCAACGGCGGCGGACCGGACAGCAGCCCGGTCGTTCATCCCATGCACCGGCCCATGCGGGACCTGCTTGAGCACGTCGCCGCAGACACCCTCACCCCGTCGAAAGGAGCCGGCCGATGACCCCTGTCACCGAGGCCATCGACAAGCTCCGCCTGGAGATCGGGGACCTTGACCCCGACAACCAGCTCTACGACGACGACCAGCTCCGGTACTTCCTTGACCAGGAGCCCAACGTGCTTCTGGCCGCAGCGAACGTCTGCGAAGCCCTTGCACGACGCCTGGCGCCGCAGTTCGACTTCAAGTGGAAAGACCAGTCGTTCAGCCGCTCGCAGGCATCGAAGGCCTACCGCGAGCTCGCCCGTGATCTACGGGCACGGGCGATGGCGTCAGCGGGTGGTGCTCCGTGGTCGGGTGGCCGCAGCGTGGCCCGCAAGGAAGCGCTGGCGGGTGAGGCGGATCGGGTGCAGGGCTCGTTTGCCCGCGACCAGTTCAGCAACAGGTAGCTCATGGTCCTCGCTGACTTCCACGTCCAGACCACTTACGCAGAGGCGCCACGCGAAGTTCGCGTGGTGGTCTACGACAGCCTGAAGGGCCTGCGTATCGCCGCGAGTCGCCACGACCGCACCGGGCGCACGGCAGCGTTCGCCGACACGCTGGGCATCTGCCATCGCTTCGAGTGGTCGAATCCCGCGGGCGAGTCTCAGCCGTTGTGCGCGATCGTGCGTCTTGCTCAGCCGCACCTCGGCGGCGGGCTTGTCAGCCACGAGTTGGCGCATGCCGCCGTTTGGATGCGAGACCTTCACGCGGACGACGAGCCGCTGACGACGGCGAACGACGAGGACTTCTGCTGGACCCTCGGCGACCTCGTGCGGCAGACGTTCAACGCCCTGCTCGAACATGAGGTCTACAACTGATGGGCTTCCTCGGCACGGGCGAGATCAAGGCCATGGCCGCCCTGATCAACAGCCAAGCCAACGCTACCGTAACCGCCCTCGCGGGCCCCGGCGAGGTGTCCGACAGCGGCGACGCAGACGACTACACCCCCGCATGGGCCGGTCAAGCGCCCGCCCTCCTCGACACCGCCAGCGAAGCCATCGAGGTTCGCTCTGGTGGCAGCGGCGTCACCGTCGAACTCGCCGACCAGACCAACACCATCACGTTGACGATCCTTGACGGGGTGGCGCCGATCGTCGCTCAGGCCGGGCACTCGTGGGACGGCTGGCAGGTCACGGTCCTTGACCGTCGCGTCGCACCCGCCGTGTCGCGGACGCTGGTCATCGACCGGATGGTGCGCGAGGCCTACGGGCTGCTGGACTCCATCACCCTCAAGCTGAAGGCCTAGGCCATGAACTTCCTCACGGTCGCGCAACGCAACGCGCTCGCCCCGCTCGGCACACGGCGAGGGACGGTCCGCTGGGCGATTCTCCATCGCCTCCGAGCCGTTCAACGTCGACTGTGCTTTCGGCGAGGCGTCGGTACGCGCTGGTTCATGCGTTGCCGCTGCGGTCGTCACGCCGCCGGCCGGATCAGCACGAACATCGACCGGCCGAACGTCTACACGCGCTGGTTCTGTGCTCGTCACCACGAGGCGTTCGAGCGCGCCGAGAGGCTCGCCGGACGGCGCTGATGGCTGGCGATCTCGGCCGTGTCCCCTCCGATGACCTCGCCGACCGCCTCGTCAAGCTCTACGCCGACGTCCAACGCGACATCGTCACCCGCATCACCCGGGCTGCACTAGCGGGCGACCTGTACGACCAGCGCCGGCTACAGCGCCAGCTCGCCGAGATCCTCGAGGTCCTAGAGACGCTCGGCGTCCAGGCCGACCCGCTCGCACGAGAGGCAGCGGCGCAGGCGATGGCCGACGGCGCCCTGGACGCAGCGCAGGGCATCCGTCGCATCGGCGTCGACCTCACCGGGCCGGGTGAGCGGGCGTTTGCCTCCGTCAACTCCGACGCTGTCCGTGTCGCGCAGGACGCGATTCTCGGACGCCTCCAGGGCGCCCGCTACACCGTTGGCCGCCAGGTCGAGGACGTGTTCGCTCGCGAAGGTCGCGAGCAGACGATGCGCGCCCTGCTCGGCGGGGACGGTTCGTCCCAGAAGGCGGCGAAGCGCATGGCCGCCCGACTAGCCGCCCAAGGGCAGACGGCGCTGATCGACAAGGCCGGACGCCGCTGGTCGCTGGCCCACTACTCCGACATGGCCGTGCGCACCACCACCCGCGAAGCCGTCGTGCGGGGCGCGGTGAATCGGATGGTCGCCCACGACGTGACCATCGGCCGGATCAGCGTGCATCCGAACCCCTGCTCGATCTGCGCTCCCTACCAGGGCCGGTACATCGATCTCACCGGCGACGGACCCTCCACGTACATGGGGTCCCCGGTCATGGACGCGGGGTCGCTCGCGCCGTATCACCCGTTCTGTGCCCACACCGTCCAGGCCGCGGTCACGCGCTTTGACGCGATCCGCGCATCCGCTGGAGGTCCATAAATGGCCCAGGTCACATACGTTGGGTCTGCGGTCCTCATGGCCCGCTTGATGGCCCAGGTCGGGCCGGCGGTTCGTGACTCCCTCGAAGACCTTGCCTCCCAGTCCCAGGACCGCACCCCGGTCGACACCGGCACCCTCAAAGCCTCCACGACCGTCGTGGACTTCACGGTCTCGGCGATGGAGGCGAAGGGCCGGGTGTCGACGGGCGGGGAGTCCAGCGAGTACGCCCTGTTCGTGCATCAGGGCACCTACAAGATGGCGGCCCGGCCGTTCATGACCCAAGCCCTTCTGGCCAACGCCGACATGTACCGGCAGGCCATCCAAGCCGCCGCCGCTCAGGCGTTCTAGATGCCCGACCCTCTCGACGTCGCCGAAGAGCTACAGGCCTACCTCGTCGCCCAAGGCGTAGGGGTACGCCCCGCAGACGCCGACGGCACGCATGCGATCGTCATCAACCAGCCCCGCGACGGTGCTCCCCAGCCGACAAAGGACGGGACGGGGAAGTTCGGCGGCGTGTCGACAGTGACGATCAACACGACCATGCCGGCGCGGCCCAACCCCCAGGACTTCGCGATCGACGAGACCTTCATCGAACTGGTCGTTCGCGCACGGCAGAACGCGGCAGCGAAGATGCTTCTTCGCCAGATCAACGGGCTGTTGAACCCGCGTGACTCGGTGGGCGGAAGGCGGATGTGGCAGATGGGCGCAATCGACCCGGTGGAGCTATGCCTGCCGTGGCGCGGTGCTCAGTTCATCGGCGCCGATGAGCATTCGTACGACTACAACGTGTCCTACATGTTCCAGGTGCGCCGGGCGATCCTCGACGGCGAAACCACCTACTAGCTACGAAGCCAGAACGGGCCGTTGCGGTAGAGGTCGAGCACCCCGGCGATTCGCTCCTCGGTCAAGCCCACGGCATCCACCCAGTGGCCGCCGCCGTCCCACGCGGCATGCAACAGCTCGCCGTTTGAGGACAGGGTTACGGCCACCGACCTGCCGACGATCTCGGTGAGGCCAGCGGCGAGTTGGTTGGCGTAAGGCTGTACGTCGTGGCTCATTCGGGACCCTCGATACGCGGCATGGTGAGCGTGAACGTCCGCACCGTGCCCGTGGAGTCTGGACCCCGCCCGATATAGGTCAAGCCGGGCACCGGCCCGCCGTCCTCCCAGCCGGTCGCGTCGGCGATCACGATGGCGGTCCCGTCTGCGTTGACCCTGACCAACTGCGCGTTGTGCTTGTCGCGCAGCATCCCGCCTTCGATGATCTCGTTCGCGCGCTTCACGGCTGCCTCGTCGCCGTCGGCGAGGAGGACCGCACGGCAGTCGTTGATGCCGCCCGAGGGGTAGTAGTCGGCGAAGGCGAACAGCAGGTAGGTCGCCGGTTCGCTCATCCGGTCGCCTCGCTCGCGTGGGCTCGCACTAGTAGACCGAGGCTGTAGTCGGTGACCGCCCAGCTTGCTTCCTTGGCCGCAGCGTGGGCCTCGTTCCACGTCAAGCCGTCGTCCAGTGCAGCGGCGACGAGCCGCGTCAAGAGCATGCCCGCGACGATCTCGTCGGGCGCGTCGTCGAGCACCCGGTCATTGGCGCGCACGATGACGGCGTCTCGCAGGTGGTCGCTCATCGGTCTGCGGCTCCCGGTCCACCGAGCGAGACCGCGTAACCCATCCCGCTGACCTTGACCGTGGGGAACGGCTCAATCCGACCTTCCGGCGCATGCCGCCACCAGGTGAGGCAGTGACCCGACTTCACATGCCGCCGCAGGTGCGCGCGCTGATCCTCTTCAGCGAATCGCTGCTCTAGCTCCGGCAACACCCAACATCGCGGCGTCCCCCTTACTGGGGACGCGGCCATGGGCGGCACCTCATCGGCCACCGTGAGCACGTCGGAGAACAGGTCCAGTAGCCGGAACCCGACGAAATCTCCGCTCATCGGTCCGCCTCGACCATCGCGCCGCTTCGGTCCCTGTAGCTGAGCGCCACTCGCCCTTGGGCGGGCTCGGCAACGAGCATCGTGCCGTCGGTGAAGATGATCTCGTAGAGGTCCGCGAACTCGCTCACGGCGACGATGCGGTCGACGGTCTTCCCGGTCGCCTCCTTGAGCACCAGTTTGCTCTGCGGTCGGTCGCCCATGGCGGTTTCGTCGGCGGGCATCCGCACATCTTCTCACGCCGTCCGGTCACGGAGACCAGGCACGGCACCCCTCCCCTCCTCCTGTCGGCCACGGGGCCGCCGAGTGGATCCCATCGAGCAAAACCACCGCGTCCAGGGGGGCGCAGCCCATGCCCGAGACCCAGTACTTCGAGTTGAACGACGACATCGGCCTCAACGCCGAAGGCAACCCCGAACCCCTCCACGAGATCGGCGTCACCGTCGCCATCCCCACCATGAACGGTGACGACGTCGTCAGCGTCCCCCAGCGCACCACGGTCAAGCCGATCCCCGGCACCCGGATCTTCAAGACCGACGACCAGGTCATCGCCGCCGCGATCTTCGACTCCGGCCTCG
>WUUC01240335.1_pt1 | contig 34331 bp, 24 predicted proteins | sample 6278441 | NCBI WGS metagenome assembly WUUC01 (sample SAMN13675441, study PRJNA597444) | soil metagenome | isolation source: soil | place: USA: Washington | collected 2017-10
CTTCGTCGCCAAACGAAAGTAGGAGGGGAGCGGTGATCGATCACACGACCATAATTTATTGCATTGTTGACGATTTGCTCAAGGCCAGCGGCCACACCGAGGACGGAAGAGCTGAGTTGAGCGACGCGGAAGTCATCACCACGGCACTTATTGCTGCCCGCTACTTCGGCGGCAACATTGAGCATAGCCGATGCTTTCTGCGTGAGACCGGACTGATGCCTCGCATGCTGAGTCGTTCGCGCCTGAACCGACGGTTGCACCGGATAGCCGACCTTGGGCATACGCTTTTCTATCAACTCGGCGCAGTGCTCAAAGAGGCTTCTGTGTCTTCGCGCTACTTGCTGGACTCGTTTCCCGTAGCGGTGTGCGACAACATCCGCCTTAGCCGCAGCCGCTTGATGCGGGGCGAGCAGTTCAGAGGGCGCGCGGCCTCTCACCGCCGCTACTTCTATGGCGTTCGCGTGCAGGTTGTGACGACTGAGGAAGGCATCCCCGTGGAGTTGGCTTTCCTGTCCGGCTCGGCCTCGGACGTGCGCGCTTTGGAGGTCTTGCCGCTGGCACTCCCTGAAGGGAGAGTCCTCGATTTAAAATAAACCTCGCGTCTGGTATCTAGATTTGAAGCAAAGGCTGACTTGAATGAGAGGAGTCCATATAGCAGTAGAAACGCGACCCCTCCCCAGGTAATCACCGTTTTCAAAAGTGAATCTCTAACAACAAGCATTCCAAGTCCACTTACGCCGAGGGCAATAAGCGCGACATCACAAAGAGTACAGATTAACGCGGTGGTGAATACATGAGAACGCTGAAGCCCTTGGCGCAACACGAATAGATTCTGAGCACCGATCCCAATGATGATCCCGGCCCCAAGGGCGAACCCTTGGAATAGTGGGACTGCGTCTATCCCTCTGATTACATCCATAGAGCAAATACCAGCCTACACACCTCGTCATCTGCACCGGACTTGAGATGGCGAAACCTACTTCGTTAGATAAGAGGTTCGGGGTGAACCAATTCAAGCATAGGCACGGCCAGCATCCTGTGTGCACGCTCACCCTCGGGGAATGCCTGCGGATGGGAGATGAGACACGGGTGGCTGTTTGACCGCCCACACGACGCGGGCCCGGCAAGGTGTGCAGGGTGAAATCCTGTCAGCCCCTACCAATCCCAATCTATCCGGTAGATATAACCCAACCTCGGAGATGGCGGAGACCACTTAATCGTGTTCCCGTTTATTTCGTACTCCCCTTGCTGGGGATTAAGGGGTGCGTAGTTGCTTCCGTTGGCCTCCGCTGAAATGCTAAAGCGTAAATTCCGACCGGGCTTATTTTGTGAATAAAGGAAGGTCGGGTTTCTATTCAGCTATCGTGTAAACGCGGGCAAACAAAGGTGATACTGGCGAGATGAGGGCGTCATAAGATAAGCGTACTCCTTTTCCTTTCCTGATGCCAGCAGATTTTACTCTCAGGTGGATCACTGATGCCCTCGAAGTTGCCGGATTCCATGCACTGGCAGATTTATCAAGCCTACCTCAGTGGGCCACACGCCCGAGTCTGTGACCTGGTCAGTAGCGGAACTTAACGGCGGAAGTCGAGATTATAAACAAGTGTCCGCGAATAAGCTGTCAGAAGAGAATGTGTTCTATGAGTTTTTTAAGGGGAGTGTGCAGGTAGAGTCCTTCCCGGTCTGGCAAGAGAACATACATATCGGGTTAGTTTCCTTTGCTTCAAGTGAACGATCCTTGATCAGCAATCAAAGAACGCGCCTGATTCGAGCCGCCGTCAAACTGCTACTTGCGCTTTAGTAGCTAATTCGCTTTCGCTCAAATTCTCATCGCGCTAGTCGTAGTACTGCAAAAATAGCCATTCAGGTATTATCTCCTCCTCACGCTCCCTCGCTGCCAATTTTCTTATCGCAATGTCGAAGAAATGATGCGTGAGCGTTGACTCGATGTGGACCACACCACTGTCTCAGACTGTGTGAAAACTCGATGTCCGCGCCGCGCAGGTAATTGATGCTTTCATTTACGGTACGAGATTGTTGATGCTTTCGTTTGCAGCCAATAAAAACCGAAGCTTATGCCACTGCTCTGATCATCTTTTCAATTCCCACGATGTTCATCCCGCGCTTGAGGTTATAACAAAGTACCGTCAGGCTCATCTCTGCCGCCACCTGCTTGATCCCTTTCAGTAGAAAATATCCCTGGTTCATCCCTCGCTTCATTGTCCCAAACGGGTGCTCGACGAGTTGCCCGCGCTGTTTCATCTTCTCAGGACTGTGCTTGAGTCGTTGCGCCATCCGCTCTAATACCTCTTCGCCCACCAATCGTTTGATAATCCGCCCACGGTGGTTCTCCGTACAGCGCGCCCGCACCTGACACGTCTTGCAGGCGGCGGTTTTGTAGTACCGCATGCGTACCTTCTTTCTCTCCGTCGTGATGCCGCGCAGCGTCAGGTGCTTGCCTTCAGGGCAGACGTAAACATCGTTCGTCGGGTCATATCGGAAATCATCTTTCGTGAACAACTCCTTCTTCAGTTTCGGCGAGACATGTGCTTTAGGAATGTATGTGATGATGCCCTGATCTTCGCACTTCTTGATCTCTTCACCCGAGTAGTAGCCCTTGTCGGCTACAACTTCAAGAGTCTCGACTTCCAGAACTTGCTTGGCCGTCGCCGCCATCGGAACAAGATATTTCTCATCCGTGTGCGCATTGGTGACTTCGTGATGAACGATCAACTTGTGCTTGCTATCGACGGCCGTCTGCACGTTGTAGCAGACATCCAGCACTTGCCCGACCGACATTAAGCGGCTATCAGCGTCCGTCAGGGATATCTCTTGCCGACCACTATCCTGCAACTCCTCGGCTAAAGTTTGATGAAACTGCCTGCGCTCCTTGAGTTGCCCAATCTTCGCCTGAAGTTCTTCAGCAGATAGTCTGGCAGCTGATGGTGTAGCGACATCCTGTTGCTCCATCTCTTTGAGGTAGGCAGCAATACGCTCATCGATGGATTTAATCAAACGCGCCAGCTTTGCCGGGTTGAAGTTCCGTTTGCGGCTATTGACCGCGCGGAACTTACTGCCGTCAATAGCAATGAGTTCGCCGCCAAACAGATCCAGCTTCTTACACAGAAGCGTAAACTCCCGACATACTGCCTTGATCGCTTCGAGATTGTCTTTGCGGAAGTCGGCGATGGTCTTGAAATCTGGGGTGAGTTTCGAGAGCAACCACATCACTTCGACATTGCGTTGCGCTTCTCGCTCCAGCATGCGCGAAGAGCGCACGCGGTTGAGGTAGCCATAGATGTAGAGCTTCAACAGGTCGGCCGGGTCATACGCCGGCCTGCCCGTCGCAGCGGGTGTCGCACGGGTGAAGCCGAGTTCGGCCAAGTCGAGATGTAAGACAAAAGCATCGACGAAACGGATCGGATTATCTTCGGTGATATAGTCGTCGATGGCTGCGGGAAAGAGCAGGACCTCTGAGCGGTCAGCACCACGGATGTAGCTCATGAGCAGATCACCTCATGTTAATTATGTTAGAGGTGATACGTTCGAGTTGCGGAAGGAGTTTTCACACAGTCTGGTCTTTCGTTGGGTGCAGCGATATGCTCCTGAGATTAACAAGCGCGTCCGCCCGCACCAAAAGATAGGCGGCATGCCTTAGCGGGTTGACGAGACATACATCAGGGCGTGCTGCGCAGTGCCTTTAAGTGTTAAAGAACGCGCCGGATAAATGAATAGTTACGCCTTATCATCTCTAATTCAGCTATGAGGCGAGGGTAAGCGAACAAAGCTGATGCGGGCGAGATAAGCTCGTTATTCATCAGATGCTGAAGGGTTGCTGGCTGCTGAAAGCCGGAGTCCCTTCCAGGGTAAGAATCGGAAGCTGACCAGGAAATTGAGCGGTTATCCTAGCAATAATTTCATTCATGAATGTGACGTAAGTTCCTGCGAACGCGCCGTCGTTCCAAACCTCAAGGAGTTCTTTAGTGAACGCGCCGTGGAGGAGGCCGTCTGTGTGGAGAAGACCGTCCTTCGTTTTCTTTCCGTCCTCGCATGCCGCCATCAAAAGGAGGTTGGCCCGGACGGCAGTGGCTGTAGCGGGTAAAGGGATATCTAATTCCTCGTAGAAAGACTTAAATCGCTTGCTGTGTGCTTTTCGCGTCTCGTCTGAGATCGCGCGGTCTCGGAGTCCGACAGCCACCATCTCTTCGTCGTCCGACGCTTTGGCGGGAGCGGCGAGCCGGGCATTTTTAGAATGGTTGCGCACAGTTGCGCGCGACACAGGTTTGACTGCGCGAGCGCTCATGAAGTTGGCGACGGCACTCGATGCGTCCGAGGCGATGACCGATGTATGCTCGGAGATGTTGATATTCACATCCGAGGCCGCGAAGAGAGCCGTGGCGCTGTGGCAACTATCCGCCACCCCGACGATGCGCACACCCTCGTTGAACTTGGGCCAAAGGACGCGACGCAGGTAGTCGTCGAGCAACAGGCGGTCAAAGAGGACTAGAGACTCATCCATGTTGTCTAACTCACCCGTTAGCGACTCCTCAAACTCGGTGTTAGTTATGCGGCTGCCGTGACCGGCGAACGTGAAGAGAAAGATGTCCCCAGAGACTAGCCGCGCAGCGCCTACGGCGGCTTCCTCTATCGCACTCGTAACCCTCTCAAACGTCGCCTCCCCCCCCAGAAGCAGCGTTGGCATTAAGCCCCTCGAAACGGCAATGTCCTTCATGGCAACGGCGTCATTCTCGCAGCCGACGAGTACCTGAGGGCCAAAAGCAGCAAGGCTGACTTTATTGATACCTACATGCAGTGAAACTCCTCTCGCCATGTCTCCTCACTTTCTGCCCCTAGCGGAGCATGGGAGCGCTGCCCGCGCGCTCCCGTCTTTCTGAATTAGTGGGCGAGGCCGGCCCCGTGTGTATTCCCGAAGTTGATATCCGGACCGATACTCAACCGCCCTTGATTACGGTCATGCAGGGCGTCTTCGTTGAACCGCGTTCGAGGGGGGGTGAGCTGGGGTTAAAAAGGGGAATTTCCAGTTCGAAGCGTTCACCGGCTCCGGGGAGTATTTTGAAATACTCCATGAGTTCGTCGTGGCCGGGGAGCAGCGAGTCGTCCGACTCGTAGAGCGGCTCGTTGACGACGTAAATTTCGTAACTGAGACCCTCTTTCTCCGGCTTGGTCAGTTCCAATGTCTGGTGCAACCCCTGTTGCACCCAGGTCATGACCACGCTTCTCCCTGCGTTAAGGTATATGTTCGCGCCGATGACGCTGGCGAAAGGGGGAAGCTTCTCGACCACGAGAGCGGCGTCTTTCTTGAGCCCGATAACTAAGTCCCCACTCGTCTTGGCGGCGGTGTAGAAGAGGGCATCGTTGAGAAGGATACTTGGCCGCCCGCCCGGCGAGTGGACAGGACCGACACTACTTGTTTGGGTTGGCAGTCGTTCGAGGTCGATGGCGAAAGCAAGTCCCTCGTTTCCGGGCGAAGGATTGCTCCCGGCGGGTGGGTCGAACCTTCTGACCCCTTGATCACTTCCGTTGACAAGAATGAACATCCCGTGTCTAGGCGTAGTGCCGACCAGCGGCTCTATGAAGTTGAGTTGGCCGACGTGCCTCATCAAGATGATGTCTGGCCTGCCCACCTCCTTCCGCCTGACCTCAATTGTCAGGCAGTGGTCTGGGGCGCTACGGTGGACGAAGACTTCACATGTATTCACGCCCGGGATTAAGTTCGGGGGCACCGGGTTCGGGTCTACGATGAGTAGGCCGGTGAAGAACACTCTCACGTCCGGGTTCGCCGGTAGTTCCGTAACTGATGTAAACGGCATGATCTTACTCCTTCTTCGTCAGGACTTTGCGTGGCCGCCGATGGTGACGAAGGGCGCCCAGTAAAAAGGATGTCGGTAGCGAGCATCGCGGCCACGAGCCATTTCGATCTGCGCGCGCCTCAGTGCCTCAGGCGCGGTGAGTGCGTCGCGCCGACGATGCCTGTGGAAGTTGATCATCAACTCGGCAGAGGCGTTACTATCAATAGGCCAAAGGCTAGCGACGACCGACGGGACGCCCGCGACCAGGAACGGACGCGCCACGCCGACCGCTCCCTCGCCGTTATACTGCTGCTCGATCCCCGTCTGACACGCGGACAGCACGACGAGGCGCATCCGCGGAAGTTTCATCTTGTAAATTTCATAGGATTGTAGAAAGCCGTTATAGCTCTCGTGCCCGGGCGAGGGAACGCGCTCGGGCGCGAGGGGAAAGCCGGAGAGCATTTCGGAGCTTTCGTCTACCAAGTAGTGCATAGCAAAGTGCGCAACGTCGGCCTTCTGGAGCTCAGACTTAATCAACTGCTCGGTGGCCTCGCTGCCAAGCAGAACGCGACGCCCCGCCGTATAAAAATCTGCGACAGCTTTGGCCTCCCTCGCCGCCGACGGCAGCGCGGAGAGCGTGGGAAACGCAGCACGGTTAAAACTTGGCTCACCCACACTGACCAGTCTTTCCTGCGAGACCGCAGGCTTCTTGGCCGCCGATGCCGACTCTCCGATGAAGATGCTCGCGCTAGGAGAGAGTCCGAGATCGTAGTCCTCAATCAGGTATTTGTCCGTCGCAGGCGAGACGAGCGCGCCGTATGGAAGATAATGCAGCACCTTGTCGGACACTATGCAGAGGAACTTCGCCCGGTCGAGGAACGGTTCGGCGGGCGCGATCAAGAGGCGATAGAGTTCTGTCGCGCGTGACGCCAGCGCGGCGTCTGCGTCGTCCGACGGGGCTGCGCTCATCACCGCAAGATATGCTCGCACCTTCTCGGTCAACTCCTGCGCCCCGATGCCCGCCTCTGCGATGTGGAAGCCCGATTTCGTCACGACCCAGATGAGCAGCCTGTCTTCGAGCACCGCGTACTGAAGCACCTGCGCCTTTTCGGGCAGACCGCTCTGAATCTCAGCGAGGGACAAGGGACGCGTATGAGCCGAAAGGCTCAGTTCGTGCTCGCCGCCCTTATTCAGCACCTCTCCGCCCCGCTCCAACAGTTCCAACAGCGACCTCGCACGGCCTTCCTCCGAATACTTGAAGGCCATGACAGGGTTGCGTACCCTTTCGAATTGGTAGCGGATCGCTAGATCGTAGATGTCCTGTTGCTTGTCGAAGAAGCTGTTACGCTGGTTGTCGGAAGTAATCTTCGAGCGGTAGCGCTTGAACAGCCTCAACACCGTCTGGAGTTCCTCACCGGCTGCCCTGTCGTCGTGTGTGAACATGAAGCAGAGGAATTTCCCGCGATGTGCATCGTAGCTGTAATATTCGACGTTCATCCCGTCGTAGAGCCGGATGCTCCGGTCGTAGGCTTCGAGAGCCATGCCGCACGCTCCTGACTGCCTAAGGATGTCACCGAACTGTTGCGAGGCGTTCGCCATGATCTCTGTCCCACCGGAAGCCTCCGGCATGCCACGCCCGATCTCGAACGCGCGGGTCGCGTTGTTGAGAGCTTCGGAATACATCTTCAGCGTCGCATACGCAGAACCGACGTAGCCATACGAGCGTGAGACGAGCAGCGGCCTTTCCATGTCGAGCGCGAGGCTCAGTGCCTCTTTCTGGTGTAAGAGCGCGGCGTTGTTCATGCCTTTCGCACTCAGGCCGAATGCGACCTGCACCATAATCCCCCACCGCTGCATTGGCTCGGACGTGCCGTCGCCCGCCAGGACGAGGCCGCGATGAAGGTGCTCAAGAGATCGTCCGACCCGGTTGAGGACTCGATCAATGTCTGCGAGTTGCACCAGACACCTCAACACGCCGTTGGTGTCGCCAGCCCGTTCGAACGCGGACAGTGCGCGATGGTTATAGTCGGCGGCCTTCGAAAACTCGTTGCTGTCAATGCTGATGTGGGCTAGCCCGTACAGGGAGTGGGCGTGTAGCCAGCGGTAACCGCTCGCCTCTGAAACGGCCAACAGTTTTTCGAAACCGGCGCGGGCTTCCTCCAAAAGAGGCACGAAAATATAGCAGTGAGCCAGCCTGTACTCGACGAAGGCTCTCCCGGCGTTAGTGCCAGCCCGCTGATAAGCCAGCTTTGCCTTCTTGTACTCGCCGACCGCCTCCGCCCATCTCGACTTGGTGAACAGTTCGTAGCCAACTCTCATATGCCCTTGCGCTTCGCGCAGCAGCGCACGTTGTTGTGGCGTTGCCCGCTCATAGTGACTGAGCAAGTCGGAAGTGTAGCGGTCGCCGTCCCTGTCGCGTTCGAGCCGTGCTAGGTAGGAGAGCGCCAGCATGGCTACAGCGCGCTCGACGGGGACGCCCGGGGACGCCAGCCCAAGTGCGGCGTCGAGCAGCCTGTTGGAGATCACGTTACCCGCGGACGTGTAGTTGTGGCTGACGAATTTCCAGGCGTAGTCGTCATCTTTCGACTGAAATGCTTGAAGGAAACCTCGGAGGGAGTCGTCGGCGTTCGACGGGTTGGCCTGATTGCTCTCCTCCAGCAGTTTCATATATTTCCTCGCTTCGACCGCCCAAGGGGAATCCGCGTCCCTCTTCAAATACTCTCTCCAAGCTTCCTCCGCCTGCCGTCGGAGTGCCATCTGTTGATAGGCGAGCGCACGGTTGAAGTGTGCCTCAAGGAGCGACTCATCTAACTCTACAGACTTGTTAAACTGCTCGATGCTACGCCCCAAAGCCTCTAGATCTTTTTCGTTTCCTTCACCAGAGTTCCCGCTCTTCCCTTTTTCGAACAGCGTGACGCCGAGGTCGCTGTGCAGCCGCGCGTTACGCCCGTCGGCTTGTAGCGCCCGCTCGAACGCGGCGATAGCTTGATCGTACTTATGCTCTGCGAGGTAAAGTCTGCCGAGTCCGTGCTCTACGTCAGGACCGGGGTGTTCATATGCCGCCTCTAGCAGCAGCCGCTCAGCGAGGTCGCGGGCGGGGGCATTGAATTTGGGCAGGGAATCGGTTCTCGTAACGTACCAAGGGGCATACTCGAACCCGGTGATCCGCGATTCGACCGGGCGTTGCGACCGATACGCAACGTTGAGTGCCGTGAGTCCCTTGCTCAAGTCGGTCTGAACGAAGAACATTCGCCAGACTCCCGCTCCCATCAATACGACAAGCATGGCAAACGCTGCTACTCTCCAACGTGGTATGAGCAGCGAACTTAGCCACGGCGCAGGCTCGGGAACGACCGCTCTTTCGGCAAATTTATGTATGCGCCTCACAAACATTAACTTCCGCCGTCGTACTGGTGTGGATAAGAAGAAAGTTTCAACCCGCTCGCGCTCATGCGGATTGAGCGAGCCGCGTTCGTAGTCTTCGATTAGTTCATCCTCAGTTAGTTGCACATGCTCGACGAAACTATCATCCCTTAGTAGGCGGTCTTCGATCTGTTGCGCCCCTTCTTGTGTCAACTCACCCAGAAGATAACTTTTAATGCTCTTCTCGTTCTCAGGGTTCAGATTCATTAGTGCTATATCCCAAAGCGCTTTCGCACTTCTATATTGGAAAGGCGTAATAACTCATTTCATTTCCGATAGTTTTAGTTCGAGGCATTCGTCGAGGCACGCGCGCAGCGTAGTCCTGAGATGGTGAATCTTGATGCGCAGCGCGTTGGCAGTGATCCCGAGATGGAGGGCGAGCTCTTTGCGGAAGTCGATCTTGGCTTGTTTGTCCTTTCGATAATAGTCCAGTGCTAGGGCGCGGTCTTTCGGAGCCAGCTTTCCCAAACACTCCTCAAGGCATGCGTCCAAGACCTCCGCTTCCATGTTCGCGTCATCATCCGTAGCTAACATATCGGCAAAGTTCTCAGGCAGCGGGAGCAATTGCTTCTCGATGTATTCGAGGTGAAGGTGGTGAGCCGTTACGAGGAGATACGGGATCGGGTCGCCCTTGAAGGAATCGAGCATGTCGGGCAAGCGGCGGATGAAACGCTTGAGTGTTTCATCCACAAGTTCTTCCGAACGCAGACAGCCTCGGCCATCGAATACGACAACTAGGCAGCGTCGGATGTCTTCAAACTTCTTACCTGCGGAGTCTCGGTCGGGGTCAAGCCACGAGAGGAAGAGATTGAACGATTCTTCTGTCATGTTCCAATCAGCCATAGTGTAAGGGAAGGGGCATACGGTGGCGTTGGTTCAGCACACTACACGAAGCGAGCATTATTAATGATGTGCCCTGTAAATACAATAGACTTTCCTCACCCGGGTAGGGCGAGCGCATCTAATTTCTTAACACTTTCAGCAAGTAGTCATGATCCCAGCCGGCTTTGAGTTGTTTACGCTTAATCCCCAACTTGCATGTCTTCTCTTGTTTGAGCAGATTGAGCGCAATGTGCCGCAAGACGGCGACATTCTCCGGCGCATGATTGCGGCGTATCCGACTCGCATCTTCTCGCATCGCCACGTCTAAGCACCAGTGCAAGCTATTCTCAAGGCCCCAATGTCCACGTACCGCGGCGAGCAACGGCTTGGCGTCAGCGGGCAAACTGCTGACGAAGTAGCGCCGTTCGGTGGTTCGGTTTTGACCGATGACTTGGCGATCAGCCTCGACCATCACGATGGACTGCAAACCCTTCCACTCTGCTTTCTGCTCTAACCACTCAACGTCGGAGGTCGCCCAACATCGCCGCTCTTCAATGCGCCCGTGATCCTTCTCTAATGTTTCGTCGAACGTATAGGGTATCTCCTTGAAGCCGATCTTCTCCGCCCACCCAAAGTAGTTCGCCACGTCTTCGTGCAGCGTGCCTTGATTGCCTTTTAAAGCCAGCACGTAATCAGCTTCTCCAGCAACGATTTGCTCGGCAATAGCCCGCTGACACCCCATCGCATCAATCGTGACGAGGCAACCACTCAAGGCCAAAGCGCGCAGCAGTTCAGGAATCGCTGAGATCTCATTCAATTTGTCGTCCACCTTGACTTGCCCCAAGACCAAGCGGTTTTGACATGCCCACGCACTGACCATGTGAATCGGACCGAGGTCAACCCCCGCATCTCGCGAGCCGCGCAACTGCTTACCGTCAAGGGCGACAACCTGGCGGCTCGCGATCCGGTTGACCGCTTGCACCCAACTGAGAAAGCAAGCCTCGAACTCTTGCGGGTCAAGGCGCGAGAGTACCCGCCGGAAAGTGTCCGGCGAGGGAATCCCGTTCGGCAAGTCGAGAAAAGTCTCGAACCATTCTCGCTTAGCCTTGCCGAACTCCGAGAAATCTTCCCACCCTTCGGCCCCGCAGATCGTCGCGCACATCGCAATCACCAAGACATCCAACAACTGATGCAACTTTGTTTGTTCAATGCGCGGATCAGTCAAGTCAGCAAAATGTTCTAACAGGCTACCGGGAGTAGTGGCACTCATTATCATCTCCTCGCGTAGTTTCTTAGGCTGAGGTAAAACTACCGAGAAGATGCCACAATCTTATTTTTACAGCGAATTTAGATGCGCTCGCCCTACGGTGATGCCGAGGTGGTAAAAGTCGAACGCGATCTCGTGGTAGAAGGGCCAGATCAGTTTCGGATCATCGGGCAGTCCCTGCGCGAGACGGAGGGCATGCCGCCCCATGCCCAGAGACTCACGATAGCTGCCAAGTTTTAGGTGCATTGACACAAACTGTTGAAGACACCTGAGCTGGTTCGCCGTGTCCTGAATCTGCTCCGACACCTTCAGCGAGCGTTGGGCGTAATCGAGGGCCTTTGAAACCTCGTCGAGGCTGGTCTGAATATCGGACAGGGCGTGCAGTGATTGCGCCAGTAGCGACCTATAATTTCGCTCTTCATACGCTCGCGACAGCCGCTCGAAGACCTGTGTAGCCCGGCCGGTGTCCGGGATGCGCACGTAGCAGTAGCCCGCCCACCCCTCTGCGAACATGGCCTCGCCCTCGTTGCTGGCGCGCCCGAACAGCGATGCCGCCTCCCTGTAGCGCGAGGCGGCGCGCTCTAACTCTCCTCTGTTGTATTGCTCCTGCGCCGAGCGCGCCAGCGCCCGTCCGCGCGCGGCGAGGGCCTTCTGCTCTTCGGTGGCGTGAGCGTAGAAGTTGGCGAGGTCGGCCGTGAAGCGATCCCCGACCGCCTGCTCTTCGACGCGCCCCGCGTATTGAAGCATTCGCAGTCGGGCTGCCGCATCGTCTTGTTCACTGCGCCCCGCGAGGGTCAGGTACTCGTCGAGTAGTCTCTCAACGATGAAGTTGCCAGTCTTTGAGCGACTTCGGCTGAGAACCCGCCACGCGAGTGCGGCGTCGTCCGTGCCGTAGGCGGTGACAAACTCCTCGAACATCTGCTCCCTTTTCTGAGATGTCTGCTGGCCCTGCTCCGTGATGATCTTGAGGTTGCGCCTGGCCTCATCGGCCCAGGGCGAGACGGCATCTCTTTGCAGGTAGCTTTCCCACTCCGCGCGGGCCTGCTGCGGCAGCATCATGTGCTGGTAGATCAGTGCACGGTTATAGCGCGCCTCAAGCAATGAGTCATCCAGCTCCAGCGCCCTATTGAGGTGTTTGAGGCCCCTCGCAAAGTATTCCATCGCCGGTCCCTGCCCGCGCGGACTCTCCGCATTGCCCAACTCCATAAGAGCGACTCCCATGTCACTGTTGATCTGGGCCTCGTCCGGCGCCAGGCGCAGACCCTTCTCAAACTGGTCGATGGCTTTGTTGAACTCCTGCTGCGTCAGGTAAAAGCGGCCCAGGGCGTTAAGCGTCGAGGCAGTGGGATTGTTCTCGGCCGCGTCGAGCAGGAGTGAGCGCGAGTAGTCACGCGCGCGGTAGTCAACCTCTTCCGGGTCGGTGCCCCGCTTCGCCACGAAGGGTGCGTAAGTCAACCCGACCACGCGTGCCTCAAGTGGGCGCTGCCGCCTGTAGGCTTTGTCGAGCGCGGCTAGGCCCCTCGCCTCCGGCGATTGATGGAAGACGGCGTACCAGGCGCCTGCCCCGGCCAGCAGCACGAAGGCGATGACAGCAGCCACCTTCCAACGCGCCCCCAACCACGTGCCCCGCCGGGCGGTCAGCGCATCACTCTTCACCCCCGGGCCGGTCAGCACGCCGCCGACGTGTTCCTCCTCTCCCTCGTGTGATCCGTCATGCACCACGACGATGGCGCGTTCTCTCAAGCCCCGAACTATCTCTAAGCTCCGCCGCCGCCGGGGTGTGGTGAAGAAGTGTTTCTCTAAACGCTCAGCCTCGCCGGCGCTGAGGTCGCGGCGCACGTAGTCCTCGATGATCTCGTCTTCAACGAACCCCACCTGTTCGGCAAAGCTGTCGTCCCTGAGCAGGCGGTCGTCCAGTTGACGCGCGTCCTCTTGGGCAAGCTCGCCGAGTAGGTAGCTCCTTATGCGTCTTTTCTCGTCGTCGCTTAAAGTCATTTTCTGTTGGCCCGGTGACGCCTGCGCGCCCCATCTTCATAAGGGTTCTGCCGTCATTCCGTTTCAGGCGGCGGCCTCAGCCCGAGGCGTTCCTCTATGCACGCCCCGAGCGCCTTCCGGATGTGGTAAACCTTGATTTTCAGAGCGTTGGCTGAAATTCCTAGCGCTTTAGCCAGATCTTTTCGGAACTCAATCTTGGCCTGTTTATCCCAGCGGTAGTATTTAAGTATGAGGTCGCGGTTCTCAGGGTTCAGCTTCTCCAGACATCGGTCGAGGCACTTGTGAAGCTGCTCCTTGCCCTTCGCCTCGTCTTCGCCCGCGTGCGGCCACTCCGAGATGTCGTCCGGCAGCGGTAGGAACTGCTTCTGGATATGGGCGAGGTAAAGGTTGTAGGCGACGGTGTTGAGGTAAGCGATGGGGTCGCCCTCGAAAGGCCGCTCCCTGTTCTGGAGGTGGCAGACGAAATCTAAGATCGCATCATCCGCCAGTTCATACGAGCAAGCACAGCCGCGGAAGTCGAGCATGCGGGCAAGACGCCGCCTGATGTCTCGGAACTTATTTTCCGCAACGTCCCTATCGGGGGATAGCAACGAGAGGAAGATGGTGTATGGATCTGTGTCTTGTCCCATGCAAATGCCCGGACAGTAAAGAGAAAAGTGACCCGGATCATTGAACTGCGCAGATTATAGAGTTTCCCCTTTGATCTGCAACAGATTGACTCAACTTGCCGCCGAGAGTTGTCTGCCACCCTTCGTCTTCGTCCACCTCCCTTAAAAATTTTTCCGCCGCCGCGAAACGTTTTGGCCCGCCCTCACTTATATAAGTGGAGGAAGTAAAACGAGGCCAAGCAACGACTTCGCGTCGGACGAGTCTGCCTCGCGGCACGCCCGCCGACCAGACTTCGTCCGCGTACCATCAACCGAATGTGTCCGCTCACGAGTGATGGGCGGCCGCCGCGGAAACGCCCCGCGAAGTTTAAGTGAGAGGCAGCAGATCAAACACACATCGTCATTCCATATTTTTCAACGGGCAGGAGAAGGTGGCGGCCTCGTAGGCTGGCGCGGCCGACTGTCGCATAGGAGTAGTGATGAGACTCGCGAAGATATCCCTGATTCCCGTATTGGCTTTAACCTCCATGGCCATGCAGTGTGACAACTCGCGTCCCAAACAAGGGCAGGCTCCCACTCTGGCGGCTACGGCTACTCCGCTGACTGCAACGACCTCAACCGGGTTGCCCGTGCAGGAGTGGCACGGGTCGTACGTGTCTGCATCCTCGCCCGGTGTGCGGCAGCTACCTTTCCGCTTGCCGGACACGGGCGCGTGGGAGGTCTTGACATACCCCGCCATCAACTTCATCGCTACCGAGAGTCCGCTCGGCGGCCATCCGGAGAATGATGTCGGGACGGAAGTGCGGGAGGTGCTCAGGAAGTATCTCAAGTCCGCGAAGTCGGACGACCTGTTCTTCAACGGTCAGGAAGAATTCTCCGAAGGCGGCAAAGACATCCTCGGCGACGTAGCGGAGGTCCAGTCTAGGGTGAGGCGTGAGAAGGCTGCCGTATACTGGGTAAGGAATCAGTATCAGCTACAGGAGACCATCGACGGGGACAGCGGGGTGGTCAAATACGTCTGGAAGCCGGGGGTGGCCGCGCCCGCCTCGGTGCCCGTTTCCCTGATGAACTTTATCCGCGGCGAGTTCGAGAGTCTTGTGAACGCGCTCCCGCCCGATGGCAAAGCGCGGCTGAGCGGCTGGCGCATCGAGGCCGGTGCCCCGCCCGACCTCGCGCCGGCCGGCGAGAGCTTGTGGCTCAAGCAAAGCTCGAAAATATTGTGGGTCTCGCCCCTCGTGATTAAAGGGCTACTGTTGCAGGCCACGAAGCGCGCCGCCGAAGCCGAGTACAGACGCTCCCTCTCCCAAGGCACGGCGCCGAAGCTCTTCGCCGACCCCGCGATAGTGAAGGATGTCGGGGATCGATTCCGCGACTCCGTCCGTTACCTGCTGGCGCACGGCATCGCACACGTATCGCTCGCGCCCGCCGCGGGGCCGTCGGTCAATGGTGAGAAGGAGGCCCACGCCGTGGCCTCGGCCATCGCGGGTACAGCGTCACCCAGTTCCCTGAAGGAATTTTTAGAAGCGGCCACCCGTTCAGACGAGTCCGAGTGGGGTGTCGAGCGGCCCGGCGACGGGCGCGACTTCGCGAACATGCTCAAGCCCTAAAGCCGCCCCGAGACAGAGGCGTTTAAAGGACGGCGCTGCCATCACCTAAACCTTCAACCCAAACGTGACTAGGAGAGGACGTGTCATGAAAGTAAAGTCCGCGGTTTTTTTTCATTCGCTGTTGGCATCGCTGATACTTGTCTCAGCGGGGGGCGCAAACGCGCAACGTCTACACGACGAGGAGCGTGATAAGCAGGCACAGGAAGCGCTGAAGCTGGCCGAGGAAATAACCAGCAAGTCGTCTTTCGAGAATCAACTCAAGAATCTCGATCTCCTTGCGAAGCGTGATGTTGAGCTTCATTTCAGGGGCGCGAGGCGTCAGATGGAGCTTGAGATAAGGGGCTTCAGAACGTGGGCTGATGTGAGCGCCTTTGTCACTAGAGTGAAGACCACGTTAAATGCGACCGACTTCATTTCCCCCAAGTTAGCGAAAGAAATCAACGCTGATCTTGAGAAGGATTGTCCTGATCGCACAACCGAGCTTGGGCGCTCCACCTGTACCGCCGAGGCCGAGTTGGCCCGATTGAAGAAGGCCGTCAAGGACAGTGAAGACCGGGGCAAGGCCCTGGATGAGGAGCTGAAGACCCGCTTGGAGAAGATAGGTGTCGTCGAGTCGCTGGTCGAGAGGGCGAAGACGTTCCTCAAGGGGGACTCGCCGAAGAACGAGACCATCAAAGGGCTCTCCGATGTCTTCATCAACCTGTCCAAGACGTACGTCAATTACATAAACAAGCTGGACGAGATTAATAACCAGCCACGAGACGACCTCCGTCTCCTGCTCCAGCGAATCGCCGTGGAAACTTTGCAACTCGAAGCGGACCATTGGGAGACGGTCGGCGAGATACAACTCAGAAGGGTCGAAGAGCAGAAGGACCTCAACCGGCTGGTGGTGGATGTCGAGTTCAGGCTGGCGCAAATCCCCAAGTGCATACCTCCGCCCCCGCCCGGACAACTCCAAACGGAGAACATCACCGTCACGTTCGGGAAGGCTCAGAAGATAGTCGCGGCGTGGAGGAAGGCCCTTGCCGATAGCGAGAGCGCCGGCACGCCCTTGCCGGCGTCAGCGGGCGTTTGCAGTATCACAAAGTCCGATGAGCCGACCAAGAACAAAGATTTGCCGAAAGAGGATCTTGTCGCTTACCTATTTCAGACTCTCCACAGCGCCGCCGCCCTCGCGGCGCGGGGCCAGACGCCCATGAGGCTCGCCCAGTTAAGACTCGCGCAGGAGGAGCATCGCTATTCAATCCGCCAGAGCGCAGTCATCGCCAGAGGCTACGAATTAACTCTCAGCAGCGGCACGAAACGGCTGGGGCGTTTTTACGCCGGCGGACTCAGGCCGGAGAAGATTTCCCAACTGATTTATACCGCCGCGACCGTCGCCATCCCGGCGGTTATCGCGGGCAAATAGGAGGACGAGATGAGAATATTAAAGGCATTGTTGGCAATAGTTGTCGCGGTCAGCCTGTCCGGCTGTGGCGATAAGGATGCCCGCGAATACGCGGCCCGTCTGATTCCCGTTCTTAACTCCTACCAGGAACAACTGAGCCAGAAAATCAAGGCCGAGCAGGAGTCCTATACCGAACTGGCGAAAGCTTTCGAGGAGGCGAGGAAAGAGGACGTCAAGACCCGGCTCATGGCCGAAAGAAACAGGCGCTCCGAAGAGTTAGGCGAAAAAATCTCCACCGCCAAAGAGCCTCCCACGCTGTCGCAAATCTTCGCCTCGTTGCAGGACTACGCGAAGTCGGATTTCGAGACCACGCAGAGCCTCCTTGAGGAGTCGCTCGACGCGCGCAGCAAGTACCTGGCCGACCTGGAGAGCTTGGAGGTCGAGTTGCAGAAGGTCAAGTTGCTCAAAGAGGCTTTGAAGGAGCTGGCGAAGTCCAAGAGCGATTTTAAGCAGTTCAAACAGGCAGCGGACTTCGCCCTCAAGACGGATGAAGGGATTACCAAGCTGCTGTGCGCCGACTTGAAGAAACAGCTCGACCAATTGAAGGCCGAAAAAGAGGCCGCCGAGGACGAGGACAAGAAGGCAGTCGAGCAGAAAATCAAGCAGACGACCGAGCGCATGTCCACGAAGAAATGCTCTTAGCCCGCAGTGAGCGAACACCTTCTAAAAAGGAGAAATTCGATGCCAGTTCAATTCAGCAAAGCGGCAGTGATAGAGAAGAACCAGACCACCATCAAGGCGTGCACTCAATCCATCGAACGGCTGGACAACATCGTGGGGCTGCCAATCGCAGACGAGCAGAAGCGGATTATTCAACGCAGCAACGCCGTGAATGAGCGGACGAACCTGAGACAAGTTAACGCCCACCTGAAGGCGGCGGGGACGACTGTGAGGCCGATGGCGGACAACCTTGCAAGTGAGTTAAATGATCTCGCCAACCGCCTCGACCAGCAGATAAGGAACGACCTTATCGCCAACGCAACGATCGATTTCATCACGTCCGTGTTAAGCGACGCCGCAAGGATTCGCGCCATCACGGATGCGCATAAAGCCTAGAACACATCGGTCTGGTTGTGATGAACATCCGCGGTAAGCGCTAAACCAAAAAATCTTCAACAGGCCTGGAGAGTCGTGATAAAACGCGCTCCTCAAGCGAAGATTCAAGCCGTCACTCCTGACTCGGAAGGATCTCACAAGCGGTCTGCCACTCATCCACCTAACTGAGGATCAATAGACAATGAACGATATCTTGGGCACGAAGCACAATTTCAGAAGTCTTTCGATGAAAGACCTTCTTCAGGCGCGCGACCTCTACCACTATCACCTCCTCAACAAGGCTAACGTCGTCGGCATGGCGGTCGGCCTATATCTCATACGCAAGGCGGACCCAACTCCCGACGAGGAGAAGGCCCTCTGTCGTTCGCAGGGTAAGGCGAAAGTGCGTGAGATGAGGAAACGTACCAAGGGGGAGCGTACCCTCGACAACTCTGAGGTGCGCGAGTACTCGTGGCCCTGCGTGCTCGCGCTGGTCCGCAACTGGGTGGACGAGTCCCAATTCGGTGGTGAAGGCGGGGAACTCCATCCGGAGCAGATGGTCCCAAAGACGCTTTACATGCCCGACGGTCGCATGGTCCCGGTGTGCGTCGTGAAGGTCGAACAGGGCGCGCCGGATGCCCGCCGACAGCCGGAATGGCACTGGCCCGGCGGCCTCTTCGGGGGCGGAATGCCGATCATGGTCGAGCCGCAGCAGCAGGTTCGTCAGGCGACTGCTGGATGCCTCGTGACCGACGGCCACACCACTTACGCGCTGACCAGCCGTCACGTCTGCGGCGCTGAGGACGAGCCGGTGTACACGCTGTCCCGCGGGGACCGTGTAGAGATAGGGCGTGCGAGCCGGCGACACCTCACGCGGGTGCCCTTCACGGAGATCTACCCCGAGTTCGCGGGACACCGGACTTACGTCAACCTGGACGTGGGGTTGATCGAGCTGTCAGACTTGAACCAGTGGACTTCCCAGATTTTAGGCCTCGATCCGATCGGTGCGCTCGCCGACTTGAATGAACTTAACATTACCACGCGCTTGATCGACGCGCCCGTGATCGCTGTGGGCGCCGCTTCGGGCCGGTTGGAAGGTCGCATCAAAGCGCTCTTCTACCGCTACAAGTCGGTCGGGGGGTATGACTACGTTTCTGACTTCCTGATCGCCCCGCGTCAGCGCAATGGGGATGGCTCTCAAGAGATCGCTCAGACGCAGCCCGGCGACTCCGGCGCCGTGTGGCACCTCTACACCAACCAGAAAAAGACCCGCGACGACGAGGGCTGGTGTGAGGACGACGACTTTGATGGGGACCTCCGGCCCCTCGCGCTCGAATGGGGCGGGCAGGTGTTCGTGGAGAAGACCGCGTCCGGCAGCTACGCTTTCGCGCTGGCGACCAGCCTAACCACCGTCTGCAAGACCCTAGACGTCGAACTCGTGCTTGAGCACAACACCGGCGTCCTCCCGTACTGGGGGCAGATGGGACACTACAGCATCGCGACCTTCGCGTGCGACGCCTTGCCGGACGGGACCCTGAAGTTGTTTATGAAAGACAACATTCATCAGATCAGCTTCTCGATTGGGAACCTGTCGCCGAAGGAGATGGCGAAGCGCATCAAGGAGGCGAAGGAAAACGACGGGTTGATCCCACTGGCCGACGTCCCCGATCTAGTCTGGAAGAAGCACAAAACGAAGGTGAAGGGCGGGCGCGACACCCGCTGGCTCGACCAGGGGCGGACGACCGGACCGGAACACCCAGTGCATTACGCCGACATCGACGAGAAGCGCGAGGACGGCAAGTCTCTACTGGAGTTGTGCCTTGCGAACCCGGACAACATTTCGGTCGAGTTCTGGCAGCAGTTCTACGAGCAGTTGGGGCACACTGAGCAGCACGAGAGGGGCCTGCTGCCGTTCCGCGTGTGGCAATTCTTCGATGCGATGAAGGAGGCGGCCGCCGCCGGCGAGGCCGACAGATATCTCTGCGCTGCGGGTTTACTCTCCCACTACGTGGGCGACGCCTGCCAACCGTTGCACGGCTCTATTTACGCCGACGGGTATAAGGAGGAAGGCACCGGGAAGGGCGTCCATTCTACTTACGAGACGAACATGCTGGACCGTCACGCGGTCAAGATCGTCGACGGAATTAAGGAAGCGATTAAGGAGTCGTCCCCCCATCTTCCTCTTCCGCAGATTAGTTCAGGTAAGGAGGCGGCTGCTGCGATCATTGCGTTGATGAGCCGTAGCGCTAAAAACATTCCACCGCGAGAGTTGGTTGACGCATACATTGAGGCCGGAGGGACACCGACCGCCGCCGTTCGGGACGCCCTCTGGGAGCAGTTCGGCGACCAGACCGTGACGGTGATGACCGACGGCGCACAGGTGCTCGCGCGAATCTGGGAAGGGGCGTGGGCGGAAGGTGGCGGAGACGCCATCCTCCTCTCGAACTTGGGCGTGATCGATCCCGCCCTGCTGATGGGGCTTTATAGAAATCTGGAATTCGTCGAATCCCTAGACCTTGATCAAATAGGCCCGATCCTGCGTTAGACCCGTCTCAGCGCCTGCTCTAGGTGCCGGATGATACGGTGTTCCGCCCCAAGCCTCACGGCCCGCCCGAGGGGTGAGGCGCTATCCAGACATTCAATATCTGACGTCACAAAAAAATGAGGAGAAGAAGCATGCCCCTAATCCCGCGCCACAAAAGTAGTCTGTGGAAATTAATTCTTCTAGCCATCATCGTGGTGGCCGTCCTGATCGGCTGGTGGTTCCCGGCCGCTACTTATCGTCAAGCGGCTATCGTCTGGTTATCGAATATGGGGGTACTGCTCCTCTTCTCCGTAGTGGCTGGGTACGTCATCACCGGCTTCCTGCGAGGGGTGCTAATCGACTCGCGTAACAAGATAAGCCTCTCCAGATTCCAGATGCTCCTCTGGACGATACTAATCCTCTCGGGCCTCCTGACGGCGGTCCTGATCAACGTCCGTAGGGGGCAACCGGAACCTCTCTCGATCGCCCTCCACCCGACCCTGTGGGGACTGCTGGGCATCAGCACGGCTTCCCTCGTCGGCTCCCCGCTCATCAAGAACAACAAGAAAAGCGAGCCGACTAACACGGAGGCCGCTGGCAGGACTATGAGCTTACTGAGCCGGCAGGGGGCGAGCCCCTCCGGGGTCGAGGCCGAGGGGCAGATAGTCGTCAACAACGACGCGAACGACGCCAGCTTCACCGACATGTTCAAGGGCGAGGAGGTCGGCAACGCCGCGTACCTCGACCTCGGCAAGGTCCAGATGTTCTACTTCACGCTGATCACGTGGTTCGTTTATGCGGCCGCGCTCGGTCAGATGTTCGAACGTAGCTCACAGTCCGGCGCGCCTAAGATCACCGGTCTCCCTGATCTCGACACGGGGATGGTTGCGCTGCTGGGGATCAGCCATGCGGCCTACCTCGCGAACAAGGCCGTCCCGCACACCCCGCAACAGACCAATTCGCCCCTCTGATGTGATGAAGCAGCCATCTCCGGCTCAGGCTGTGCGAGCGCGGCTCTTGAGAAAGGCTAAAGGGAAGGTCATGTACATCACACCTTATCAAAACGGCACTGTTGCAGAAATCGCTTTCCCGGCTATAATCTGCCCCTCAGCTCATTCATTACCCTTCAGGAAGCATCCTCGTGAGGCAGCATAAGTCATCTTTCAAGTGGCGCCACTTAGAGCCCATCATCATTCAAGACCGTGAAAGAAAAGAAGGCGGCAACTTTGAATAGCGGCTGTATTAGCCACCCCGCTCGAAACTCCACCCTCCTGAGACCTGAATAGTTACAAGGTCGGGTTTCTATCTTGACAATGTCAGATTAAGACGTATTGATTGGTTTTGTTCGCGGTTTCGTTTTCATCCGCAGCCTACTGCCAATCGCGCGTGCTCTTTGCACCAAGCCTTTAACTACTAACTGCGTCGGTGCCGCTGGCGTGAGATTTGTCAGTGGCAACACTGCTTGTAGCAACTCGCGCAAGTTCGCTGTCGAGAGGGCTGGCAGCACTCTGACCTTTAACTCACGGGCCAACTTCATGTCGCGTCCATACTGGCATTCCCACTCCAGCTTTGTCTGTGCCACGAACCACAGCGCGGCGGCAGTTAAAGCCAGGTGATGTTCCCAGGCGCGATACTTGCGGGCTGCGAACTCTGCCCACCCCATCTCGCTCTTCGCATCTTGAAAGGTGCGCTCGACAAAGTAACGCCTCGTACTCAATTCAGCGATGCGTTCAAGCGGCAGCGCGGCGGGCGCGTTGAGCAAGGTATAGCTGAACTGGCGTGGTTCGTGGAGTTGTCTGATGACCAACCATTCGGCCTTGGTCGCCGTCCGGCCTTCAGCCACCACCCGCACCCTCAGGAGCGCGAAACGTGCGCGGAGGATGCCGCGCTCACTGTCACGCAACTCAATCCTACGCCACTTCGTGCTTGCACGGCGCGCCACCTCGCGCACCTCGCGCACCGGTACTGAGCCGACATACTTTCCCGCTGCTTCGCCGATGCGAACGGTCGTTGTGGCCGGTACCTGCGTAGCATAGGTCACGCCCGCTGCATTCAACACCGAGCGAAACTTCCGATCACGCCCGTAAAGCGAGTCGCAGGCAACGACATCAAAGCGCAGGCCACTGGCGTGACACCGCTCGATCATCCGCAGCCCTAACTCGAGTTTGGTGGCAAACTCTCGATCCGCGGGGATGGCCGTGCGTTGACGCCGCGAGCGGTATTCCTCCGAGAACCACTTACTGGCAATGAACAGTTCGCCATCGACCATCGTCCACAACCGTCTTGTCAGGTTGGCGTACACCAGGCAGGTATCAACGCGGCACAGGTCGACCTTGCCCATGCGCCCGTTGTATTGGCGCGCCACGCCAGCACTCTGCTCGCCAGCCTTTTCATCCGCACTCTCGTCGAGGATGAGCGTGCCGCCCTCGCTCAACTCGGGTGTTGAGACGATCTCGCACCGAATCTGCTCAAAGACGGACGCTCCTGACCACGGCGAGTAAGACATAAAGTGCTGGAGGCGCTGTCCATCGCCGCCGCGCAGTCGCCGCTCGATGTTCGCGAAGTTACGCGCACGGTTGATTGTCAGTTGCGCTCGTAAGTACTCGTGCGCGAGTGGGCTGGAATCGCGAGTGCGAGTCATAAAACAGTGGTGGAAGCGCTGCCAGAAGCGATGGAGGCGTGCGCCGAGGTCAGCAATGGCCGTCGGAGGTAAGCCCCAGCGGGTCGCGCAATGAAGGTTATCGTTTTCTCTTGAGAGGGTCTGCATGACCCCGAATGATAACTTGGAGCGACGCCGTCAGCCGTGCTGCGCGGAGACTGGATCGTGAACTAAAATCAGAGTCTTTCGCTTAATCTGACATTGTCGAGCTGTTCAGGAGGTCAGCCAAACTCAGGAAAAAAGCGACTTTGGCGACACTCGGAAGCCATTTCCGTCGGTTATAAGCCGTCTCCTCTCGCAATGTCTGCTCTGGAAGGGCAGTGATGCCGACCTCCTACGAGATTTACCAGACTTACCTACGCAGCCCGACAAGGATACGCACTGTTGGCATCGCGGCACGAAGTATGAGAAACCAGATAGCGAGTCTTATTAATCAGATTCCGTGATAGCCATCCTCACTTCAGACCTACAAATTTCTCTCTAAAATCACGCTGAAACCCTCGGGAGGGTTCTGGCACGTCGTGTGCTTGCAGTATCACCAAAGCACACGACGTGCTTCGAGGTATCGCGCAACCTCGTGAAGCAGAAGCAGGAGCGAAGGAGGTGAATGAAGTGATAGTCCAAGTCGTTCGGTTGATAGAAAGGGTAACCGGGTCGTTACTGGGAGGCGTTGCCGTGAGCATCCAGGCTGGGAACATCATCCTGTGCATCATGTGTCTCGTCCTCGCGATCCCCGGGTTGATGAGGGCCTAAATCCCAGCGCCAGTCTCTCCAGACCTGGGGTTTACTAACACGAAAGGCGGCAGTCCGTGGCGAGAAGTACTTCTCGCCACGGACTGCCGCCTTCGCCATTGGAACTCGAATGAAATACTCCAGAACATCCGACACTACGAGCGGGCACACGGCTTAACGGAAAACAACGATAAGCCTCTGCTCGCCTCAAAATAATTCCTACGACAGAATCGACTACAGATCCTTCTGGAGCGTCTTCAGCTTCTCGAAAAATTGCGAGCGGCTGAGTCCCGACAACTTCGCCGCAGCCTCCCTGTTGCCATTAGTCTCAGCTAACAACGCCTGGAAATAGATGCCTTGCGCGCGGTTGATCAAGTCCTTCCAGGTATCGACTGCTGGGTCGAAGGTGACGGCGTTCTGGATGGCCTCCGCCCGGCGCGCGCGCGTCCCCTCTTGTAGTATCAGGTGATTAATGTATCTCGGGCTGTCCGCGTACGCGGCAGCCTTCCGAACGACGCCTCGCAACTCTCTTATGTTGCCTGGCCAGTCGTAACGGAACAGGCACTCGGCCGCACCCTCCGGGAGGTCGAGCGAGGTTTCATACTCTTCGTTGTACTTGTCTATGAAGGTTTTGACGAGGAGCAAGATGTCGGCACTCCTTTCGCACAGGGGCGGCAGTCGTAACGTAAAGCCCCTGATGCGCTCGAAGAGATCTTTGCGGAACCTGCCCTGCGCACACAGTTCTTCCAGGTTACGGTTGGTCGCCATGACGATGCGTGCCTTCACCTCATCCCAGATGTTCGCGCCCACGCGCCTGACATTCCGGTATTCGAGCACGCGCAGCATTTTGGCCTGCGCTGGCATGTCCAATTCCCCGATTTCGTCCAGAAACACCGTTCCCTTGCCGGCCGCGGCGATCAGGCCGACGCGACTCTTATCCGCGCCCGTGAAAGCCCCCTTTTCATGGCCGAAGAGTTCGCTGCTCAGAAGCTCAGGACTGATCTCCGGGCAGTTGACCGGGAGGTAGGTGCCGCCGCGGCCGCTGCGGTCATGGATGGCCTTAGCCACCAATTCCTTCCCCGTGCCGGTCGGGCCGAGAATGAGTATGGGCTCCGAGAGGGGGGCCACGTGCTCAATCTCATTATACAGGGAGCGCATGACGGCGGTGGCACCGCGAATCTCACCGTAAGCGCTCGTCCGTATGTAACCCGACGCGATCAACTGCGCCAGCACGCGCTCCGCGATGTGGCTGGCCGCCCACGTCCACGGAGTGACGATATCGGAGACGCCCTCCTCAAGCAACAACTGCCGGTCTTCGGTCGGGAGTTGCGGGATGCAGAGAATGAGAGAGGCGGCACCTGGCATCAACTCACGGACGCGCGTGGCCTCCTCCCCTATCGTGACGATGCCTTGGTCTGCCATGATGAGGACGACGCATTGCGTGTCCGACAGACCGCCGCCCCGCTCCAGCTTCTCGACCGGAACCACGGCGCCGATGGGCACGCCTTCTCGCCGAAGCGCGGCGGCGACTTCGCTCAGAGGAATCTGTGTTCTGCCGGTGATCGAGACTTTCATTATCTGGGCTCAAGGTATGAACAGCCTGGGGAATGTCTCATTGTACTCTTTCTCCCGCATCCGACCCACCCGCCCGCACTCGACTTCTATCATGCTTCAGACCCATCGGTCTAAAACGCGACCGGGCTCACCTCCTTAGTCAAAAGCCAAGTGCCAAACATGTCGTACATCCGGTAAGGCGGCAGACACGCACGGACGCACATGGCTCCCACTTCCCTGACAGTTGTATCGTCTCATAACTGAAATCACGGCGAAGAGTTTCTCCCCCGACATTCTCAAGCCGCGCCCGCCGACGGGACTTCAGGCAGCGGCACCCGCGTTGGAAGACCGGGACGGCGACACCTCCTCGCGTTTGGGAAAGCGCATGATGAAGCGATGCCCGACCTGGCCGCCCATGTTCTCGGTATCGTCTTCGAGTTTCCCGCCGTTCTTCAATTCGACCAGCACCTTCGCCAGGTACAGCGGCAGATAGCGGCCGGCCTGCAGATGCTTCTGGTCATGTGGTCTGGAGTCATCGCTGTCCCCGTCAGTTTTATCAACCTCAAACCTCCAGTTGTCCTGCGACGCGGCCTGCGTGAAGGGCTCAAAGAGGAATTGCCGCCAGCGCTCGCCCAGCCTCGTGCTTCGATCCTCGAAGGCTATTGATACGTTATCGTCCCGCTCGTCCCACCCAACAAAGATGCGCTGCTTCTCACTCTCCGAGAGACGGTACTTGCGCTGCACCATCCACTGCATCACCCGCGTCATGGCAAGGAGCAGTTCGACGCGAGACGCTATTACAGTAAGATCCTTAAACTCGTTTTGGGTGGTCACGGCGAGCGGCTCCACGCCGTCGGTCTTGATCTGCTCTTGCACGGCTGTCCAAGCGTCTCTGACGATGTCGGCCACCTTCACGGGGCGCACCTCCGACGCTTCGCCCCCCGCTCGTGATACGTCGGTCTCCGCCGCGCCCAGCGGCAGCAGGGTCTCGCCAGTCGCCCGTAAGTCTTCGGCCAGACCCTTCATCTTTTTGAAGAACTCGCTGCTTGGGTTCACCTCACGGTTGGCTATCCCATCTTCGAGGAGGGCTAACTGCTCCTGGCCAGTCGAGATGCAAGACTTCGACGTCATGGTGAGAACGGTTTCCCTCTGCACCTTGAGTTGCGTCAGCTTCGTCAGGATGTCGACTGTGTGCTCAAGGATCGATGGCCTGATGTACTGGTCAAGGATGTGGCAGAGCGCTTCGGGGTCTTCCGCCAGTGGGTCTTCCGTCCGATCCCTTAGAATGCCGACGGTGAGTCGCAAGTCTTTGCCAAGCCAAAAAGGAAGGAAAGCGCCCCCGTGCATACGCTCGTATAGCCAGTACGATTCTTTATCAGGCGGCTCGCTGAGCAGTTGCATGTCGAGGACAAAAGGTTCGGAGCGATTCGACTGGCCGTGCGTCAGCGCCTGAATCTGCGTGTAGACCGGGTGCTCCCCTTCCGGAAGCTCCGGAGCACCGCCACACTTCTCTGTTCTGTTACGGCTACCGAGCAGAAGCACAAAGGGTGCTCCGAGGGTCACTTCAAATTCGGGAGCCATGATTGACCTGCACAGTTTCGTCACCGCCTCGAAAGGGGTCCGGCTACGCTCGGCGATCTGGGTGATCTTCTCCATGATTTTGAGCTGTCCGATGTTTAAGGATCGCCGCAGCGACAGGGCGCGCACATGCCGGATCACATCGTCTTGATTCTTTTGCTGCTTTTGCAGGTAAGCGGCCACATCTAGGTCCATAGCCTTCCGGTAATAGTCGGCCTCGGCATAGGCCGACAGGATTAGGAACTCTGGGAGGGTAGCGGAGCGCACATCCTTCCACCTCTCCCTTTTCCGCCTCTCGTTCAGGAACTCTATTCCAAGGTCCGCGCCGGTCGTTTGGGGCTCTCTCGGGTCGTCAAGGCGCATATCCAGGATGACCACGTCCGACTGATCCCCGACCCGGTTGAGTAGTTCACGCGCAGTGACGACTGTGCCAGCGCCTTCTGCCTTGAACCCACGCAATTTCAAGGCAACCTCAAGGGCCTTCCTTTGCGCGGGTTCGTCCTCTACGATTAAAACCATCTTCTCTGACATAAGCTGACTCCTCCAATGACTATGGCGAAACATCTACTAACTCCCCGGTTGATTCTACGTGAGAGGGACGTTTGAATCTGAAAGAGAAAATGGTTTCTGGCGGGCCGGGAGAGGTTAAAGTAAGTTCCGCGTTGTATTCCGCGAGACATTCGGCCACCAGTTGCAGACCCATTCCTCTGCCGTGCCTCTTGGTCGAATATCTCTTGTTTAAAATGTGCTGGATGCTCTCCGCATCCATCGCCCCGCTGTTGATGACGCGGCAGACGATGTCATCCGCTTCTATCTCAGTCTCGATGCGAAGCTCCCGGCCGGCTTTCCCGTCGGCTTCGAGGATAGCGTCCCTTGCGTTATCAATCGTGTTCGAGACCGCGAGAGAGACGAGGTACGCCGGAGCCGCAACCCTCAGCAGCTCGTCCACCTTGATCGTAAGGCGTATATCAGAGTCGACCAGTGCCGCACCGTAACACCTCTCCGCCTGCCGGATGGCGTCCAATAAGTTGCAGACCTCCGGCACGTTGATCGCTTCTAAGCCGGTGATACCGGCTAAGTCTTTGTGAAGTTGTTCAGCCGCCTCCTTCATCAGCGGCGTTAACTCCCTGAGAAACTGGCATGAAACGGACTGGCCGCTCCTCACAATGTCGTCGACCGTGGTGACGGGGGCGAGAAGACTTCGCGAGACGTTCGTCAGGTGATGCAAGATCAGCTTCCGGACATTGATCTCTTTTGGGGAGACAACGAGTATCTGCGCGTCAGCCTCCAGAACCTTGGCCGTCCGCTGCGGAAGGCTTGAGGCTTCGAGACTGGTCGCCCGGAATCCATGAGCGCGGAGGGCCTGAATAACCGTTGTTGCAGACGCCCCGCTGTCGCCGATGATCAAGATAGTATTCTTCGCCAAAGCAGTGCCTCCTTATCCGAAGCCCGCTCGATCCGTTATTGCCTCTATCACAAAACACCTGTAGAAAGTCTGCCCGGGGTGATGAATTTAATCCATACTGCTGCCGCCGACTTGGGGCAAGGGGAACCAGACCACGAAAGTAGTGCCGCCCGGGCCTGTCTCGGTCAACTCGATGTTAGCTCCGTTCTCTAGCAGCGAACGCTTCACGAGATATAACCCCCAACCACCGCTGTGTGGCTTGGTTGTCACCCCAAGATTGAAGATGCCGGGCGCAACCTTGGGGTCAACGCCTTTACCTGTGTCCGTGATCTTGCAGACTACTCCTGCCTCTTCCTCCCACGCTGTTATGGATATGCTCTTGCCGGGTTCCATTTCGTCTTTGGCGTTACCGATCAAGTTTCCAAGCGCGAGCGCGGCGACGTAAAAGGGCACGTCGATCCTCAGACAAGCATCAACGTCAAGGTTGACCCTTATCTCATTCTGGAGCAGTGCTGTCCTAAAGAGCGTTACTGCCTGCTGTACGGCTTCAAGCAGGCTGCATGGGCGGCGGTCATCCACCTTCGTCACCTTGGTGAACAAGGTAAGAAGGTTCATGTGCTCATCTGCCGACCATTTCATCGAAGCAATGAGTTCGCTGATGTCCGAGTTCGTGATGCCACCGCGGCTACCATTAACCTTGACAGTTCCCGTGTCGAATGTGTTTTTTAAGGTCGAGCACGCGGCCGCCTGGTTACGCGCCATATTCGTTAGTTGATGTGCCAGCGTCCCCATCGTCACGGCGATGGTCGCCAGTCCTTGGTACTGTGCGGCCTCGATCTGTAGCTTTTGAAACTCTTGCACGGCGGTAAATCTGACAAGTCCGGCGTCAGCGATCTCGCCGTAGCTCCTGAGAAAGGTTTCCCACGGCGAGGAGAAAGAGAGTTCTTCCTTGAAGCCTGACCGTTCGACGCCGAGCCACAATTGATATTTTGAGTTGGGCAAGTCCAACCGGACTATGTGCTGTATCTGTTTGACGGGTGGTTGTAGCTTTATGAGCTGTATGGCTACGTCACTTCTCTGCTCAACTTCGTCTCGATTTGGGAATTCGTCTGCGTTCAGCCTTTTGACGACTTCAATCGCGTCCGGGTCGCCTAGAAAGTCGCCAGCCTGTTGCCTCGAAACCAGCCACAGCAGCCCGGCCTGTTTAGCGGTCTCTTCTATGTCACTAAACCAACGCGGAATCTCTATGTGCTCCTCATTATTCAACTTGGTATTGAGTGCCTTTAGCTTCGTGACGAAGAAGGCTCGCGCTTGATCGAGAATTGCGTCCGCCAAGATCGAAGCGACGGCCTTTCGGTGCAGATAGTTCGCACCGAGGACAGGCTTATTCAATTGGTCGCTCGGAAGGCGCACGGCCAGCACTAGATAACCAAGCCTGAACTGCTTCCACAAAGACCTCGTACCAGCCGGTTTGTTTTCCGACACGCGCGCTAACAACTCCCGCTTATACAGCTTAAAGCAGTTCCCGCCAGGGCCCTCCATGTAGGTCGGCAGGTCGTTGTAACCTTTATTGCCTATGTTCTCCCGTAGCAGTTCAACGTATTTCGCGTCGCCGGTGTCCACCGCCGGACTTTGGTTAAAGCCGAAGTCCAGAACGAACCGCATAGCCTCTGGAGTGAGCGAGTCTTGCAGAATTTCAGCTAACAGCTTCACTGACCTTTCAGCACCGGAGAGAGTCTGTGCAAATTTCAGGCTGAGCCTGTCGAGGGCGGCCAACTCTCTGTGTGCCTGGACCGAAGGGGCAGCAAGGTCGCATATCTTTTTCGCAAGGCTCAACGCGGAGTTGCTAAAGGGTAGATACAGGGCGATGCCAGCAAGTCTGTAACTCGGCTGGCTTCTCTCTATCTTGATACACCCAATCGTCGCGCCGTGGAACTGTACCGGGATCAGCATCAGCGCCTTCTTACCTTCGACCACTGCCTTCACGTCCTCCGGCAACTCGGTATCGTGTATCGGCTCGGCCTGCTTCTTTCTCATCAGCGCAGAGAGTTGCCGATAGATTTTGCGCGCATAGACCCTGAAGGCTGATTTTTTTTGCGGGAACATAAAAGGCTTGTTACGGCTCAACCCCCACCTGATCAATGCGTCCACGATCCGTTCCTTCGTTTCCCCCGCGGACGAGCTTTCAATGTTCTTGACAATTGCGACTTTTTTGCGCTCCTCTTCGGGTATATCGCTGTCCCAAATGAATGAAGCGACACGCTCCTTACCTGGCAGCTTGATGCTCAGGTCAACCAAGTTTGCACTGAACCTGTGCCCGATGACCGAGACGATTCCGTCATGTGAAATGAACTCATCGCGCCCCTCAACTACGTTCTTCAACATGTCCTGAATGTCGTAGAAAGCGGTCAAGCTCCGCTGGTGAAGTATGTAACCCGGCAGGAAGAGGAGAAACTTAAACAGCAAGGCGAGGCCAAAGAGGATGGCGTTCAATCTCTCGATGCTGCCGAAAGAACCTTTGATGTGAAAATAATGATTTATCCAGACAGAGTCGAAGATGAAAGGGCCTAAGCCATAGATGATCTGGATGAATGCGTAAAATGTGCCGACGAGAACGGAGAGGAGCGAAAGCAGTGGGAACTTCCGGTAAAAGATGGAAGTTGCGGTGGCATAGCCGATTGCGCCAAAGCAGGTGGCCGAGAAGATAGCATCAGGGATAGTAAAGAGACGGTAATAAGTGGAAACAGCGTCAGGTCGCCAGCTTGTAGCGTCGAATGCACCTATGAGGCTGATACCGGCGATGATAAGAGCCGGGGTGGGAAATGGCGAATCTCTCCCCATTAAGGTAAGGGCCGCAGCAAGGAACATTAGATTGTTCCCCTCCGAGCAGACAAGCACAGCCACGTGCGCAACTATTTTGACGGTTTGATAGTAGGCCGGATCGACTAGTTCGTGTCCGACCAGCAGATGCGCCACACATCTAATGGCATACTGAACGAAGAAGAATGCAAACCCCCCGCCGAAATATTGCGCCCACTTCTCGATTGCTCCCCGGCGGAATGGAGCGAGCATGGCCACAGCAAAAATGAGTGAAATTATACTGGAGAGCAAAAAGATAAGCCCTTGGCGCTCCTCGATCATCGTCGTGAAGTCGAAGGTGGACTCTACCAGATGCAAGGCCAGCAAACTGTTCATGTCAGCAGTGCCTTTCTACCAGAGGGCGGTAAGGGCTGATGAAACCCTCAAGGGATTCTGTCAGCGCATTTAGCACTAGAAGTGCGGCGGGTCGCGGCGATCCCCCAGCGCGGATAATCGGGGAATTCCGCCGCGACTCGTCAGCACGGAAAACGTTGATATGTCTCAGGGCGACGAGGTTAGCATTGCTACCGGCGATGATTTTCTGGGAACGCCACATATCATTGAAACTCCGAGTTAAGCTTGGTCGTCTTTGGTTAAACCGCTGCCATGTTTCAGACCTCAATGATATTTGGCATTCCCCATCATCCTGCTCCTCCGTTGAAGCCGTCTGCGTCTTCAAGGCGGCTTTTGACCGGACTGGCCTGCATAAGGTCCCGCGCGCCAAGCCGGTGTTTCCTCTTCTCACCCTTGCCAGCATTGTTAGCGGACGTCTTTTCCTCATCTTATTTACTCTCCTTGCTATGTGCGGGATGTCCCGCAGCCATCTCTCTTTAATTTGCCCAGCAAGCTTAATTCATCACTTGCTGCCCCGGCAGCCAATCTATGTGCATTAACTGTGCCGAAGACTAAAAACCGCAAATACTCAAAAATATTAGGATTTTCGAACTATTGAGCTGAGAGTTTGAGGTGATGGGTTCGATTTGCAGGACTATTGATCCGATAAACCGGACTATATGTTTTGGTAAAGGATGAAGGCGTCTATGGCTGGTTATTATCCAGGGAATGACTATATTGACGGGCTCGGAGTCGTAAGTGATTTTGAGCCAGTACCACCCATCGGTGCTCTCCCGCCGATAAGATGATGAACTGATTCAATGCTTTGCTCCAGTTCCGTATCGGCATTATCCACTGCACTCATCTCACTATAGACCAAATGATCTTCTGCGCCTCAAAATCAGCATAACTTGGACAAGAGTTACGCTTACAGGAATAGGTCATTTCTGTAAACACTCGGATAAGTATGATATAGTCCGATTTCGGTCGGTAGAGCAATTCTGAGAGAGGGTACGAAGGTTATGGCATCCGCAGACGTGGACAGAATCATTGAAGAGGCGCGGCGACTCCCGCCGGATGAACGCCGGCGGCTGCGCGAGGCGCTCAACCGTGAGGAGCAGACCAAAGTCCAGCAGAGTGCCCGGGTTGTTGACCTTTCCCGCGAACTGCGCTGGATTGAAGAGCACCGCTCGGAATACACCGGGCAGTGGGTCGCGGTGCGCGGCGACTGCCTGCTCAGCAACGGCCCGAACGCAAAAGAGGTTTATGAGGCGGCGCGGGCTAAGGGCGACAAAAGCCCATTCGTCACCAGGGTCGAGCCGGCGGACAAGCTGCCATTTGCGGGGTGGTGAGGCCCGTGGCACATACTTTCACCTTCCACACCAAGCATAGTTACGACACGACAAAGGTTGGCATCACCGTGCCCGTAGAGCTGACCGACGGGACGAACATCGTGCAGGTGGACGCCAAGCTCGACACGGGCGCGAGCTTATGTATCTTCGAGCGCGCCTACGGGGAGATGCTGGGCCTGGACGTGGAGGACGGGACACCAACAATCGTCTCTACTGCCAACAGCGTGTTTCAGGCTTTCGGGCACTCGTTGACGATGACGGCACTTGGCTTCCAATTCGATGTAATGGTCTATTTCGCGGCCGACGAAAGTATCAAAAGGAGCGTGCTCGGTAGGCGCGGCTTCATCGACCAGTTGCGCCTCTGTCTCATAGAGCATGACGGTGAACTCTACATCAGCAAGTATGATGACGAGTGAAGCCCAGGTAATAGAACAGACAGCGCTCGCCGTCACCGACAGGCGCGAAGCGGCCCTGCGCACGGCGGTTGAAGTGTGGGCAAGCGTGTCGACGAGTGGGACCACGCGCCGGCGCGAAGAACTAATCGCCAAGAAGCGCAAGGTGGTCGAAAGCTTCTTCGCGGAAGTAGGCCTTGACCCCGGCGAGGTGACGCCCGTAGACGTGCAGGGATGGTGCGACCATATGAGAAGAGAAGACGGCTCCCGACCGGCGGCTGCGACCGTTTACGCGCGGGTCTCTTTCCTCTCTTCCTTCTACGCTTGGGCGCAACGCGAACTGGGGCTTCGCGCCAACCCGGCCCTGCTCGCGCGCCCGAAAGCGCCAAAGCCTTATCAAACGGAGGCGACGAAGTCGTGGACGGATGCTGAACTGCAACGCCTCACCTCCGTCATCAGTGCTCACGCCGCTGGTGACAACCTCGTCGCCAAACGGGATCTGGCGCTGCTGATGCTGTACACGAGCACTGGCCTGCGACGTGAGGAGGTCATCGGCCTGCGCGGAAACGACATTCAAGTGACGGAAGACGGTCTCATAATTGGCGGGCGAGTCAAGGGCGGTCGTTACCGGGCGAGGGAAGTGCGCGACCCGGAAACAAAGGCGGCGCTCGTCGGCTACCTGACGGCGGCCCGGCGCCTGCACGTTCTAAAGACTGACGCGCCGGTGTGGACCAGACACGACCATCCGAAACTGGCGGGCGAGGCTCTGACCTCACATGCCTTCGTGCGCAACCTGAAACTCTACGCGCGCGAGGCCGGGATTGGTCACGTTCACCTACATCAGACTCGGCACACCTTTGGGCGAATCGTGGCAGAGGAGACAGGCTCGATGGCGGCTACGCAGGATGCGCTCGATCACGCTAACCTCA
>WUUC01011956.1_pt1 | contig 34256 bp, 54 predicted proteins | sample 6278441 | NCBI WGS metagenome assembly WUUC01 (sample SAMN13675441, study PRJNA597444) | soil metagenome | isolation source: soil | place: USA: Washington | collected 2017-10
AGCAGGCAGCCCGGGACGCCAAGAAGTGGGGCATCCCGATCCGGCACCTCACCGTCCAGCAGGTCAAGGATGGTGCCAAGGGCTTCTGTGGCCACTACGACATCACACGCGCCTTCCCCGCGGACGGCGGCACCCACACCGACCCGGGTCCCAACTTCCCGTGGTCACGGTTCCTGGACATGGTCCGGGCCGAGATGACCCCCCGGCCGACCCAGTCGGCCCCCCAGAAGGAGCAGGACATGCCGTTCCAGGATGAGAAGATCAAGGTCACCGCGACCACCGGCAAGGAACTGTACGAGCCCGATCTTGCCACCGGCAAGGAGGTCACGGCTGGCAGTCTGCTCCAGCTCGCGGCGATCCACTCGCGCCGCGCGGCCATCAACACGGACACCCTGGAGGGCCGGGTCGGAGCGCTGGAGACCAAGCTGGATGAGGTACTGAGCCTGCTCCGTCCGGCCGCTCCCGGCGCGCCTCTGGAGAGCTAGTGGGTTGGTTCTGGCCCATCGTCAGGGAAGGCGGCCCGTGGGCCGCCTTCTTTGTGCTGCTCGGTGCAGTCATCTATATGCGCCTCACCGATCGGTGGCTGACCGAACGGGGGGTGGATCGGACGGTATCAGCGTACGTTGAGACGAATAAGCACCAGAGCACAGAACTGACATTCCTGCGGCAAGCCGTGCAGGACAAAGACAGCACCATCCGCAGCCTGGTGGATCAGAACGCCAAACTCACGGTCAGCAATGCGACCGCCGCGTATGCGCTGGACCAGATCATGAAGGAGGCCCCCAATCGTGTTCTGGAGCCGTAGACGCCGTAAGCCCCTGCCTGCTCCCCAGGAGAGCAGCCAGGAGGACATCGAGCGCGCGAAGCGGGAAGCGGCGGCGGCCCGTGATCAGTTGCACCGAGTGCAGGAGCAAGAGCCCGGCGTGGAGACGGCAGCAGAGAAGCTGACCCGGGTCCGCAGGGAGAACAACATCGGCCCCCGATTCTGGGACGCCGTGAGTCAGAGGAGGGCCTGAGTGCTCAACGACCTGAATGCCTGGGTGGGTTGGGACTGGATCGCGCTGGTGGCGAGTGTCATCGGGCTGATTGCGTCTGGCCTGTTCGTGGTGCGGTACTGGATCAGTACCGGCGGGCACTGCTGGAAGAATCCCTTCGGCCGCTTCCTGATCACCAGAAAGATGCTGCTGGTGGGCCTGTTCAGCTTGATCCTCTTCAACCGGTACCAGGCCGGCACCGTGCATCTCCCCGACTCGTGGGAGGGGCAGGGCCTGGTTACTGCGATCTTGTACAGTGCCTTCGCGCTGCACACGTTCGTCCCGTATCGTCTGTTGGTGAACGCTCAACAGCAGAGCGCGGTAAACGAGGAGGCACGGCAGTGACGAACATCGATAGCAGCAAGAGCAAGGTGGAGGTCAAGACCAAGGCCAGCACCACCGCGGCCGGGGTCGGCTCCTTCCTACTCCTCGTGGTCTTCGGGCTCACCAGCCGGGAGGAGATCCTGACGCACGTCCCGGACGGTCTGACCGCCACCGGTACGGCCCTGATCACCGCGGTGGTGACCTTCCTGGCCGGTTACGCCAAGGCGCACGTGCCCGGCAAGCTGTCCGAGAGCGCCGTCAAGGCGCTGGAGCGCCTGCGCAACCGCTGACCTACCCCGGCAGCAAGAAGCCCCGCACCTGGTCAGGTGCGGGGCTTCTTGCGTTTGGTCAGCTCATGCCTGCGAGGACGAGCGCCGGGACGAACACCCCCCAGAAGATGTGCCAGCCCTGATCCAGCGCCCATGCCCCGGTGCCGAGCGAGGGGTTGTCCACTAGCTCCGTATGCGCCTGGCCGGCAAAATCATGAGTAGTGACCATGCGACCGTTACGTGGGACACCGAGCTTCAGGAAGTCCCTCTTGCCGGGGAGAAGGCGCGCCAGCCTCAGCATGATGCCGTGCTCCCGCCGATCCGCGAGGTAGTGCGTCACCCCGGACACACCGAGCGCCAGCACCACCCCAGCCGTATCGGCCGCCCAGCCCGTCACCACTGCAACCGCCGCCAGCAGGGCGGCCTGGGTGGCGAGGTAGGACAGGACGTGCAGGAGACATTGGAGGGCCCCGTCCGCCCCGGCGTCCCCCTTGTGCCGGGCCTGGTGGTCGGTCTGAATCCAGTAGTCCCCGACGTGGTGTCCCACGTAGAGGGCGAGTCCCGCAGCGGCGAAGGTCGCAAGGCTGTCCGCGCTCACCGTCGCACCGTCACCTTCACCAGCACGGTGATGACGCTGGTGCCCCCGGCCGCGGCCATGACCAGTGCCGCGATGACACCGGCCCCGACGAGTCCCCCGAAGGTCACTCCGGCCGCGGCCGCGGCGATCGTGGTCCAGAGCCAGTATCCGAGAAAGCCGACCCCTGCCGCGACCGCAGCGATCCCCGTCACCACCCAGAGCCACACCTTCCGGGGGGCCGGCCGCTGCGTCCGCTTCAGCTCCCGATCGGTGAAGTAGACCCGCATGGCCACCCAGCCCCTGGGGAGCCCGGGCATGTCCTCCACGTCCCCGAAGGGCTTGACCCTGCAGTCCCGAGCCTGATCGCGCAGGCGTGCCCGCAGCTCCTGCTCGGGCCCCGTCCAGACCTCGCCGACCGGAGGCGCCGGCTTCAGCTGCACCAGCGTCGCATCGAGCGGCTGATGTCCCCGGACGACCGCCTGCCCGGACCGGTAGTGCACTACGTCGCGCCTCATGCTGCTGCCTCCTCATCGTTGATCTTGTCCAGCTCCGCCTGCACGAGCAGCGGCCTACGCCGCTCTTTCGGGGTGAGTCCTCCCCAGACACCGAAGGGCTCGTCCGCCTTCACCGCGGCCAGCAGGCACTTGCGCTGGAGGGGACACCGGCGGCAGGTGGCCCTCGCGCGCTCGATCGCGTGAGAGGACTGCTCGTCGTGGAAGTCCTTGGCCTGGTGCCTGGTCAGTGTCCCGCCCAGCTCCATCAAGCGGCACTCCGGCACGATGTCCTCGCGCGCACCGCTGGTGGGCAGGAACAGGGCGGAGGGGACAAGCTTCACCGTGGCGGGGAGCCGGCCGGGGATCGGGGGACGCGGGGTCACGCTGTCCCGGGAGGACACCGTGCCGCGCTCCGCCCGGTACGCGTTGTCCCGGGAGCGAAACTCCCGCCGCAGTTCCTGCGCATGGGGACAGATGCACCGGGTCTTCTTGGCGCGGCGGGACGCGTTCTGGGTGTTGTGCGTTGTCCCGGGACAGCCGACGCGCAGCGGCCACCCCAGGAGGACAGGTCCCCCGGTGTGAGGGGGGACAGCCCCGTTCAGGACAGGCCAGCACTTTCGGCGAGGTCGGTCCGGGGCGGGGGACAGGACAGGGTGCGGCAAGAACGTGATCATGAGATGAGACTCCAAAGGTAGTAGAGGACAGCGAGGACACCGGACAGCACGAGATACCGCCCCATCAGCTCCCCCCACATCGCGGCCCGGCCGTACTTGTCCCGGAGGACACGCTGCCAGCGCGCCCGGGACAACGAGATGCGCCGCGGGTTGCCGTGGTTGAACTGGTCGTTGTAGACGCAGAGGAGTCCCCGGATCACGACCTTCTCCAGGAAGCTGGTCATGCCCTTGGTGCGGGTCTTCAGGGGGAACACGACGTGACGCTTCGGCTCCAGGTCGGCCCAGGGCTGCGCCGGCCGGTTGCCGAACCTCCCACCCTTGCCACCTACGGTGTGCTCGTGGTGCCGGGCCTTCGGGTCAGTGGTGCGCCCGCCGTAGCCGAAGTGCCTGCTCACCAGGGGCAGACCCAGCGGAGACCACGGCTTGCGGGTCCGGTAGACGTAGATCTCCTCGGTGGTCGGCACCCACCAGTCCCGATTCCTGCGCTTGCGGCGCACAGGGGGCCGGCTGAAGGGGCTGCGGCCCCGATAACTACTGCGTGTCACCGAACCTCCTGAGTGAGCAGCAAATGCATCGGGCGGTTACCTGTCTATCGTCCAACAGGTCCCGCCCGATGTCAACTGCTGATTCTTCACTCAAAGTCCGGCAACATCTCACTCAGGGGGCGAGACCTGACGAACTCTTTGAGGTGATCACGATCGTACAGCTTCGTGCGATTGGCACCTGTCGCTACTTCAACAGGGAAGTCTGACCTTTTTGCGCGCCACCGCTCCAGGGTCCGCAACTCCAGGCCTGCCTCATCGGCGTATTGGCGCAGGCTGACAGCCTGGGGGGGGACCACTTCCGACGTGTCGATCTTCGGAATTCGGGTGGTACCCCCCTCCCCCAGGAGCATCATGCTCACCACGTCCGGGATCGGTTGACCCCCTGTTGCCCAACCAATGAGATCAGCCTCCGCCTGCGCGTCCTTCAGGTTCATGAACGGTGCCTGAAGCTCCTTCAGGGAGTCGCCCACCACGAGGTGCCACCGGCCCGGCGCGTTCCGCTTGATCGGGGCCGGCTTGATCTGGGGAGCCAGCATCCGCCACTGCGCTGCGGTCGCTCGTGCCAGCGCACGGGCACCGAAGTTCTCCCTGTTCTCCGGCCCACCGGTCACCTTGCTGGTTACACTCTGTCCAACAAGCACCACGTGGATACGCAGCTCCCGGCCCATGCTGGTGATGTTCATCAGCGCGGTCAGGGCCGGGCTCATCATCGGGTCCTCGGGGCCCTTGATCGTTTTCCAGTAGGCCCGCAGGCGGTTACTGGCCGCGCCCATCTCCTCCAGCAGCGCCACCAGCGGCACGAACTGCTCCGGATCTCCACCGGCCGCGATGATCCGAGCGCGCCGCATCACCTCCTCATCCAGCCAGACCAGCGCGTCATGCTGCTCCTCAGCCTCGCTGGCGTAGAGCACCCCGGGGATCTTGCGGAGCCACATGTGCGAGACAAACTTGCTGTCCAGGCACGCGATGCCGTACCCGGCGCGCATCATCTGTCCGATGATCCCGGCCACCAGCTCGGACTTGCCGGCGCCAGGTCCCCCGGCCACGACAAGGTGAGGACTGTCCAGCTTGAGATCGAAGGTCACCAGCTTGCCCCGGGGACCGAAGCCCATGACGGGCGCAGTGTCCTCGGAGGTGGACATGTCCTCCCGGGCCTCGTTGAAGGTGATCATCTTGGGGGGCTTCGGGGGGACCTTCAGGTCCACCCAGAAGCGTCCCCTCTCCGAGTGCCACGAGGGGGACAGTTCCTCCACGTGAAGGCGCTCGGCGCAGATGTCCACCAGTCGCTGCTTGTCCCCCTTCTCGGCCAACCAGTCCTGCGGGAGCTGGACACGGATCACGCTGTCCTCGGTGTCCCGGAAGTCCTGGGGGACATGGACCCAGGTGTACCCCCGGCCATCCACGTGTCCCTTGCGCATGACGGCGGACATCGCCACGGCAACCGGCTCGATCACCTCACGCCGGAAAGTCCGTGTCCCCCAGTAGCGGCCGAGCTTGTGGAAGGCGTAGAGGGACACCCCGGTCAGTCCCAGGGCAGAGGCCTCCGGCTCCAGGTACGCACCGATCGCCAAACCAGGGGACACGGTGATGGGCAGCCGAACGTACAGGAACCGCTTGTACCCGGGGAGCAGCTGATAGGCGTTGGCGTGTCCACTCGCGTCCATGCTCCGGGTCCCGTACCGGAATCCGGTGGCGTCGGTGTAGCGGTACCCGTTGAGGGGCTGTCCACTGAACCACCGATAGGGTAGGGCGAGCCGCCCACCGAAGCCCGGGGGGAGCGGGTAGGACTCACTGCGGTAGCGATCACTCTTCATCGCTTGGTCCCCCTCACTGCGCGGCGGAGCAGGATGGCCACGTGCTCGGCATGGCCGGAGTGGCAGTACGTGTACTCGTGATTGGTACGGCTGTTCCAGCGAGCCCGTCCACGCTTACAGGTGCAGGTGGGCAGGTCGCACTCGCAGGCCTTGACCACCGCTCGATACCGGCCGAAGGACAGGGTCCAGGTGCCCTCCGCGTGAATCAGCTTCACGTCTTGGGGGATCTTCATCAGTCCTCCTCCTCTTCGTCCTCGTGCACCCCTGGGAGGCCGGTGACGACCGGGGCCTCTGTCTTGTGCCGGTCGATGTCGCCTTTGCACCAGCAGGTCCGGTAGTCCCCGCCGTGCCTGGCGATGGCCACCACGCGGGGGGTGTTCCTACGGGCGCAGCAGGTGTCCGGGACGGCATGCAGGTCCACCCGGCCGGCGCACGCGCACCAGTTCGGGTTGCACCCGCGGCGGTCGCACAGACACGGGTAGGGCTCATGGATGGACGCGACCGAAGGGAGGCGTCCGACCCAGCGGTCATGCGGGACGGGGCACATCTGCCCGGCCGGAGCCGGGCAGATGCACTTGATCAGCTTCGGGTGCACGCTCACGCGGTCAGCTCCCCGTTGTCGATCATCCGCTTGCGCAGGCGCTGGATGGTCTTCGGGTGCACCTCCACCAGGGCGGCCACAACCTCCTTGGTCTCGCCCTCCAGCAGCAGCGTGCGCGCCTTGCTCTCGTCCCAGTCTTTCCGCACGGTCCGGCTCTTCCGCTCCGCAGGAGCAGTGACGACGCCCGGCGCCGTCCAGCCCGGGAGCTTCATCGGCTCACCGAGGTCGAGCCCGGGGATCACGGGAGCCGGGGACACCGGAGCGGGGAGCAGGTCCGCCAGCGCATACGGGGAACTCATCCGGATCATCTCGTGGTCGCGTACCTCGCGGGACGGCGGTACCGCGATCAACGCGTCCCGTGCCTCCAGCTCCCGCTCCAGCTGATCAATGCGGTCACGTAGGTAATCGACGTTCTCCACCGTCTCCACCTCCCCGGGCAGGTACTCGGCCTTGGCTGCGGCGCGGGTGATCAGAAGGACGACCGTGCAGCCAAAGAGGGTGCCGTCGATGGCGAGCGGGCCCACGGCCTGCGCGAGCCCGATCTCACCGGACAGGCGCATCAAGTGGTGGATGTGCAGGTAGCTGACCAGGGCGGCCACCATGCTGACCGGGCCGATCAGCACGAGCCGGGCCCCCCAGTGCGCCCACCCCTTGCGCCAGTCGGTCCGGGTGAGCACTTCGATGCCGATGTAGACGAGCACCGGCCAGAGGATCGCCCACGGCACCCGGAAGGCCAGGTGCACCCCCGACTCGGTGAGCACGGTACTGGTGACGTTGCCGGCGATCGATGCCAAGCCACCCACCAGGATGCCCACGTATGCCCATCGGCGGGCGACCTCCGGGGCGTTGACCTTCAGCTTCATGACCTGCACTCCTGGGTGTGAGTAGTTGATCCGCACCGGACCGAGGGACCTTCCCCGTCACCCCGGTCCGGCGGGGCAACCTCAGTTTATCTATCAACAGGTCACCTGTCTACCCCCGGACAGCAGAAACCCGGAGGATCAACGATCCCCCGGGTCCCGGTCAGTGCCTCAGTGCCAGTCCACGTCCTTGCGCATGCTAATCACCCCCCTTCGCCTCTGCATTGATCTTCCAGGTGAACGGTTGCGTTTTCGATGGTGTCGGTGAGCTGCTGATAGCCGAAGTCGCCCTCATTCGCCCAGCAGGCCCGACAACTCCAGCCGTAATCCCCGTCCTCATCCGGCCCGGAGAGCCGGGCGACCCGACCGTCATCAGCCTGCACGAGGATTTCGGTCGCCATGATTACCTCTCCTTGCTCCAGAGCAGCAGGTCGATCACCCAACGGGTGAGGACGCTGGCGTTGGCGAGACCGATGACCACGGTCAGGGCCTTGACGTACCACGGGCTGCCGTCCGCCAGCGCGTCCAGGTAGATCACCGGCATCAGCAGCAGGTACACGATCGCAAGCGCGGGCTGCCACGGGCCGCGGATCTGGCGGCGGCTCTTGACGCTCGGCTGCCGGCCGGTCGCGCGGTGGGGCTGAAATCGGGTTGTGGTCCCGCCGGTCTCGTTGTCGGTCACTTGCTCTCCTCGGGTTCGGTGTGCCAGATGTCCAGGACGAAGGCAACCAGCGGCAGCGCGTTGGTCAGCGTGAACGCTGCGGCGGTGACCCGCCCCGGCGCGTCCAGCAGCAGCGCGAAGACCCAGAACGCGCACATCAGAGCGGCGGTCAGGTAGATCATGTTCACCACGCCTGCGTACCGGTGCGGGGCCTTCGCTGCCTCAGTCATGCCTCAACAATAAGCCCCGCCTGTTGATAGGTCAATAGCCATGTCAACAGGCGGGGCATGATCGATCAGGTGTTACTCGGGGTAGGGCATGGACCCTTGCACCTTCCAGGACCGGGCCGGCAACCCGATCCCCCGCGGCCGGGCCCACACTGCCCCGTCCAGGTCACTGAGCACGTCCGCCAGCAGTCCCGGGGTGACCGCCTGCGGGTGCGTGTCCGGCACCAGATCCTTGCCCACCAGGCTCCAAGCCTGATCGTTGAACACGGAGCAGATGGCCCGGCAGGGAAGCTCCAGGACCTTCAGTGCAAAGCTAGGGCTCCCGTCGAACTGATCCCGCCAACTGGGCAGCTGGATACTCTGAGGCGGCCGGCGCCGGTTGATCCAGCCCCGCAGCCCCTCGTTCCGGATACCCACCTTGTACGCGGCGAGCGCCGGATAGCTGAAGAAGGAGTAGCCGACCTTCTCCTTGACCATCAGACGCGCGACGAAAGCCGCGTCCTCCGCCTGCCCTGGGTAGTCCTCCGGCAGACGGACGTAGGCGCAGCGCTCCGTCCAGTGGTTCTCCGGGGACAGCGGCACGATCTCCGCACCACGGGGCATCGCCTGAGCGAGCATGGGCGGGTCATCGACCATTCGACCCTGTGCGTCTTCGTACTTCCCCAGGCTGCCCTGCACGATCATGCCCGCGTGGCGGATGGACAGCGTGCCGGCCTGGAAGGCCTCCCCCAGGATGTCCAGCCCCAGCTGCACGCCGAGCCCGGTCAGCCCACCGATCGGCCCCAGGAACATGTCCCCGGGCCGCAGGTCCTGCGGGGTGGTTATCAGTCGAGCCCTGGTCATGGCAGCGCCTCCACGGTCTTGATCAGGATGGATCGAACGGTGTCGTTGTCCTGGACCAGGCTGCCGGTCTCCACCTTCAGCTTCAGGTCCACCCTGCCGGTGTCCTCGTTCTCGATCATGTCCATGGTGACCAGGACCCAGAGGGGGCCACCGGCCAGGGCCTCCAGGGTGCTGGCCCTGGTGTCGTCCGGTAGCGCCTCCCGCTCCGTGTAGGTCGGCTGATCGGTCACGGTGCCTCCTTGATCCACGGTGGCGGGACAGCCGCCACCTGCTCCATGGTCTTGTTGCCCCGGTAGCTGTTGCACCGGTTGTGTGCCGGCCGCTGGTTGGTGATGGCGTGCACCGCGCCCTTCAGGCTGCGGGGCTTGAGGTGGTCGCGGGTGAAGCACTGCGGGTCCGGGAATTTCAGGGTCAGGTCGATCAGCGTGGCGTCCCTTGTTGCACCCCAGATCACGCAGAGGTGACACACCGCACCGTACTTCTTGAGCAGCCGTGCCTTGATCCGCTCCCGGGTCGCCTGCCCGGTCTTGTCCTCGGTGCCGCGCGGTCCATGTGCTCGGACACTGCGCACCGGCTTCAGCGGGGGAAGGTCTGCCAACTGGATCTCCAGCGGCAGCATCTCCCGCCCGTTCCACCATCCCCAGGGTCTTCTGCCTGGTGTGCTCATCGATGCCTCCCTATGCTCCAATGGAAGCGGGGCCGTGCATCCCCCCTGATGCACGGCCCCGCCGATCACTTGCAGATCACTTGCCGGCCTTGCTCCGGTACCACTCCAGCGCTGCGTCCTTCTCCGTGTTGGTGAAGTCCGCCAGCTTCCAGGCGAAGGAGGGCTTGTTGCCCTTCGCGCCGGCCTGCACCCATTCCTGCATGAGCAGGTCCGTGCTGTCCGGGTCGTTGACCGTGCGCGCCGTGATCGGGGTAACGTCCGGGCTGTTGCGAGCCGGGAAGCGCCGCAGCGTACCGAGCAGCATCCCCCGGGTCTCGATGAAGCCCTTCAGCTGACCGACCAGAGCGCCCTGGGAGATATACATGTCCCGGTGGGTGGCGCTCTCGGACGGCTTCTCCGCGTTGATGACGGTCACGTCCGCGCTGATGCGGTCCCGCATTGCGCCGGGCTCCTTGCTGAAGGTGTCCGGTACGCGCTCCAGCTTGGTCGGCTGGATCACCAGCAGGTGCTTGTCCAGGTCCTCCATCGTGGGGAAGGAGCTGGTCTTGACCTCCGACGGCTTCTGGCCGAACGGGTCGTTGCTGCCGGCTCCGGCGGTCGCGGAGGCGAACGGGTCGTTGCTCATATGCCCTCCAGGGCTCATAGCTGTGTGCGGCATTTCCGCGTGCCCCCGCGGGGAATCGAACCCCGTCCGCCGGTAACCCAGCCTCTCGGCCGTCCGGATGGTCCCGCCGCTCTCCGTGAGCTACAGGGGCTTAACACCCAAGGGCTTTTGATACGGGAGCCCTTGGGGCGCAACCCGTGTCCGCTCTACACCCCAAGGGGATTGACGGACTGCGTGCCCCTGGCCCGACTCGAACGGGCAGCCTGCCAAGTTGCGCGCGACGGGCAGGGGCTCCAGGTGCTACTGCGCAGGTCCAGCTCCCCTGACCCACTCGAATGGGTCCCCAGCGAGGAAAGAGAGTCGCGAAAACCTCACCGGGTGGATCATGACTGGCCTTCGGGTGGAGATCCCCCGGCCCCCACCCATGTCTAAAAAGGGGCCGGGCTAGTTGTGCCCGTTGACGCATCACCTGTATGGAGTTTGAGTGTCAGCCGGTAGCGACGGTCGGCATCGCCTGCCTGCGCCCTCCGCCGATTCACCGGCTGACAAGAGAAACACTAGTTGATGCACCGACAGGTTGTCAAGCGGTGAGCCGCGGCAATACCTCCGCGGCGACCGCCTCCAGCTCAGGGCCCCAAACCCCCGCGGCGGTCGCCTCAGCGTAGACCGCACTGCCTTCGGCCTGCGTGCTCACGTCCCGCAGGCGCGCGGCGTACGCCTCCAGAGTGCTCTGGACCGGAACGGGCCTGAGCCAGCCCCAGGGGTCACCCTTGCGCTTCGCCTCCGCCCTGAGGCCGTAGGCCTCATGCGCGACTTGCAGCGCACGCCAGCCCTTTTCTATATCCACTTCGTACATGTCCACCTCCGGGTTGCCGGAGGGGTGCTCCCACGGCATCCAGGCCACCAGGGCGATCTCCTGGTTGACCGGGGGCATGTCCTCCCAGCGGCCGGCGCGGGGGTTCCACATCGCGTCCCCGTGCGCGTAGAGAGCGAGCTGGCAGGCGATTTCCAGCCAGCTCCAGAACCTCTTCTGAGTCTTCAGGTCAGCGATGAAGTCGGAGAACTCCGGCTCGACATGATCGCGCAGCAGGTCCCGCAGGATGTTGTCCAGCGTGCCGCAGGCCCCGAGGCTCTCCACCATCACCTGCCGCTCCTGCATCCCCGGCAGGGCCTCCAGCTTGTGCACCTGGAGCCGGCTGACGTAGCTCGGCAGCTTGTCCAGCGCCTCCTGCGGGGTGCCGTCGGCGGCCGGCAGACCGGCATGGTGGTGCTCCACCATCTGGTGGGCGAGGTTGCCCCGGGTCGCCCCCAGCTCCGCCTTAGCCAGCACCTTGAACTTGCCCACCAGGGTCATCAGCTGCCCGCGAAGTTCAGCGGGAGTCATGTCCTCCACGGGCATGGTCATCAGTGCATGTAGGTCAGTTCCGTTGATGCCGTAGATGGTTCCACCTTGCATGGGGTCCTCGTAGACCTCCAGGCTGAGCAGCGCCTCCCGGACCCCGAGCAGCACCATCCGGCACTCCCAGTCCCCCAGGGCCTTGGTGTCGGAGATGGCGGAGGCGAGGTTGGTGGCGCGCGTCCACCCGCCTTTCTTGGCGGAGCCGTCCCGGTTGGGCAGGCGGTACCGGCCAGCCGTGACCATGCTCGGTGCCGGCACGATCATGCTGGGCAGGGTGCTGAAGGGGTCGGCCGGGTCGGTGCGGCGGGGCACCCGAACGGTGTCCCCGCCAACCGATGCGAACGGATCAGTGATCACTTAGCTGCCTCCTCAAGGAACTTCACCCAACGGTCGATCACTCGTCCAGCCACAACACTATCGATAGCGTCCGACACTTCTCCGGCCCGCGGGGGCTTCGTGAACGGGTCCGGCTCGGGCAGCTCGATCCCCAGCCGGCGCGCCATGCCGATCTGCTTCTCTGAGGCCTCGCGCCTGCGCCACGGCGCGGCCTTCTTGCTGAAGGTCTCGTACGGGTCCAGCCCCTGCCGGATCGCCAGCTCCTCCACCTCCTGCTCTGCCCACACCATCGCCTGCGAGATCGGCAGCCCCTGATGCTCGGTGGCACCGACCGGGCGCGCGGGCAGCCCGGCACCCTGAAGCACCTGGTTGGCCGGCCGCTCATCCTGGGTGGCCCAGCAGACGCTGTACTCCCCGGGCTCGGCATCGGCTGCCCAGTGCGGGACCAGGAAGTAGTACAGCCCCTGCTCGCCAGTGCCGCGCTTGGTGGCACCCATGGGCAGGTAGTGCACGCCGCTGGCGGTGGTCTTCCACACCCGGTGCGAGTCGCGCGAGAGCGGGTCGAAGTCCACCAGCTCGATCGGCCCGGTGTAGTACTCCTCCGGCAGGCCCTGCCCCTGACCGGCCTCCTCCTGCTCCTGAAGCTCGGCGTAGTCCTCAAACTCCAGCAGGGACTGCCCGTCCTCAAGCTCCTCCGGCCGATCCTCCCGCGCCGAGAGGTCCACCAAAGAGGCGAGGCCGTGTTGCCTCGAGGCTCCAACCACGTCCAGCACCAGACAGTCCGTCTGCCCGGGGTAGGTGCGAAGCCCCCTACCAATCATCTGCTGATACAGGGGGCTGCTCTTGGTGGGCCGGGCGACAACGACGCAGGAGACCCGCGGCGAGTCGAAGCCCTCCGTGAGCACCATGCAGTTCACCAGCACCTGCGTGTCCCCGGACTCCAGGCGCTTGATGATCAGCCGCCGCTCCTCCTGCGGGAGCGCGCCGTGTACGACCTCCGCGCTGATGCCCTCCCGTGCGAAGTGCTCGGCGAAGACGTAGGCGCTCGCGACGTTCGGGGTGAACACCAGCCCGGACCGGTCGGACGCGGCCTCCTTATAGGCCTTGGCCACCAGCTCGGGTGCGAGCGAGTCGGTCAGGCGCTCGGCCAGCTCCTCGGTGCTGAAGTCCCCGCCGCTGATCTTCAGGCCCTTGGTGGTGAAGTCGGGCACCTTGATCGTCTTGCCACGCACGTCCAGCAGGTACTTGCGCCGGATCATGAACGCGATATCCCGCTTGAAGGCCACCTCCTGCCACACGTCGGAGAGCTTGCTCTTGTCCGAGCGGGCCAGCGTAGCGGTGAAGCCCTCCGCGTCCGCGCCGTCCTTCGGGGCTTCGAGCCGGCCGGTGCCGCCGCAGTAGGAACAGCCTTCCTCCTCGCACGAGGGGCAGACCGGGCCGAGCGCGCCGTAGTGCTCCAGGATCGCCTTGTACGTGGGAGCCGCGGCGTGGTGGCACTCGTCCACCACGATCCGGCCCACGTTGCGGATCGCATCGCGGCGCTTCTTGCTGCGCAGCGTCTGCACGCTGGCCACCACGACCTGAGCCTGTACCTGATTCATCGCGGCCTTGACGATGCCGACCTGAAGGTGCGGGCCGGACCTCTTGATCTTCTTCGCAGCCTGCTGCACCAGCTCATCGGTGTGCGCGAGCACCAGGAAGCGCTTGCCCAGGTTGCGCGGGTCTGCGTGAAAGAGCAGGGCCCGGTGCGCGAACACCACGGTCTTGCCGGCCCCGGTCGGGAGCACGATCGCGGGCCGGCGCACCCCCCGCTCGTGCGAGAGATCGAGGGCCTCCGAGCCCTGCTCCTGGTAATCCCGGAGCCGGATCATGTCCAGGCTCATCGGTGCTTCTCCTGGATGTGCTTCTCCGCGACCTGGATCGCGGTCCCCAGCGACCCGTCCGGCCACTCCAGGGTGTCCCCGCACGGGCAGTAGAGCTCATCGGACGCCGTGTCGTAGTCGGACGGCCCGGTCAGGAAGGACGCCACGGTCAGCGGGCGGTGGAAGTAGTCCTGCCCCAGGTCCGGCATGAACGGATAGGAGACCTCTCGGTCCGGCCCGTGGGAGGGTCGCACCGTGTACTCCAGCTCAATGTCCTGCAACGCGGTCAGCACGTGAATCTCCTTACGTAGCAACGGCCGGTAGACGCTCAGTCTACCGGCCGTCCGTTGATCCGTCAACAGCTATAGGCGAGGCATGCTCCGGGTGATGATGCCCTCCAGCCAGCTCGGCATCCTCCAGAGCTGCCCCGGGAACAGCTTGCCCCCGTCCGGCCGGCCGTCCCTGCCTGCGGTGTGCAGTGTGACGAACGGTTCTCCCGGGGCGTCCTCCGCGTTCGCATCCACCCACTCCCACCGCACGGTGACCCGGTGCACCCGGTAGACCTTGATCCGCTCCCCCGGCAGCGCATGCTTGCGCATGATCTCCACGAAGGCATCCGGCCCGGAGATCTTGACGCTGTCCTCCCGGATGCTCCGCGTAGGCCCCCAGTCCTCGGTGACGTAACCACCCGTGATCACGACTGGATCACCTCCGGGCCGAGCCCAGCCGCGCTCAGCGCATCCATCGCCCGGCCGACCGGTCCCCGCTTCAGGGTCACCACCCCATCGGGGTTCATCGGGTAGGGCCGCTCCTCGCCACCGATCAGCAGTGTGACCCAGTACCGACCCGCAACGGGGCCTTCGCCCGGGCGGGCCTTGACCACCGGATACCAGGAGCCGTCATCACCCTTGGCGAGGTCACCACCGCACGCCTGCCCCCAGGTCAGCACCACCTCCGGCTGTTCCTTCGCCGGTGCCTCTTCCGGTGAGTCATCCCCGTCGTGCGCCGCTCCCCGCGTGCGCATAACCGTGGAGCACGGGTCGAGCCGGCTACCGCCGCACGCCTCCGGTGCACACCCGGGATTGTCCGGGTCCCAGCCGGGCTGTTCCACCGGGTGCAGCCCGTGCTTCGCGGAGCGAGGGTCCACCACGCGCGCCGGCTCGCTCCTCCAGTGCGCTCGCGCAGCCTTGATCAGGATGCGATCGGTGAGGTCCAGGCTGTCTCCGAGCTGCGCGTATCGCGCCTCAGCCGTGGGAAGCCAGCGCTCCACAGCGATCAGCACCCGCTCGGCGCTGGTGAGTTCGTCCCGCATCACCGATCACGCTCCTGCTGCATCACCGTGGCGACGGCGACCTTGACCCAGACCGGAGCGCCGTCCAGCTCGATCGCGCCGAACCAGCTACGCCGCGCCCGAGCGGTGCTCAGGCGGTCGCGCATCAAGACGCGCTGACCTGAGCACTCTGCCTTGAAGAGATCCCCGTCCGTCAGCTTCACCGTCAGCCAGTCAGGCTGAAACGGCTTACCGCTGTACTGGGCGGCCATGTCCGGCGCGCCCTCCACGCTGAAGACGCGGGTGATCTCCATCGTGCGGCCGGTGTCCCGCAGCTTGAAATGCGGGGTGTTCTTGCTCTCCGTCATTCCTTCTCTCCGATGTCCACGAGCGCGTGCAGCTGCTCGGTGATGATCGCGTCCTTCTCTTCGTCACCCATCTCCGCCCACTCCTCGCGGGGGATACCGGTGTCGATCTCTCCGCGGAAGGAGATGTTGGAGCTGGCCGAATACTTGAGCTTGACGGTGTCGCCCATAGCGCCTCCTTGTTGACTCTTCACTCACCGTACCCGTGATCGGTTGACCGGTCAACAGCTGATGTGTAGTCTGACCTTCAACAGAGACCCTGGAGGGGGAGAGAATCATGGCGGGCATGGTTTCGAAGTACACGGCACAGTTGGTCATTCTGGAGACCACCGACAATGGCGACCTGGTGGCCGCGCTGGAGGCGCTGATGAAGCAGAGCGGTGACGCCGTGTCGCGGGCCGATGTCCTGCGGCAGGCGCTCGCTCCGGGGCTGCGGGCGCTGCGCAAGAAGCACGAGGGGCCGGCACTGATCACGGCGATCGAAAAGGCCCGCACCGACCGCGAGGCCCGGGAGCAGGCTGCGCACGTTCGCCGGACGGCCGTCCACGCGTAAGCTGCTCGGACAAGGAGGAGCCCCGCAGTGGCCGCTGCGGGGCTAGTGACGCTTAAACGGAGGATCTAGTGCAAGAGGTTAGCACAGCATCACGCTATGACGCGGCGGTCACCTACATCAGGGACCGCCGTTGGGCTCTCATCCCCCTGCACCACGTGCTCCCGGACGGCGCGTGCTCGTGCCGCTTCGCGGCCACCGATGCGGATCACCAGGCCGGCGGCAAGAGCGTGGGCAAGCACCCGATCACCCGCGGGTGGCAGTCCGGGCCGCCCATGAGTCTCGCGGACGCCTTCACCATCTGGGGCGACGAGACCCCCAACGCCAACATCGGCATCCGCACCGGCTCCCCGTCCGGGGTGTTCGTGCTGGATGAGGACCCGGACAACGGTGGCCGCGAGGCCATCGAGAAGATGATCCAGGCCAACGGTCCCCTGCCTCCCACCTATGCGGTGCGCACCGGGTCCGGGGGCCGGCACTGGTACTTCCGGCTGCCCAGCGCCTTCCGGGTCACCAACGGGGCCAACCGCCTGCTCGTGCAGAAGTACGGCCCGGGGCTGGACATCCGCGGTGAGGGCGGACAGGTCGTTGCCGCGCCTTCGGTGTCCGGCAAGGGCGCGTACACCGTGCTGGACGAGAGCGAGCCGGCTGACGCCCCAGGGTGGTTGCTGGAGCTGCTTCAGGCCACGGTCGACACCATGCCGGTGACCGAGTCCCCGGTGATCGAGGATCTGCCGATGACCTCCGACCTGAGCGGTCGCGAGGTCGAGCGGGTGCAGCGCTATGCGGAGCGGGTGCTGGAGCAGGAGGAGCGGGCGTACCTGGACGCGGTGCCCGGGTCCGGCAACGCGGCACTGTTCAACGCGGCAACCAGCATGATCGAGATCGCACAGTCCCCCTGGAACACGATCACCGTTGCGGAGGTCTGGGAGAGGTTGGAGCGGGCGAGGCTGGCGCGCAAGGACAAGCACCCGTCCGGAGGCGGGCAGGACCCGCAGGAGTTCAGTGCGACCTGGGAGAGTGCCCGTGCCCGGGTACTCGGACAGGGCCGGGCGCTCCCACCGGACCCGCATGCCGGCATCACCTTCGACCCGGGACTGTTCCTGCCGGAAGGGGAGACCCTGCCGGAGGTGAAGCCCCCCGCGACCCGTGATGAGGCGCAGTCCCTGATCGATCAGCTGATCTCCCGGATGCTGTCCCCGGGGCAGCTGCTGGAGCTCCCCAGGCCCTCACCGCTGGTGCAGGGTGTCCTGGACATGGACAGCGAGGCGTGGCTGATCGGGCCGCCCGGCTCCTTCAAGAGCTTTGTCTCGCTGGATCTCGCGTGTCACGTGGCGATGGGCAAGCCCTGGCAGGGGCACAAGGTCAACCGGCAGAAGGTTGTCTACGTGGTCGCCGAAGGCGCGAGCGGGATCGGGCTGCGTTACGACGCGTTCCGGCGCTCGGTCTTCGAGGTGGATGAGGACTGGATGCGGCTGCTGCCGTTCCCCGTGCAGGCGGCCGACCAGGTTGGCTGGGCAACCCTGGTGGCGGCGTGCCGACGGCTGGAGGCGGGGCTGATCATCCTGGACACGCAGGCCCGGGTGACGGTGGGGCTGGAGGAGAACAGCGCCAAGGACATGGGTGTCTTCATCGAAGGAGTGCGGCAGATCCGCGAGGCCACCAGCGGCTGCGTCCTGACTGTGCATCACTCCGGCCGCAACGGCACCGATGCTCGCGGCTCCAGCGCCATCGACGGCGCGCAGGGCACGGAGCTGCGCGTGGAGAGGGTCGGGGCCCGGGCTGACCTGAATGCGCGCTTGATCATGGATAAGCAGAAGGACATGGCGGAGGAATCCGGCGGCATCCCGTTCACCATGAAGGTGGTGGACATGGGCCGGGACCCGGAGACGGACCGGCCGATGACATCGCTGGTGATCGGTGCGGCCGACCCGTTCACCGCTCCTCCGACCCTGGAAGACCTGGAGCCCTGGAGGGGGCAGGAGCCGGGGGCATGGACCAAGGAGGTCGTGCCGTACAACGCCAAGCTGCGCCGGCGCATCCTCCAGGCTCTGGCCGACCATGCGGGGATGGACGGGCTCACCGAGGCCAACGTGCGCAAGGTCGTGACGGACCGCTGGGAGGCCCCCAGTGACACCGGCTGGACGGACGCCTGGGCCAAGACCAAGGATCTGGACATCACGATCAACAGCCGTGGTGAGCGGTGGGTGCTGGACGCAGCCATGCTGGGGGCCCTCCAGGGTGCCCCGGAGAACCGGACAAACGTCACATAGCACTTTGGATGATCATGCCCCGAAGTGCCATTTGATCATGAGCACTTCGGGGCAAGATCGTTTAAGCACTTCGGACACTTCGGGGAAGAGGCAGATGGCCCCTGACCTGCCACTTCGGGACACTTCGGGTCACTTTGGATGATCTTCAGAAAGTGTGGTCACTTCACTTCGGCACTTCGGGGGGTCTTTGTACCCCCGAAGTGACCGGAGGACCCGGAGTACTTCGGTACCGGAGTGATAAAGGGGTGCTAAGGTGTGCTCATGGATACCGAACCCCGCAACTTCAAGAACAGCTACCCCCTCGGCGGCGAGAAGATCGGCCCGGCATGGCGGCAGGCCTGGAGGGCCCTGGACGTGAAGCGCTGGACGCCGGCCGGGGACGTGGAGCAGATGGGCCCGGCGGCAGGGGTGCTCCCCGGGACGATGCGGAACCTTCTGCGTCAGGCGGTCAAGGCGGGGCAGCTGGAGGTCCGGTACGTCAAAGCCCCCTCCGGCCAGAAGCGCGCGGAGTATCGGGTGACCTGTTGACGCACCAACGGCTCTGGTGTACTGTTGACTCATAGGCCGGGGCGGCAGCCCTGGGAGGCCCACACCGAGGAGATCGAGATGCCGAAGTCCACTCGCCCCCTGACCCCGCTGATGACCGAAGCGATCGTGAGCGCGGAGGAGCGCCAGGACGGCAAGGTCATCATCACCGCCGGTACGAGCGCGGCCACGGGCAAGGGCCTGCGGGATCGCGGACTGGTTACCGCGGGATGGGAGCTGACCGAGACCGGTAAGCGCCTCTGGGAGAACCTGACCGAGACCCAGCGCGCCAAGGCTCTGAAGGAGCAGGACGAGCGGGCCGAGCTGAACAGCGCCGAGGAGATCGCTGAGCTGGAGGAGCTGGGCCTGATCGCGGACCCGCTGGAGGTGCCGACCCCGCCGAGCCCCGCGCAGCAGGCTGCGACTGAGGGCGATCGGTACATGAGCACCGGCCCGGGCGCGGACGTGAAGGCCCGGGACGCGCAGGTGATCTCGGACTTCGGCACTGATCACCAGATCCACCTCTACGCCGAGCGGTTCGCTCAGGAGCTTCCGCAGCGTGTGCCGGCCGTGGCGCTCACGGAGGAGCTGACCGGGGAGCGTGTGCCGGACGTGCCCGCAGCCACCAAGGGCGTGCGCTACCGCCCCAGCGTCTCCCTGCGGCCCCTAATCGGCGAAGTGGTAGAGCGGGCTACCCCCGAGACGTTTGTGGCCGTAGGGGCGCTCTGGGGGCGTCTGGAGGGGCGCCGGGTGCGCATCGTGGCTATGGATGGGGACGTCTTCCACAGGAACAACCTGACGTTCGTGGAGGCGGGGCCGGGTGAGCCGAGCTGGAGCATGCTCGGGGAGCACACCGTGCACCTGCCGGTGGCGCTGCACGAGGGCACCACCGTGCTGGTGGACGGCTACCAGCTCTATCGAGTCGGGATCTCTCCGCTCGCAGGACAGGGGCCGAAGCTCTGGCCCGTCCGTAGCTGATCAGACGCCGGTGACCTGTTGACAGGTCACCGGCGCTTCACTATGCTGACGGTATGAACAAACCGCGATGGGCACTCATGGTGCAGAGGGCGGAGTGGCTGGAGCGCGAGGCCCGGGACCTGCGGGAGCAGGCGGAGGGCATGCGTTGTCAGACGCGTGAGTCGGGCGGGGTCCAGTGCACTCGCGGGACTCACGCCCAGGGCCCGCACCGGATCAAGGAAGAGGACAAGCCATGACGGAGATCGAATCGGCCGACCTGCCGCAGGTGCTCATGCAGACCTGGGTGCCGGGCCGGCCCCGCACCAAGGGCAGCATGAACGCCTACTGCTCCCGCGGCGTGACCCACAAGCTGATTTGGAAGGAGCAGGTCGCGGAATCCAAGTCCTGGAAGCTGAAGGTAGCCGCCCAGGTGCAGCGGACTGCCCTCATAAACTACGGCCCGGCCCCCCTGAAGCTGGAGGTGCCGCTGGAGCTGCGGCTGGTGTACTTCTTCCGGCGCGAGGATGAAGACATGCCCACCGAGCCCTACCCCACCGCGATGACCGTGGGGGACCTGGACAAGCTGGACCGCAACATCGGGGACGCGCTGACCAGCTCGGGCCTGATCAAGGACGACAAGTACATCGTTCGGATCATGAGCGAGAAGCGCTGGGGCACCACGGCCGGTGTGCAGCTCACCTTGATGCAGATCCCCGTGGAAGAGCGAGAGGAGACCTGGGAGCTGCTGGCGCAGGTACCCGCTCCGAGGGTTGTCGATCCGCAGTCCTGCTGCGATTCAGAGCCGGGGCAGCCGCACACCGGTGTGTGCTCCGCGGATCTTCCGCCGATCTGCCCCACGTGTGGCCTACGTGACTGCGATGCCGAGGCGTACCGCAGGAGTCTTCGATGAAGGTCGGCAAGGGGATCGGCGCGAAGGCCATGAGCGGCCCCGGGTTCGCCTCCGGGCTGCGCGCCAACGATGCGCGCAACACCGCGTGCCCGGAGTGTGGCGTGAAGCGGGTTGCTCATTGCGTCAACAAGAACGGGTCGCGGCGCGGTAGCACGCACGCTGCGCGCCGGCAGGCCTGGCGCCTGGAGCGTGCGCGGTGAGCACCTGGGAGGCGGTCCCCGGGTCGCATCTGGGCTGGGCACAGTGCACCGGGTGCGGTGAGCCCGTGCTGACCACCGAGTCCTTCGCAGACCAGGGTCGCTGCGGGACGTGTGCCGCTCCCCAGGTCGCCGGGGACGTTGGAGTGCCCGGCCCGGTGCCGGCGCACACCGCACCCGATCCGGATCTCGTAAGGGCGTACCGGGCGCTGGAGGTGCCGCGCTCGGAGCACCCGAAGCCACTCGTGCCGGTGCGCGAGGCCCGGGAGCTGGAGCTGCCTTCGGCCGCGCGTACGGTGCGCAAGTTGGCGGAGGCGAACGCATGGAAGGTCCAGGCGACCTATGCGCTGGGCTGGGTGCTCGGCGCGAAGGGGGAGACTCGCGCGCTGACCCACACCGTGGCGCTGCGGATGCAGCTCGGCGTGACCATGGGCTGGGACACCCGGATGACCGTGGCGGTGTGGAACGTCAAGGAGCCGATGGTGCTCCCGGATGCGTTGATCGGTCCGGTCGTGATCGCTCCGCCGACCACCGGGTGGAAGTTCGATCTCGCGTACGGCTGGGGTGGCGGGGCCCCGATCCACAAGCTGAGCGCTGCGGCGCTGAAGGAATCGATCAAGGAGGCAAGCTGATGGGGCATGAGTGGAATGAGGCGGGACCGGCTACAGCTGCGTCACTGCCGGAGGCGACCGCGCTGGAGCGGGTGACCGCGGCGCACCGTGCCGTGGGTGCCGAAGACCTGGGCGAGGTGGTGCAGGAGAGGCTGCGCACCGCAGGGGTGTTTCCCGTGACCCGGCAGGACAACGGCACGCTCATGGTGGAGAACGGGAGCTCCGTACCGGCCGGGGTGCATGATCTGCTCGCCGCGCGCTTCCAGCAGGAGCGGACGGCCCGGCTCGCGCTGGAGCAGGAGCTGGAGGACGCGCGCCGGCTGGTCGGTCAGGGGCCCTTCATCGTGGTGAAGGCAGACTCGCTCAACGCCATCGCGGACGGTGGGGAGATCCGCTTCAAGCTCGCCCACGGCAACGGGGTGACCCGGCACATGATCCCCGCGCTGCTGTCGCTGGCGTGGCAGTCGATCACCGAGGCCCAGCCCGAGCCCGAGACGGTTGATTGCTCGCTGTGTACTGCCACCTCGCAGGATCTGCCGGCGCACATGAGGGACTATCACTCCGCCAGCGGCTCGCAGGGGGACACCGTCCGGCTGCCGGAGACCCCGCAGGAGTGGGTGGGCTCGGCTGGCCCGATCCGGCCCGCTGAGAAGCCCCAGGAGGGCATGGCGTGGGAGAGGTCGCACGGATACCCGATGGAGGGCTGATCGGCGCTCCAGCGCACGCACAGCAGGCCCCCGCTACCATCTGGTGGCAGGGGCCTGTTCCGTAATCAACAGCAATTGGAGATGATCTTGAGCGTCGGAGACGGAGAGTCGCTGCGCCTGGAAGGCCGCAACGGGGCCATCTGGCGCGAGGTGGTGATCAACCAGCGGACGCAGGAGGACGTGGGTCTGGAGTACGGGCTGTCGCAGCCGCGCATCTCCCAGATCCTCCAGCAGGTCCGTGAGCGCATCCCGGACCGGGACCGCGAGGCCATGGTGCAGGACACGCTGGAGGTGCTGGGCGAGCTGCACCGCACCGCCATGGATCTGATGCGGATGGCAGGCGCGCCGGTGACGGCCGGCAAGGACGGGACCGTGGTGTACGACCCGGAGACCAATGAGCCGGTGCGGGACTACAGCCTGCGCCTCAACGCCCTGAAGGGCGCGCTCGCGGTCTCGGAGAGCATGCGCAGGCTGGTGGGCCTGGACGCAGCCAAGGGGCTGGACGTGAACGTGACTGGCGCGGAGGACGCTGCCGCGCGCAAGGTTGCGGAGGACGCGGCGCGCCGTGTCGCGGGGGCAGACCTGGGAGATGAAGGGCGGGGCTGATGCCGGGCCACAACCACGGGAAGTCGATCAAGAATCCGCGCGTGTACGAAGCGCTGAAGCGCAAGGGCTACAGCAAGACGAAGGCCGCCAAGGTCAGCAACGCGCAGGTGAAGCGAAAGCGGGGCAAGACCCGCAGGCGCAGGCACTGATTGAAACGTATCAACAGGCGATCAACAGAGAGGCCGACACCCTAGGGGATGCCGGCCTCTTGGCTGCTCAGACCTCTTCGGTGACGACCACCCAGCGGGAGTCGCCGGGGTTCCGCTGGGTGATCTCCCGGGCTGCGTCCCGGTACTCCTGGACCAGGTCGGCGGGGACCGAAAAGCCGATCATCTCGACGCTGCTGCCGTTGGTGAGTGCGATCCGGTAGGTCATCTCGATCTCCTGCGCTCGGTGTTTCTTGCTGATATCCATAGCCTAACAGACTCCGAGTGACGCGTCAACAGCTCCTCTTCAGATGGTGAACACCAGAGCTGTTGACGCACCAACGGCTGACCCCGTAGTGTTCAGGGCAGAGGGGCACAGGGCTCCGGGCAAGGAGGCAGGCATGGCACGGCACAACACCAGCAACGGCGACAGCGGGGCGCAGCACAGCAAGGCGGCCGTCCAGGCGCGTCAGGCCGCGGCTCTGAAGGCCAACCAGCAGGCGGCTGCGGCGCACGCCGGTCGCGGTAAGCGCAGCGTCTGAGCCATGGCGCTAACACCGGGAGAGCAGGCGGCGCAGGCGAAGGTCCAGCAACAGAGGGCCGAGGAGCGGGACTTCAAACGCAGGCTCGCAGAGAAGACGCAGGCCCGTGAGATTGCTGCCGTGCGGCGCGGTCGCTGAGATCACTAGCCCAGACCTGTTGACGCATCGACAGGTCTGGGCTAAGCTATGAGTATCAGCAAGACAGGAACTCACCAAGGAGCCGACATGATCTGGACCGCGACGAACGGCACCAAGACCCGTACCTTCACCTCCTGGATGGACCTGATGACCTTCACCAGCCAGAACGATGGCTGGATCGCCTGCTGATCCACCCCAGCACCCACGGCCCCGCTCCGGCGGGGCCTGCTGTTTGTGGCCTGTTGACACGTTTCAATCGCGGGTATGATCAGCGCATGCTCAGCAAGGGTCGATGGAGTAAGGCGTGGCACGCGAGGCTCGACACTGAGCTGGCGATGCTCGTGCACGAGACCGTGCCGGTGCAGCGCGCCGTACGGCGGGAGCTGGCCCGGGACCCGGTGGCCTTCGCCCTGATCTATCTGCCGCACCACATCCGTGACCGCGCCGGCCGGATCACCTTCAGCGAGATCCACTACTCTTGGGCGGGCCTGGCGGCCCGCTGGACGGAGCCGGTCACCGCCCCGCAGCAGCACCGGCACGCCTTCATCGCACCGCGGGAGACGGGCAAGAGCACGTGGTGGTTCCTGATCCTGCCCCTCTGGGCGGCAGCTCACGGGCACAAGTCCTTCATCGTGGCCTTCGCGGACGCCAGCGCGCAGGCGGAGACACACCTGCGGACCTTCAAGGAGGAGCTGGAGCGCAACCCGCTGCTCCGTGCCGACTTCCCTGAGCTGTGCGAGCCGGCCAGGAAGGTCACCGGCGGGACCCTCGCGGACCGGGCCGGCATGATCCATCAGAAGAGCGGGCTGGTGTTCGCGGCTCGGGGCATGGACGCGAAGACCCTGGGTCTGAAGGTCCAGGAGCGCCGGCCGGACCTGCTGATCTTCGATGACATCGAAGGCGACGAGTCCAACTACTCGGAGCCGATGGCCGAGAAGCGCCTGCGCACGGTCACGGACGCCGCGTTCCCGCTCAACATCTATGCCGCGGTGGCCATGGTGGGCACGGTGACCATGCCGGCCAGCATCATGCACCAGCTGGTCCGGGCCGCCCAGGGCGCCGAGGTCGCGGACTGGATCGCCGATGAGAAGATCCAGCCCCACCACTACGTGCCGATCCTGACCAACGATGATGGCACCGAGCGCTCGGCGTGGCCGGCGAAGTGGCCGCTGGAGTGGCTGAAGGAGTTCGAACACACCCGCTCCTACCAGAAGAACTATCTCAACGATCCGATGGGCATCGCAGGCGCGTACTGGACCCGGGACGACTTCCAGTACGGCAGCCTGGGCCCGGAGGCAACCCGGTGGATGCTGTGCCTGGACCCGGCCGTCACCACCAAGGGCACCAGCGACTGGACCGGTTGGGCCGTGGTGGCGTGCCGGCCTGGTGATGGGGAGCGGCCTCCGTCCGTGGAGGTGGTGGACGCGGGTCAGGTCAAGCTGATGGGTGAGCCTCTGCGCATGTGGGTGCTGGACAAGCTGACCCAGTACCCGAAGATCAAGGCCGTGCGGGTCGAGGTCAACCAGGGTGGGGAGCTGTGGTACACGGTGTTCCACAGCATGCCGGTCCGGCTCCTCGTGCACACCAGCTCGGAGTCCAAGGAGGTCCGCTTCAGCTGGGCCCTGGACTTCTACCAGACCGGTGGCGGCCGTGTCCTGCACCGTCAGGAGCTCCGCGCGGCGCAGGAGCAGATGGTGGCGTTCCCACGCGCGGCGCACGATGACATCGCGGACGCGGTGGTCAGCGGGGTGCTGTACTTCCTGCGCACCGAGCGCAAGCTGACCGCATCGTCCTCCGCCAGCGCGTACGTGTGACCTGGCATGATGGCCGTTGATCGCTGCCCAGACCAAGGAGACCACGGATGCCCGGTAGCAAGGATCTGATCGAGGGCTTCCGTGCCCTGAACGCGGTGGCCGAGGACTACCAGCTGGCCGCGACCTACTTCAATGGCACACCGGTGGAGAGGTTCGCCAACCAGCACATCGAGCGGCTGGTGCGCGGGTCCGGCCCCTACCGGTTCCGGCTGTCCCACCGCGCGGTCAACGCCATGACGTCCCGGGTCCGCATCGCGGCGATCACCTCCGACCGGGAGGAGGCCACCGCGCGCATCGACGCCATCCGGCAGGCCAACGACATGGTGCGACTGGAGCCGTTGATCCACCGCAAGACCTTCATGTACGGGGACGCGTACGCCATGGTGTGGCCGCTGCCCAGCGGGTCCGGGGACATCCCGGAGGTGGGTCCCGGTAGTGATGTCCCCGTGGACAAGGAGCTGCGCGAGGCGGGGGTGGAGATCACCTACCAGTCCCCCCTGCACACCCGCGTCATGTACGAGGGGGAGGACGGCCGGCGGCCGCGCTACGCCATCCGGCGGTGGAAGGAGGAGTGGGCCATCGGCCCGGTCTGGCGGGCCGAGGTCTGGTACCCGGGGGACCCCGCCTACATCGAGGACTGGGTAACCCGCGAGGGTGCCTCCGGGGTGTCCGAGGACGACTGGCTGGCCTACGCCGAGGACGAGTCCGGCATGCAGGTCCCCGTGTCCCCGGACAACTGGCCGGTATTCCATGACTGGGACCTGCCGATCAAGCACGCACGCACCGACATGCCGTACGGCACCCCCGAGCACATTGACGCCTACGGCCCCCAGGACGCCATCAACAAGCTGCTCATCACCCAGGTCAACGGGATCGAGGCCTACGGCTGGCCGGACCGGTGGTCCCTGGTGGATGACCAGGCCGTGCTGGACACCGCCCGTGAGGCGGTGAACTGGGACGATGACACCGAAGCTCCGTCCGCGAGCACCCGCCGCAGGTCCCGCCGTCCCGGCACGGACGGACCGGGCGGTGGCAAGGAGCACCGTTACACCGGCACCAAGGCCGTGGGCGAGTTCAGCCAGCCGGACCCCAACGCCATGGTGGCCCCGGTCGATCAGTACACCCGGCTGATGGCGGCCGCCACCGGCACCGCGCTGAGCGAGTTCGACCCCAGCACGGACAAGGTGCTGAGTGGGGCTGCCCAGCGTGCTGCGGACAAGCCCCAGCGGGACCGCGAGCTGGACCGCAAGCTGTACCTGGAGGGCTTCTGGCGCGAGGTGTGGCAGACCGCCCTGGCCATGGACGGTACGGAGGCCGGCACGGTCACCGTGCAGTGGGCCCCGGGCGAGGTCAACACGGACCCGGAGTGGTGGGCCACCGCTGAGGTGCGGCTGCGGCTGGGTGTCCCCCTGAAGCAGATCCTGCTGGAGGCCAACTACCTGCCCGACGAGATCGACAAGTGGGTTGATCAGGACGGCAACGAGGAGGCAGCGCTGGATCAGCGCATCGCGCGCCTGCTGTCCCTGGGGACAGCGCTGCAGGGCATCGGCACGGCGCAGGCGCTGGGGGTTGTATCCGCTGAGCAGGTGTCCGTGCTCGTGAACCAAATCATGGGGCAGGCCGGGGTACCCGAGGGGACACCGCAGGAGATCACCCCACCCCCGGCTCCGCGCGTCCCGGGGGACAGTGAGGACACCGACGAGGACGAGGAGCCGGGGGCATGACCAGGACACAGCTCATGAAGGAGATCGAGAAGATCCCCGGGGACAATGGCTGGTGGCACACGGACGGCGGGGAGACCTACAAAGAGGTGGCCGGCCAGCTCCTGTGTGATGGCTTCTCCGAGGAGAAGGTGCTGGAGATCCTGGAGCGGTTGTACGGCGCAGCAGCCGGTGAATTCGGATCATGAGCAGGCGCAGCTGGACTGTCCCCGCCACGGTGGTGCGGGTGATCGATGCGGACACCCTGGAGCTGGACCTGGACCTGGGGTGGGGGATCACGATGCGCAAGCCCTGCCGGCTTCTCGGCATCAACGCGCCAGAGGTGTCCACCAAGGCGGGACGCGCTGCCAAGGCCTGGGTCAGCGATCACTACCTACCCGGTTCCGAGGGGACATTCATCAGCCGCAAGCTGGACAAGTACGGCCGCCCCCTGGGGGACTTCAGCATGCTGGGCAGCAGTGACCTGGGAGAGATCCTGGTGGAGCTGGGTCACGCGGTCAGGATGAGCGAGTGACCCAGCCTGTCCCCCCGGACCTGCCGGAGGTCCCCGCCGAGGAGGTCACCGCGCTGGAGGTTGCTGCCGTAGCGGCGGTGACCGGGGGACTTGCTGCCGTGCTGGCCCCGATGCTCGGCGCGTTCCTGTCGATCTACGAAACGGCGGGTGCTGCAGCTGCCGCATCGCTGAAGGAGCTGATGCCGCGCCGGCTGCTGGAGCTGACCTGGCCAAGCATGGACGCGCCGGTCGAGGCGTACGGCGAGCGTGGGTTCACCCTGGGAGCCGAGCGTGCCACCTCCGAGCTGCGCCGCGTCCAGGTGTCCGCCGTGACCAACTCGGAGCCAGACCGGCCGCACCTGGACAGGGCCGTGCAGGTACGGCTGGCTGAAGCGGCCAAGCTCGCGCGGACCCTGCCGATGGACACCAAGGCCAACGTGCTGGCGGTGATCGGCCGCGCGAGCTCGGCCAAGAGCCTCGCCGAGGGGGTGACCCGCGCCGTGGTGTACGAGGGACTGAGCAAAGGCAAGGTCGCGGTTGCTCGAGCAGCTGGTCGGAACCTGCTGTGGGTGCCAGAGCGGGACGCCTGTCTGCACTGTCTGGCGCATGCCGGCTGGGTGTGGAAGCCGGGGAAGTACCTGCCCAAGGGGCTCACGTACGCGGACAAGCCCCTGAAGGTGCGGGTGCGCTACCCACCCCTGCACCCCAACTGCCGCTGTGAAGCCGTCCTCACATCCCTGCCCGTGGGCGCACCGAGCCGGGAGCGCAGCCGGCTGGACCCGGCCGCACGGCTGGCGGCCGAGGCACGCCGCAGCGTGGTGCTGGGGTGGACGGACCACGCTTCCCAGGCAGCCACGCTGCGCGCGATGGATCGACTGTTGAAGCAGGGTGCTGATCTTCCCACTAGTGTTGAGCAACGAGCGCGCCGTGCCGTCCAGGCCGGCCGCACAGTCAGGAGGCCCAGATGAAGGATCTTGCACAGGTTGCCTATGAGGCGTACTGCGCCTCCGCCGGATGGCGGAGCAAGTACACCGGCAAGGATCTCCCACAGTGGGAGGACGTGGACGCGGATACCAAGCAGCACTGGGATGCTGCCTCGCAGGCTGTCATGGCCGTCACCTCCGGAGAGGACGAGGCCCGATGAGCGACACCAAGGCGGACCCTACCCAGGACCAGGGCGCAGAGGACCAGGAAGAGACGACACAGCCGGACTCCGGCCCCGACGCGCGTGGCAAGGATGGCGGGGACCAGGACGCCAACGGCGAGAGCGGGGACGAGGACGAGGCCCCATCGGCTGAGGCCTACAAGAAGCTGCAGGCCAAGGCCACCCGCCGGGAGGACGCGCTGCGTAAGGCGCAGGCCCGGGTGAAGGAGCTGGAGGCCAAGGAGAAGGGCGACACCCCGGAGGACCCGGAGGTGGTGGCCAACCGCAAGCTGATCCGCGCCTCCGGCAAGACCGTGCTGGCCGGCCTGGGGGTGACGGATCGGGCTGCCCAGGCCTCCGTGCTGGAGCTGATCAACCTCTCCGATATCGAGGTGGACAGCAACGGTGACCCGGACGAGGACGAGATTATCGAGCGCATCGAGCGGCTGCGGGACGCGCTGGGTGCGGGGCAGAGGCAGGAGCGCCGGACCCCGCAGCGGAACACGGCGGACCGGGGTGGGAGCAGGGGCGGGAACACGGACCCCACCTCCGCCCGGATGCAGGCCTTCCTGCGCAACCGGTAACCGGACAAAGCTGCCCATAAGCCGTGGGACAAGGGAGTCCCGGAACCGGTTCCGGGAAGGCCCCCCGTGGGAAAAGATCAACTAGATTCTGGGACAGGGTGGGAAGGGGGTGGGAACGCTGTGACCTGCGGTTTGGGAAAGGGTGGGACTACTCCCTCCCACCTCGGTCTCTGCGTTGGGACACTGGGACACACCTTTAGGTGTCCCAGGCGTCCCAGAGCCCCGGGACGATGAACTGAAGAATCAAGATCAACGCTCTTCTGCGGCACGGCTGAGGCCCTGGGGAGCAGAAGGCGGAGCCCTCACTGGAAACCGCCTCAGCGCCAATCTGGGGCGTTGATGTATCTTGACCCTGAGCGGAGTACCCCTGAGCGCCCGGAGGGCCTGGGAAGCCCGCTCAGCGCTCCGGATGGGGCACTTGGCACCACCGGCAGAACGCGGACGCGGAGCTGGGGCAGGGGCCATCGTCCACTTCATCCCAGACAGGAGCCCGTGGCATGACTGCCAATCGTCAGGATCTTGAACTCTTCATCCCTAACGAGCCGTCCGAACCCGCGCTCGTTGCCCTCGGCGAGAACAGCGCCGTCGAGACGTACGCCAACCCGGTCACCATGACTTCCGACACCAAGGAGATTGACCGGTTCGGGGGCTTCACGGTCGCCACGGTGGCCAAGGGTGCGGACTACGGGTTCAGCACCAACACCGCCGACCGCATCGAGATGGTGGCGCGCAAGGTCGGTGGCGCGGCGAAGATCGCCGAGGAAGACCTCGTGGACACCACGATGGGCGAAGCCACCATGCGCATGTATGAGTCGGAGGCTGGCAAGGCTCTGGCCGCGCACTACGACAACGCCGCGCTCGGTGTCACGGCCGCCCAGAACGGCACCACGGTCAAGTACACCTCGCTGTACCGGGACCTCTCGCAGGCGCACACCACCCCGCACGGCAACTACACCGCGAACCAGAACATCCTCCAGGTCACCCGGGCCAACTTCCTGGCCGGTGCGACCGGTTACGCCGCGATCTCGGACTGGCTGAGCCGGTACGAGGAGGGCCTGTTCTTCGACGAGGGTGACACGGTGGTGCTGATGAGCCCCGCCTTCCGGGCCCTCATGCGCAACCAGCTGAACCCGCTCACCGGCCTGCCGTACTTCACCGACGGTCCCCAGTCCGGTGCGGACGCCACGTTCTTCGGCTACCAGGGCAAGTTCACCAAGGGCGCGCGGACCAGCACCGTGGACACGCAGGCTCCGGCCGGCAACCCCCTGGCCATCATCGGCAACCGGCGGCTCATGAACAACGGCCGCGCGCGGACCAGCGCCGGCATGGCCCCGGGTAACCCGGGCACGCAGTGGCAGCGCGCCAGCAACGGCATCGGTTTCCTGTCGGACGAGGCGATCATGAAGGCCACCATGCGGCGCGCCTTCCGGATCAGCACCCCGTTCGCGTTCAGCATCCTGGAAGTCATCCCGAACCCGTAACCGGCCCCGGCTCCCCGCCACTCCGTGGTGGCCCCCGCACAGGTGGGGAGCCGGCCTACCCTCTGACCTGATCATCTCCAGCAGGAAGGCAGCCGGACATGGCTGAAGCACCGAAGACCCCGATCAAGAGCACCAGCACCTCGGCCAAGAGCACCCCGGCCCCCGCTCCGGCTCCGGCCGCGCAGCCGGTACAGCCGGACTACGACGCGACCGACCGCAGCGGCGACTCCACGGACGCGGGCAACGTCGCGACCGATGGTGACGTGGTCTCGAGCACGGCCGTCCCGGGCGTGGACGTGGACGAGCAGGACTCCGCGATCAAGGAGCGTGGCTCCTGGAGTGCCGAGGACCACGTGGTGGACGAGGGCGTGTTCCACAACCCGGCGCTCGTGGGTGCCGGCACGATCCTCCCCGGTGGCGGCTACGGCCCGCCCCTGCCGGACCCGCAGGTGCAGCGGAAGAACGAGGACGAGGACTACCAGGTCAAGTAACCGAGCCGGCCGGGGAGGTTTGGGCCTCCTGCCTCCCCGGCCCCGGTAACCTGCACGCACCGAGCACGAGGAGAGATCAATGCCCTGGGCCACCGTGCAGCAGGTAACCGATCAGACCGGGCAGACCGTCACCACCGCCACGCTGGCGCTGGCCAGCGGTGTGATCGACACGTATGCCGGCACGGACCCGGAGATGCCCGAGAGCGCGATCACCGCGCGGGACCGGGCCACCTTGCGCAAGGCCACCGCGTGGCAGGCAGCCTGGATCGCCAACCAGCCCGGATACCTGACCCACCGTGGGGTGGACTACTCCCCCAACGCGGACGGAACCAGCGGGCAGCGCAAGTCGCAGGCTGATCAGGATCTCGCTCCGCTGGCGCAGCGTGAGCTGAAGAACCTGAGCTGGGTCGGCACCCGCGTCATGCGGGTGGGACCGGGCCGCACGCACCTCAAGGGTGCGCACATGATCGACTTCCTGAACGAGTCCTCGGACGGCGGCTACGGCTACGCCTCCGAGTACCCGATCGGCAGCTCCAGCAGCGCGGGCCTCACGGGCTGGCAGGAGATCACGGGCAAGCCCCTGACCTTCCCCCCGGACGAGCACGCGCACGAGATGTCCGACATCGCGGGTCTGCTGGCCGCGCTGGAGGCGGCCGGTGCGGGCGAGGGCGGAACGGTCAGCCTCGCCTGGGAGGAGATCACCGGCAAGCCGGCCACGTTCCCCCCGGCCGCCCACACGCACGCGTGGGCCTCCATCACGGACAAGCCCACCACCTTCACCCCCGCTCCCCACTCGCACGCTGTGGTGGACGTGACCGGGCTGCAGGCGGCACTGGACGGCAAGGCTGCCATCGCGTACGTGGACGCGGTGGACGGACGGGTGATCGACGCAGAGGGTCGCCTGGACGATGCAGAGGGTCGGCTGGACGCCCTCGAGGGCGCGCCCGGTGGTGGTGGGGGAACGGGGCCCGTCATCACGCGGGCTCGTATCCTGACCGGGGACGTGGTGGTCGCGGCCGATGCGGCGTGGACCCCGGTGCCGGGCATCTCGCTGGCGGTGCCGGCGGTGGCCGGGGACAACCTGCTGCTCACTGTGGCCTGCCTGATCAGTCACACGGACTCCTCGTTCTATGAGCTGGCGGTGCTGGTGGGTGGGGTGCCTGTGCGGTACGCCAGCACCGGTACCGGGTCACCGGCCGGTGGCGAGGAGGGCGACCCCAGCATGTACCCCCTGGCCGGCGGCCCCCTGCACCCGCTGAACACCTTCATGGACTTCGAGGTGGAGGCAGGGGACCTGTCCGGGGGCAACGTCACCTTCGCGCTGGTGCACAAGGGCTCCGGTGGCGGCAAGGTGTACGCCAGCGCCGCGTTCCCGTTCCGGTGGAGCGCTCGCAATGATGGGCCGGGTGCCTGATGCGCGCGCTGCCCAACACCACCGTGGATCTCCTCGGGGGGACAAGCACCCCGGATCAGTACGGGGACCACGACGAGTCCGAGTCCGTCATGGCGGAAGGTGTCCCTGCCTCGCTGATCGAGAAGACCATGCCCACCGTGTCCACCGAGTCGGACATGCAGGCGGTGATCGTGCGCTACTACGTGTGCCGTGTCCCCCAGGGGACACCGGTCACGGACCTGTCCCGGGTCAGGGACAGGACAACCGGGGAGGTGTTCGTGGTGGACAGCGTGACCCTGCCCCGGCACCCGGTCACCCCGATGGATATCCGCCTGGACCTGCGTCGCGTAAGCTGATCACCACCGGGACAACCGGCCGCACCTGCAGCACCGAGCCCCTGACAAGGAGGGCCCCATGGCGAACGTCGTGCTCGATCGCAACGGCCTGGGGCAGGTGCGCATCGCGGCCGTGCAGGGAACCCGGTTCATCGCTGATGACATGGCCGATGACATGCGGCGCTACGCCCCCGTGGAGACCGGTGAGCTGCGCGCAACCGTGCGCGTGGAGACGTTCGGGGAGCTGCACCGCATCTGGATCGGTGACGTGGCCGGCGGGGTGGACTATCACCTGTATCAGGAATTCGGCACCAGCGTGATGGCTGCCCAGCCCTACATCCGTCCTGCGGTCTACCAGCGGAGGGGCTGACCATGCCTAACCTGATCAGCGCTGAGGCCGTTGCGGTGGCGTGGCTCAAGAAGCTGAACACGCTGGCCGGCACCGCCGTTGCCACCACCGTCCCCGTGGCGTCTTCCTGGCCGCTGGTGGGCACGTCCCGGGTCTTCTTGCAGGTGCTGGGCACCGGTGGGGGGACAGTGGGGGACACCCCGTATCACCGGGACGTGGTGTCCGTGGACACCTGGGCCACCAAGGACAGCAGCGACCGCCCGCCCCTGGGTGTGGCGATGCAGATCGCGCTGCGGGTCTGGGGAGCGGGTTTCTCGGTCAGCAACCAGGGCCTGCTCGAGGTTGAGCCGGACACGTGGGTGTCCGTGGACAGCGTGCGCCCGGTGAGCGCGCACCCCCGGCGCATCCCGGATCAGGACCAGTCCCGGGCCCATTACAGCCTGGACATGGAAATCAGCTGGACCCTTCAGGAGGGGACATGAACAGCGAAGTACCGGCCGGCCACGTGAAGGTCCGGACCACCATGCGGCCACAGGAGGAACTGGTGGTCACCAAGGCGGAGGCCACTGACCTGGCACGCCAGGGGCTGCTGAAGACCGACAACGCGCAGATCCGCAAGCTCGCGGGTACGGAGGGCAACTGACATGGGTGTGACAGCCACCAACCTGCTCGGCGGTGCCGGGGAGCTGTATCACGGTCTGTTCGGTGCGGTGGAGCCGCTGGACACGGCGGCCGGAGCCGACCCGGACCCGGGCGTGTGGACGGACTTCGGGGGCACGGACGGCGGTGTCAACAAGAACGTGGACCGCAACTTCTACGACCTGCGCGCGGACCAGATCATGGACCCGGCCGGCACCCGGCAG
>WUUC01143207.1_pt1 | contig 34182 bp, 57 predicted proteins | sample 6278441 | NCBI WGS metagenome assembly WUUC01 (sample SAMN13675441, study PRJNA597444) | soil metagenome | isolation source: soil | place: USA: Washington | collected 2017-10
GTAGACACCGGCCAACCCTTCGCGGTTAGGACACCGGGATCAGTTCAGTGCAGCCGCACGCCGCAGCCGGCGGGGCCAAGGAGGTGACCTGCCAGTGCCGGTGTCGGTCGGTGGGGATCGCGGCCAGCAGCGGCGACGGGTCGCCGTTGACATCCTCAACCACGTCGTAGGGGCCGGCCGCCCACTGGTTGCCGCCCTTGGTGATCGTCGCCACGGAGAACGACAGCGGCCCGTTCTCCACAGTCAGGTCACCGATCGTGCCCTCCTTCAGCCACGGCAGCAGCAGGTACCCGTACCGGGTCACACCGCCCGCGCAGGCATCAGCGCCACCGAGGCGGGTCCACACCTCCAGGGCGAAGTTCGCCGACGCGTACGTGTCCTCGTCGGTGCCGAACCCGACCGCATTGGGGGTCGCGGCGTCGTCCAGGACCAGCGGCGACGCGGACACGATCTCCATCATCTCCGGGTCGACCTCGCAGAATGTGATCTCCGTTTCGATCCAGTTGAGCAGCGGCCGGGACCGCTCGTTGAGACAGAAGTCGCCGCCGGCGTTCTTCTGCTTGAACTCGTCGGGGCTCTCCACGTTGTCGGTCATCGCCACGGACACGAAGCCGGTGGACACGACTGTGGAGCAGGCACCTTCGACGGGGGCGCCGCACTCGTCGAGGCGGGTGATCCGCATACGGGTGCCCTGGATGGGCTTGTGGCAGATCGACGGCATGGCCTACCCCTCGCTGCTGGCCGTGGTGTTCTTACGGGGCTTGCGGCGTTCGCGGAGCCCGACGGTGCTCTCCGCCCGGGCGGCGATGGCCGCGACGTTCGTGGCGGCCGGGGAGGTGGCGAGCCGCGGCGGACCGTCGGCGACAGGTCCGGCCGCCGGGCGGGCGTTGGCCAGGTACGCCAGCGCGGTTTCCGCGTCCACGGTCACCCCGGGGCGGCCCACCGACGTCACCTCCACCCCGGTCCGGGCGGCAGCGATCAGCAGCAGGGTGCGGACCAGCGCCGGCACGTCTTCACGGGCGCGGGCGTGGATGGTCACTTTCACGACGGGGCCCCCAGATCCAGCGGCACCTGGGCCGCCAGGCAGTCATAGGCCACCGCATACTCGCGTTCGGCCAACAGCGCGTACTGGTTGGTGGTGCGATTGAACACCTGCCCGGCCGGCGGGACCTGCACGTCCGGCGACCGCCACACCGTCACCTGCCCGGTGATATGGATGAGGCCGTCGTCGGGGTATCCGCCGCCGAACACCCACACGCTGCCCATCGCCGTCCGCCAGACAGGGCCGTCGCGCAGCAGCAGACCGTGGTCCATCGCGTACGCGGCAGCCCTCGGGGGGGCGTGCAGGTAGCCGACGTAGCCGTAGCGTTCGTACAGCCATTGCTCCAGTTCGGCGACCGCAGCCACGATCGACCCGTCGTCGGCCGACGTCAGGACGGCCAGGGCCGGGTCGGCGGCGATCACGTCGGCCAGCGCCGCCTCCGCCTGCGTCTGCTCCCCGGCGGCCAGCCGGCGGCGCACCTTGCCCTCCAGTTCGGCGGGGGTGTGCCCGGCCGAACCGCAGGCCAGCGACGCGTAGACCAGGAACGGGGCGGCGTCAACCCAGTCGTCGCCGGGGTCGAACACCTTCTCCGGCGGGGTGGTGTCGCACTCCACCGGGAACGTGTGGGCCACCCCGCACGACACCGGCTCGTAGCTGACCCCGCCGCCCGCCCCGTGCGGGGGGAGGTCCAGTGGGCCGTTCGCCGCGGCGAGCAGCCCGTAGCGGACCGCCCGCGGTTCCGGCGACGGAACCAAAGGTGCGGGCACGACTGCCACGGGCTGCTCCTATCCTGCCTCGGCCTGGTCGGTGCGCGGGGGAACGTCAGCTACCGACCGCCTCGCAGCACCCGACAACCCCGGACGGGTCGACCGGCACCGTGTACAGCCGCGACAGGGGGCAGGACTGCAGCGCAGCCCAGCCGTCCTCGGCGAAGATTGCCGTGTATTCGTTGGTGGCCAGTTTCGTCGAGTCGTAGATGGTGTCCAGGTTGACGACCGACTGGACGGCCTTGGTCCAGGTCCCCGCCGGGTAGATGAGGAACTGGACGAGGGTGGGCAGGTCGGCCAGCGGGGTAGCGTTGCCCGGCCCGTTCGGCTCACCGCTGTAGGCGTCCTGCCAGTCGTAGACGAAGCGGGGGACGGCCTTGCGCTCCCGGAACCAGTCGAGGATCTGCGCGTCGGTGACGGCGAGCATCGCCACCCCGGTGCGGCGGGCCAGGCCGGCGCGGATCTGCGCCAGCACCCACATCGGCAGGACGATTTCGAGGGTGGCGCCGAAGCCCATCCGGTTGCGGTATTTGGCGTCGACGATGGCCAGCTCGACGGCGGACAGCAGCGAGGAGGCGGCGTCGTCGCCGTTGGGGTCGGCGGGGATGACGGTGGTCGCCCCGGACGCGGTGACAATGTCCGCGATCACCCCGGCATTGATCTTGTGGGCGAGGGCGATCATCGCACCGCGCGACCAGCGGGCCACCACCTCCGGGTAGCCGCGCCGCTGCAGCAGGCCACCGGTCAGGCAGACGTAGTCGACGCCGAGGCGCACCTCGACGAACTCGGGGCACGGGATGTCGGTGCACACCTTGTTGACGTCGGCGATCACCTCGGCCTCGGTGAGGTGGGTGTCCCCGGCGTTGCCGATCGCCCCGAAGATCACCCCGAAGTCGGGGCCGCCGTTGTCCGGCAGGTTGAAGCCGCCCCGGTCGGCCTGCACCTCGGGCAGGTCCAGGATCCCGTCGAGGGTTTCCAGCTCGCACAGGTCGTAGATGGTCTCGGACGGGGCGCACCAGCCGGCGGCGGCGGTCAGCGCCCGACCCGACGTGACGGCCTGCCGGGCCGACTCCAGCAGCGACCCGCCGGGCAGGCGCCGTTCCGACGTGGCGTAGCCGAGCACCTTCTCCGCGTCGTCGCGCTGGTCGATGCGCAGTTCGGCCGGGAAGTCCCGCTTGAACTGCACGGCACCTTGCCGGGTGAACGACTTCATGACGAGGCCGTGACGGCCGTGACGGCCGTCCTTGCCGTCTGCGGCGGCGCGGCTGGCCTGCGCCCGCCGACCTGCCGGCATCGTCGGGAACTGCCCGAGGCGGGCCTCCAGCGCGCGGGCGGCGTCAGCGAACGCGTCCAGGCGGGCACCGGACACGAACCCGGGCACGTCGGCGGCGGCCACCATCGACGCGTAGGCGGGCCGGTCGGCGTCGGCGGGCAGGCTCGGGGGGTGCGCTCCCCGGGCCACATCCCGGACGCGGGGGGCAGCGCGGCGACCGGCGGCGGTGACGGCCACCGGCTCGGCAACCTCCGGCTCCGGCTCCGGCTCCGGATCGGGCTCGGTGGCCACCGGTTCGGGGGCCTGCGCGGCGTCGATGTCGGCGGCCAGCGCGGCGGCGTCCGTGGTGCGCTGCGCCCGGGTGGACAATTCCGCGGTGGCGTCGCGGGCGAAGTCGCGGGCGGCGGTCAACGCGGCCACCGTCTCGTCGGTGATCTCCGACGGCGGGCGGGCGGCCAGCCCGGCGGCGTACGTCTTGACCCGGCCCAGCGCGGCGCGCAGGTCGTCGTCGCAGGCGCCGGCCAAGTCGGCGGGCACCATCAGGTCGTCGGGGAACGCGAAGGCGTTCGGGGACGGCTCGGGCTGGATGTCGGTGATCGGCTCGTCGGCCATGGCGGAACCCCTGAGAGGTCACATCGCCCGGCCGGACCGCGGCAGCACCGGTACGTCAACAGGTGGGGTTCCGGCCGGACCGCAGCAGCGCCGGATCAACCCATCTAAACCGGCACAATAGCACAGCCGTTGTGGAACTCCCCGACCAGCGCCCGCATCTCCGCCGGTGTGCGGGCCGCCCGGTAGCGGCGGTACAGGTCCAGGCTGGCACGGGAACCCACCCCCCGGGGTTGACCCGGCTGGCGGGCCTGCGGCGAATGCCACAGGTGCCACAGGTCGGCCCGGCCCCGCCACGGCCGGCCAGCGAGGATCGTCAGCGCCCGTCCCCAGGAAACATCCTCCTGGCCATAGCCTGCGAAGCGGAAATCCAGCGGCACCCGGCCGTAGGTCGCCCGCGCCATGACCGCCAGGCCGCCGCCCACCCGGCCCCGGTACGGCGGGCTGGCCAGGCCGCCCCGCCGCGCCGCGCAGGCCGGGCCAGCCCCGGCGTACACCCCCGCCGTGGCCGTCTCGGACAGCCGGTGGACCCGCAGGTGCGGTATCGCCCACGCCGCCCCGGCCTGCACGGCGGCGACCGCGGCCCCCACGCCGTCGCAGAGCAGGTCGGCGTCGGCCACCACGACGACATCGCCGTCAGCCCGCGCCAGCGCGTCGGCGACGGCCAGGGCCTTCACCCACGGCCCGTCCGGGCAGCGCCCGGTGACAACCTGCCAGTCGGGATGCCGCCCGGCCCACCAGCCGGACACCAATTGCCAGGCGGCGTCGCGGTGCCCACCGTCCGGCCGGAACGGCACCAGTACGGAGACGGTCAACGGCCGGCCGCCGAGAAGCCGATAGCCTCACGCCACGCATCGGCGCTGGGCCTGTCGGACAGGTGGAAGTTCCGGACCTCGCCCTTGGCTCCCGGCTTGCCCATCGCGCACCACCACGCCGCACCGGCCGCGTTGCGCTCCCGCAGCAGGGTGACGACGTCGCGGATCCAGGAGGCCCGGCCGGCGCCCGTGTCCCGGCCCAGCAGCACCGCACCTAGCTCCCCCAGCCACAGCCTGCGTCCGGTGCCCTCCGCCGCCTCAAACATGAGGTCCAGCCACTTTTCCGCGTCCGGGTAACCCGGAGCCCACGAGTCGACGTAGCCGTCGAAGGCCAGCCCGTCGCCGACGCCGGCCCACCACGTGCGCCAGTCCGAATCGCCTTTGATCATGCCTTTGGCGTCGTTGGACCGGGCCATGGTCCACTGCAAGGTTTGGATGGGGATCGCCGTGACCAGCGGCCGGTTGCGGTGCGCGCACACCAGGTCGTACAAATGCCGCCACCGGGCGAAGTAGCTCGCCCTGGCCATGCGGGTCTGGTCGGATGCGGAGCCGGAGTTGTCCCGCTCATGGTGGTACGTGAGGATCGTCGGCCGAGTCACCTTGTCCAGCCAGCCGTTCAACTCGGCGTCGCTCGGCCAGTCCTTGAAGCTGACCCACGGGCTGACCGTGGCCGGCAGTCGGGCCAGCTTCGGATGCGACCACGGCAGCAGCCGGTCACTCGGCCCGAAGAACACCCGGGCGAACGAGGCGCCGGGGAACGCGACGAAATGGGTCGGGTAGTCGGAGACGGCGCAGGTCAACCCGACCCGCATCGGCACGGCCGTGGCTGTCGCAGTCTCCACCGCTCACCCCCCGACTGGGTTGGAGGTGCGGGCCGCCCGGGGACCCACCCGACGCGACTGCGGACGGCCCGCACCCGTACCGGGGCGAGGAGAGATCAATTCTTGGCGAACACCACATCCCGGACCTCGGCGCCGGTGCTCGTGATCCGGCCGTACGCCCAGCGCTGGATGTAGTCGTAATCCCTGGTCAGGCGGGCCACCTCGGCGAAGCCGCGCTCGGCCATGAATCCGGCCACCTGCTCGTACGGCGGGGACAAGGTCGGGTCCTCCACCCCGTGCAAGGTCTCCACCATGACCAGCCGCAGGCTGTCCCACGGGGCGGCGGCAAGCACCTGCATCTCGTGGCCCTGCACGTCGATGACGGCGGCCTCCACGTCGGGGCAGACGACGTCCAGGCGGACGGTCGGCACGGTGATGGTCGCTGTAACCTCGCCCGCCAGCGGGGTCAGCATCGTCGACATGTTCGTCTTCGCCATCACCCGCAGGTCCGCCGTGCCGGCCCGGTCGGAGCATGCCGCCTCGATGACCTCGGCGTCGGGGAACTTGGCCCGCAACTTCGCGGCGAGGTGCGGGATCGGCTCGACCAAGGTGAGGCGCTCTACCCCGGCCGCATGGAGCCCAGCCACCTCTTCACCCTGATGGGCGCCGACGAATACAAGGGTCTTGATCGCGTTCGCCTTTACGATCGCTGCGAAGCGTTCCCGGATCTCAACCGCCCGCACCAGACCCCCTCCGGAAGACGGGATGGCGTCGCAGGTCGTCATCCCGGTCAAGGTCGTCGGTTTCGTCCGCTGGCAGTTCCACAAACCAGGGCTTGCGGACCCGGTGCTTGCCCAGCGGGGTGCCCTGCCACGACCGCAGCAGCATCCAGCCCGGCGGGCGGGTGACGGTGCCGGCGGCCCGGGTGCGGTGGACGATGTCGAGGTGCCGGTCCAAAGCCTCGTGTTGCGCCGGCCAGAAGCTCGCGGCGAAGATCTCGCCGTACGGGGTGCCGGTGATCCGGCTCGGCCCGAACCGGCCGAACACGCGGTAGTCCCGGTCGCCACAGGCCAGCACCCGACCGATCGCCGCGTCGCTCCAGTAGACGTCGCCAAGCGCAAGAATCGTCCTTGAGACGGGCGACCACAGGTCGCGCGTCGACGCGTACTCGGACGGCTCATCCGGGGATCGGACGTGATGGTGCGTGCCCGGAATCTTGTAACGCTGATCGTCGCCGGACGTTATGTGAATGTTGGTGGTGACGGCGCTGACCTGCTCGACCGTGCGGTGCAGCAGCGGCTTGCCGTCAACCGGCCAGAGGTGCGGCGGCGTCCGCGGGTCCTCCCACTTCGGCGATCGCCCCGCGCAAGCGATGACCACCCGCACCGAACACCACCTCGGCGATCTCTTCCAGCCGATGCCGCCAGAGATGGCGGGAGGCGATCAGGTCCAGGGCGTTGTCGGTGATCCGCCGCCGATCCGATTCGGACAGCGCATCCAGCTTCGCGGCCAGCACATCGAACCGGCCCCGCGGGAACGTCACCATCACCTCGTCGGTGAAACCCTGCCCGGCCATCCCGTCAGTCTCCGGATGCGCCAGCAGCCCACCCATCGACAACGTCATCGGCAGGCGGTTCGACCAATAATGCGGCGACGGCGCCGAATCGCCGACCGCCACCTCCGTTGAGGCGTACACGTCCCGCAGGTCCGCGCCCCACACCTGACGGCCCCGGCCATACCAGGCGAACCCGGGCCCGTACCGGCGGCGGGCCCACGCCAGCATCGCCGCCCGGTGCCGGCCGTGGATGCGCGGCACGTTCCCGCCCACAAACACACACCGGTGCGCGAACTCGCGGCGCCGGCTGCCCCGGCCCAGGAACATCGTCCCGGCCGCCGGGGGCAGCCACCGGTGGTTGACGTTCAGCTTCGCCCACGGTCGGGGCCCGCCGTCCGCGGTGAACACGTGCTGGCACGACCACCACGGGTCGACGCCGATCTCCCGCTGCCGGCGGGGAATGCCCCAGTACAAGTCCTGGTGCAGACCGACCGTGACACAGCCGTGGCCTTCGATGCGGCGCAGCATCGCACGGATGTTGCCCGTGGGCCGGTGGCCATGGGTCCGGGCGAAGATCATGAGGTCTGCGCTCCTGGCCTCGCGGATCACGTCCTCGGCGGCGACACCCCTGGCCGGCAGGTGCGTGACGTCCCAGCCGAGCGACTCCGCACCCTCACAGAGATCGTTTTTCCATCTGTTGACCTTTGGGGAGCGGGGGGCGCCGAGCACGACCAGCCGCACCGCCTGCCTCTCAGGCGGTCTTCTGGACGGTGGCGCCGGGCACCTTCGCCGCCGCCATCCGCGCCGCAGCCGCCGACCCCTTCGTCTCCGTGGTGCCGTTCGGGTACCGGACCTGCCACTTCGACGAGGACGCCTTCGCGCAGTTGCACATCAGGCCACCGCCGCGAGCTCGCCGGCCAGGGCGGCGGCCTGCCGGGCCCGGTCTTCGGCTGCGGCCTGCTCCACCTCGGCGGCCAGTGCGACGGCCTGCTCGACGCGGACGTCGACCGGCTCCGGCTCCGGAGGCGGCGTCGGTTCTGGCACGGGCAGCGCGGCCAGGACGGCGGCCTGCTCGCTGGCACGCAACGCGGCGACGACCTCCCGGCCCAATAGCCGGTAGTCCAGATCCAGGCGTGGCGACACACCCCGGGCCGGGTCGGGCCGGACCGCGCCGGCCGCCACCAGGGACCGCTGCCGGCCGGCAGCCAGCGACGTACGCGGCAGCGGGAACCCGGGCCGCTCCGACGCCAGAGCCAGCACCTCCACCAGCTCCAGGTGGCCGCCGACCTCCCGCCAATCCCCCGACACCAGCCGCCGGGCGAGCACTGCCCTGTCGCGCTCGTCCAAATCGGTGGCCAGCGCCCCGGCCAGCCAGATGCCGTGCTCATCCTCACCGGCCCGCACCCACGCCAGCGTCCGCATCTGGTCGTAGTGTGCGGTCGCCGCGGTCAGCCCGGCGCGGGTGCAGGCGTGGTCGTCCTTGCCCCGGCAGCAGGCGCAGCCCGTCCCCATCCTGCCGTGCCCGGTGGTCAGCCTGCCGGCCGCCAACACCCCCGTGTCGGCGTTGACGGTGTGCCGGTGGAAGTGGGCGTAGCCGGTAACGCTGCGCGGGGCGGCGACGCACACGTCCCGGAACTCGGCGTGGCACGTCGACCAGGCCGCGACGTGCCCCCGGATCCGGCCGTCGTCGTCGACGGTGATCGGGGTCGGCCCGTCCAGGGCCGGGTCGTCGAACCAGGCGGCGGGCATGGCCGGCGCGGCAGCGGTCAGCGCAGCCACCGCCGCCGCCCGGTCCGCAGACACGACAGCGGCCGACGCCACCACCGCGGCAGTAGCGTCGGCCTCATCCTCGGCCCCGCTGTCCGCGTCGGCCGGGTCGCGCAACTCGAACGGCCGGCACTCACCAAACGCCGGGATCGGCACCAGTGTTGCCGCCGCGATCTCATACGCCGTGAACAGCATCTCGATCTCAGGCGCACCCTCGGCGCCCATCATGATCTGATCCCACTGCTCATCGGTGGGTTCCTCATCGGTACCCGCCACGACCAGCATCACCTCAGCCGCCCCGGCATCCACCGACGGCCCGATCACACCCTTCGCGGTCAGGTGCTTCGCCTCGGCGACGTCCTCAGCCAGGCGCGGCAGGTCCAGGCCGGCGTCGTCGAACAGTTCACCCTCGCCCCACACCTCCCCGGCCTTCTCATCGACGGTCAGCGTGTCCATCAGCCCGACCACCACCGACGCGTCATGCCCCGTCTCGTCCTGCCGCTGCCACTTCAACGGCAACGGCAGGTCCCGGTGGGTGATCGCACCGGGTGCCATCCGCCGGCCGTCCCCGGTCGGCTTGTCGATCGGGGCCAGCAGGCCACGCCACCTCGTACCCACGTCGGCTCCTCTCAGGTCTTCCAGCCGCGGTCGGTCAGGTCGATGTCCTCGCCGGGGCGGGTCAGGACGGTTACGCACCGGCACTGGATCACAAGGTCGGGTGGGCCGGCCGGGTCGCCGGGGAACATCAGCGACGCCCCGCCCACCTGGAACGGCGCCGTCAGGCCAGTGCGCTGGCCGTCAGCCAGCCGGTGCGAGTCGCGCGTCCTGGCATCCGACGTACTCAGCCACATGCGTTCCAGGTCGCCGTCGCCGGACTCCTGCGCGAACGCCTGAAAAGCGTCATGCCTGCCCGCGTTCAGTGCAGCAATTGTGTTCCCGCTGTAGAATGGGCCTAGACCGAACCAGCCCCGGTTCGTGGAGAGGTTGTACACATGCCCCGAGTAGGAAAGCCGCTCGACGCGGACGACATCGTCAGTGCCTACCGGGCGGGCGTCGCGCTCACCGCCCTGAAGAATGTGCATGGCGTCGACGGCAAGCGGATTCGCGCCGTACTGGCCAGCGCCGGGGTACCGCAGCGCCGGGGATCCGCCCTTGTCGGCAGGATCACTCGCACCGACCTGGACCAAGCCAGCATCGTGGCCGCGTACGCCGCTGGCCACAGCAAGAAGGCGTTGGCCCTGCGACACGGCGCCGACGAAGGGACCATCGACCTGATCCTTCGAAACCACGGCGTGGAGATCAGGGGGCGCAGCGCCGCCAAGATTGCGAAGCATCGGGTACTCGGCCACCACGGATCGCGCTGGCGCGACGACATCGACGTGGACGAGATTGTCGCCAAGTATGCGGAGGGCGCCTCCGCTGCCGACATCGCTGCGGAATATGGGGTTCACCAGGACACGGTCTCCCGGCGCCTGCGCCCGCTCGGCATCATGCGCAGCGCCGGCGTGGCCACTAACCGTGAGCGGGTGGCGAAGGGCGCGCAACGTAGCCGAGCCCATGTCGGGAGGTTCGAGGCTGAAGTCGGCGACGCGTTGACTGCCCTCGGCGCGGAGCCGACGTGCCAACTCGCGGTCGGTAGTCGCAACATCGACGTAGCCGTCGCGCCCATCGCCGTGGAAGTCTGGCTGTCCAGCCTGCGCCCGGACCACGACGCCTACTGCCGCGAGCGAATCGTAGACCTCGCTGAGCATGGCTGGCACGTCGCCTATGTGTTCATCGCGCGACGAACGAAGACCCTGTCCCCCGCCGTGGCGGACCAGTTGATGGCCTGGATTGAGAGCGCCAACCGGCAGCCAACCGCCCGGCGTGAGTACCGGGTGATTCGGGGTACCGGTGAACTGATAGCCCGAGGCCATGTGTACCCGGAGTACCGGCCCCTCGTACCAGCGCCGGTAGACGGCTTGGATGCCGTCTGACTGGACGACCGCGCCCCCCGTAAGGCACTCCGTGCGGGCCACCGTGGTTGACCTGTTGGTCCACCGCGGGGTCGCCGTCGCCGACAGCACCTCATCCACCCGCGTCGACAGGTTGCCGATCGACTCCCCCGCGTTGGCGCCCTCCGCCACCTGACCGGCCACCAGCGCGTACACGTCGTCCGGCACGTTGACCAGCCGGTTCGACACCGCCGCGAGATGGGCCACCACACCCGGCCGCAGATCCCAGCGGTAGCCGTCACCCAGCAGCGGGGCGAACGCCTGGCCGACCACATCCCGGACCGGGCCCTGCGCGAACCCGTCAGCCAGCCTGCGCCAGTGCGGCGCCTGCGACCACACCCCCGCCGGATCGGGGCGCACCCCCGACAGCACCGACCGGGCCACCCGCACCAGCCACCCCGACAGGCGGGCCAGGAAACCGTCGAACAGGCTGCGTTCCGCCTCCACGATGCGGGCCTGCGCCGCCAGCCGCGACGGCAGCCACGGGTCAACCCCGTCGCCGTCCCACACCGGGCCGGTCACGCGGCCACCGCCTCCGGGGCGGCCAGCCGGCGGGTACGCACCGCCGCCGCCAACAGATCCCGCAACAGCCGCGGCTCATACGCCATCCCCCGGATCAACAGTTCGGCGCAGAACTCGTGCAGTAGCAGCCGCAACTGTGCCGGATCCACCCGAAGATCCTGCGCCGCCACCAAGTCCAGATCATCCCAGGCGCCGCGCAGCACCACCTCGGCCTGCTCCCGCTCCACCGGCCCCACCTGCGCATGCAGGTCATGCCGCGCGGTGCCCGGCCACCGGTCCCGCTGCCGGTGCGGCACCAGCCGGCCACCGGCCAGGCCCAACGCCCGCAGCACGGCCAGGCTGGACACGGCGACCAGGGCCGCCTGTTCCTCCGTCTGCGGTGTCTGCTCCGGCAACGCCCGGTCGTCGCGGACCCGCGCCGGGGGCTGACCCCCTCCGCCGCCGTCCTCAGCCGGCGGGGCCGTGATCGCCGGTACGCCGAGGATCTGCGCCACCGCCGGATCGGCCAGCAGGCTCGGGGTCGACGTCACCGCCCGCTCCATCAGCCGCCGCAACCGCTCCTGCGGGGTCGGCAAATTCTCGGCCACGAACGCCCCCGCCGTCACCGCCGCCTCATCGGACAGCAGCAGCGCCCCGTGGTAGTTCAAGGCGTCGGCGGTCCGGTTCGGACGGGCCGCGAGCGGCGCCGGGTCGAACGCGTACGTGTACCGGTCCGGGTCGGCGCCGACCTCATCGAGCGCTCCCTGCAGATAGCCGGTGGCCAGCGCGTCGGCGATGCGGGCCAACAGCGGCATGATCTGGATGGAGATCGCCTGTTCCGAACTTGCCCAGGCGTTCCAATGATTACTTTCCCCCAGACCCAGCAGGACTTCCGGCGGTACGTCCAGCGATTGGGCCAGCGACCGGATCGCCGACTCCTCCATCGGCAGCAGTTGGGCCGACAGCTCCGACCAGAACGTCACCTGCCGGATCTTGTCCAGGAACTCGCCCGGCACCGTAAACATGATCGGCACCATCGCGGCGGCCGACGACCGATCCTGCAGGCTGGTCGACATCGCCCGCATCAGCCGGGCCTGCAACCCCTCCATCCCCGGCGGGTCGTCATCCGAGGCCGGGAAGTCGATACCCTCCGGCAGCGGCAGCAGCCCCGCGCCGGCCAGCCGCGAATCCAGCTCGGCGAAAGTCCGCTTCCGGATCGCCTCGATCTTCCGGAGGTCCGGGATCGCCGAACGGGTCGGCGAATCCGGCTCATCGGTGTCCGCCGGGTGCGGCGTCCACACCCGCAGCAGCAGATCCTCACCCGGCCGGAACTCCATCTGCCCGCCGCCGAACAGATCCGACTTCTTGATCAGAATCCGGTCGCCCTGCCGTCTGATCTGCTTGCCGGACACCACAAACCAGCGGTCGTCGTCGCCGTCCGCCCCGCCCGCCTCGGCCACGATGTACGCCTCGCCGGCCACAAACAGGTTGATCCCCAGCAGGCGCAGGCTTTCATCCTTCGCAGACCCGGACCCCAGTGGGGTTGCCGCCAAAGCGGCGACCCGCTCATCCTCGGCCTCCGCCGCGGCGTCGCCGTTGTCATCCACCTCCGCCACGAACAGCCGGCACCGGGACACCGAGTTGCCCACCCAGTTGGCGACAAACCGCAACTGGCCGGTGATGTCGTACAGCCGCCACGCCTCGGCCTGCCACTGCCGGGAGCCGAACTTCCACGTCCGCCAGCCGACCCCGTCCATCTGCAACGACGCCACCGCCGCCGTCACCGCCCGACGGCGCGGCGGTTCGACGGCCGAGGTGTGCCCGGCGCACACCTGCAGGTCGGAGCCAACCCTGGCCCACTGCCCGCACCGCTGCCCGGTCGACGCCGCCGTCTCCACACACTGCCGGTCCGGGGCGGGCCGTCGCGGCACCGCCGCCGCAGTTGGCGGAGGCTTGCGCCGGCCCAGCACGTCAGCCCCGGCCCAGGTCCGACAGCATGCCCGTGACCTGGCTGAAGGCGAGCGCGACAGCGGGGATCAGGAACACCGGGCTCTCCCCCCACCACAAGGCGACCGGGGCAGCCACGGCACCCACGTAGACCGAAACGCACCACGGGCAGGTCGCCAACGTGGCCAACTGCCGGTGGGCGGCGCGGCGCTCATCGAGCCGGGCCAGCAAGCCGTCACGCAGCGGCCGGGTCACCTCGTCGGAGGCGACCAGACCGGTCAGCCGGGCCACCGCAAGCGCGTACACAACCAGCAGCAGCCACGACACCGGCAGGCCCCCTATCCGAGCGGACCCAACGGCGAAGAACCCTGCGACCCGGCCAGCGGCGACAGGCCAGTCACCGGCAGATGTCCGGACGGGGAGGCGACCTCACTCTTCGAACCCGGAGGTGGCAACAATGCCCACGCCAGATGCACCGACGCGTCGATCCGCCCCGGCGACTCAGGCCCCGGCGTCCACGTGCACCACTCCGACTCCAACTCCGGCAGATACGCCCCGGTGCGGACCCGGTCCTCGCGAAACGCCTGCGCCACCGGCTCGGCCCGCAGCAGCTTTCCCCTGCGGGAGTGCACCGGAATCAGCCGCGGGCACAACCTGCGCGCGCCGACCGTGCCCTCCCGTGCCAGCGCATCCCAGGCGGTGCGGATCACCGCGCGGGCCATGTCGCCGCCGTAGTTCGCCTCGTACACGATCACATCGGCGTCGATGTCGGCGGCCATCTGGGCGGCGGCCCGAGCCCACTGGTCGGCCGGGCCGCGCATCGTCGCATCGTGGGTAAACCACAGCCGGCCGTCGCCGCCCAGATGGCCGCCGACGATGCCAGCGGTGTCCCGGCCGCCGCCGGACGGGTCGACCGCAACCCCGGCCCTCACCGGCGCCGCGCGGTCCGCAGCGTCGAGCCGGCGGGCGTTGCGCAACTCGTCCCCGGTCAGCAACGTTCCGCCGGCCGGCTGCGGGTCGCACTGGCAGATGGCCTGCCAGTCCCGCGGCGTCATCGACGTCCGCCGCTCCTGCCAGTGGGCAAGCAGCCACGCCGTATCCCCCTCCGGGATCCGGGGGTGCGGCAGCGGGTCCCCGGGGCGGCGGCCGAGCGGATCCGTAGCCGGGTCGGTGCACAGGGCGGGCATGGCGACCACCCGCCACCTGCCGCCCTTGTCGACCGTGCCCTCATGCTGGACGACCCGGCCGATCAGGTCGTCCGGATGCCAGCGGGTCGCGACGATAACGATCGGGGCGCGGGGCGCCATACGCGGCACAGCGACCGCCGACCACCAGTCGTGGATACCCCTACGGACGGTCGGCGAGTCGGCCTCGGCCCGGTCCTTGTGCGGGTCGTCAACGATCAGCACATCGCAGACCCGGCCGGTGAAGCCGGAGCCCACCCCGATGGACAGCATTCCGCCACCGGAAGTCAGAGACCAGTCGTGGGCGGCGCGGGTGGCCGGGTCCAGGGCGAGGTCGTACCGGCCGCCATGTTCCTCGATCAGGCGACGCACGGCGCGGCCTCGCACCACTGCCAACGAGTCGCCGTAGGAGGCGACAGCGATGCGGTGGGCGGGATGCTGCGCCAGCCACCAGAAGATCGCCCAGTCGACGGCGGTGGTGGTCTTGCCGACTTGCGACGGCAGCGACACGGCTAGTCGGCTGTACGCGCCGTCGCGGATCTCCCGCCACGCGTCGGAGATGACGTTGACGTGGGAGCGACGTACGTAGGTCGGGTCGAGTGCTTCGGCAACGTGTGCGGGCCCGGCCGCGACCAGCGGATCCGGGCGGGACGGCTCGAACAGGCGGGCGGCGGTCTCCCACGGCGACACCGGCGCGAGCGTCACCGCAACCCCCGGTCAGCCCACCAGCCGCAGATGCCGCGGAACGACGGAAGGGACAAGCCGCTGCTGTTCGGCGGTCAGATCAAGGTCGCCGAGGATGGCCTGGATCACGCCGGCCAGCAGGGCGCCCTGCGCCTCCGCCAGACGCACCTTCCGCTCCTCCACCCCCGACTGCAGGGCCACCCGGCACACCTCGGTGAGGTGCCGGCGTTCCTTCGCCCACAGCTCGTACCAGATCGACGGGGCGGCCTTCTGCTTCTCGACGTCGTCGGTGCGCTCGGCGACACCCCACACCACGGCCTGCGGATCCAGCTCGCGGACCTGAGTCCACAACCAGTCCACAGCCCCGGCCGTGCGATACACCTCTTCGAGGAGGGCGTCACGCGGGTCCACCTCGCGGGGCAGGCCGAACGTACCCACCGCAGCCTCGGCGATCGCGCGCTCCCCGGCCTGCCGGTGCGACGGCGTGTTGCCGCCGTGCAGCTTGCACCGGCCCGTCCCCGGAGCAGGTGTGCCCCAGCCTGCGGGCCGGGTGCAGGTGCCGCCGGAGCCGTCGCGTTTCCGACCGCCGCAGTAGGTTTTGCCACGATCGCCGGGGTTGGGGGCTGCTGTCATGACCAGCCCCTCACGTTTGGGTCCGCCGCGTTCAGAAGGACGGACGGCCCTCGTCGGCCGGCGGCGGCGTGTCCGAGCCGTCCGCGTCTCCCAGCTCGGCGTCGAACGCGTCGACCTTCGCGGTGAGGTTGTCGAGGGCTTCCTGCGCGTCCGGGTTCAGGCTGTCCCGGTCGGCGGTCAGCTTCTCCAGCGCGGCACGAACATCCGCGACAAGGTCATCTACCTTGCCGGTGAGGGTCTGCAACTGTTCCTTGGCGGTGGCCATCTGGCGCTCCAATCGGTCGATGCGGCGTTCAAGACGTCGGATGCCGAACAGGTCGGCCAGCGGGTTGCGGTGACGACCCACGCCGACCTCCTCACGGCCGGCCGGCGTCGAAGCGGCGGTGGGGGCGGCGGAACGTCACGCCTCCCGGGGCAGGCGGCCGGCCAGACCCCCAGTCACAGCCGACCGCCGCACCCTCCCAGGCGAACCCAACCGGGACGAGCAGCCGGCCGCCCGCGCACGGGGAAATGAGCAGCGAGCGGCCGGGCGTCTTTGCCCTTGGAAACGACGAATGTCCGACCAAAGTCGCGGGTCAGGCCGCAGACGTACGGCGACGTCCACGACGCGAGTTGGGGTTGTGCCGGGTGTCCGCCTCGGCATCCACCAGATCGCCATACCGGAACAGGCGACCAGCGCGGCCACGGCCCACCACCGTCAACCAGCGGCGCCGACCGTCAGTGTCCAACCAGCCATCCAACGCCCACATCGACACCGTGTGCGGCGACACCCGCAGCAGCATCGCCGCCTGCGCACGGGTCAGGCCGGCGTCCAGATTGACGGGGGCCACCAGCACCCCCGCCGCGGACAGCAGGAAACCCCGGGCCGAAGGCACCGGAATCAGGACAGACTGGGTCGGGCGCCAGAGTAAGCCGATAAATTGATCTCGGCAAGCGGAACGCCCAGACACGCTCGGGTCAGGCCAGCGCCGGGACCAGCGTGCGCCCGCCGAACAACAACTCCCGGACCTCCTCCGGGGAGCGCTGTGACCGCTCAAACTCGCCGAGATGGCGGGCCCAGTCGGCGTATTCCTCCTGCCCGTAGACCTTCATGCAGTCGGGGTTCTGGCACTCCACATCCCCGGATCCGTCCTGGGTACGGAACAGCATCCGCTTGTCGCAGCGCTTGCACTGCACGCCGATGCAAGGCTCGGGCGGCGGGTCGAACTCGCCCAACGCCGCCATCAGCCGGCCCCGCACCAGACGCACCACCTCAGCGAACGTGTCGATCGGCTCGTACCGCTCGAACGCCCACCACAGCCGGTCGGCCAGCCAGCCCGCCATCACCGGCACGGACGGCGCCGGCCGGAACCTGGAGCCGGGGGCGCCGACGTCCCGCCACGCCCTCACCTCCTGGTCGAGGATCTGCGACACCGGCACCACCCCGACCTGATCCCCGGCGGGAACCATCACCCGCCGGCCCCGCCGGTCCAGCGCCGGCCAGCGGTCCTGAACCGTCGTCTTGCGGCGGCCCTTCGTCCCGTTGTCCACCCACAGCGTGCGCGGGGCGGTGGCCAGCTTCGGCACCCAGTTGTCGCCGGTGACGTCGAAGTCCCGGCCGCCGTCGCGGACCACCCCGCCGAGCAGGTCGTGCAGGTCCAGATCGAGCGGGGTGGCAGGGTCGCGGCTACCCGACACTCGGGCGTCGAACGGCGACTCCTCGGCGGGCCCGGCGGTCAGGTGCGCGCCGATCGGGTCGTAGTGCGGCCGCCCGTTCACCGTGGTCCGCTCGTCCGGCTCCGGCGCGGGGATCAGCAGGGCGAGGGCGTCGGACCACTTCTCGGCGATGGAGGTCAGGGCGAGGGGCTGCCAGTCCCGGCACGGTTCGCAGACCCGGCCGACGCGTGGGTCGCGGCGGGTGCAGATGGGGCAGGAGCCGCGGGGCTGTTCGTCGTCGGCGCAGGTCTCGGGCATGGCGGACCTCCGGAATGTGGGCTAAACGGATCTTAACCTCATCATCCGGGCATTGACCTGCGGCGACGCGGGCCAGCGCGTCAGGCTGCCGGCAGGTAGCGCAGCGCGGCCCGATGCTGGCGGGCCAGCGCCCCCCGGGACGCAGCCGGGTCGGCGTCCATGTCGCACTGCTCGTCGAGCAGTGGCAGCCCCGTGTTGATGGACTCCTCCACCTCCGCCCGGGTGGCCGGCCGACCGCACGCCCACCACGACCAGGCGGACGGCTCGCCCAGCTCGAACAGCACGCCGTACTCGGCGCCGGCCGGAGGTCGGAACGTCTTCCACTCGCGGGTCACCCACACCAGGCAGGCGCCGGGATTGCGCATGATCGCCACCCCGGCGTTACCAACATTCTCCGGCAACCCACGCTCCCGCCGCACCATGTTCGGCCGGGCCATGAACGGGCACACCTGCGCCGCGTACTCGGCGCAGCCCAGATGACTCGGCGGGTCCTGCGACACCCGGTTGACCGCGCACATCGGGCCGATCACGAACGCGTTCTCACCCTTGCGGCGGCGTTGGCCGCACACCCAGCACAACCGGTCGCGGATGCACGCCCGGTACGCAGCCGGGTCGCCGACGCGGAAGTCCCGCTCACCGTCGATCTCAGCAGCGAAGAACGGGATCGGGTAGCCGACCCGGTTACGGGGCAGCGCGCGGATACGCGACGGCATAGGGACGGTACGGAGTGCCTCGGCGGCGATGATCACCGGACGATTCTCCCAGCCCTCACCCTTTCGGGTTCCGGCCGACTACGGACGGACCAGACGGACGAACCGCACACCCGACCACGGCCGGCGCACCTGAACCCGCGCGCCTGAATAAGGGGCGTCGACCACCCGGACCGGCCGGACGGCCACCACGATCCCCACGTGGAAAGCCGACCCGCGCGGCCCCCAGTAGGCGACGTCGCCGGGACGGGCGTTACGGCGGGAGATCGGGCGGCCCAGCGCGGACAGGCGGGCCGCGTTGTGCGGCAGGCGACGGCCCACCGCCCGGAAGAAGGAGTACATGACCAGGCCGGAACAGTCGAATGCGTGCGGGCCCGACGCGCCGTACCCGTACGGGTCGCCCACCTGAGCTCGGGCCACCGCGGCGATACGCACACCGCGGGCAACAGCCGACGCGGCGTCGGCAGGGGCAGGGACGGCGAAGACCGCCGACACGGCGGCGGCCAGGATGATGGCGACGACGCGGGCCGGCGAGAGGTGCTGCGACAGGAGGGGCTCCCGGGGTCGGCCCGGGGCGCGCGGCACATCCGCCGGCCGGTGTCGGCCTTGACCCACGGCCGGAGCCTCAGGGCGTGGAACCCGGGCTTCAGATGTTGGTCCGGGCTCACACTGCCACGGGTCGGCCGGTTTGTCGCTGCGGGTCAGCCGTTCGGCGGGTTGTCCGCGACGAAGCGGCCCTTGCCCTGCTGGCCGATGATCCAGCCCTGAAATTCCAAGCGGTCGGTCGCCCACTCCACCGTCCCGGCGGCCACGCCGAACTCCGTAGCCAACTCGCGTGTGATCGGCAGTTGCGACCCCGGCGGGTACTCGCCGGACTCGATCCTCCGGCGAATCTCGTGGTAGATCTGCTCCCGGTACGGCTTGGCGGGCACGGTGAACTCCCCTGTTCGGCTGCCCGAATCCAACACCTTTGGTGGCTCCCGTTTCAAGGGTGACCCGTGTACCACAACTTCCATAGGTCTTATAAGGTACGGTGCAAATGAAGGTGAGATCCGTTCGGCCCCTGTTCGGCAAACCGGCTCCGGGCGGATCCCACCCGACACAACGGGGTGCGGCGCCCAAGCCTCACCAGCCGGCGCCGCACCCCTCTACATGGCCCCGGCAAATGGCGGGCGCTCGGCACCGGAGACGCGTCCATCACCGACCACGTCGAACACACCCTGCGCTGCCGGCCGCCCATCGACGGGTGGCTACGGTTCACCCTCACCGACGTCGACCTCGGCGACGGGGTTGTGATCCCGTCCGCACAGCGGGTCCTCGCCCTGATCGGCGCCGCCAACCGGGAAGACGGCGAACTGCTGTCCTTCGGCAAGGGGCCCCACTACTGCATCGGAGCGGCGCTGGCCCGGCTCGAAGCCGTCACCGCGCTGACCGCGCTCACCCGGCAGCTCCCCGGGTTGAAGTTGAAGCCTGGCTGGACGCGGCGGTACAAGCGGAGCCTAGCGTTCCGCGCGCATGAGGATCTGCTCACCGTCGTCTCCTGAAACCGGCCGAAGCCCGCCCGTCCCGTGGTCTCCCGGGGCGGGCGCCGGCATCTCTACCCCCCGGCGACACGCCCCGTCGTGCCCGGCGACACGAGACCGACCTCGCGCAACTGGTCCACGATCGCCCCCTCCGTCCGGCCGCCCATGATCACCACCACCATCGGCGGTAGGCCCATCGGGGCCGTCTCGAACGTGATCGGCTCGCCAGCCATCAGGCGGGTAACGTTTTCGCCGGAAAGCCCAAGCAGCAGCATCGGCTTGCCATCACTAACCCCGGTCGCCTTGATCACGGCGGGCCCTCCGGTCCTAACGTCGGGTCGCCCGTCCACCAGTGGCAGGCGCCGCAGTAGCGCTCATCAACGTCCTTCGGATGGTGCGATGTCCGGTCGCAGCGCGGGCACGTGAAGAACGGCGACCGGACCAGATCGGCGACCGGCCGGCCGAACTGACCCCAGCCCTTGATCTCCACCATCGCCCAACCATCCTCGATCGACACCACCCGGCCCGGCGTCGCATAGATCACCGCCCCGTACTCGTACGCCGGGTGCCCCGGCTCGAACGGATTCGGCAACATCACCATGTCGCCGACGCGCGGCACGCCGGTCATTTCGGGGCCGCCCAGTACAGCGCGCCGACCAGCAACTTCTCCCTACGGTGTGCCAGCATCGCCAACGCCTGATCCACCGAGGCGCGGCACTTGCCGCAATCCGGGCGGCCGTGCATACCGACCTCCTCCACCACCGCCGGATCGTCGGTGATTACCCAGTCGGCGTGGTGCAGGACCTCCCCGATGTCGGCCGCCAGATCATTGCTCAAGCTGCGCAGCGAGCGGCCCAGCTTCCGCACATCCAGCGCGGGCGGGCCGTCGCCGACCTTGACGTACAGGCCGGGCGGGACGGTGGCGATACACGAGTCGGCGCCCGTCACCAGCCGCTTCTCGACCAGGGTTCGGACGTGGTAGACCGGGATGCCGGCGTCGGCGAGCGCGGTCACGGCACCCCCTCCTGCTCGTCGCGCAGGTGGTTCGGCAGGCACCGGAAGCACACGATCAGCGCGGACGGTGTCACCAGCGACTTCGGGTCCAGCCAGCACAACTCGCGGCAGTCCGCACACGGCGCCTTGAACCGGCGGGCCGCCAACGCCGGATACGGCTCCGCAACCATGTCGGCGACCCGCACCACCAGATGGATCGAGCCCTCGCCCGCGAGGGCTTCCAGTTCTTCCGGCGTGCCGACGTGGACCGGCAGCCCGAACATGTCGACCTTCTTCACGAGATCCGCCTTCGCTCGCTGCCGGTCCACGGCCCTTCGTCGTGCGCAAACACCGAGCAGGACAGGTCGTCGGCGCAGTACCGCACGTTCCACCGCGCGCCATCCGGGAAGCGATCCTCCAACCCCCGGATCGGCCGGTACGCCACCGAGATCGCCGCGTCCGGACGCTCCCGGCCGCACACCATGCACGTCCACGTCATCGATGCGAGGTCCAACGTCAATGCGCCACCTCCGATGGCCCAGCCAGGGTCTCGATGAAACTGCGCACATCCGAAGCCCGTCCGGTCAGCAGGTAGTCCTGGTACATCAGGTCCCGCAGGTCCGGGTGCAGGATGCTGGCCGTCCCCTCGTGCTTGGCGAGGTCGGACACCAGCGAGTCCATCGCAGCCACCGGGTCGCCCAAGTCGAGGTACTCCAGTGCTCGACCACGCGCCCAGGCGAAGTGCTCGGCAGCGGTCACGCGGTCCGCCTCGGGTCGCAGGCGACGATCGTGCGCGCGAAGGTCACCCGCCGATTCTCCCAGCGGTCACCCGTTCGGGTCTGAGGCGGTCGGCCCAGGGGTTGGGGGCCAGCGGATCTCCCCGGGTTCGAGCACCCGGCCATGCATGGCGTTCAGGCGCTCCTCCACGTAGTCCGGGTCAGTTCCGCAGGCGCGCTCGAATTCCTCGATGCTGGCGTACTGCCGGCGGAAGCCGCGCGGATCGTTCTCGGGGTGGCTCACATCGTCTCCTCGGGGTTGACCTTCTCGGGTGGGCGGATGATGCCCAGCAGCCGGATCGCCGGATCCCGGTCCGGGGTCATTCGTCAGACCGCCGATCCACAAGACCGGCACGCCTCGGAGCCGGGACGCTCGCGCGACTGGAACGCGTACCTCGGCACGGTGGTCACAACATAGATCCGGTCGTACCCGTAAGGCCAGCGTGCGACGATGCCGTGCTCCACAAGATGCAGCCATGTTCGGGACGCGCAGGTGTACCCGATCTCCAACGGGGCGCCATCCCACCTAAGCCGAGGGTCGCCTGCGGTCGCTATGACGGACCCTTGGTCTCGGATGACCACGTCGGCAGCCACAGGGATGTCGAGCCAGCCGTCGCCGTCGTGAGACAGGCCGTCATAGATGGTGGCCTTGAACCCGTGGGGCAGGTTCGCCAACTTCGCCCTGTTGCCCTCCCGGTCGGCATCGCGGCCAGGCTTTGCCCCGACCTCAATAAACTGCATCTTCAGAACGCCGTCGGTCTGGGCGCACAGCAGCGCATCGAGCGCGGCGAGCTGACCCGTGTTCCACCCACCCCAGGGGTCACCCAGGATGTTCAAGCCGTAGGCATGGGCGGGGTCGCGGCGCCAGTCCTCCGCCATTCTCAGCCGGACGCGTCCCGCCACGGTCTTCATGAGGCTGTCGTAGTGATCGTCCGCTGCGCTTTCATGCACTGTGGCCATGTTGCCAGTGTATCAGAAACGAACGTTTGGGGGACGGTGCGGAGCTACCCAGACCGTCGATGTCAGCAGTGTTGCGCAACCCGTGTCAGAAAACTATGTCACGGCAGACGCCCATTGGTGGTTTTCGGTACAGTGAGATCGCACGCAAGCGCGGATCTGTCCCGCTTACCCGTGTCCGCAATGTATGTCCCACATGCCGTTTTCGAGACCGGAGCTAGCGCGTGACCCACCTCATCGGATACGCCCGCGTGTCAACCAACGACCAACACCCCGAACTTCAGTTCGACGCCCTACATGAAGCCGGCTGCCAACGCATCTTTACCGACAAGGCGTCCGGGGCCCTGGATAACCGGGCCGAACTTGCCCGCGCACTCGACCATCTGCGCGAAGGCGACACCCTCATCGTCTGGAAGCTTGACCGACTCGGACGGTCCCTCATCCACCTCGTCCAAACCGTCAACGGGCTCCGCGACCGTGGCGTCGGATTCCGCTCACTCCAAGAAGCCATCGACACCACCACGTCAGCCGGCAAACTGATCTTCCATGTCTTCGCCGCCCTCGCCGAGTTTGAGCGGGACATCATCCGCGACCGCACCATGGCTGGCCTCGCGGCCGCCCGCGCCCGGGGTCGAGTCGGCGGACGACGGCCGAAGATGACCGACAAGAAACTCGCCACCGCCATCCAGTTGCGCGACGCGGGCGAACTGACGATGGAGCAAATCGCCGACGTGGTGGGCGTCTCGCGGGGAACGCTGTACCGCCACCTCGCACCCGAGGCCTAGATCGCGCCATAGATCCATACCGGTGCTTATGAGGTAGTCGTCGGTCGCCCCACCCAAGACGGCGCGCTGGCGTCGATCATCACCGTCTGGCCGTCGAACGGGTCCGCGACGGCGCGTTTAGGCGTTGTGTCCGGCGGCCGCGCCTCGTTGATCTGGCGATAGCGTTCGTCCTCCCGGCGACGTGCCTCGTCGAACGCCGGCCAGTTCTCGGCCTCGATGATGCGCCCGTCGGCGAACTGGACACCCAGAAGGTCACACGGCCAGTCGCAGTCATCGATCGACACCGCTCGGCGGGCGGCGGCTTCCTCCGAGTCGGCCAACTCGAACTCGATGGGACGGCCTCCCCACTGGTACCAGAGGGCGCACTGCTGGCTATCCGTCACGCCGCCCATCCTCTCCCCTCCCTAGCGAATCCGGGCCGACGCCGAATCGACCACCGGGACGTCAGGCACGCCCGCGTTCGGGTCGGTCAGCGCGGGCAGAGCGCCGAGCAACACCGTGGCCGTCACGTAGTCGGCCACCCCCGGATGCACGAGGTCCGGCCGGCTGGCCATCGCCTCGCGGAGCGCCTTCCATCCGGCGGCGACTGCCGCCCGCGCGCGGTCCTCACCGATGGCCGCGGCCAACTCCCTGGCCGGCCGCCGGTCGGTTGGTGTAGCGGTCCCCGCGCTCTGGTCAGACATGGTCGGCTTCCTCTCGGTTGGCTTGGTCCTTCTTGCTCGGTTCGGCTGCCGGGATCGCCCAAACGGCCCGCAAGACAATGAGCGCCCCGAGCGCGATAACGGCTGAGCCGACGCCCTCTCGGCCGGACACACCGAGCAGCGCACCGACCGGGGCCAAGACCGCGCCCGCGGCGAAGGCGACATACTCCCAAGCGGACCTGTCGGCAGTCATGGCCGCCACTCGTCGCGGTAGTCCTGGTGGTTCGCATACGGCGCCGCGAGGATCCGCAGCAGCCGCTCGCCAATGTAGGGCTCGGTGTCGGTGTCCCGCTTGGTCGATCGGAACTCCGAGTCAAGCGCTTGGTCCATGTCGTTCGTCTCGGGCACGATCTCTGCAAGGATGCGCCGCTTCGCCTCGACGTCCTCCCGCGACAGCGTCCCGTCGTCGGTCAGCCGCGCTTCGAGGAAGCCCACTAGGGGGTGGCCGTCATGCATCAGGGGTCTCCTTCGAGCATTTGGCGGTCGCTGCCTCGGTCTGTCGCAGCAGGTCGACCGCCTCGTCGATGATCTGCTGCATGGAGACCCGATGACGGAAAGCCCGCTCGCGTAGCCAGTCGTGCCGGTCTTGGGTGAGGCGAATGGTCAGCGCCTGCCGATCCTGCACCATGATGCCATGATACCAGATTCGGCAGGTCGGTGCCCGCTCCGTACGGCTACCCTCGTCCGGGGCGGCCCGCTACGACCAGCAGAAGATCGTCAGGCCGGAACCGAGCCGGCACAGCGGGCAGAACGCGTAGCAGGTGGCGCGCAGTGGCGTTCCCGCCACGCTGGGAGGGCCGCCCTACCGCTGCGGTGCCCCTCGATCGCCCACGGCCTGCGCCCAGTGCGGGTTGGGTGTCGGCGGCTCCCAGTCCGGATCGCACAGGATGCAGCAGCACCAGCACGACGAATACCCGCTCTCCTCGCAGCAGCCGTGCGCCTCGTCGTGCCACGCCTGCGCCTCGCGCTCCCCGGCGCTCACCACGGCTCCTCGGCGCCGCACACGGCCGCCGCCGCCGACGCGACGTGCGAGGAGACGATCCAAGCCCTGGGCGACATGCTCACGCCGGGGATTCTTCCGCAGGCCCGGCGTGAGCCCCGAACGGGTGACCGGCAGGCACCCTTCCGGTAAGCCCTTGCCACCTTGCAACGCTGCGTGTTAAAGTAGGGACATGACACAGAGCGCCGCACCCGCCACCACCGGAACCGTCTTCGTCGGCAAGTGCGCCGCCTGCAAAACCCGCTACAGCTACGTCGACACCGCGGCCAACGCCAGCGCCAACTACATGCCCAACGCCCCCTACTGCGGCTGCCGGACCTCACAGGGCCAGCCCCGTACCTGGATCAAGTTCGCTCCCGTCAAGGCCACCCTGAGCGGCAAGGCGTGCGACGCCTCCTGCCGGTCCGGCATCAGCCCCATCTGCGTCTGCTCCTGCGGCGGCGACAGCCACGGCGCCGACAACCGGATCGGAGAATAGGCGGTGAGCCCCGACCCCGACCCGCTGCTGACTGGCCCGCAGGCCGCCGCACGATGCGGCATTGCCCCGGTCACCTGGCGCGGCTACGTGAAGAAGGGGTACGCCCCGCAGGCCGACGACCCAGACGACAACCGGCCACCCAGCCGGCGCAGCCCCCGCTGGCGCACCAGCACCGTCGACCGGTTCGCCGCCAACCGGTTGGGGCAAGGCAAACGCACGGACCGGCCCGCCACGTCGGGCTGAGCCATCAGCGCTGCCGCTTGCTGTGGTCACCGGTCCAGTAGCAATCCGGCAACGGCCCGTCGCCTCTTGGACAGCCGCATTCAGTAGGGACGTACCCCAGGTATTGGTCGCGTAGGACCCCATAGCCTTTCGCCTGCGCGGCCAGCCGGGCTGCTCGCAATGCCCGGATCTGGGCGTCGTCTTCGAGCCGGTCGAGCCAGCCCGCCGACGCCGGGCGGCTGTCCGGGTCGTACCGCACCGGCGTGACGGCGTGCGGGTTGCACAGCACGTGCTCGCACGGGGCGGCACACACCAACTGGCAGCGGTCGTGGGGCTCACACGCCGCATGCCGGCAGAAGCCCCGCCGGGCAGGTTCGGGCGCCGGTGTGACCGGCGGCTTCTCGTCGTATGCGGCCAACGCCGCGCGCACCGTCCAGCGCGGGGGCCGCGGATCGCTGAGGTCGTAACCCCCGTCCAGCGCGCGCCGGACCGTGACCGGCATTTGGTCCCAACACGGTTCGCAGGCGACAAAGCGAGCCGGGATCCTCAGGCCGCAACCGCCGACGCATCTGTGGAGCTTTCCCTGGCGCACCAGGTTGTCCTCGGCACCACGTCGCTGCTTGCGCCCGCTCTGGCGGGAGTGGCGATCAATGAACCACGGCCTAGACTTGGTCAACATTGACCTCCTCCCCGATCTGGCTCACGGGCACCCACTGCACCGCGACACCCTGCCGGCGCAACTCCCGCCACACCTCCCGCGCATCCCGGCCCCGCCAGCCCCTACGGCGGACGTACGGCGCGACATCGGTCACTACCCCAGCGGCGACGATCAGGCCGACCGTGGCGCGTGAAAGCGGCACGTAGATCAACCCGTCAGCCGGCATCGGGTACCTCCGGCTCGTCGTCCTTGCTCGGCGGGTCGGGCACGGCATAGTCCTTCCGCCACAACCGGGCGTCGACCTCCTCAGCCCACACCCGGAAGGCCCGCCGCAGCCCCTTCGGCCCGTACCGGCCCGCCCACCAACACGCCACCAGAACATCCTCCCGCCGCAGCCCGTACTCGTCGGCGACCTCCGCCACCTCCAGGCCGGCCCACACCTGCCCGGCGAGCATGTCGGTGGAGACACCGCCGACGCTGGGCTGCCCGAACCGCTGCGCCGGATCGATCCGCACGTACGGCCGGTCACCCATCGGGCTGCCCCGCGGCATCGGCGCGAATCAAGCCGGCCATCGCGTCGTAGGCCATCCGCGCCTGCCGGTCGGTCAGCGGGTCGCCGATGCGGGCGCTGTAGTCGATGGCGGCCTTGACGCACCGGTTGCGCAGTTGGACGGCTCGGCGGAAGCGTGCGATGTCGGCCGCGTTCATCTCAGGCATCGGGTACCTCCAGGCCGGCTGCAGCATCCCGCCAGTCCGGGCACTGCTCCCACGCGTAGCCGTCGTGGGGACACCGCCACATCCACTCACCGTTGACCTTGACGCATTCGGGCGCGTGGCGTACCAGGGTGGAGCGCAGGGCGGAGATGATTGCGCCGGTCCGGACCGGCGCCCAGTTGAACATGTAGACGTGCGCTGGCGTGTACGGGCCATCCGTCTTCTCCAAGCCGTTGCTGCCGCCGTCCAGCAGATGCTCCACCGCTTCGATACCGACGAGTTCCAGCCGATCCAGCTCGGCGAGGGTGGCTGCTTGCCGCTCGTCAGGCGTCATCGTCGTCATCCTGGTACGTCCCATCGGCCATCCGGCGGGTGTCGCACGGCCACCCCGTCCCGCACTCGATGCAGAAGTCGCCGACCATGCCGCCCGGCCCGGTCTCGCGGGCGTGCCACGTCCCGATCCGCGACAGCCGGTCGCGCAGGTCGTTGATCAGATCAACGGCCAGCCAGACCCGGGCGTCGATGTCCCGGTCGTCGTGGCGGCCGAGCGGGATACCGGCCAGATCCAGCAAATGCTGCGCGGCAAGAGCTTCTTGGAGCACCTCGCCCACACCGAGCGGCTCGTTGTCGCAGCACTGGACACGCTGGTGGTTCTGATTGGGGTGCGCCTTGGCGTACAAGCCTTGGATCAGGGTCCAGTTGATCCGCTTCCGGTTGGCGGCCGACTCCTCCTCGGTGATCGGCTTAGACCATGGCCCCACCCGGTCGCGCGTGTTCTGCGCCGCGTTCCACACTGCCTGCCGCTCGTCAGGCGTCACCGGTGCACCACCCGTCCTCACAGCCCCAGCAACGACCGGAGCCGCCGCACTCCACGCAGGTGTCGGGCAGGCCGGAACCGTCCTCACCGTCGCCGCCGCACACCATGCAGGCTCCAGAGGCGCCGCAGTCGGAGTGCTTCCACTGGCAGGGTCCGTCGTGGCCGTACTCGCCGAGCGCGCAGCAGCCGTCGTCGGTGAGGGTGGCTGCTTGCCGGGCCATAGGGTCAGGCATCGCCGCCGTCCTTCCGCACTGGCCCATGCCGCGTAATGGCCAGCGACCACGTACGACCGCCGATGATCTGTATGACCCGCAACGGGAACCACTTCCCGTTCGGTGGCTCACCGTGGAGCCTGAACGGCAGCCACCGGAACGTCGGGCCGTGGGTGCGCCAGAGCTTCCGCCAGCGAGCTTGCCGGTCAACGGGGTTCACCTGCGTCTCCTCGGGCCGATGTACTGGATCCCCAGCGAGCGGCCGAGCCAGACCACGAAGAACCAGTTGTCGGCGGTCTTGCTGCCCTCGACAAGGTCCCGGGTGTGCGCGAACTTCGGGCGCAGTTCCCGGCGCCAGCGGGGTTTCCGGTCAACGGGGTCCATCAGCCACCTCCCCCACGGGGAGGTACGTGGCACGCTCAACCACCCGTAGATGCTCAGCCGGCGCGGACCAGGTGTCCCATTCGTCGCTGGACCAGCAGGTGTACTGGTAGCCGTCGCCTGTGCCATCCACCACGAGCGACGGCCGCCCGGCGCGTTCGGCCCAAATGTCGCCGCGCGGACGCTCCGGCACGTAGACGACCTTGTCCCCGACCTTCGGGGGCTGCTCGGTGCTCATCGGGCCTCCTCCCTGACGGGCGCGAATTCGTCCAGCAGCACAGCCTCCGCCTGGTCCTGCGTCGGCCAGCCGGTGCCCAACGTGACCGCGATGGCGAACCGCTGCCTGCCCGTCCACCAGACGTAGGCACGGCGGGCCGCGAAGACCCGCGCGGCGAAGGCGGCTCGATGGTGCACGTTGGCGTCGGGCTTGAGTCGCTGGATGCGGTTGATGACGAACCGGCGGGTCAGGATGACGACAGCCGCGGCGGCGGCAAGTGCCGGGATGAGCGCCAGTCCGAGCCAGAAGTCAGCGCTCACTGATCGGCTCCTGCTCGGGTGCGGGCTCTACGGGAACCCCGGCGGCATCCGGCTCCGGCAACTCGCGGCGCGCCCTCGCCTGCTCGACCGACGCCTTCAGCGCCGCCATAAGGTCCACGGCAGCCGCCGGCGCCGCGTCCTCTACGGGAACTTCGGGCGCCTCCTCCGTAGCGATATGCGGTGGGCTAGCGGTACGCAACGCCTGCTCCAGCGGCGCCAGCGCGGCGCGCAACTCATCGGCGGTCTGGTGCTTGTCGTGGAAACGCTGCGCTTGGCATGCCACACACCCCGGGACCGGGTCCGGCTCTACGGGAACCCCGGCCGGCGCCTCTCGATCCGGGTCGGCCGCAAGGTAGTCCGCAGCCCACCTCGCGGCCGGGCTGCCAGTGCGCTCGTAGACGCCGTGCAGTACGGCGATGGCAGTCTCGTAGCCGCGTCGTTCGTCAGTGCGGGCGTCGGCTGGTAGCAGCCGACCCGCCCCAGCCAGCACGCGCAGGATGCGCCGTGCCTCGCCGAGCTGCCGGTTGCTGATCCGCTCTCTGGGCTCGACGCCCAGCTTCCTTGCCCGTGACCGGTTGAGCGCGTCGGCGACCAGCCGAACGTCTTCCTCGGTGTAGCTCATGACCCCTCCGTAGGTCGTCGGACAATCCGGAACGCATCCCGGTACAGGACGTCCCGCACGGGACGCCCCTGGTCGTCGCTGCCATCGGCCAGCATCACGTTCGCCCCGCCGTCGCCGAACATCTGCACCGACGTCCACGACCCGGTGAACACGTCGGTCTTCGTGGTGCCGTCGATCGCGTACGTCACCTCGACAATCTCAGCCATCCGAGCCACCCTCCCCGCCGTGGCCGTCGTACCCGCACAGGGTGACCCCGGACAGGCCGGGCCTGCTGTCGCTGCGCCAGGTGAGGGCGGCGGACAGGTGGCGCAGGCGGCGGCCCTCCGTCGTACACGGCTGCGGCCCGGTCATGCGGTCTCCTCGGTCGGGTAACCCCAGCACGGGTACGGACGGCCCGGCAGCAACGACATGCCCAACCGAGCCGGCGGGACGCAGTGGCCGTTGACACGGTGTCGGTCGAACAAACTGACCCCGGCGAACGAGACGTGGCAGCCGGCCGCCCCGCAGTGCGAGGTTCGGGTGCCGGACCAGCGGGCCGGGCAGCCGCCACAACCGTGCGGGCGGGCCGGGTCCGAAACGGTCCGCTGCCGGGGGATGAATGCGGTCAGATCGAGCTGTTGCGGTCGGGTCGGGGCGATGGTCATCGGGCTCCTCCGGTCGGGGTTGTTGGTGGGGTCGGCGCTGGGGCTGTCAGGGTGGGCGTATCCGCGAGTGCCAATCGGAGGGGGCTCGGCGCTCCCAGCCGGAGCGCTGACCCCCGCGCGGGGCATCTGTGTTTCGGGACGGGACCGCCGGCCGCCCGTGGTCGCCACTACCTCAGCCACCAACCCGGCGAGGCGCGCTTCAACCACCGGCGGCGGAAGATCCGGCGCACCTTCCCGATCACCGCGGCCCGGCGCACCGCCCGCTCGAACTCCGCCGGGGTCATGACGCCACCTCGCCGATCAGCGCCGACTGGGCCAGCCGGGTCCGCAGCGCCAAGTCGAGGTACTTCGCCGACAGGTCGATGCCGACGAACCGGAGTCCGAGACGTCCGGCGACCAAACCGGTGGTGCCGGAACCGCAGAACGGGTCCAGGACCACGCCGCCTGGGCGGCAGCCGGCCAGGATGCAGCGCTTCGCGAGCGCGGGCGGCATAACCGCGAAGTGCGCCTCGGTAAACGGCACCGACGGGATGGACCAGACGTCGCCCGGATTTCGTCCCTTCTCAAGACCGTCCACCACGTGCGGGTCTCGTTGCTCGCCTGGAGTAACCCTGCGCACCCCGACCGGCCCTGAAGCCAGACGTGCAACGGTAGCCGCGCTGTGTGGTTCACGGATCGCATCCAAGTCGAACCAGTACCGGTCCGACTTGGTCAGCAAGAACAGGGACTCGTGGCGCGACGACAGCCGGTCCTTTACGCTCTCAGGCCTCGTGCTGAGCTTGTGCCACACGATGTGGTTACGCAGGATCCACCCGTCATCCTGAAGGGCGAACGCGACCCGCCACGGCGTCCCGAGCAAGTTCTTACTGCTGCGGGCGTAGGCGTCGCCGAGGTTGAGCCATAGCGTCCCGTCGACGGTGAGCACCCGGCGAAGATCGGCGAACACCGCCCGCAGCGTCGCCACGTACTCGGCTGGGGTCTCCTCAAGCCCGTACTGGCCGGGCTCGCCGTAGTCCCGAAGGCCGTAGTAGGGCGGCGAGGTCACCGCGCAGTTGACCGAGTTGGCGGGCAGTTCGCGGAGCACGGCGAGGGCATCACCCCGGTACAAGGTCACCGCATCGTCGGCGTAGTAGGGCTCGGTCACGACGCCCACCTCTCGTGCTGCGGGTCCAGCGCCCAACCCAGCGACCACAGGCAGCCGCACCGCGGGCAGATGTAGTCGGCTTCGACCACACCGGAGTCGGTGACGGTCGCCAGGACCGGCGGCACCCGCGCAGTGTCCGGGCACATCGGGCAGGTATCCAGGTAGGGGCGGCGCTGCCGAGAGATGCCGCTCATGACGCCCACCTGTCGTGGGCCGAGTCGCGCTGCCAGCCCGTGAACCACAGATGGCCGTCCGGGCACAGGTAGTCCGCCACCACGCCGCGGCCTTCCGGCGCAGGTTGGACGAACAACGGGCGCACACGAACCGGCTCCGGCTCCCGGCAGTACGGGCAGTGCTCCAGGTACGGAACCCGCTGGTGGGGGACACGTGGGCCGGGCATCAGATGATCGCCATGTCGCAGAAGCGGGACTTGTAGAGCTGCGCGGCCACGGTCACGGTGTCCTTCGCCCCGTTGCGATTCTTGGCGACGATGAAGTCCGCCTCGCCGGCCCGCGGCGACTCGTGGTCGTAGTAGTCATCCCGGTGGATCATGATTACGACGTTGGAGTCCTGCTCGATCGACGAGGAGTTCTTCAGGTCGCTCAACTGGGGCCGCTTGTCCGGCCGTGCGGACTGGTTGCGGTTGAGTTGGGCGGCGGCCATCACCGGCACGTCAAGGTCCATCGCGAGATTGACCTTGCAGCCCCGGCTGATCTCGGTTAGCCGTTTCACCTCGTCGTCGCTACGGCGGGCTGCGTCGACCAGGTGCATGTGGTCGACGATCAGCAGGTCCAGGCCGTGTTGCCGCTGAAGGCGGGCAGCGCGGGCGTTGATCTGCCGGATGGTCAACGGTGCGTCATCGGCGAGAAACAGCGGCGCGTTTGACATCGGCCCGAGCTTGGTGGAGATCCGCTGCCAGTCCCGTTCGTCGAGGTCGCCGTCGCGGACATGGGCGTGGGGGACGCCAGCCTCGGCGGCGATGATCCGCTCAAAGATCTCCGACTTGTCCATCTCCAGAGACAGGAACGCGACGGTGAGTCCGAGCCGGATAGAGACATGCCGGGCGACATCCACAAGGAAAATACTTTTCCCCATCCCGGTCGCCGCAGCGACGGTGATCAGTTGCTTGCGGCGTAGTCCGCCAAGAAGCCGGTCGAGATCGGTGAACCCGGTGGTGATGCCAGCCGGCCGGCTGGGCCGCTTCTCGATGTCGTCCAGGCATGGGTTGATCAGTGACCCGAGTTGGGTCATGTTGAGGGTGTCGCGGCGGGGCTTGGCCTGCTGCATGAGCTTGTGGGCCATGTCGGCGAGGTCATCGACGGTGTGCCCGGCGGTGGTGGCGGCCTGGACGAGTTGGACGGCCCCGGCCTCGTAGGCGCGTCGGTCCGCACAGTCGAGGATCTTGCCGACGTAGTAGCCGATGCTGCCGGCGGTGCCGGCGGCGCGGATGCATTCGTGCAGGTAGGGGGCACCACCGAGGCGGGCGAAGTCTTCCACGCCGCGGTCGGCGAGCCAGCCGGCAATGGCGAGGGGCTCGCGGGGCACCCCGGCGTCGCGGGCCTCCAGTAGCGCGGCGAACAGGCTGCCGTGCCGGGGGCGGTAGAAGTCTTCGGGGCTGAGGTCGTCGACCCGGTTCAGGTCGGCGCCGGGGCTGAGGAGAGCGCCGAGGACGACCGTCTCGGCGCCGTCGTCGTTGATAGGCGCCCGGTCGGAGACGGAGTCCTCTGCCCGGTTGACCCGCGCGACCCTGGCTGCTGTTCCGGTCATGGGGTGGTGCCTCCTTGGGTCGCGGCGACGAACAGGGCTATGCCGGCGGCGGCGGCACGTTCGGCCAGGGCCGCGAGAGCGTCGGTGCTGGCGCCTTGCGCGGCCAGCCCGGTCGCCTGCTGGGTGAGCACCACAAGCTGGTCGGCGCGCAGGACGCCGCGGTAGTTGCGGCGGTAGGCGTCGATGGCGGCGGCAACTGCCGGTGGCGTAGTGGGCCCGGTGTCGGCGCGGGCTGGGGCGCCGCTGCGGCACATGGGGCAGAGGAGCCGGCCGGTGATGGGGTGGGGAGTCCGCCCGGCTGCGGTCCCGTGCTCGCATTCGGGCTGGGTTTCGGCTAGGCCGATGATCTGCGAGTTGACCGCGTCGGCGCGGGCCTTGCGTAGGTCGGCGTAGTAGCCGTCGAAGCCGGAGCCGTTGGCGATGCCCTGCAGGTATCCGACGGTGACCTTGCTGCCGTATTGGGCAACGAGGTTCTTGCGGACGTGTTCGGCGTCGTCGCGGGTGACGTTGGCGTGGCCGCGGGCGCGGAGGTCGTCAACGATGATCCGGAGGGCCTCGGGCAGTCGCCCGGCGGTCTTGGGGATCAGGGTGGGCTGGCGGTGCTTGGCGCCGTTGCGGGCGGTCTTGACGGGCGGCTTCGGCGAGTAGATGACCGGACCGCCGTTCGCTGCCGGCTGAGTCGGAGGTTCGGTGACTGACTCACTGCGTGTGCTGTCTGCCGGTTGCTGGGTTATTGGTGGTTCGGTCTTGGCTGGCGACGGAGTCGCGTGAGGGGATGTTCTTTGAGGGGACTGAGGGGAAGGGCCGGACGGTGGTCCGGCCTTTAGCGGACGGTGGTCCGGCCTTTCTCCCACTTTGGCCGGACGGTGGTCCGGCCTTTCCCCCTCTGCGGGAGGGTCAATGGGCGGACCCTGGTCCGGGCTATCGGGGGTATTGGCCGGACGGTGGTCCGGCCTTTCTCCGTCACCCTGAGTGGCAATGGCCGGACGGTGGTCC
>WUUC01090151.1_pt1 | contig 34152 bp, 26 predicted proteins | sample 6278441 | NCBI WGS metagenome assembly WUUC01 (sample SAMN13675441, study PRJNA597444) | soil metagenome | isolation source: soil | place: USA: Washington | collected 2017-10
CGACGCCAAACGCTCGCTCGCTCCGCATAAAAACTCTTCGCCTCGCTTCACCATTAATCTTCTGCCGAACAGTATTTATTGTCCGTAACCGAGTTGGTCTTTTGCGGGAATGCAAAAAGGCGGCTTGGTTAGGCGTAAGTAGTTCATAATAAATATGGATTGTTGGTGGGTTGGGTTTTCGGAGATTGATTTTTACCCGGCTAAAGACCAACTGGGACTCATGCGTGATCAAACGGGAGGTTGGTCGGGGCGGGACGTCGTTTCATTTCCAAATTGGCTGCGCGTCCTTGAGCAGGACTTTTCATCGATTGAGCGTGAGCGATATCGTCATGCGATCTTGAAGTTTCTTGAGTATTGCCGACTTCACCACACCGCACCCTGTGTCGACTTGGCCAAGGAGTATCTCAGCAGATTGCCATCTCAAGACGCAAATGGGGCACGGCTCTCCTTACGGTGGTGGTTTGTAAGCAGCAGGCGGCAGGGACAAAAAAATGAACGCGCGAATACGTCGTTGTCCGGCCTCGCCAGTGAGTCCAAGGTTCGCAACACGAAGCTGCCCCAGCTGGCCAAGGAGGATTTGGGCGGCGCTGATTGGGAGCGCGATTTGATCCGGGCAATTCGGCGAAAGGGGTTTTTGTTTCGCACGGAGATGACGTACCGCGAGTGGGGTGCCAAGTTTGCATCGTTTTTAGCGCCTCGGTCTCCGTACAGTGCAGCAGGCGAGGATATCGGCGCATTTTTGTCCGACCTTGCCGTGCAACGGCGGGCAAGTCCGGCAACGCAGCGCCAAGCGCTCAATGCCCTCGTTTTTCTAATACGTGACGGCTTGGGCATCGAACCGGGAGAAATTGATTTTAAGAGGGCCCGGCCCAAGGAACGCATTCCGTCCGTGCTGAGCCGGGACGAGTGCTCGCGGCTTTTCGCGCAGCTGCCGGGAACGAACCAGCTGATGGCGGAACTGGCGTATGGCGCGGGTCTGCGCTTGATGGAGCTTTTGCGTTTACGCGTGCATCATCTGGATATTGAGCGGCAGCAGTTGCGCGTTCTTAGCGGCAAGGGGGATAAAGACCGCGTGACCGTGCTTCCGGCGAAATTAGTCGCGGCATTGCGGGGGCACGTGGATCGGCTGAGAGTGCTCTTCGGGGAAGATCGGAAGCAGGGGCTCCCAGGCGTGTGGTTACCGGAAGGACTGAGCCGGAAGTATTCAAAAGCTGGCGAAAGCTGGGAGTGGCAATGGCTGTTTCCCTCTCGCGAGGTAAGTCGGGATCCCGTTTCGGGACTCACTCGAAGGCATCACCTCAGCGACAATGCTTTTCAGAACGCGGTGCGTAGCGCTTCGCGAAAGGCCGGCATCGACAAGCGCGTCACCCCTCACGTTCTACGGCATTCGTTTGCCACACATCTGCTGGAAGCAGGGACGGACATTCGCACCCTACAGGAATTGCTCGGTCACCAGAGCGTGGAGACCACTCAAATCTATCTTCACGTTATAAAGAAGCCGGGGCTGGGCGTGCGCAGCCCTTTGGACATGTAGGCGAACAGCGTAAGCGCCCGGGTCCCGCGGCTCCGGTCTCCTTCTCCATCCCCCGCAACCTTTTCACCCGCTCCCTTTCGCCCCCAAAACCACCCCCTCGCTTTCGCGGGGCGTGCGAAAATCTCACTCATCGGTTTCAAGTCCGACAGGCTGCTAGGTTCTGACGAACGCGGCTACATCGAAGAGGCTTGGGTTTGTTGAAGGCTTTGCCGAAGAGACTTTTGGAGGCGTTGACGGATTGGCCCAAGCTCTTGATTTTGAAAGGGCTGGTGAGGGCGCGGCAAAGTGAGGTTCAATCTTTACTTAAGACATGTCCTAAGTAGTTTCATCGACCTAAGAATGAGCACGACCGTCACCGCACCCGCGTCCCTGGACCTTGAAAAAGCTAGTGCGGAAGACCGAGTAAAGTGGGCGGTGGATCAATTCGGCGACGGGCTCGTGATGACGACCAGTTTTGGAATTCAGGCGGCAGTGATGCTGCACTTGGTAACGCGGGTCGCGCCTAAAATCCCGGTGATCTTCATCGATACCGGTTACCTGTTTCCGGAGACGTATACGTTTGCGCGCGATCTCACGGAGAAACTCGGCCTAAACATCAAGAAGTACGTGCCTGCGGTGACCGCAGCGGAGCAAGAAGCGCTTTACGGCAAGCAATGGGAGCAAGGCATCGATGGCCTGAAGCGTTATAATCTCATCAATAAAGTTGAGCCAATGGATCGCGCTGTGCGGGAACTCGGCGCGACTGCTTGGCTCGCGGGTTTGCGACGCGCGCAGGGCAGTACTCGTGAGGCGCTGAAAGTCGTGCAGCCGCAGAACAAGATTACCAAGGTTCATCCGATCATCGATTGGGATAACCGCACCGTGCATCGCTACCTCACGCAGCACGGACTTAGTTATCATCCGCTGTGGGATCAGGGGTACGTATCGGTCGGCGACTGGCATAGCACGACCAAGCTGCTGGAGGGCATGAAGGAGGAAGACACGCGGTTCGGCGGATTGAAGCGCGAGTGCGGTCTTCACGAGACGACTGGCAAGGGCGATTTCCAGATCTGAGAGCGTCGTGTCGGCCGCGCCGAGTGCGCCCGTGTGCGCCCGGCGAATGCCGGCTTGCGATCATCGCACGATGCCTACGTTAAACGAGTCCGAGGTCTAGCGATTGTCGCCCGCACTTATGCGGCGACCACGAGTCCATGCACTATGAACAAATCCGCGGATGTGATCGTGATCGGCGGCGGGATCGCCGGTTTGGGCGCGGCGCGTGAACTTGCCCGCAAGGGGTTTCGCGTAGTGCTGCTGGAGGCACGCGACAGGCTCGGGGGGCGAATCTCGACGGTGAAGGCACGCGGATCGCGGCAGACTGTAGAGCTGGGGGCGGAATTTGTTCATGGCGGCAACGCAGAGCTGCGAGCGCTGTTTCGCCGCGCCGCAGTGAAAATGAAATCGGTGCCGCGTGAGATGGTGGAGCTGGAGGACAAGCGTCTCACGTACCACCCGCATTATTGGAGAAATGTTGCGCGCCTGATCGCGAAAATCCCGGCGAACACAAAAGGCTCTTTCGGATCTTTTCTGCGCAAAAGCGCGAAATCGTTTTCTCCACAGGAACGGAAGAGCGTGCGGGATTACGTGGAGAGTTTTAACGCGGGCCCCGCTTCACAAATCAGCGCGGCGGCGATACGTCCTGAAGGTGGCGGCGCCGAGCAATCGCAACATCGGCCGCTCGGTGGTTATGGGCAAATCGTCGATCATCTGCACCGCGAACTTCGTGCGCTCGGCGTACGGGTGCTTCTGAGAAGCGAGGTGACGAAGGTGGCTTGGGCGAGGGGCGATGTGAGTGTGTGGGTCCGAACATCCGCGAAATTGCCCGTCCGGTTTAGCGCTTCTGCGGCGGTAGTGACACTGCCCTTAGGAGTGTTGCAGGCGAGGGCAGTTGAGTTTTCGCCACGACTCAAAATGAAGGAGCGCTTGATCGCACAGTTGGGATCGGGCGACGCCGCTCGGGTCACACTTCAGTTTCGCGCCGAGTTTTGGCGTCGGAAAATTGTTTCGACGGCAAAGCCTTCCAAAAGACCCGGTGATTTTCATTTTATCCAAGCACCGGGAAGAGACTTCCCGGTCTGGTGGGTTCCGGGGGCGGCGCCGCTGATGGTAGGTTGGGCGGGTAGCCCGAAGGCGGCGCCGATCATAACGCTGCCGCGCGCACGTTTGCTGGCGGCGGCACTGCGGTCTTTGGCCGCTATCTGGGGCGTTCCGCAAAAAACGTTGAAGGCCGAGCTTCGCGCGTGGTGGTCGCACGACTGGTCGTCCGATTCCTTTGCGCGCGGTTCGTACAGTTATACGATCGCTGGAAAAGAAACTGGCGCCGAGCGGCTGGCCGAACCGGTTGCCCATGCGCTCTATTTCGCAGGTGAGGCGACAGCGGCGGAGCCCGGGACGGTGCATGGCGCGCTCGCCAGCGGGATCGCTGCCGCGAAAAAAATCACCGTTCGGATTGGCCGTGGAAGGGGACAGCGAAAAATTTCGAAATGAGCAGAGGGGTGATTTCGGGCTAGTATCCCCCTCTTTGATTTATGGACTGCGGAAGCGCTCAGGGCTTTTTGAACTCAGAGGGAGTCCCTCCACATGTTTGCTGACCCGGGCCGGAGTTAAGCACGCAGTGAGCTGTGCTTCAGCGGTGAACGTTTTCCGGCTCCGACTGCCGAGCGCGCAGTGCTTTGCGGGCCACTTTATAGTCCGAAATGATCAACGACTCCCGCGCCCGGCGGCTCCGTGTCATGCGGTTGTAGACTCGGCGAGCCTGGCGGTTACGAAGCACCAGCTGTTGAACTTTGGAGAGCGGTCGGTCGGTGATGACGTGAAAATCGGAGTTAAGACTAAAGTGATGGCAGCCCACTTTCTCCGCGAGCTGCGTCAATGCGCGATCGTTGTAGAACGTAATGTGCTGACCGGTTTCAAAGCACCAATACCACCAGTCGGGCGCAGGCACGTTGTCTCCGTAAGCGAGAGTCGAAAAAAGGATGGTGCTGCATTGGTAGCGCGAAAACGCGTCGCTCACAAAAGTCAGCGGATCGGGGACATGCTCGAATACCTCGAACGCGGTCACGGCTTGCGCCTTGAACCCGGCGCTCGGTTCGTAGCCCTTCGCAAAGATATTTTCGCAGAACGGGTCGGTCGTGTAGAAATCGAATCCGTCATCGCGCATGAGCCGCGCGAACAGTCCATATCCGCCGCCCAGGTCGAGGTAAGGTCCGGTGGTCAGCCCGAGAAAGTCCAAGGTCCAGGAAGCTTGCGTGCGATTGTTGATGTTGCGCGTGGCGAGGCCGACATCGGTCGCGGTGATCGCAGAACTGTAAGCCTCGGAAAGCCAGTGCGGGTCCGGCGTCTGGATCAGGCCGCTTTCGGGGCAATGAAAAAAACTCGCATCGTATTTTCCGAGTACCTGCGCATTGAAAATCGGCTTCATGGGGAAACCGCTGATGGGACAGACAGGAGTGTTCATGGAGAAATGGTCGTGGCGTTAGAGGCTAAAGGCTGGCGGGCCTTGAGCTGAGGCGCGGTTGATTTTTCGGCAAGGACCCGTGCATAGACCGCGGCGGTGTCGCGCGCACATTTCTCGGGCGAGAATGCCTGTGCGCGCAGTTTTCCTTTTTCGCGCAGCGAGACTAGCAGCTCGGGATTTTTCAGCACCTGTTGGACCGCGTCTCGGATCGACAGGATGTCTTTGCCGTCAAAATACAGTGCGGCGTCACCCGCAATTTCGGCCAGCGCCGCCGCGCGGCTAGAAAGCACTGGGCAACCGCAATTGAACGCTTCGGTCATCGGCAGACCGAAGCCTTCGTAGAGCGATGGGAAAATCAGCGCGATCGCCCGCTGGTAGAGAGCGACGAGGCTCGCGTTAGATGCTTCGTGGTGATGAACGCGGTCGGAGAGACCGACAGATGCGAGGAATTCGCGCTCGAGGCCGTCGAAGCCTCCACCGCCCGCGCAGATGAGATGAAGGCCGGGAGTCTTTTGCAGAATCTCGCGCAGAGCCCTGATCATGAAATAGCAGTTTTTGTATTTCCCGCGATCGCCCACGTAGAGGAAGAATTTCTCCGGCAAATCAAGCGGCGCGGCAGGGCAAGTCTGTGGGCTAAACGAAGTGGCCAAGTGGACGACATCGACTTTCTCGGCGGGTACGCCGTACACATTTACTAAGTCTTTTTTGGTAGCGTGCGAGATGGCGATGACGCGGTCGGCCTTGCCGACGAGGAGTTCCTTGGTGCGGATGCGGGTGTCGGAAAGATAGTATTCCGGGCAGACTTCGTGCACGAGGTCGTACACGGTGAGGACCCAGGGCTTACCGCCGAGGTGGTCGAGAAAGTAGGGCTCGAAGTAAGTCGGGTGAAAAACATCGAAGTCCCCCTTCGCCAACAACGATAGCGTATGTTCGTGATTTTTCGCCGCCGCTTCGTAGCGGGATCGGTAGCGACGCAGGAGTCGTGCATGCAGTGGTAGGCGGACGGCGTCTTTGGGCAGAACGGCCGCGCTTAAGGGCGTGTTCTGGAGATACGCGTTGTCGGAATAGCGTAGCGCGATGGTGGGGGCGACGGTTGTCTCCGTCGGGAGATAAGTCAGCAGATCCGCGAAGTAGCGCGAGATGCCGCCATAGCGTTGCCAGGTGAAAACTTGGTGGTCGAAGAGGACGCGAATGGGATCCATTTGATTTAACGAAACCGGGTAAGCCCCGACTATCTGCCTAGCTGAGCGATGCCTGCGGTTTCGCTCAAAGCAGACGAGTACTTGGCGCCGGGCTTTGGCGCTGACGATTTCCCCCCGCCTGCTTGTGGAGTCATGCTGGCAGCCAGACCGTGGCGGCCGCGCCGAGTTCCTGCGCTCCTGCGAGGAATTGTCACGGAATGGAGTCGCGGAGTGGCATTCATCGGTTGCGGGCTCCCAGCGATTTCAGCCTCAACTCATGTTGGCCACTCGATAAACGGGAAAACTGGATTTAACCGTGAAGGCGGAACCCCCCAAAAAATTTTTATGCAAATTGGAGTAGACAGTTTTGTGGCGACCGCGAAGAGCGGTCCGGTGGGCGATGTCGCGCGCGTGCAGGAATTGCTCGAACAGATCGTGCTGGCCGATCAAGTCGGCCTCGATGTGTTCGGCGTCGGTGAACATCACCGGCCGGACTATGTGGCGTCGGCACCGGCGGTTCTTCTGGCGGCGGCGGCCGCGCGGACGAAGCGTATCAAGCTCGCGAGTGCTGTCACCGTCCTCAGCTCGGATGATCCGGTGCGCGTGTTTCAGCAATTCGCGACCCTCGACCTTATTTCCCAAGGAAGGGCTGAGATAATTGTGGGGCGCGGCTCTTTCATCGAATCGTATCCGCTTTTCGGTTTTGATCTCGATAACTACGAGGAGCTGGCGGCAGAGAAGCTGGAGCTATTCTTGAAGGTTCGTGAACAGACGAAGGTGACGTGGTCGGGGAAGCATCGTGCGGCGCTGACTGGGCAAGGTATTTACCCGAGGGCAGCGCAGCCGCTGTTGCCAGTTTACGTCGGTGTGGGCGGTACGCCAAAGTCGGTGGTACGGGCTGCGACGCTCGGGCTTCCGCTGATCGTGGCGATCATCGGTGGGCAGCCGTCTGCGTTTCGTCCGTTGACCGATCTTTACCGGGAGACGTGGAAGAAGGCCGGGCATCCGGCGGAGAAGTGTTTTGTGGGGATCCACAACATCGGATTGCTCGCGGACACGACGAAGGATGCGTTGGAAACATTCTGGCCTGCGTATCGCGATGCGTTCGGAAAGATCGGGCGGGAGCGCGGCTGGCCGGAACCGACGCGTCCGCAGTATGACGCACAATGCGGCCATCTCGGCGCGTTGCTCGTCGGCGATGCGGAAGCGGTGGCGGAGAAAATCGTGAACGAGAGCAAATCGCTCGGCGGCATTTCGCGGCTGACAGTGCTCTTGGATAACCGATTGCTCACGCACGCGCAGCTGATGCGGGCGACCGAGTTGTTGGGGACGAAGGTCGCGCCGATTGTGAAGAAGGCCGTGGCGGGCAATTAGAGCAGTTTGAGAAAATGTAGCCCCGCGTCACTTAAGACGCGGAAACATCTCGGTACGCACATTCCGCGTCTTAAGTGACGCGGGGCTACATCCCCCCAAGTAAGGCGGCGACGGAACGCTGCCCGCCAAGGGGAGCGGTGACGAGGCAGCGCGCCTCCTTCGGCTGACTTATTTGATCTCCAGGGGAATGCTTGCCGAGTGGCTGTTGAAGTCGGGGGCATACATGCACTGGATCTCGGCGATGCCGCTTTGGTAGCGGCCGCGCAGTTGCACGCGGGTCGAGTATTCGAAGACGTAGGTGCCCTTCGGCAGATAATCGATGAAGAAGTGGGAAGCGGTGTCGCGCGTGGTTTCGTAGTAGGCGAGTCCGTCTTGATAGCGGTAGCGGCTGAGGACGCTCACGGGTTCGGTGCCGCTGCCGCGCTGGTCTTTGAGGTGGACAAATTCCATGTCGCGGTCGGTGCGGAGTTCGATGCGGACGACGAGTTCGTCGCCGACAGAGAGCGGGCCGGAGACGGGTTTCAGGACGGGGCCTTTGGAGGTGTTTTCTTTGATCCAGAGCGTTTTCTTGAGCGTCAGCGGCGTGCCTGCGTGAGGCGTGATCTTGGCGATGTCTTCGAGGTACTGCCAGTGGGCGCTGCCCCAGCTGACACCGTCGTCGGTTTTGCGGACGGTGATTTCGCCTTGAGCGGGTTTGATCTCCGACGCGGCGAAGGACTTTTCGTAGAAGCCGGTGCCCGCTTCGATTTTCTCGGGCTTGATGGTTTCGCCGCCGAGGGAGACTTCGACGAGGGTGTCACTGGCGAGCAGGTTGTTGCCGCGTACGAGCAGGCCGTAGATGGCATCGGCGGTAGCCTTGGTAGTTTTCCAGTTTTGTGTCTGCTTTTGTTTCAAGAGCCAGACTTGGCAGTCCTCGGCGGCCTGCTTGTCGTCGGCGATTTCGAAGAAGGCTTCGATCATGAGTGCCTGCGTTTCGATGGGGGCGCGGTACCACCACCAACTGAGTTCGGTGTCGCGCCAGAACATGCCGAGTTCTTCGCTGGAGACGCTGCGCTCTTTGAGCGACTTCACGATGGCGAGCGCGGTGGGTTTGTCGCCGAAGCGTTGAAGCGCGAGGGCGAGGTGGCCCTGGCTTTGGCGGCTGTCGACGCGGAGCCAAAATTTGCGCGATTGCTCGAGGAAGAAATCGACGGCGGCTTTGTTGGCCGCGGCGACGGGGCGGTCTTTTAGGAAGAAGCTGCGGCCGTAGAGATAAAACGCGTCGAGGTAGCTCGGGATATACTTCTCGGGATCGGAGTTTTTGAGGATGCGTTGGTGGCGCTCGGTCATCCACTTATCGAGAGCGCCGAGGGATTTGACGGCGGGGGCGGTGTCGAGTTCGGCGCCTAGGTGACGCAGGCGGCCGAAACCGGTCATGATGTAGAGGCTGATGTATTCACTGGGGCGGCCGCCGGGGAACCAGGGCCAGAGACCTTCGCTGAGCTGGCGCTCGGACAAGGTGCGGAGCTGGCGGGCGGATTCTTCATCGAGGCGGTTGGCGTCGAAGAGGAGGCCGACGTTGCGGCGGGCTTCGCTCTCGGACTTCGCCTGACGGAGCCAAGGCGTTTCTTCGAGCAGGACGGATTTGAGGTTCTGGTTTTTCTCCAGCGGCGAATCGAGGGCGGGTGTGTTTTTCCAGAGATCGAAGACGCGTCGGATCTTGGGATCGGAGGCGGCGATGTGGCGGGCGAGCGTGTTGGCGTAGAGGCGATTGAAGACCTGTTCGCTGCACTCATAAGGATATTCCATCAGGTAGGGCAGGGCCATCACGGCGTACCAGGCGGGTTGCGAGGTCATCTGCACGGTCAGCGACTGGTGGCGGAGTGTGTCGGAGGCGCCGGAGTTCAGGAGCTTGGGGAAGGTGAACTGCTTGGTGGATTTGCCGCGGATGGGCAGCGGGAGCGACTCGGTGACGAGTATCCGGCGGCTGAGGACGGGGAGGAAATTTTCCTCGCCGTCGCTGAGCGTGGCGGAGGCGGCGACGGCTTTGTAGGTGAGGAAACCGAGTCCATCGGGGACGGCGATGCGCCAGGAGTAGCTGCGCGATTGTTTCGCGGGGACGTCGAAGGTCTGCTCGGGATTTTGGTTCGTGAGCGCGGCATCGACGGAGGCTTGGGTGGCGGCGTCGGTGAAGGTGAGGCGAACGGTGCCGGTCTGTGGCTGGTCGCTCTGGTTAGTGACCTTAACGGTGAACTCGACGGTGTCGCCTTCGCGGAGGAAACGCGGGGGATTGGGCTCCACCATCAGGTCTTTGGCGGTGACGACTTTGTCGGTGATAAAGCCGGAGCGGAGTTGGGCGTCGTGGGCGAAGCCGAGGAGTTTCCATTCGGTGAGGGCTTCGGGCATGGTGAAGACCATCTTCACGAGGCCGTCGTCGTCCGCGATGAGTTGCGGGAAGAAGAAGGCGGTTTCGTTAAGGTTGGTGCGGGCGGTTATTTTGCTGAGGTCGGGGGTGGGACGCCCCGGCGGAGGTGGCATCGACTGGGTGAAGTCGCTCAAATTGGCTTCGGAAATTCCGCCAACGCTGTCTGCTGCCACGACAGATTTTGCCATTGGTGCAGCCGCTGCGGGCATCGCTAGTGATCGAGTACCGCCCGTAACGCTGGCAGCCATATAGCCTCCCGGCGGGCTCCCGCTTACTTCGAATGGGCTCAACTGAATCGTATCCTCTCCAAATGGTGAGTTGAGCAAGGTCGTGGGAAACGAGCGATAGTCCCACGTGTCGACCCACTGCTGAGGGCCTTCCCAGTGGGAGACGGGGTAAAAATTGCGGAGCGTGTTCTGAAACTCTGTGCGGCTTTGGGCGTACTCGGTCCGGAAGACGCTGAAGCTCTGAGGCCAGTTGTGCGGAGCGTATTGGTCGAGCGAGGCGTCGTAGAGGGCGGCGATCATTTCGGCGGAGGCGTGTTTGGCGTCGGGGCCGGTGATGGTGGCCGTCCAGGTTTCTTTTTCGCCGGGGAGGAGTTTGGAGCGGAAGCGTTCCCATTTAACCGAGAGCTGTTTATCGGCCCAAGGGACGTTGATGACGCGCTCGTGGATGTAGGCGCGGTTTTCGCGGATCGAGGTGACGCGCAGGGTGAAACCGCCGCGCATGGTTTCGGCGACGGGCAGCTCGATGAGCGATTGCGTGCGGCCGGTGGGCGTCCAGTAGCTCTTCAAGGGTTTGCCGTTGCATTCCAGTTCGACGAAGGCGCGGCCCTGGTCGTATCCGGTGCTCCACAACGCGGTGAAGTCTTCGCCGGGCTGGACGGTCCACGCGGGCGAGGAGAGGTCGTTGGGGATTTTTATGCCGAAGCGCGCGGCGGCGGGAGAAAGAACTTTAACGGTGCGGCGGGCGGTGACGGTTTTGCCGAAGCGGTCCTTGGTTTCGACGGAGGCGCGGTAGATGCCGGGTTGGAGGGCGACCGGGATTTTCGCGGGGCCGTCGGACTTGGCGTCGGTGCAGAAGGATTCGCGGGCGACGCGGTCGCCGAGTTCCCAGGAGTCGGGATTGGTGGGATCGACGGGAGGCGTGTCGTTGCCGAAGCGCCACCAGATGCGTTCGCGCTGCAAGGGGGCGCGCTGGACTTTGTCCGGTTGTTTAAGGGCGTGGAGCGTGACGGTGCCTGTGGCGGATTGCGGGTCGCCGTCGAGCGATGTGGTCGTGATGGCGAACTCGGCGGGTTTGTCGGCAGTCTGCCAGTCGTCGGCGGAGAGAGTTGCTTGAAGCGCGGTGTAGCCGCTGCGGACGGAGCGGGTCTGCGAGCGGGTTTCGCCGGTGGTGTCGGTGATGTCGGCGTGAATGTTGAAAACGAATACGGGCTCATTCTTCGCGGGCACAGCGCGGTCGGGCGTGGCGGGGAACTCGATCTTGAAGGAGCCGTCGCCGCTGGTGGCGGCGGTGCCGTGGGCGATGGCTTTGATGGCGGGCGGCTGGAACCACCAGCACCAGTACGGGAGCTGCACGAGGCGTTCGACGCGCCATTTCACTTTCGCGCCGCCGATGCTGGCGCCGGTGTAGGCGGCGGCTTTGCCGGTGAGGGTGACGGGAGCGTCAAGCTTTGCGGCTTCGGCGGGAGCATCGAGGGTGACTTGGAATTTGGGGCGCTTGTACTCCTCGACGTTAAAGCCGGTGCTGCCGTTGCCACCGCTCACCCGAATGCTCATGCGGCCGGTGAGGCGGCCGCGGGGCGCGGTGAAGACGCCGTGGAAGGAGCCGTAGTCGTTGGTGGTGTGCGTGGCGCGGGCGATTTCTTGGCCGTTGGGGTCGTTGAAGACGACAGTGACTTTACGGCGGGCGGCGGCGGCGTATTTGGAGGCGTCCTGCTCGTAGCGGAGAGAAACGCCTTTGTAGCTGATCGTCTGGCCGGGGCGATAAATAGCGCGGTCGGTGAAGAAGACGGTCTGCGTCTGCGCGTGTTCGCGCTCGCGATAGTTGTGTGTGTAAATTTCTCCGCCGCTGGCGATGGCGTGTCCGGCATGCTCGGCGAGGATGACAAGCGGGCGGTCCTCGGAGGAGAACGTGAACTGGCCGTTGGCGCCGGTCGTTTTGGAGGAGGTGGGTTTCAGCCAGCCCTCGTTATTGCGTTTCCAGAAACGTATCGTGGCTCCGGAGACGGGTTCGCCGCTGAGGGCGTTGAGGACGAAGCCGGAGTGTTCGGTGCGGTCGTGACGGAGGCGTAGGACGAGGGCGAGGTCGCTGACCCAGACGGAGGCGACGGCGATTTGGTTTTTTGAGATATAGAACGCAGGATCGTGGCTGGCGACGATGGCATAGTAGCCGGGCTTGAGCGTGGCGGGAGCGGGGAGCGATTCAGTGCGTTGCTTGAAGTCTTGGGTCGGCGGGAGATCGGCGCTCCATTCGAGGGCGGGCGTGGCGGCGAGGAGCTGATCGAGTTGGGTGTCGTTGTGGCCGTACGTCCAGCGGGCCTTGGCGACGTAGGCATCGAAATCGACCGGGATCGCGCGGAGGTAGACTTTGGCGATGTTGCGGTAGGTGACGTCGAGTGTCGGCCAGGGGGCGTTCCAGACGGACTCGGTTTTCAGCTGGGCGGAGGGAAACTCGATGCGTGCAATAAGATTGAGGCAAAGGGCGGCGCCGACGGAATCGGGATGCGCGTCGATTCCGCGTTGAGCGAGTTTGCGGGCTTTGACGGATTCGCCGTCGGTGTCGAGCTGCGTGGCGAGGGCGGCGATGGCGCGGGTGGAGATTTCGTGGCGACGGGTGCTTTCGATGAAGCGCTCGAGGGCGGTTTTGTAGCGGTCGGCCTTGGTCTCGCCGGCGGCGACGTTGTGGGCGTATTCGAGGCGTGCGAAGTCGGCGTCGAAAAAGGCGGAGCGGTCCTTGTCGCGAGAGTGGAATTTCAGGAGCGATTGGTAGAGCGCGATGGCTTTGTGCTTCGGGGAAAAGCCGTCGGCGGGCGGGAGCTGCCAGGCGAGGAATTCGGCGGCGGTGCCGAAGATCGGCGAGTGGGCCTCGATCTCAAACGCATCTTCGGCGATGCGCACGGCTTGTTCGCCGGACTGGTAGAATTTCAGGGCTTCGTGGGCGAGGAAGTCGTAGAGCGTGGGGCGGTAGCTGTCGGGCGCGTTGCCGGGAGCGATCAGATCGTTGTATTCGGCGATGGGAGTCGACTGGAGGATTTTCTCCGAAGCGAGCGCGGCGGTGAAGCGATGGTCGATCTCGGTAAGGATGCGTGTGAGATCCCAGGTCTGGATGTTAGCGCCGGGCACGGCGGCGGTTTGGGTGCGTTGGAGGAAGCGCCAGCGGTTTTGCTGGAAATATTGCCAGTACAAGTGGGCGAGTAGGCCCTGCATCGTGGGCTTCATCGCCTCGGGCGCTTTGGCGAGTTCTGCTTCGAAGCGGGTGATTTTCTCTTCGGCTTTGTTGCCTTGGATTTCGCCTTCGAGGGCGATTTTGCGGCCGATGGCTTTGATGGCTTCGGCGTAGGCCTTTTCGGCGAGGGCGGCAGAGACGATCGGTTCGAGGCGTTCGATGGCGGTCTTGGGGAGGCCTTGGGTGGCGGCTTTCTCGACCTGTTTCCATTCGGCGTCGCGGGGGACGGCTGGAAGTGTGGCGGCGAATGCGAAGGAGATGAGAAGTGCGAACAAGGCGCGTGGGTTCATGGCGAATCGTGAAAGGGGTTGGTTCCTGCCAGGTCGTGGACGTACGAATCGGGATTGTCGAAAGGCAACGCTTCTACGATTCAGCAGGGGAGTTCTTAACCGACAGGCGAAGAGCGAGAATGTGCTCGGACGAGTTGCCGGCCGGCTGGAGATGCGGAGGGTGCGCGCCTTTCCACGCACCGCACATTTATGAATCTGAAACTCGAAAACAAAACCGCACTCATCACGGGATCGACGAAAGGCATCGGCTTCGCGATTGCCCGCGTCCTCGCCGCCGAAGGGGCGAATGTGATCGTCAATGGGCGCAGTCAGACGGCGGCGGATGACGCGGCGAAAAAGCTCGGGGCGAAGGCACGGGGGATCGCGGCGGATTTGGGCACAGCGGCGGGTTGCGCGTCAGTGGTCGCGCAGGCGGGGGCGGTGGACATACTTGTGAACAACGCGGGGATTTTTGAGCCGAAGAGCTTTGCGGAAATTCCCGATGCGGATTGGGAGCGGTTTTATCAGGTCAACGTGATGTCGGGCGTGCGACTGACGCGGGCGTTTTTCCCGGGGATGTTGGAGCGGAACTGGGGGCGGGTGGTGTTTATTTCGTCGGAGAGTGGCGTGCAGATTCCAGGGGAGATGATTCATTATGGCATGACGAAGGCGGCGGAGATTGCGCTGGTGAACGGACTGGCGCGACTTACCAAGGGAACAGGCGTGACGGTGAACGCGGTGCTGCCAGGACCGACGGCGTCGGAGGGCGTCAGGGATTTCGTCAAGACGCTCGCCAGAGAGTCGAAGCAGACGGCGGAAGAGTTTGAGAAAACGTTTTTTCGCGACGCGCGGCCGACGTCGTTGCTTCAGCGTTTCGCGGCGGTGGACGAAGTCGCGAATGCGGTCGCGTTTCTTTGCTCGCCACTCGCGAGCGCGACAAACGGGGCGGCGGTGCGCGTGGACGGCGGAGTGGTACTCGCTACGTGAGTTTTGGGCTCATCGGTTTTCCGCCCGCTAACTGACCGATCGGCACTCTTACATTTCGCTGGGTGTTGATGAAGTGCGATCCAGGGGCCGTTCGGGAGCGGCGTGCACGAGCGCGGTGGGCAGCGGGAGTAAACGGGTAAACCGCGGTGAACCCGCGCGACCGCGACGAACGCAGGTGGATGAGACGACGCGTTGGCGGGCGTAAGCAATTACCGGGAGCTAGTTGAAGATTGGAGGACTTCGCTCAAAATAGGCAGACCGCCGTCCGATGGTCGGACGGCTTATCCAAACTGGCCGCTCATCCTTCTAAGATCATGACCACGCAAAAAATCGCCGAACGCCTCGTAGTCCTTTGTCGTCAGGGGAAATTTGAGGAAGCGCAGAGGGAGTTATTCTCGGCAGAGGCGGTGAGTATCGAGCCGGCTGCGACGCCGGCGTTTGCGAAGGAGACGAAGGGGTTGCCCGCGATTCTGGCGAAAGGGAAGAAGTTCGCAGAAATGGTGGAGACGACGCATGCGCTGAACGTTTCCGATCCGGTGATCGCGGGGAGTTCGTTTGCCTGCACGATGCGACTCGATGTCACGATGAAGGGGCAGGGCCGCATGGATATGACGGAGCTGTGTGTATACAACGTGAAGGAGGGGAAGATCGTCTCGGAGCAGTTCCACGTGTGAGCGGTTCGGGATTGTAACGTGCAGGAAGGACGCGGAGGCGCGTTCTCAGGCGACGGACGACGAACAGCGAACGGCGAAAAACCATCCCGCATAGCTCGTGCGAACGCGGGCCAACCGACGGCTTGCTGCCTAGGGGTTTGTCTTCGTACCGGCTGCCACGGTGAGTGTGGCTAGCTGTTTTTCGAGTTCGCGGACACGCAGCATAAGCTCAGGCAGGCGCTGCACAGCGATCCACTGGCGTTTGGCTTGTTTGTCGGGAGCGGCGGGGATACCGAGGACAGTTTCTTTTTCACCGACATCGCGCATGACCCCGGATTTGGCACCCACGACCGACTGGCGGCCGAGTTTGAGATGGCCGGCGATGCCCGATTGCGAAGCGATCACACCGTAATCGCCGAGCTGCGTGCTGCCGGCGAAACCGACCTGCCCCATGATCAGGCAGTGACGACCGATCACGACATTGTGCGCGAGGTGCACGAGGTTATCGATCTTGGTGCCTGCGCCGATGACGGTCGGGCCGAGCGCGCCTCGGTCGATCGCGCAATTGGCGCCGATCTCGACATCGTCGTGGACGATCACTTGGCCGACTTGGGGGATTTTGAGATGATGGCCTTGGTTGAAAACATAGCCGTAGCCATCCGATCCAACGACGGTGCCGGCGTGAATCGCGACGCGATGACCGATCACGGTACGCGCGTAGAGCACGACATTCGGTGACAGACGCGTATCGTCGCCGACGCGGCAATCGCGACCCAGATGATTGCCGCCCATCAGGACCGAGCGCGCGCCGATCGTGACGCCTTCGCCGATCACGCAGCCAGGCCCGAGGTGGGCCGAAGGATCGATCTTGGCGGAAGGCGCGACGCGGGTGCCGGGATCCACTCCCGGGGCGAAAGTCTCGGCGGGAAAAAAAAGGGGCAGGGCTTTGGCGGCGGCTACGCGCGCATCGGGCACGCGGATGAGGATCTTGGACGCGGAGGTGAATGCTCCCCCGACGAGGATCGCGGTGGCGGCACTCGCTTCGGCCGCCGCGAAGTATGTGTCTTTTTCCGCGAACGTGAGGTCGCCGGCCGTGGCACGTTCGGCGGAGCTAAATCCGGTGAGCAGCACATTGCCATCCCCGATGACTTCGCCGCCAAGCTGACGGGCCAGGTTGGCCGTGGTGATTTGCATAAAGGGGGTAGGGCGGCTCGCGTGCGACTTGTTGAGTATTCCGACTAGAGGTTACGCAGGCTCACCATGCGTTGGGTCTCGACGCACCAGACTTTCAGTCTGAGGCAGCGGACGATGTCTGCGGGATGCAGCGAGGTGGTCTTGGGCGATTGCAGTTCGGGCATCGCGCGGATGACCTCGGGCAGGCGGTAGAACGGGATGTGATCGTTCAGATGATGGATGTGATGAAAGCCGATGTTGGCGCTGAACCACTGCATGAGCGGCCCCATGCGCATGTAGCTGGACGACTCGAGCGCGGCTTTTTCGTAGGTCCAACCGTCTCGATCGCTGAAGGAGACGCCTGGGAAATTGTGCTGCGCGTAAAACAGGTAGGAGCCGATTGCGTAGGTGATGAAGTGGGGGACTAGTTGCGTGAGCAGGAGCGTCACCCAGCCGCCGTGGATCACGAGGGCGACGCTGATGGCCACATGGGCGATGAGCGCGATGAGGCAGTCAAAGTGTTTGCGCGGGTGATTGAGGAACGGGTTGAGGCACATCCCGAAGAGAAACATGAACACATAACCGAAGAGGATCGTGAGCGGGTGGCGGACGAAGAGGTAACCGAAACGTTTGCCAGGAGAACTCTGCTTGAACTGCTCCTTCGTCATGATCGGAAACGATCCGATGTGGGAGCCGCGGAGTTTGGAGTTATGGTGATGGTGATGATTGTGCGAGCTGCGCCAGATGCTGCTCGGGCTGAGGGAGAGGATTCCAAAAATCCGCATCAGAAACTCGGCGACGCGCGAACGTGGCAGAATCGCGTGATGTTGTTGATCGTGGTAGATCACGAAAAGCCTCAGCAGCAGCAGCCCGGCGAGTACGCTACCGATAAAGCGAATCCCCAAGTGGACGGGTAACAAGGTGAGCGCAAATGCGGCGGCAAGCAGTACGCCGGTCGAGAGCAGGCACCACCACGAGCGAGCGGCGTTGTCCTTGGCGAATTGTTTGGTGGCCAGGATAAGTTCGACGCCGGTCTTCATAGTTCGGGTAGCTTGACCGTGGACGAGCGCAGGTCCGTGTCGATGATCACTTCGGCTAAAATGAATAATAGAATCGGCGGGACCGAGTGCAGACTCGGGCCAATCGGGGGCCGCCCGCGCGGGCAATCGATAAAAACGAGAGCGGCGACTATCGATCCAAGTGGATCCCGATAAATAGCCTCGCGAGTGGTCTAGGAGATTTCACGCGCCCGTGTGCGGTGGGCGCTTTGGGTTTGTCGAACGGAGGAACCGCTGCAAGGCGTCGACTATGGAGCGTGTTTCGAATTGCCGGCCGGACGCTTTGTCGACCGCCTTGCCGACATGGGTGCCAAATATTTGCCGACGATCAAAGACCTGAAGGCCAGTCAGCGTTTCCAGCAGAAGCAAAAGCCGCTGCCGCAATTCAAGAAATCGTCCGGCACGCAGTCGGCTAAGAAGTCCAAAAAGAAATAAGCGGACCTAGGTCGCCGCGTGGGCTGCTGGTCGCTAGTGTTGCTCGGTCGCGAATCTTCGCGGAGTGAGCCGAGTTCGCAGCCCAACGTTTAGCCGCTGCCGGCGGGTGAAGTGCCTGTCGCCCCGGATGCGTCGAACGCGTAGGACGTGCGAATCCGAGTGTTGCGGCGCAGAAAACTAAAACGCGGACTTGGGGACTTGGATTGAATCGCCGGGCATGAGGCGCGGATCTTCGGCGGGATTTTTTTCCGCGAGAGCCGCATTGATCAGGTGGGCAACGCGGTCGCGGACGAGGTTGAGCCGTGTCTCTTTAGCGTAGAGGGTGAAACCACCCGCGGATTGGACGGCTTTCGTGACGGTGAGATCTGGCGTCCAGATGATACGGCCCGGCCTAATGACTTCGCCGCCGACGTACACGTAACGCTCGGTTACCGCCACCGAGACATCGACTGTGGTGTAGATTTTTTTCGCGATATAGGTTTCGCGGATACGCTGCGACAAGGTGGCGGTCGTGGTGCCGGTGGCGGAGACGGGACCGATGAAAGGGAGCGTGACCAATCCCTGGTCGTCGATCTGGACGGGATTGCTGCTGGGGTCGGGGACACCTTGTAACGTGACCACGAGGCTGTCGCCGGGACGCAGAGAGGCGATTGAAGTCGATTCGGGGAGGTTGAGATTTCCGGCGGTTGAGGAGGGTGCCGTCTGGCAGCCTGCGAACACGAGGCAGGCGGCGAGGGACATGAGCGCCACGCTTGGGCGCAGCCGGGAAGCGATTAGCATGATGCGAGGTTCAGTGATCCAAACCTCCAGGGAAGGCAACGTCAGCGTTTACTCTTGGACGGGCGCTTGGGCTTTTCGTCCTCATCGTCGTCACTGTCGTCGTCGTCGTCATCCTCGTCCTCATCTTCGTCGTCGTCCTCATCGTCGTCGCCGTCTTTGTCTTTGTCCTTGGTCTTACCTTCCTCGTCTTTATCGGCGTCTTCGTCCTCATCCCATTTGAGGGACTGATCGTTTTTAAGTTTCTCTTCCTCTTCTTCGTCGAGTTCGGGCAGATCGGCGTCGTCAGCCTCGTCGTCATCCGAAGTGGATTTTTCCGCGGTCTCCTCGTCGACATCCCAGCCGGCGGGAACGTATTCGAGGATGTCGGTGATTTCTTCGAAGGTGTGGACGGCTTTTCCTTCGATGAAATTGGTATTTTGGTCTTCGCGGATTTCGTCTTCGACCTCGTCGACGGTCAGCTTCGACTCGAAATTGAAAAGGTCGTTGAGCATCTTCACGCGGCAGCGGGTGAGATGGTCGAGAAGATCGGCGTAGGGCCCGTTCTCTTCGTCGAGAATATCGGCGAGCGCGAAGAGCTTGTCGTCGGATTCGACGATGGAGTCTTTGACGCGTTTGAGGCGCACGCGCCCGTCGCCGAGGTCCTTTTCGATGCGGAAAGCGATAAACGCGGCGTCGAGGATGTCCTGATCGAAAGCGTAATCACGGAGCGGCTCCACCAGTTCGAGCAAGTGCGCGACCTGCCGGGGATCGATGATGCTGAGGCCATCGACGTCCCAGCGAATCGAATCGCTGACTTCGTTGACCCACCAGTTGTGGTCTTCGCCGAGACGAACAATGCACCAGTCGAGAGTAGTGGAGGATTTGGCCATGTGCTTGGAAAACTTTTCGGAGCAAAAGGCCCGGGCTTTAGCATAGTCAAACCGGGAAAGTGAAATTCTTAAAACTTTCGCGGCTCCACATGTTTGCCTTCGCGCCGGACCTCCAAAAAACAGGCGCAGGGTGGGTGGGGTGAACTGAAAAACAAGCACAAAACCGATCTGGAAAATGTCACCGAGAAGGCGGGCAGAGTGCATGGGCGGGCGCTTGATTTTTGCGGAGCGAAAACCCAGCGTGCGGTCCAAATGAATTTTCTCTATGAACGAGTGTTGCGCCGGATGTTGTTCACGAGGGATTCGGAGCACGCGCATGAACTCGGTGTATCCGCGATGGCCGCGTTGGGACGGATCGCACCGGTGTGTCGATGGATGGAGCGCCTGCACCGGCTGCCGGCGGCAGCGAAACCTATCGAGGTGTTTGGCCTGAAGTTTCCGAACGCGGTGGGGCTCGCGGCGGGCTTCGACAAAAACGCGCGAGCATGGCCTGCGGCGGCGGCGTTGGGTTTTGGCCATGTCGAGATCGGCACCGTGACGGCGCTCGGTCAGCCGGGAAATCCGAAGCCGCGAATGTTTCGATATCCCGCGGAAGAAGCCGTGATCAATCGCATGGGTTTTAATAATGAAGGCTGCGAGGCGGTGGCCGCGCGATTGGCGAAACAGCCCGGAGTCGGGAAACGCCGGATTCCGCTCGGCGTGAATTTGGGTAAATCGAAGATCGCCGATCTCGATCAAGCGACGGCGGATTATCTGACGAGTTTTGCGAAACTGGCGCAGTACGCGGATTATTTGGTCCTCAATGTGAGCAGCCCAAACACGCCGGATCTGCGCAAACTTCAAGACGAGGAACGCCTGCGCGAACTGCTTGGCGCGATCGCTGCGGCAAATCGCGAGCGCGCCGCGCGACCGGGTAACGTGCGCGTGCCGGTGCTGCTGAAGATCGCGCCGGATTTGAGCTTCCGGCAAATCGACGCGGTGCTCGGAGCGATCGCGGAGTTTGGCCTCGATGGCATCATCGCGACGAACACGACGCTCGCCCGGCCCGGGTATTTCGCTTCGGTAAACGAAGCAGGAGGCTTGAGCGGAGCGCCCGTGCGGGCGCGCTCGACCCAGATCGTGCGGTACATCGCGCGCGCGACGGCTGAAAAGCTGCCGATCATCGGCGTGGGCGGCATCACCGATGAGGCAAGCGCGGGCGAGAAACTCGATGCGGGGGCAACGCTCGTGCAAGTTTACTCCGGCATGATTTATCGCGGACCGTTTTTCGCTCGCGACCTCGCGCATGCATTGAGCGAACGGCAGCTGCGGTAATTGTGGAGTTGCGCGTTTGAGATGGAGCGCGCGCTCCTCGCGCGCTGCGGGATGTCGACGAGGATGGAGTCTGGAAACGCGGACCCGGTTCGTGGAATGCGCGTGACGTGCCTGTCTTATCTTGATCCAGGTCGGTTTCAATCGGCGGCGTTGTGCACTCCAATGGAAATTTCCTGAACCTTTTCTTGCTCGAAGGCGTCACAGGAGCGCACTTACCTCTCACCACTTTATGATCTTAGCTCTCGTCGATCCGATCCGCATCATCCAAGGCGCGGGCTTTCTCATTTGGCCGCTCGGGCTATGCTCGTTTGTTGCGATCTTCATCATCTGCGAACGGGCGGTGGCACTCAGAAACGACGCGATCATGCCGGCCGATCTCACGGATTCCGTTCTTCAAGGAAAACCGATGGCAGGCGGGCCGCATTCGGCATTGGGGCGGATCATTCAGTTCACGGAAAAGCATCCGGGCGACGACGATGGCGCGAAAGCCTACGGACGTCTCGAAGTGATCAAAATGGAGCGCGGAGTAAGCTACCTCGATATGATCTATACGGGAGCGCCTTTGATCGGTCTGGTCGGAACGGTTTTCGGTTTGCTCTCGGCGTTTGCGGTGATCGATGCCGAGACGAAAATGCCTGACCCGGTGAAATTCACCGAGAGCGTTGGCTATGCGCTTTCCGCGACGCTGCTCGGCCTGATCGTGGCGTTAGTGGCGTTGGTAGGAAACGGATATCTCCAGCGTCGGATCGACAGCCAGGCGGCGCGGCTCGACGTGTTGCTGGAGCGAATCCTCGCGCGTTACGGCAAGGCTAAGAACCAGGCGGTGGGCAAAGAGCTGCTCTCATGAGTCTGCGTGCGAAACGCCACCGCCGACCGGAGCTGCCGCTGGTTCCGCTGATTGACGTGCTCGTGATGCTGGTGCTCTTCACGTTTGTGACGATGCGCTTCGCCACGAATCAGACGCTCAACATCACGCTGCCCAAAGTGGATACGGCGGGCAAAAACGAGTTCAAGGGCACCGTCGTCATCGGCATCGGCGCGGACGGAACCCTCACGTTCAACGAACGCGTCGCCACCGAAGAGCAGCTCGCGAACCTGCTGCTTGAGGTGAAGAAGATCGACCGTGACATCCCGGTGTTGATCCGCGCGGACGAAACCACCCCGCTCAAGAAGCTAGCCTTCGTCATGGACACCTGCCGGAAGACAGGCCTGAACAAATTCAGCCTGCAATCGCGGTAAGGCGGGAGCGTTTGCGGGATTGCGCCGGGGGCGGTACGTCGCGGAGATGGCGCGCTCCATGCGCCGTTACCTCCCCAGTTTTGCGAACCTCGCGGTCTCACTGCTTTTTTATCCGGTCTCGCTGCTGCTGGTGAACGTGTATTTCACGGCGCAGGAGCGGGGCGTTTATTTTTCGCTGACTGGGTTTATCGTCATCCAGCTGTTTTTCGATCTGGGGATTGTGCAGGCTTCGGTGACGACGTTGAGTCGCGAACTGGCGGGTTCAAAGCGGGGAGGTGCGGGTAGCCTGGCTGCTGAGATTGATAGGGGGGCACGCGTTAACTCGGTGCTGTTTCATGCGCATCGCTGGTTGAAGCGGTCGGGCTGGTGGTCGCTTGCCGTGGTGGCCGCGCTGGGCTGCCTCATCATGATCCCGGGTGGTGTGGCGATTTCGATCTGGGGGCCAGCGGTGGTGTCGCTGATGTTCGGTGTGGCGATGACGCTTTGGATGCTGCCGATCCAGATCGCGGTGGAGGGGGCCAACGAAGTGGAGGCGCTGGGGAAGGCGCGGATGCTGGGGAATTTTGCGCGTACGTTGACGCTGGCGGGAGGGATCGTGGCTTTTCCTTCGGTCGCCTGGCTGGGGATTTCGATGGCGGTGCAAGCGTTCGTTTGCGCGTGGGCGTGTCCGCGGGAATCGAAGCTATTCCTGAAGCGAGGGCGGAAGTTTGCAGAGGAAAATGAAGGCTCGGTCTGGCAGCGGGAGGTCATTCCTTTTCAGCGGCGGCTGGCGGTGAGCTGGGTGGGCGGGAGCATGGTCTCGCTGCCGCTAGTGCCGGTCTGTCTGGTGGCGCTCGGAGCGGAGAGTGCGGGGCGGTTTGGACTGACGATCACTGCGTTTCAGGCGGTGGTGGCGATCGCGGTGTTGTGGCAGACGGTGTCGATGCCTCGGATGGCGGGATTGGTTGTGGAGGCGGGCTCGGGTGCGGCGTTTACGCTCTGGCGGAGGGAGTTTGGACGGTCGGTGGCGACGTTTGGAATACTGTCGGTCGCGTTCGCTGTGGCGGTGGCGTTGTCGCCCGTGATTTACGATGTGCGCGATCGCGTGGTTTCGCCGGCGGAAATCGGTTGGCTCGGCTGGGGGTTTCTCTGCACGCTACTGATCTACTCCTATTCCTACGTGATGCGTGCGCATAAAACCGAGCCGTATGTCCACGAGTACCTGCTGTGGGCGGGGCTTTCGGGCGCGGGATTGATTGTGGGAGGGGTGTTGCAAAACCGGGTGGCGCTTTGTGCGGGTTATGCGCTGGCGGCGACGCTGGCAGCTCTCCTGTTTTACCGGAGATTCCGGCTGGAGGCCCGGCGATTGCGCGGGCAGTCGGAGGCTGTCGCATGATGCAGCCAAGGCCACCGTTTCGTTCTCCCATGCTGAGACGTCCGCTACCGCCGCCTTCGTGGCAACAGTCACAACCGGCGGTGCCTTCGGAGATACCGCTTCACAAGCTGGATTCGGTTTTCGCGCGGATCGCGTTGTGGCTGACGGCGGCGACTTTTTTCCTGCCGAAGATCAATCTGCTCGAAATCGAAGGCAGCCGGGCCGGTGTGCGCATCGACGATTTTTTGCTGCTGGGTTCGGCGATTTGTTTGGGCATGGCTGCGATGGCCGGCGGTGCGCAGCTGTGGCGAACGAAGATTGTCCGGTGGTTTTTCATTTTTGTCGGGCTGACGTTGCCGGGGTGGCTTTTCGGCCAGCTGAATCCGCTGTTTTCGCTGAGACTGGTGGAGTATTCGGTCTTCCTGTTCGTCGCTTACTGGGTGGCGACGCGGCGCGAGGTCGTGACGATTTTACTTTCGTACAGCGGGGTGAATCTGGTGATGGCGCTGCTTCAGTATGCCGGTGTGGTCGGAGGTTATACGGTGCTGGGCTATGCGGAGGAATTTGAGGGACGGGTGGTCGGTCTGACCAATGGGCCGTGGGAACTGGCTTTGGTGAGCGTGCTGTTGATGAGCTTCTTTTTGCACCAGCGGGCGGTTGCGGTGACGGTGGGACGGGGCGCTGCGATTGTTGGCGGGTTTGGTCTGCTGATTTTTCTGGGCGGCTCGCGTACTCCGCTTGCGATCTGGCTTCTGGTGTCGGCGATTTACGTGGCCGATCTGCTTTCGCGAGGCATGGGGCTGAGCAAAAAAATATTCTGGCCGTGCGCGCTCTGCTTCATGGCGCTGGCGATGTGGGGCATCGTGGAGAGCGACACTTATCTGGGGGCTCGTACGCGCGAGTTTTTGAACCGCGATAATCTGGCCTATCTATGGAATGCGCTGAGCCGCATTCATACGGGGCCGGTGTCGTACAGCATTTCCCAGGACGATGCCCTGCTGAGTGCGTACGGCATGGATGCGAGCATGTCGCAGCGTCTGCATATTTTGAAAATCCTGGTCAGCTCTTATGTTAATGGAGGCCCGATCGTGTGGATCGGTGGTGTGGGGTTTGGTGCATTCGGACCTTCGACCGATTTGGGCTGGGTGCGCTTGTTGGTGGAGACCGGGGCGCTTGGTGCAGCATGCTATGTTGTATGGCTGGTTCGATGCACCCGCGTCGCGAAAACGGTGGGCGTCATGGTGCTGTGTCTGGCGCTCAATATGAGCACGCTGGATGCGTTTTTGTCGTACAAGGCGATGAGCGTTTTCCTCTTTGTGCTGGGATTGTTTGCCGCTGAACGGGACGCGATGGATCAAAAGGCGGTTATCGCGAATGCGCGGCACTGAGTTTCCATGACGGTGTTTTTTTCAACGGGTCTGGATGACTACACGGGGGCGAACAAGGTGACGGGTAATTACCTGCTCGGGCTAGCGAGCAAGGGGGTGCCGGTGGTGCTGCTTTACCCGCAGGCATCGTTTACCACAGATGACGGCGATAATGGGCAGCCGCGTTTATCGGAAAAAATGTCGGCGGCTGGGATCGAGACAGTCGCGGTGAGCGTGGGACTTTCAGCCGCGGGCGTGCGGTCGGTTGGCGGCGTGCTTGCCCGGTTGTCGCTGGCGAAAACTCCGGTGGTGGTGGGCACCTTTCAGGCGGACACGAAGATTTTGGCGCCACTGTGCGCGTTGCTCGGCGTTCCGTTTGTTTATTTTGGCCACAACATCGGGCGTTTCTCGGGGCCGGCTTGGGCGAGGTCGCTGAAGCATCTGTTGTGGCGGATGGTTTTGAAGAGCGGAGTCGGTGCGGTGATCGCGGTGAGTGACGAGGTGCGGGGGTATCTTCATCACGCGTGTGGTTATCCGCTGAAAGATATTCGGGTGATCACCAACGCGGTGGGTTTCGAGATAGATGGAGGCGAGCGACCGGCTGCAGGCGGCAGCGATTTGAGGAGAGAACTCGGCGTCGGTGAGTCGACGTTTGTCATCGTGAACGTGGGGCGTCTGGACGAGCAGAAGGATCAGCTGGCGTTGATTGAGGCGGCGGCGGTAATGGCGAGAGAAGGCGTGGATTTTTACGTGGTGCTGGTGGGTGGGATCAGCCCGACGGCTATGGCTGAATCGATGGCGTACAGGGATCAGCTGGTCTCACGGGTGGAGAAGCTGGGGCTTAGCGGGCGGGTTTGTTTTCTCGGTTGGCGAAACGATGTGGGCGCGTTGCTCAGGCAAGCTGACGTGTACGCGCACTCGGCACGGTGGGAGGGATTTCCGCTGGCGGTGCTGGAGGCGTGGGCGGTTGGGCGGCCGGTGGTGACGACCGATTGTTTTCAGTTGCCGGTCGATGTGGGGCTTGGCGCGTGCGAGTGGGGGGCGCGTGTTGCCGTGGGTGAAGTGAGCGGACTGGCGGCGCAGCTTGCGCGAATCGCCCGGGTGGATGCGGGGGAGCGGCAGCGGATGGGCGAGGCGTCGCGGGTGTTTAGCCGGAGGCATTTCGATCTGAAGCAGCGCGTCGAAGAACTGCGTCATTGCCTCGCCGGGATTTTGGCGGCACGGGGTGTTCATCATGTGGTTTGATCAGTTCGCGAGCACCCGAGGCGGAAGCCGGCTACAAGCGCTGCGCTGGATGTGGTATCGCGCGGCGGGGCCGTATGTACGCGGGTGGTGGCATCGTTGCTGGAATTTTCGAAAGACTTCGGGGCCGCTGTTCATCGGGCGCGGTACGGATATCTGGTTTCCCGAGAAGATTCGTTTTGGGAAATGGGTTTTTCTCGGGCGCTATGGTTCGTTCAACGGACTCTGCCGTGACGGTGTGACGATTGGCGACCGGGTGACGCTGGCGGAAGGTTTTTGGATTCAGGGCACGGCGCATCTGAGCAACCCGGGGATCTCGCTGGTGATTGAGGAGCATGCGTATATCGGGCCGCGCGCGGTATTGGGTTTTCATGGACCGGTGAGGATCGGCGCACACACGGCGGTCGGTGCAAATTTCCAAATCGCGGCGCAGAGTCATGATCTCGATGCGAAGGAGGATATCGCGACGGCGACGGTGCCGAGCAGGGGAATTAATATCGGGCGGCATTGCTGGATCGGGAACGACGTGAAGATCCTCGATGGGGTGGACATCGGCGACCATGTGGTGATCGGGGCGGGCAGTGTGGTGACGAAATCGATTCCTGCGCGCTCGGTCGCGTATGGCGTGCCCTGCAAAGTCGTTCGCGCGCGCGCATGAAGGTGTTGATTTTGCTGCGTTGCGACGCGTTCGCGAAGTTTGGCGGCGACACGTTTCAGGCGCAGAAGTATCGCGACGCGCTGATGCGGATCGGTGTGGAGGTGACTCTGGCAGCGGGTGTGCCGGAGAGTTTTTCGGACTGCGATGTGGTGCATGTTTTTAACCTGGATCGCGTGATAGAGCCGTACGTGCAGATGGTGCGGGCGAAGATGGTGGGGAAACCGGTGGTGTTGAGCGCGGTGCATCATCCGGACGAGTGGGTCCGGTTTTTTAGAGCGCGGCGCGCTCCGTGGCAGGTGCGGGCTTTTGAGTGGGTGCTGGCGCAGAACAAACGCGGCGAAGTCGTGAAGGATTTTATCCGGTGCGCAGCAGGCGCGGCGCCGTGGGCGGGCTGGTGGGAGGAGGCTGCGGTGATGCCGGATGCGTTGCAGCGAAAACTGCTGAGGCAGTGCGATGCGGTCACGCTGCTGGCGGAGGCGGAAGCGGGCTGGATCGCGCGCGATTGTGGCGTAGCTCCGGCGTTGGTGCGTGTGGTGCGGAATGAGGCGGAAGCGGTGGGGGTCGATGAAACGCCGGGCGAGGATCTGGTGGCGTTTTGCGCGGCGCATCCGGTGTTCGTGCTTGTGTGCGGGCGCATCGAGCCGCGGAAGAATCAGCGCGGTGTTTTGAACGCGGTGGCGGGAAAATATCCGCTGGTGTTTGCCGGCGGGATGAACCGGCGGGCGGGTGGCTATGGGCGGGCGTTTTTGCGCGAAGTCGAAGAGACGCCGAATGCGATTTATACGGGACAATTATCTGCGGCGCAGCTGGGCTGGCTTTATCGGCGGGCGCACGCGCATGTGTTGTTTAGCTGGTTCGAGGCGTCGCCGCTGGTGGACATCGAGGCGTGGCAGGCGGGGTGTCACGTGGTGACGACGACGCGCAGTTATGCGGCAGAGTACGCGGGTGGGGCTTTTGGTTTTGTCGATCCTGTGGAGCCTGAGGCGCTGGCGCGTGTGCTGGCTGAGGTGATGGCGCTGCCGCGTCGTGGGAAAGTGGAGACTGTGAATGGCGGGGAATTGAGCGGGAGCTGGGATGGAGCGGCGGTGAAATTGAACGCACTCTACGACGAGGTGCTGGCGACGACTGGAAAGCGGGCGGAAATTGCGTGGACGTTTCCTGTCGTGTGATGGATTGAGCCTGTCGCGTCGTGAGTATTTTCCTCTCAGTCATCATCGTTACCTACCGCTCGGAGCGGGAGATTGGGGCGTGTCTCGCATCGATTCCACGGCGGCTGTCGGGCGGCGAGGTGGAGATTATCGTGATGGATAACTCACCGGACATGGCGACGGCCGAGGTCGTCGCTAAAGGTTTCCCCGACGTGAAATTGGTGCGCACGGGGGAGAACTTGGGATTTGGGCGGGCGAACAATCGCGGGTTTTATGCGTCGCGTGGGGATTATGTGCTCTTTTTGAATCCTGACACGGTTTCAAATCTCGCGGCGTACGAGGCCTGTGCGAAGACGCTGGGTGAACGGCCACGTGCGGGTGTAGTTTCGCCGCGACTGGTGATGGGCGATGGGACGATGGACCTGGCTTCGAGGCGTGGCATACCAACTTTGTGGGATGGGTTTTGCCGGGCGGCGGGGGTGGCGGCGACTTTTCCGCGATGGTCGTTGGTTTCCGGTTACAACCTCACGCATCTCGACGAGCGCGGGACATATGCGGTGGGCTCGGTGAACGGGGCGTTTTTAATGACGATTCGCACATTGCTGGAACGGGTAGGGCTCTTCGACGAAGACTTTTTCATGTACGGCGAAGATTTGGATCTTTGTCATCGGTTCACGCTCGCCGGATACGAAGTGGTTTTCATCGGAAGCGAAACAGTCGTGCACCTGAAAGGAGCGAGTTCGAGCCGAGAGGCAGATAAAATGAGCCGGGAGTTTTTCGAGGGCTCGAAGAAGTTTTTTCTCAAACATTTCAACCCGCGTAGATCGCGGTGGGTGAAATTAAAATACGATGTCGCCTTCGCGCTGTGGGAGAGTTGGGCGCGGGCGAGGCGCGGACTGATGGGTAGCCGCAGGGTGCGGCCGGCATGATCCGCCTCTAAACAACATGAAAACCCGAGGTATTCTCATTTTCACAGGCCTGGTTCTGCTGGCGGCGGTGGTGTTGCAGATTTTCGCGGTGACGCGGATGGGAGTGGAGCCAGCGCGGGCGCCGTTGGCCGATCTGGTGCCCAAAGAAATCGCGGGCTGGGCGGCGCGCGATGGGCAGGTGGCTGAAACGCAGGAGATGAAGCGCGCGGTCGGCGAGTTGCTCAATTTCGATGACGTGGTGCTGCGCACTTACCGGCGTGGGGGAATCGAGTTTGAAATTTATGCGGCGTACTGGGGGCCGGGAAAAATGTCGCACCGGCTCATCGCGGGGCACACGCCGGATGTGTGTTGGGTGGCGGCTGGGTGGACGAGGGTGGATCGCGGCGAGCGCGGGTCAGCGAATGCGCGCAATCTGGATGAGGCGCAGCGGGGCGAGTACCGGATTTTCAAGGACCCGCGCGGCGTACAGCGCTTTGTGCGTTTCTGGCACCTGTCGGGCGGAGAGGCGGTGAACTACGATGTGGAGGGAACGCCGCCGTGGTGGGCGGTGTTCAGCGATTTCAAGCGCTTCGGTCTGAACCAGCGGAGCAGCCAGTATTTCGTGCGGGTGTCGGCAAATATACCGTTTGCGGAATTGGGGGAAGATGCCGGGTTTCGCGCGGCGATGGCGGCGCTTAAGCCGGTGATCGGAACGAGATGAGCCGAGCTAGATAGGTTGCACGGCCTCGCGGTGGACCGTCGCGAAAGGCCGGCAGCGTCTGTTTTAATAGGCGTTCTTCATGCGGAAGAACGTTAGGACCATGATCTGGACGTCGAACCAAGGGGACCAGTTTTCGATGTAGAAGAGGTCGTACTTGATGCGCTCGGCGAGACTGGTGTTGCCGCGCAGGCCGTTGACCTGCGCCCAGCCGGTCATGCCGGGACGGACTTCGTGGCGGGGATTGTAGTGCGGGATCTCGCGCTCGAAGCGGGCGATGAGTTCGGGGCGTTCTGGGCGCGGACCGACGAGGCTCATGTGGCCGAGCAGGACGTTCCAGAACTGGGGAATCTCGTCGAGATTGGTCGCGCGCATGAATGTGCCGATACGCGTGCGGCGTGGATCGTCTTTTACCGCCCAGAGCGCTCCGGACTCGGACTCGGCGTCCACGCGCATAGAGCGCAGTTTGTAGATGCGAAACCAGCGGCCGTTCAGGCCGACACGTTCTTGGGCGTAGAAAACAGGACCGGGGCTTTCGCGTTTAATGAGCGCCGAAAGAATTACGATAATCGGGGCACCGAGGAGCAGACCGAGGCTGGCGCCCGTGAGATCGATCGCGCGTTTCAGATAACCGTTGGCGAGAGAAAGGATGGGCAGTTCTTCCACGCCGAGGATCGGCACGCCGGAGATGGTCTGAAGACGGAGGTTGGAGACGAAGATCTGGAAGAAGGACGGGATGACTTTAAAAGCCGCGTAGTACTGCTCGCTGAGCGCGGCGGCCTGCATGAGCCGCTCCCTCGGGAGTTCGAGGTCGGCGATGATCACGATGCCGATCTTGTGACGGGTTAAAACGTCCTCGAAGCGGTCGATGTGCCCGATAAGAGGATACGAGGCTGCCCGGACCACGGTGGCGGCGCGGGCGGGAGTGTCCACGATGCCGGTGATTTCGTAGGGATGATTGCGATCGCGTTGGATGGCCTCGGCGACGTCGGCGGCTTCTTGGGTCCAGCCGACGATGGCCACACGTTGGATCAACCGTGAGCGGAGAGGGCTGCGGCTGAGCCAAGCATGAAAAATCGAGCGCCAGCCGATGACGACGCCAACCGTGGTCAGGCAAGAAATGGCGACGAAGAGACGGGAGATGGGGGGCTCGAATTTGAGCACGAGAGAGGTTCCGAGAAACGCAGCGAACCAGAAGAAGACGGCGCGGCCGATGATGCTGCGTGCGCGATTAGGCCGGAGCAGATGGCGACCGTCATAGAGATTTAGGTAAGTGCATGCTACGATGAAGAACGCCGTACCCAGACCGAGGAGTGGGAGGTAACTCGCGTAGGTCGTGCCGGCGTCGGCCTCAACGCCGATGGAGCGCAGAGGGCTTTCAAAACGGAGCCAGTAGCCGAGGGAAAGTCCGGAAAAACAAAGGAGCGCGTCACCAAGAAGCAGGCAGGTGAGCAGGGAGTTCTGCGTGCGCGTGTAGGTTAGTGGTGCGGACATGGAGCGATGTCAGGACGAGCGAAGCGGGCGATGGGCGCAAAGTCGAAAGCGGAGCGGAATGCTTTTGAAAGATTTAAGGTTGTTTGCCGAAGGCATACCGGACGTTCGTGTAGAGGAAACGAACGCTGGGGCGCAGCGTTATCGGTTGCCGGATATCTGAACGGAAGCGTTGTGGTGACGGGTGGTTATCCGCTGGCTTCGGCTAGAGAGATTGGTTCGCTCGCGACGTGAAACGTCCACGAATGCGACCCTTTTTTTTAGTGAGGATTCGCACGGCAGGTCTGTTTTTCTTGGGGTGCTGGCTGCTGGATGGAGTGCGGGCGCAGCCAGGATTTGATCTGGGGACAGACGCGGCGAGTTATTATCAAATGGTGACGAACGAGTCTGGGCTGCTCGCGCGATCAGGCGCGTGGTTGCGGATACGAGCCATCACAGAGGCGCAAGGCGAGAGGCTGGCGCAGGAGCGTGAAGCTTTGCGCGCGCTGCGCGAGCGAGGGTTGAAAATCTGCGCTTTGGTGGAGTGGAAAGAATCGGTCTGGTCCCGGGGCGTGCGCAAAGGGGGAGGACCGCGCGTGCCTCTGGATTTGCGCGAAGCCTGGGAACGCGCGCGTATGCTGGGACGGGAGTTCGCCGGTTGCGTGGATGTTTGGGAGATCGGCAATGAGCCGGATATCTCGTTTCTCGAGGAAAACCCCGAAACATACGCGGCGTACTTGAAGACTTGCCGGCTGGGTTTACGCGCGGGCGCGGTAGATGCGGCGATCGACGATAAAACGCAGCCGCGCGTTTTGATGGCGGCATTGGCGCTTCCGCCCGGGCCTTATTTCGAACGGCTCTGGAAAAGCGGCGCGAACGAGGCGACCGACGGCTTTAATTTTCACTTCTACGGTTATGCCGAGGATTTTTTAGATGTGTATGGGCAATTTCGTGACGCGGTGAAAAAATCGTCCGTGAGCGAAACGTGGGGAAACGCAGCCGCCGGCGTGGCGGAAGATCAAAGCATGCCGGTGTTTATCACTGAGTATGGGTATGGCCTGATGGACCGCGCGGCGAGGCAGACCAAGGACGGGAGGTTGCGGCAGTGGCGCTGGTTTCGGGAGGTGGGTCGGCAGCTGCGAATGGTCCCCGTCGACGCGGCGATGGCGTTTGTGCTGACGCCGTATCTCGAACAGGGGCTTAACGAGTTTGGGCTGCTGATGGAGGCGCGGGCGGCGGCTAAGACAGAGCTCCCGTGGGGCTTCCGCGATTTTGGCGAGTCGAAGCCTGAGACGTGGACCGACAGAGCAGGCGACAGGATCGGCGTGTGGAAAATTTCGCCGGCGCTCGCCTGGTTGTTAAACGAACCCGCACAGGTGGCGGACGGCGGAGGCGGCTGGCGGGCGGGGAAGATTAAAAACGATGAGGCGGTCGTGATCGATTTCGTGGCGCTCGAAGGACTCGAGCAGCGGAAAAGTTTTCTGGGTTATTTTGTGTCCGGGCTTGCGCCAGAAGGCGGACCGATGGGCTGGGGAGATTTTGTCCTCTATAATTTTTCGGACAAAGCCGTGACCGGTGTGTTGCGGCTCGGAGCTGGACTTACCAGCGAAGAGAACGAGCACAGAGTTGAACTCGCGCCGGGTGAGCGACGGAGCGTGCGGGTAAAGGTCGTGACCGAAAATGGCGTTTTCGGCGGAGCAGAAAGCGAGACGTCGTTTACGGTGACCGGTGACGCGCGGCGCGGCGTGTCGCGGTTGATCACGACTTTCTGGCCGGATCCCTCGGTAATGATCAGCGAGTGCGTTGTTGATTTTTCGAAATCGGAACCCGGTGCTGAAGAAACAGGCGCGCGCTTGCTCGATCGTTGGCGGGCGGCCGAAGAGCCGGCGCTGGAACAGCGCGGCCGCTGGCTAGTTTCGCGAGGTGCGTCGGCGATCGAGCGCGGAACGCGATGGAGGTTTAACGTCGAGGCTTTGCCGGAAGAGCCTTCGCGGCCGGCGATGGTGGAGTTGCCGTTGTCGAAGGACTTCGCATTCACACCGGGACAGCTGCTGGAATTTTCTTATCGGCTGACGGAACAGAGCGCGGAGGCTGAAGCGTGGTTCGACGTCTATTTCCGAACAGAGAGTGGGAATCTCTATCAAGTGTGGCCGCGTTTACAGGCGTCGCGTGACTGGCGCGGTTTCGCGGAGGCGGCGGAGAACTTCACGATGGCGTTTTACGGTCGGGCGAAGTTGCCGTGGCGTTTCTTGGAGAACAGGCCGGCGGCGTTGGTGTTTTTTCTACGGCCCGAAAAGTTGCCGGCGGTTTTCGAGATCGAGCGCGCGGCGATCACGCGGCGCGTATCGGAGTGAGCGTATCGGATATTGAATTCTAAGAGAGGGAGGAAGCCGGCAGCGACAGAATGCTCATCTCGGATTCCCTTTCCGTCTTTCGGATTTCCACATCCAGCCATTCCTAATCGACGATCATCACATGGTCGCCGGCGCGGACATTCTCGAAAAGTTCGACGATTTCTAGATTGAGCATCAGCACGCAGCCGGCGCTTTGCGGCTGGCCGATCAAGGCCTCACGGTTCGTGCCATGTATATAGATGTAGCGGGCGTAGGAGTCCACGTCGCCGCCGCGGTTGACGCCGGGTTCGAGACCTCGCAGCCAGAGAATGCGGCTGGTGATGAGGTTGCCGTTGTCGGCGGCGGGAGTGAGTTCGCTGAAGTGGAGACCGGTGCAGACACGCGTCTTGAACACCATGCCCGGCGGTTGTCCGGCACCGATGCGCTCGGCGATTTCGTGATGGCCGCGCGGAGTGCCGAGCGAATTTTTCACATTGGAGGGCGTGCGTTTAGACGTGGAGATGACGTAGCTGCGCACAAGGATCCCTTTGCGGAAAAACTGCAGGGTCTGCTTCGCGATGGAGACGAAAAGCAAACGCTCTGCGGGCTTGATGCCGAGCGTGGCGCGGGCTTTATTGGCCGACTCCCACGGAGACTCTATCGTGAAAACTTCACTCACAGTTGGCATCGTCGGCGCGACCGGCGCAGTCGGTCAAGAGCTGGTCCGGCTCTTGCACG
>WUUC01170691.1_pt1 | contig 34134 bp, 25 predicted proteins | sample 6278441 | NCBI WGS metagenome assembly WUUC01 (sample SAMN13675441, study PRJNA597444) | soil metagenome | isolation source: soil | place: USA: Washington | collected 2017-10
TCATAGCTCAGCTGGGAGAGCGCTTGAATGGCATTCAAGAGGTCGGCGGTTCGATCCCGCCTGGCTCCATAAGAAGTAGTGAGACGCTCGGGCAAGCAGCGGCGTCCTTCCGAATCTCGTTGGCCCCGCGGACCGATCTCGCTAAAGGGCGGCACCCGAACATTCAGGGCCGGCGCGACGAACAGCAGATTGAGCGGCAGACGCTTAGAGTGACGGGCGGTCAGCGCGGCCAGCGTACCAGAGGCAGAGGACTTCGACCAGGCGATCGTCGTCGACTGTCCGATAGTACAGGTGATGGTTTGAGCGCTCGAGAAGAACACGACGAAGGTTCGGCGTCCGCTTACTCAAAATGAGCGTCCCCATCATCGGGCTGATCTCGAGGAGCTCGATCATCTCGTCGAGATCTTCGTCGAACGCAAACGGTGCTTTGTCACGATTCGCAAACCACCATTTTCGCGCTGAGCGGATCTGTTGTTGAGCCCTCGGGCTTACGTCAACTGTTGCTCTTCCCACTTTGCTCGCCGCGAAGTTGCTTCAGAAACTCGCGTGCGTCCATAGCCTCACCGCGATCGCATTCCGCTACGGCCTTAGCGAGCTCGTCTTCCTGCTCGTCGGTGAGCACCACGTCAGTCTCTTTCTCGGGCAGGATTACAGTCACTTCTGTGCCCTCCTCGAGGGATGCCGGCGCGTCGATGATGATCACTCCGCCGACAAATCGGCCTTTTCGCATCATCACCATTTCTCACCAGCTTAAACGCTCGGGCTGCGAGAAGACCAGCCCTGTCGTTCTGGTGCGGAAATCATGCATGCATCGTCTCGCGCTTCGCGGGAGCCACGCCACGGTCCCAAATCTGCGCGCTCGTTCTTCGCCGGCCCGCTCACCAAGCTGCATTTGCCTCTACACTCACCCTGCTCTTGCATACGCGCTCGGCGGCTGCCCCACGTGTTTGCGAAACGCCGTACTGAACGTGCTCGCCGACGCATAACCCACGCGCTCCGCCACTTCGCCGATCGCCCAATCCTCGCGGCGCAAGAGGTCGCGCGCCAGCGCCATGCGCCACGCCAAGAGATAATCCATCGGCGTCACCCCCACCGCCTTCGTGAACCGCTCGAAGAACGCCGACCTCGATAACGCCGCCTTCTTCGCCAGCTCCAGCACTGTCCAGGCTTTGGCCGGCTCTTGATGCATGTGCCTCAACGCCGGCGCAATACGTGCGTCCGCCAGGCCTCGCAATAATCCCGGCGGTGCATCTTCTCCCGGCGCCGCCCGCAGCGCCTCGATCAACAGAATCTCCACCAACCTCGTGAGCACCAATTCACGACCCGCACGCTGTGCGAGCGACTCCCCGCCCACCAACCGCACCAACGTCTCCAGCCGCTCCACGCCGCGCACGTGCACCATCGCCGGCAACAACGACACGAGCAGCGCCGCATCCGGTGAATCGAAGACGAAATATCCACCAAGTAAACGGACGTCGGGCCGCCCTCCTTTCGTTCCGTGCCGCACTTCTCCCGCGGACGACGTACTGGCCTTTGGATCAATCTTCTCCGGCTTCGCAGGCTCCAGCCCCGACATGGTGAAGCCCGGCGTCGCCGGCAACAACACGAAGTCGCCCGCCTCCAAGATCAGCGGACGTTCGCGATCGACCGCCAAGCGACACGTCCCTTCGAGCACCGCACAAAAGCTCGGCTGCCCAAACTCTGAATAACGCACGGCCCAACGTCCTGCGCCGCTGATACGCTTCGAGAAGACCGTTCGTGGCTGGAGGAGCGTGATGAATTCGGAGAGCGGATCGCGCACAACCGGACTCTAACAAACGAAACTCGGACGCTCCAGCGTAGAGCGTCCGGTGAGCGAAGCTTAGGATCGAAACATGAACAAAACGAAGACCGTGCTGATCACCGGATGTTCCTCGGGCTACGGCTTGGCCACCGCGCTTCTCTTTCACGAGCGCGGGTGGAACGTCGTCGCCACGATGCGCACTCCTCGCCCCGAGCTCTTCCCGCAATCGGAGCGGATGCGTGTGTTGAAGCTCGAGGTCACCGACTCGAACAACATCGCCGCCGCGGTCGCGGCCGCCGGCGAGCTCGACGTGCTCGTCAACAACGCGGGCATCGGGTTGCTCGGCGCTTTCGAGGCCACGCCGATGAGCACCGTACGCGAGCTCTTCGAGACCAACACGCTCGGCCCGATCGCCGTCGCACAAGCGGTGCTGCCGCAGCTTCGCGCACGCAAGAGCGGCGTGATCATCAACGTGACTTCCACTGTGGCATTAGCCTCCATGCCGTTGGTGGCGGTCTACACCGCGAGCAAAACCGCAGTCGAAGGCTTCACGGCCTCGCTCGCGCTGGAGCTCGCCGCGTTCGGCGTCCGCGTGAAGTTGGTCGAGCCTGGTTATTGTCCGAATACACGTTTTGCAGAGAACGGCGGCGAACGTATGAATGGGCTGATCCCTGAAGTGTATGCGCCTTATGCACAAGAAGTCTTCGCGTCCTATGCACAAGTCACCGCGACTACCCGCCCCGAGGACGTCGCCGAAACCGTGTACGAAGCTGCCACCGACGAGAGCGCGACGCTTCGTTACGCCGCAGGAGCCGACGCCCTCGCCCTCGCCTCGGGCCCTGCGGCACATCTCTTTCGTTGATCCGCGCCGTGCGCCATTCGACGAGCTCGATTAGACTGCACGCGATGAGTGAGGACACCCTCGACCCGGCCGAGCGCGCAGAGCTGCTCGCCACCGTCATCTCCGAGACGATCAGTTGTATCAGCGCGCTCGCAGTTTACGGCGAGGACATGCCGATCGCGCGCGGCGATATCGTGAGCGTCATCGATACCTTCTTCGACGTCACCGACGATGTCCGCGATGTCGTTCAAGGCACCAAGCTGATCAACATCATGCGCGAAAAGATGGGCCCGGTTCGCGCGTTGCTCGGCAATTGGCAGAGCGGCGAGATCCCGCCCGAGCTCACGGACGCGGCGCGCGCCTTTCTCGCAGAGCTCGCGCCGTTCGGAATCAACGTCAGCGACGAACGCAACGGCTGAGCGCCCGCACGCGAGACAACGTTACGCTGCAACCTGATACAGTCCTCGCGGACAGCTCGCTTCACCGCTCATCTCACGCCCCGCGCGGTTGGCCCGCCTGCTGCAATCGCGGACACCATGCCCGTAACACTCAAACAATTCCTGCTCTCCATCCTGACGATCTTCGCCCTCGCCGCTTTCACGGCCTGCGGTGGCGAAGCGCCTCCCGATGATGGCTCGATCGAATCGACCAGCGCCGCGGACTATCTCGATGAGCTCGAGGTCGAGACTCAAACGTATGAGCTCCAAACATCTTGTCGTGGTGCCGGCATCAACTGCGGAGGCTGCGATCGCAACGGACAAAATTGCCTTCGCGGCGCTTCGTGCTCGATCTCCTGCGGCCCCCAGTACCCGGGCGGCGCGTCGGGCGAAGCGAGCTGCTCGAATGCGAGCTGCAAGCGGGGCTTGAACGGCTCGCGTATCGCCATCGACGCATCGTGCGCCTGTTTCTATCGGTAGGCCCAAGACCTCACCTCCGTTCGCGAATGCCACAAGCGATCACCGGTCTTTGATCGCCTCGAGCGCCTCGGTCGCGCGCGTTTTGATCTCCGGCAGCGGCGACTCCAATGCCTCGCGAAACTGCGCGGCGGCGCTGTCGAGCTCACCGCGCTCGAGCTGTCGCCAGCCGAGAAACATGGAGACCTCCCCGATCCGCGGCGACTCGGGATAACGGGCGCGAAAGGCGGTCAACGCTTCTTCGGCTTCGTTCGAACGTTCACCGCGGATCAGCGCGATCGCCCGCCAATACGCGGCATCTTCCGCGAGCGGATGATCCGGCTCCTCTGCCAAAAGGTGTTCCAGCTCGGCCGCCGCCTCCTGGTTCGCGCCCGCGTTGAGCGCCGACCACGCCGCTTGAAAACGCTCGTCACTGGTCTTTAGTACAGGTAGCGGTGGTGGATCGATCTTCGTCGCGCGCGGCCGGCGGCGAGCCCAGCGTTCTCCGACCAAAAGGATGCGCGGCCAAGCGCTCCCGAGCTTCAGCTCGACCTGCCCGGCCGTCACCGACACGAACATCAAACGGTCATTCTCCGCTTTGACCGAAAACGACGCTGCGGTCGCGGTCAGCTCGGCGTCGCCGGTCGCGAGCACAAAACGTTGTTCGGCGGGAACGTCGATCTCGAGCGCGCCCGATTCGAGGTGTGCGGCTCCGGCTTCGCGGCGAAAATGCGCGGCACCGCTCGGACGGATCACCGGCTCCGGCGGCGCGCGCGGAACCTCGAGATCTCGAACGATCCGAGGCGGCTCCACTGCGAGCTCGGGAGACGGCGCATCGACCTTTACGCCGGCGGAGCGCCACCACCATGCTCCCGCGCTCGCGACGGCAAGAACGCCCGCGGCGATGGCCGCAGCGAGCCACGAATTGAACCCGCGCGTGCTCGCCTTCTGACCACGCACGTGCGCGACCAACACCATCTCCAGCGCGGCCGCGGCGCGTTCGTCGGGCGCACGTGCTGGAATCGCGCGCGCTGCCGTCCGCATCACCTCGAAGTCGGACCATACGCGCGCGCACGCGACACAAGACCGCGCATGCACCGCGACCGGCGCGCGCTCGCTCGACGCCGCATCCGAAAACGCCGTCGAGAGCTGCTCGAACCGCGGGCAACGATCACCGCTCACCGCAGCACCCCTTCGGCCAAGAGCAGCTCGCGCAACATCCGCCGCGCCTGATGCAGCCGGCGCCACATCGTCCCGGGCCGCACGCCGATCGCCCGCGCCGCCTCGACGCCCGGCAGCTCTTCGAGCTCACACAACACATAGGCGACCTTCAGATCGTGCGGCAGCTCCTCGATCGCCACCGCGATCCGTTCGACCAACTGTTGCCGCGATGCCGCTTCGTCGATCGCCTCGGGAGGTTGAACGGGACGCTCGAGCAGCGCGAGCATCACCGCGCCCCGGCGTCGCTGGCTCCGCTTGTGTTTGGACGCTTGATGCGCCGCGATCCCGAGCAGCCACGAACGCACCTGAGCCTGCCCGCGAAAACGCGCCGCGGAGTCCCAGGCGCCGAGGAACACGTGCTGCACGACGTCGTCGAGATCGGCGGACGTGTGTCCCAAAAGACGCGCGAGAAAGTGGTAGACGGCCGCGTGATGGCGTCGGTGCAACATCGCCAGCGCCGTTGGATCTTTCGCGGCGCACGCCGAGACCAGCGCGACATCGGAGAGCTCGAGCTGATCGCGCTGCATCGGCAACGCCCGGAGCTTGTTGCTCACGGTCCCTCCCAGCGAACGCCGGCACCGAGGCGCACGACGAGCAGCGGCTCACCGGGGATCGACAAGAGCTCTCGTTCCTGGTTCGAGAGCGAAGCCTCGCGCGCATAGTCGGGAAAAAATGTGTCGCGGTGAGCGAACGGCGCGATGTCCGCGGAGAGCGCGAGCTCGAGCGCCAAGCTCTGTTGAATCGCGAAGCGCGCGGCGACATGAGGCTCGAGGTGCACGCCGAACGTCGACGCCGTGAACCCATCCGTGATCACCGGCGGGCACACCGCGCCGCAACTTTCGACCCGCCTCCGCGCGCTCTGCATCCACCCGACACCGGCGGCGATGCCCAAGCTGAGCGTCACCGAATCGAGCTCGATCGGTCGCGCAATTCCCGCGAGGAGCGCGACGCCGATCCGCGACGCAGGCTGGGTACCGTCTTCGCTCGCGTGCGTCGCGCGGAGCAGGATCAACGGCTCGAGCTCGTCCCATCGCGCGCGCATCTTCGCCGCCGCACCGAGCCACAACGCGCCTCCGTCATGACCGAGCTCCGCGGAAACTTCGAGCGCACGATCCGTCCGCGCGGGTGCCGGCACGATCGCGCTGAACTTGGCGCGCTCCGGCACGATCGGCGCACGCACGGCTCGCGCGAGCGGCGGAATCAACGACAACAGCTCCGCGTGTGACCAAGATTCGACGAGCAACGCAGCGACCTCCACGCTCCCAACGACGCGCCGCCGCCCCCGGGTGCCGATCAGCTCGACCGACCAACCGCCCTCACCCGCGCTCACGAAGACGCGGCGCGGTGTACAGCCGGCGCGATCGCCATCGAACGGTGCGGCGATCGCACGCCAAGCTGCGCGCAGCCGCTCGACGTCGGCGCGTTCGCCATCGAATTCGAGCGGACACTCTGCAGCAAGCACGCTCGCGAGGATCAACGCCGCGATCACTCGGACTCCTCAACACACGTTTTGTCGTAGGGGTGCTCGGGGACGGCGCCTTCAATCCGGTCACATTCGGGGTCGGCGCGCCGCGGAACGCAGGCGGCGACGCGATCTTCGGCGTCCCTGCAACTCACCCAACACGCGGCGACCTCTTCACCGCCCGCAGTGCAGTCGATCAAGCATGATTGATGTTCGGCCGCGAGCTCGTCGCAGCAGTTGCGCGTTCTCGCGCTGATCTGTCCGAGGTCATGGAGCGGGCCTGCGCAGCGGACGTCGAGCTCGAACGCGTCTCCGTTGTACATGGTGTACGCGCGTGCTTCGCCGGTCTCCAAGGTGATCCGGTAGCGAGCGCCGGCGGGGAGCGCGAGCAAAAAGCCACCTTCGGGATCGATCACCGCGCGTGCGACGAGCCCTTCGCCGGCCGTTGCGGTCACCCGTTCGGGGAGGAGCCCCGACTCGAAATCGCGCGTGTCGATCCGCCCGCGCAACAGTTGCGGCACGACCGGGTCGCAAGCCGCGAGCGCTGCCGCGGCGAGGAGGGAGGCGAGGAACCGCATCAATACTTAGTACCCCGCCGAACCGAACCCTTCACGGGAAGGCTCGCTGCGGGGCCGGGTACGAAACAGATACATGAATCGCGCACACTTTTTGTTGATCCCCGCCCTATCATTCCTGCCGGCATGTCCAGATGAGGGACCGCTGCACCTCGCGCCGGACGCCGCGCTCACACCGGCCGATGCAGCTGCGGCCGATACAGGCGCAGCCGATGCAAGTGAGGCCGCGGACGCTTCAGTCGACGCCGGTGCCGAGATCGAGGAGGTGATCGTCTGCGGCCCGGACCACATCTACCCCGAAGACACTGCGCCGGTGCCCGGAAAGACGATGGTGCAGACAGTCGAATTCGGATTTCCGCTGTTTACGACAGAGCTGGTCCTCGAAGGTGCACGGCGTTATCGGATGATCGGCCCTTGTGTGTTCCTCGCCTCGCCTGGGCTGTACGCGGCGCGCCTGTTTTCGGGCGGCGTCGAGGTTGCCGCGGGGGAGCTCGACTTCGAGGCGGAGCGTTCGGTGATCGTCGCGGTCGCCGGACATCCGGTTCACGGTGCGCGCCTCCGCCTGATCGACTGGGACTTCTCGACGATCGGCTCCGCGATGTGGCGTATGCAGTTCCTCAACCTCGCCCCCGAAACTGCCGGCGCCTCGATGTTGATCTACGCCTATCCGCCCGGCACTCCGCGAACGGTGCCGCTCGACCTGACGCCCGCGTTGCTCGGTGAGGTCGACTTCGGTGAACAGCTGACTCTGCTCGTTACGCCCGGCACCGACATGTTCGCGTTCGTCCCTTCGACGAGCTCGGCGACGATCGCCACTGCAGCGCTGCCGGCGCTTCCGTGCGGGGCGCAACACGCGACCGAGGCGTTCATCATCTGGTGCGACACGATCAACGAGAGCGGCGATCCCGGCGGGCCCTGCGCGGCAACGCTCGGAGCCCACATCTTTTTGCACACACTCGAAGGTGAGCGATGCAACTGAGCCGATGATCGGATAAAACAGAACTATGCACAAAGGATCTTGCCTCTGTGGTGCGATCACCTTCCAGGTCGACGGCCCGCTTCCGGGTCCGGATGCCTGCCATTGTTCGCAGTGTCGCAAACAGTCCGGACACTATTGGGCCTCGACGGATATCCCGAAGGTGTCGCTGGTGGTGCACGGCGCCGACAAAGTGACGTGGTTCCGCTCCTCCGAAAAAGTGCAGCGTGGATTTTGCTCAGTTTGCGGATCTGTGCTGTTTTGGGATCCGATCAAAAAAGACACGATCGGCGTCGCCATGGGCGCTTTCGATCAGCCGACCGAGACGAAGCTCCGAATTCATATCCACGTGGCGAACAAAGGCGATTACTACGAGATCGCCGACGGCGTGCCGCAGAATCAGACTTGAGATCCCGGGAGCGTGAAGTGGAAGGTGCTGCCGGCGCCGAGCTTGCTCTCCGCCCACATCTTCCCCCCGTGGGCCTCGACGATGCTCTTCGAGATGTGCAGTCCGAGACCGTGCCCACGCCGATCCACGCTCGTCTGACGAAATCGCTCGAACACCGCCTCGAGTGCGTCCTCGTGAATGCCGATTCCGGTATCGCTGACCGAGAAGTGGATGTCCTTTTTTTCGACCCGGACGAGGATCGCCACGCGGCCCCCTGCGGGCGTGAACTTGATCGCGTTGACGACCAGGTTGGCGAGGACCTGGAGGATGCGTCCACCATCGAGCTGTGCGGTGATCGTCGGGCTGTCCGATTCAGCGACGAGCTCCACCCGTTTGGCATCCGCGAGCGCCTTGAATGCTTCGAGCGTGTCGCGGAGGATCTCTGCAACTTCGATTTCAGCGGGAAGCAGCGCGAGCTTGCCTGCACCGATGCTGACGACATCCAAAAGATCGCAGATCAACCGGTTCATCCGCGCCACCAAACGTTTGGTCGTCGCCGCGTGTTTGCGGAGGCGGTCACCGCTCTCTCCGTCGGGCGCGTCGAGCACCACCAGCTCCGCGTTCACTAAGAAGCCGCTGAGCAAATTGCGCAGATCGTGGCTGACCGTACCCAGAAACTCGTCCCGCGCGGCGATCAAGCGGTCGGCGTGGTCGCGCTCCTCGACCAAATCTTGATCGGTGGCGTCGCGTTCAATCTCCAAGAAATCGGCGAGATATCGCTTCCGGTTTGCGCGCTCCTTTTCGATCACCTCGTCCGCCGTCGTGCGCTCCTTCGCGACGCGCAGGTCCTCTCGGTCGCGCTCTTGGTCCGAGCGGGCTTCAGCCGCCGGCGATTGCGCACCCTCCTCCCGATCAGCGTTGCCCCTCGACGTCTCCAAAACTTTGTCGGCACGTTGGCGCGCGACACGCAGCACCTGGTCCGCCTCGTCCTCCAGGGCCTTCGTCTTCGCGTCGACTTCGGCGTCCGCTTTGTCCCGCTCGACCTTGAGGCTCTGGTCCGTTTGCTCGCGGTGGGGCTGGTCGCTTGGGTCCGCTTCGTTCTCGCTCATCTCAGGCTCTTCATCTCACTTGCGTACTGTTACACACGAGAGAAAAAGCCGTGCTCCTGTTTTGGCCCGCGCGCTGCAATCAGCTCGGACATGCTCAAACACCTCCACCTGCTCCTCCTCGCGTTCGTCTTCGCCTCCGCTTGCGGCGGCGACGATCTCGCAGACAAAGACATCACCGGTGAAATCAGCCTGCCCAGCGCGGAAGACACGCTCGAAGTCGCCACGGAACAATACGAGCTCTTCGCCTGCCGCGGCGCAGGCACGAATTGCTGCGATGCCCGCGGCCGAAACTGTGTCCGCTCGGACTCTTGCTCGACCTTCTGCGGCCCGATCAACGGCGGACCGTTCGGCGAAGCGACCTGCAGCAACGGAAGCTGTACCACCGGCCCGCGCGGCAACATTATCGCCATTGATGCAAGCTGTGGCTGTGTCTATCCCGAGTAGTCTCGGTTGCAGCGATACGCTGTAACACCGTGACCTGTCCGAGAGATCAATAGACCAACACGGGGGTCGGCCGCCCTTGTAAAAACGTCGCGCTGCCGAGCCCGAGCTGCCCTTCCAGATCCGAGCCCCAACAATAGACCTCACCGCCGCGTACTCCGCAGGAGTGTTCACCGCCTGCGGAGACCGCGCTCCAACCTGTACTTTCGATCAGGACCGGCGCGGCCACCCTGCTCTGCCCCGGCATGTCGTTGCCCAAGCGGCCGGCGAGACCATTACCCCAGCAGTACAACGCGTCTTGTTTCAGCCCACAGCAATGTGCGAGCCCCGCCGAAACACTTGTCCATCCACCGCCGACCAACACCGGCGATAACACGTCGGTCTCGTCGCCGGCATTGCCGATTTGGCCGTTGAAGTTGTCGCCCCAACAATACAAATCAGCACCACGGAGCGCGCAGGCGTGGCGTGCACCGGCCGTCAACCCGGTGTAACCGGTTCCGGCGATCGCCGCCGGTGTATAGTTTTCAGCCTCGTCCCGTGCGTGCCCGCGACCCAACTGACCATCTTGGTTGGAGCCAAAACACTGTACTTCGCCGGCACGCACTGCACAGGTGAACGCACCGCCCGCCGCGACTTCCGTCCAATCGTCCAACATGCCGACGCGCGCCGGCAAAGACTCCGGATCCGTCGTGAGTCCCAGTCCGAGCTGACCCTGTGCATTCGATCCCCAACAATACAGAGCGCCGCTCTGAATGCCGCAACTATGCAGTGCGCCCACGTCGGCGGCGGTCCAATCGGAGCCCGCGACTCGACTCGGACGATCGCGATCATCCGTGTCGCCGAGGCCCAGCGCGCCATCACGATTTTCGCCCATACACCACACTTCATCATCGCGCAGACCACAGGCATGATCACCGTCGAAGTCGACGCTGGTCCAACCGTCCTCTGCGAGCCTCTGCGGAAACAATACTCTCTCTTCGGCACTGCCCAATCCCAAAGACCCGGAAGTATTTTGTCCCCAACACCACAAAGCGCTTCCGGAAAGTGCACAGCTCGAGTCGCGTGCAGCCACAACACGTTCCGCGACCAGCGGAATCGGCCCACCGCCGTCGCTGACCTCCGTGGCGTCCGCTTCGCTCGCATCCGGATTTGTAGTCATCGAATCGGGATAACCGACCTCGAGCGACTCCGCATCGCGACCCGCAGCATCGCGCGAAGTCGCATCCGCCACGCGTCGTCCTCCGTCGGTCGCCGCATCGGGCTCCTCTTCACTGCCGCACGCAGCGAGCGCACAAAACACCGACAAACATAGCCCTCGGCGACTCATCCGGAGACCTCTAACACGCGGCGCGCAACCTCCAAAGCCGTGTATCCGCTCACGCCGAGTTGCGCGCGAACCGGACCCGTACGCCATCGTTGCTGATGCACATAGGCTCGATCGTAGTAGGGGAGCAGTACCCGAACAGCGAGCTCGCGCCGTCCCTCTTTGATGGCGCGCACCGCCGCCTCCGCGCGCGCCGGCAACAAACGCGAGCGCAGCCGCTCGACTGCGCCGATCAGCGCCTCATTGGAGAGATCCGCATAGAGCAAAACCAAACGCGCCACGCGAGAAGGCACATCGGCGACGAGCTCCACCGCCGGCGCACGATCGAGGGCCGTCACCAACACGCGCGGCAAGGAAACGGAGCCCAAATACGGACCTTCGTGCTCGAGCCAACATCGGCCGGGCATGGCGAGCAACGCAAGAATCTCCTGCTGAAACTCGCGATCTGAAGGTTGTCGCGAATAACCGAGCGCTCCGAAGGACGAGCCGCGGTGGCGCGCCAGCGCTTCCAGATCGAGCACACGTTCACCGAGCTGAGCGAGAGCATGAAGAGCTTCGGTCTTGCCGGCGCCTGTCCTTCCGACCAGTACGCGAAGATTCAGCTTAGAAGAGTCGCCGGCCGGACGAGCGCTGGTCATCGGAGTCGCATCCACGCCTACGAAGCACAGTCTCGCCGGTCGGCTTGCCCAGGTTCCAGATTTTCACTTTCCTTCCGGTTAAAGAGCGGAGCGCATTACAGCGTTCTGGGGTGAACAAACAATAGCAGCTTCACCCGGACAGCTCAATGGCAGGAGCTTCATTCATTGTTTGGTGGAGTCTTTTCAGTGAGCACGTCGAAACGAAGTGAGCTGGATCCTTCTCCGCGCCCGCTCTTCTTCCGCCGCCCGACCCACAGGTGTGCGCGACCGTCGAACCAGCGTGTTCTTTGCATTGTTGCTTCGACACGCACACCGCCGCGCGGAACTTCTTCTTCATGAATGAAATAGGGCGAGGTCTGCTGATCGTCTGCACTCAATCCCGGCCGCAAAATTCGAGTCTGCGGGCGCACCGGCCGCACGGTATCGAATGCAAAGCGCGGCATCGAAGCACGTTGCAGCCGGATCGCTCGATCATCTCGTGGTTGATGCACCGGAATGAACGGAATCCAGTTCTCGGGAACACCGGTGCCGAGCTGATAACTGAGCTCGGCGGTCACTCCTTCCGAGCCCGCAGGAGGCAACGGCGAGATCACCCGCAAAGCACGCTCCAAACGCCGGCTCGCTTCGACTGCGTCTCGACCTCCGCCGAGGCCGTCCGGCACGATCCGCTCGATCCCCCAAACCATGTTCGCGCTCTCATCACGAAGGATGGTGATCGCTTCCACAGGATCACTCTCGTGCACCTCGGCGACCGCCGGCGGAATGAACAAATGTGCACCGAGCGTGCTTCCTGTCCTTGAGGACAACTCGAAGAATGCCCACCGCGCCCAACCTTCACTGTTTGCAGGCGTCGCCGATTCGATGAGTGTGCGTTGCCCAAAGACGTCGGTGACGACGATCCCTTCCACTTCCACCAGCGACCCCACCGGGTGGCCCAGCGGAAAGACGAACCAATCGTTACCGAAGAGCAGCGCAAACTCCGCGACCACAACTTTGACGATATCCGTGGTGTCTGCACGCAAAGCACCGAGGTTTACCGCACCGTCTTCCATCTGCCAAAACCGCGGATGCGGCATACCGGGATATTGGGCGGGCGCCGGGATCATCGTGGCCACTTTGCGCTCCACGAGATCGGGCCCACCTGTACCAACGACCAGTGGTCCTTGTTCGAACGCGTCCCAATCGAGGTGCCCGCCGTGATACTCCGGCGCCTCCAAGGTGAGCGTACCGCCGTTCGGGCGCGGCAACTGCGCGGCGAACGAATACTCTAGCTGCCCTTCCAGCCAGGTGGGCAAAGATCCCTGTCCATATGTTTCGACGAACCAAACACGAAACGCAGTCAACGACTCGAGCCACAACGCGACATGTGCAGGATGAAGGGCAGCGAACAAGGAGCCCGGCAGATTCGCCGTCGTCAGCGCTGCACCCGGCAGAGCTTGGAGCACGGCCCAACCGTCGACGCCGCGATTCGCCAATGCGTGAATACAGGCGAGCACCTCTACGTTCGTGGTCACCCGCAAATGTTCAACTTGTTCGCGCGGGGACGAGCCCGCGGTCTCCGGCGTTGCGCGAAAGCCATAGTGGGTCCGCAACATCGTTCGTACCGAGCTGCGGTCGTACGGCGGCACCATCCCCGCCGCATCGTGACGAACACCGGCATCATCGGCGATCGCCAACAGGTGCCGTCCCATCTCCGCGCGCAGTCGGAGATCCACATGCGGCGCTTCGCGTTCCACACGAGTCTCGAGTGGCCTGTCGGACAGGTGCGGCTCAAAAGGTCCGCCCGGCGCGCGCACAGCGTTGATCCGCGCGGAACGCGTCGCGACTTTCGCCAACACGGCGGATCCGGTGTCTTCGCCTTTCAGCTCGCCGAATTGCCACTGTCGCCCCAGCATCCACGCCGGATCGGCGATCTCTGCGCGCAGGACCCGCGAAAAATCAGCCTTTCGCGCGCGGGGCTCGAGCCGGTTCCAGACCCGCAGCGGCTCACAAATGATGTACTCCCCAACCGCCATCTACGCCTCCGCTCGATTCACTCCAAAGTCGAGGATCAACCTACGCCCGGCGATCTCTTCCGTCGACTCATCGACTCGGCGCGGCACCACTTCACCCGCCAGCGCCGGCAACAACTGTGCATACACTTCGTCCGACAGATGTTCGAGCTCGACCAATCGACTCTGTGAAAGATCGAGAGTCTCGTCGATCGCCATCAACAGATCTTCGAATCGCCATTGTCCACCGAGCTCCGGCGGAGTCACCAACATGAGCACTTGAGGGGCCGCAGCATCCGGCGCATCATAATGAAAGGCCGCCGCGGTACTCTGCACACGATCCGGAATCACTTCATTCCATTCGTCGACGATCAACGCTGCCCCGTGCGTCGCCGTGAGATGGCCCGCGCCGAAAACAACCAGGCTGAGACGATCACCGTCCGGAGCTCCGGCATCTTGCAGGCGTCCACCCAACCAATGTTCATCTGCTCGTTCTGGAAACTGCACAGCTCGGGCCGGTGCGAGCGGACGATCGAAGGCATCGGCCAACATCCCGATCCGCTCCAACACGCGCGGCCTGGCCCGCACTGCGGAGACGCCGTGAAACCAGTCCGCGAGCGCCAGCGGCCCGGCGTTCCTCGACGCGAGCACGTTCGCCGCCAGCGCATCACGCGCCTCGGTGGCTTGCGAGAGAAGGAAACGCGGCAAAACAAAGAAGCTCTTCCCGAACACCGCTTGCAAGACGGCTTTCGGATCACCTGCACGCGCTCGCGCAGCGGAGATCCGCGCCAGTCCTTCGAGGAACGCACGTTCGACTCGCGCCCGAAGCTCGTTCGCAGCCTGCCCTAAAGAATCAAAACGCGCGGGCGGCGCGACACCGGTGATGCCGAAGGAAGAGGCATCATCGAGCAGCGCAAACAGACTCGGCCGCGCAGCCCACACCAGCGGAGCGAGCGAGCCGAACACACCCAAATTGACGTCGAGAAACGCACGCGCATCCGCCAACAACGCGTCGAGCGTCGGTGCGGCACCCGGCGCAAACACATCCGCGAGCATCGCCACCAAGCTCTCCAGCTCGGCGAGCGCACCCGCAGCGCGCATCTCGAGCTCTGCATTGTCGATCGGCACGACACCCGCGGCCGCAGTGTCACTGTCCTGAAGATCAGTAGCGTCGGCCGCACGCGCCTCTCCCGCGAGCTTGCGGAGTGACGCAAACAAAGGTGCAACCTCGAGGAAGGTCTTCTTCTCGATGGGCCATGCGCCACCGCGCGTCCGCAGCTGCACCTCGATCTCCGGCTCGGCTCCCGGATCGGCGGCAACCGGACGAACGAACGCCGCGATCCGCGCAGCGACCAACGACAAACCTTCTTCGATGCCCGCCGCAAAGTCGTGCACCAAATCGAGCGGCTGCACGCCGAGCTGTGCTGCGGTGACCTCGAGCGGCGCCTCTCCTTCGGTGGCCACCAAAGCGACAATGTCCGAAGCAGGTCCGAGCAAGGACGCGGCCCAGGTATTGAAGCCCGGCTCGACCGCCGCACGCGGCCCGAGCGCGGAGTGTGTCCAACCGGCCGGCCGCGCGGCATCGCGGGCGAGCGCATAATTCGCGGTCCCATGCCGGAGCGGCCCAGGATCGATCGAAGGAACAGCGAGCAGGAGCTTTTGCGAAACCAATCGCCCCGTGCGCGGCGTGCGCACGATCTCCGGCTCCGGCATCGCACGACCTTCCGCCGCCGAAGCCATCACCGCAGCCGCACGATCGAGATTGCCGCGCGCAATTTGGAACACGCTCTCCGCCACGGTCAGGTCGCCGAGCGCGTCGAGCGCATCAGCGAGCTCGTCGATCGCGCGCAACATCGCGCGAAGCTCCGCGGGATCGTCGGTATCTGGAATGAGCACGCCGCTCGCATCTTCGAGCCCCCAAGGATGGTTTGGAAAACGTCCGCCGTCCTCAAGTGTTTCGAACAGGCTGCGATCATCTGTGTCGCTGTCTGAATTCGCGCGCACGGTCTCCAAGAGCTCGAGACCATCGATCACTTGGCGTTGAGCGCGATCCGCGTCGTCGCTCGAGGGATCGACCGCGCCTGCCGTGGGGAACTTTCGGCGGAGCGGCGCGATCCACTCGTCGAGCGTGATGCCTTCGCGCTCATGAGTATCGTGGAGCGCCCGTTCGAAGCGGTAGCCGAGCGCAGCGCCGAGGTCGATTCCCGATCGCACCGCGTCGAGGATCGATTGTGCGAGACGGACGCGGCGCGACGACAGATTCACCGCCATCCGATTGTCGAGATCGGGAACTGTACTTTCGGACAGGTAGCCACTTCGTAAGATCGCCGCCGTCACCGCATGGACGGGCGACGGTGCGAGCACGAAACCTTGGGTATCTTTATCCGTATAGGTCGGCCTCACCGCATCCCGCAGCGCTTCCGGAAGCTCTGTCGCCCGTTCGCGTTTCCCGCCGGGCCGTACGTCGACCAAACAACCGAAGGCACCCGCATAAAGACCTTCGGCTCGCGCACCGCGCAGCTCCTCGAGACGCATTCGTGCAAGCCCGACGCGCCAGGCATCGAGCCGCGTACTGACGACATCGAGGTGTTCGCTCACCAGTCTCTCCAGCCGCTCGCGCGGAATCGCAGCACTGGCCGAAAGATCAGCTTCCAGTCCGTGGAGCCGGGCCCGATCCGCGTCGTGTTGCGCGTGTTGCGGGAAGGCGTTGTATAGAGTGTCGTTGCTGAGCATCTGTGCCAGCGGCGGCTCGACCGCTTGGGTGCTCAAATATCGATAGAGCGTGCCGGGACCCGCAGGAAAGGTGAGCCCGAATCGGCCGTCGAGCTCGGATGGGGGCTCGAACAGATAACTCCAACGCGTGACATAGACACTTCCGTAAAGTGTGCCGATCGCAAAAGTGTCGGCCGAGCCGGCGTCGCGCCGAATCTCGGGAGTCATCATCCCTTCGCGCGTGAAGATACGCAGCCCGACGTCGAGCGCACGCATCAATCTGGCCTGGCGCGCGAGCAGTACAAAGAGGCTCGCGGGAGGTGCAGAGTCGCCGAGCGCGGCATCGCTCGAGAGCGCCGCGAGTGAACGACTGAGGATCGACGCCACCCGCGCGGCGACGTTCTCTCCAACCAATGCGCCGCCGAGCTCATTTTCGCGATCGAGCACTCGTACTCCGAATGCTCGCGTTCCGGTCAGCGCATCCATCGCCGGCACCAGCTCGGGCAACACGAGACCGTCGGCACCCTTGGTCCCGTTACCTGGAGCATTGAACGCTGCGCGGATCACGCGTTCGAACAACGTCAACAAGCCAAAAGGCCCCTCAGTGGGAATGAGCCCGAATCGAATATCCGAGGAGCCCGACCCAGGTGTCCGCCGCGCACAATTCAGTGCAAATCGATAGCTGCGCGCGACGCTCGAAGGGTGAAGGCCGAGCATGTCGAGAAAGTGTGCTTGAGCATCGGTGACGCTGCCGGTGTGCGCGTGATTCACTTTCACGGCCGCAACCCGCCGCCAGTCGCGCGCCGCTTGTTCGAGCACATCGCGCAACAAGATATAGAAACGTTGCTCGAGCTGCGCGCTCGTCGGTTGTGCGGCGTTCGGGATCGTCGCACCCGTCCGCGGAATGAAGCGCGAATATGCCGTGGTCACCTGAATGCCGTACGGTTGTTCACCTAACCTGATCGCAGGTACAGGTCCACGACCTGCGACCCACCGTTCGAAATACGCACCAATGCGATCGATGCTGTCGAGGGAGAACAAGGTCCCCGTCATCTCTTCGAGATACGCTCCACCCGTCGCCGGCCACAACGCACGATTGACCAGCGCGGCCTCTGCAACATCGCGTGTGCCGGCGTTCGCCAAATGTTGTGCAAGCTCCGCGTCGAGCCCGAGTGCGCGCACAAAACAGGCGCCGTCTTCCTCGCTCGCTGCATTTGTAAAACCCGGCGCGCCGAGCTCCAGCGCGTACACTGCGTCGGCGTCGTTCGCGCTCGAATGGGCGCTCGGGCCCTCCTCAGTGTTGTTCGTCGGCGTCCCGATCGGCAAAAAACCGAGCCCGGATTCGCTGAAGCGGTGACCGAGAAATAGACTGGAGACAGCCGCACGTCCCGCGGTGCGATCGAGGTTACTGATCCCCAGGGCGTAGACTCTTTTGAAGCCGCGCAGCGCTTCACTCGAGGTGATCGGAACAATGAATCCCAGTCCGCGCCGGACTGCAGTGTCGAAGTCGATCATCCAACGGATCGATTCACCGGCGACCAGATCGCCGTTGCCATCGAGCACGAACTGTTCCGTCGTACGCGCCGCTTCGCTGGGATCGATACCCACTTTGAGGCCGGCGATCTGCTCACCGACGACGAGGTGCGCCACCCGATCATTGTCGTCGACTGCAACGATCACGAAACGTTCCGGCGTCAACGGCGCTGTCGCGGCACGAGTCCAAGCAGCTGCTTTTCGCGGCACGTCCGGGAATTCGAGCTCGGCATCTTCGCGTTGCAACACTTTCACGCGTTCGAGGTGTTCTTCGATCGCCCGCAGCGTGTGTCGCATACTGCGAAACTGTTCGAGCAGCGTGATATCGACGAGTGGAATCTGCTCACGCAGACTCTCAACCTTCTTGCTGATCGACAATAACAATGCGCGCACGTGCTCGAGCTGCGTCTCGGTTCCACGCTGCGTCACGCGCACCGCTTCTTCGGCGGTATTGAACGCGCGGATCAGACGCGCGAATCGGCTCTCTGCTCCGCGCACCGCGGCCACATCCGACAGCCGTCGATCGAGCATCTCCAGCGCTTTCGTCAGCGGTCCGAGCTCCCCGGTCCGTTCGACCCGCACCGGTTTCAGACACCGTGCGATCCACGCCGCACGCCGCGCACCGAAACGGGCTGCAAGCGCACGAAACGCGCCTTTTTCGAGCCGCAAATCGCCTGCCGAAGCGGACGTTTCCAGCCAAAAACGGCGGCCTTCCTCCACCTCCTGGTCCGTCAGCTCGGGCTCATGAGTGTCGATCGAGATGTCGTCGGGATAAGCGCGAACCCAGAGCTCGTCGGCCATCTGAGCGCTCTCGGGAGCCACCAACACCACGCCGGCTGCACGTTCGACCCGTGCGGGCCGGAGCCCGTCACTGCGGATCGTTTCGATCGCCGCACGTTCGAGCCTCGCGGTGCGCGGAAGACTGTGCAAGAGCTCGAGCTTGCGCGCTTCAGGCAGGATGACAATCTGCTGACACAACTTCTCGACGGTGCGCGCATCGCTGTCTTTGAGCGCCTGCACCAGCGCGGTATAAGACTGTAAAGTCTGCGCAATCGCCGCACTGTCGAGATGTGCGATCTGCATCTTCGAAGCGAGCAGCTCCAGCTCCTTCGGAGCACCGAGGACAACCGCACGAGAATCCGCGCGTTCGTCGAGAACGTCGGCGGCCTTCACCACGCGGAGCTCGTTCCACAGCTCGGCACGTCGATAGATGAGCTCGAGCTGCTCCGGAATCTCCAGGGCCGCTAAACTATCGAGTCGCGCACTGTAATATTTGTTCAGCCAGCTCGATCGCAGAGTCGCAATGTTCTTCTGCGCGCGATCGAGCGCGGTTTTGGCTCGTTTCGCGAGCTCGCCGAGCTGTTTGTGTTGGGCGCGATCGAAGTCCCGCGTGCGGGCCAGCTCTTCCAAGAGCCGCTCCGGCGGACGGGTACGCCCCTCGAGATCTTTGTGTAACGAAGCTTCGTGTTTCTTGACCGCCTTCTTCTGCTTCGGATCCTCGAAACGTGTCACCAAGTCGAGCTCGGCGAGGGTTTCGATCTCGACGACCCACTTCCCTGTCCTTTCGATCAGGTCGTCGGTCCGGCCCGCGGCGACCGGCCTTTCGACGTGCATAAAACGTGTTTCCAGTCGGACCGGAAATAGAAGGCACGGAGCGTCCGCAGGGAACTGAGCCGCCAGCAGGTCGCGGAGCTCTTGAAAAAGAGCGCGATTCTGCGTGCCCGGGATGTCGTCGGCCTGAATATTCGTCAGCGGCATAGGAGACCTAAGGCAACATCTCTTCCGCGTGACGCGCGTAGAGGATCGGGCTTTGAAGCAGGATCGAAGCGAGATCCGCGGAGGAGCGTCTCCAGGACGGATCCTCCACAGTCGGCGTGGCCAGTCCGAGCGCCGCGGGTTGTTCTTTGACGGAGATATGTTTCGGCGACGCGGCGGCGCTCACCAGATGGCCCCAGTTGAGGTCCTTCCAAGCGGCGAGCGGCAGCGCCGGCGGCGCACCGAGCGGATCGTCGAGGCCGAAACGCAGCTCGCCGGGACGTTCTTGAAAGACGAAGAACCAACCGGCATCCGTCGGACGTGTCCCTTTCGCCGCCGCCTCCTCGAGCTGGAATCCAAACAGTGCAATATCCGGCTCGAGCCTTCCCTGAAACGCCGGATAGAGCACATTCTCCGGTGTATCGGCCGCCAGCTCGCGCGGACCCGTGGTCGTGGTGAAAGCTGCGCGTTGCGCAAAGACGATCGTATTCGGATACGCCTTGAGCAGGTCACCGCGAACGGCGAGCACTAAAAATCCACCGGCACGCCCGGAGCTCGCGCCCAGCTCACCCGTCCAAGTGTGCATATCTTGGATATCGCGACTGTTCGCACCGGAGAGGTCATCATGCGTGTCCCAGAATCGCGAAAAGTATGTGCCTCGCAGATCCGTGGGATACTCCCGCCAGCGAAGCTCGCGCGACATCTCGTAGTTGAGACCCGCCATATACGCTTCGATGAAACGTTGATTGCTCACCAACACCGTCAGTGAGTTTTCCGGCAGATCCGCGAAATTCGGCAGAATGAAGTCCTGCGATTGTTTTCGCAGATCCTCGAACATCGCATCGTCGATTTCGGGATGCGCGCGCACCGGAGCAAAGATGCGGTGACCTTGGGCCGGAGCCACGGTGGAGAGTGTCGCCTGTACACGCGCGGCGATCGCCGCCCGCGGCGCCAGCGCGATCCGGACCGAAGACGCCAGCGTTGGACTGTCCGAAAGAGCAGGTCGAGGGGGGACCGTCGGGCGCGTACCGAGCGCGTCGTCGAACGCGGTGAGATCGTCTCCGAGCTGCGCGATCTCCTGCAGGTTGCTCATCCGCGCGACCTCCGCACCCGCGGGCGGAGTCACCGGAGCGATCGTCACCCCGCGCGAAAATTTGCCGGAAATGTCGGCGCCGTAGGTCGCAACAAATGCCGCGTTGTTCACGGTGACGAGCGCGCGCTCCGGACCGTCGGTCGCAACATCGGTGATCCCATTGATCAGCTCGAGCACACGCGTTCGCTCCTCCGCGAGCGGCCCGGTGGCGGTCGCCGGGATACGCGCGGCCAGCGCCGTCTCGAGCGCAGTGCGCAGCGTTGCTGCAGGGAGCACGTCGAGATCCTGCGGCGGCGTCCGCAAGAGACGTCCGCGCAGATCGGACACCACCAAATCCATGAACAAGAACCGCTCCGGCTTCTCCACACCCGCCAATTCGACGAGCGCGCTTCCGACCGCGTCGGTGACTTGCAGGAGCGACACGGCGGTCGAAGGTACAGGTGCGGGCGGCGCGGCGGAGAGTGGAGAGAGCGCACCCTCCCCGTTCATCCGTGCGATCAGTTGATCTTGAATCCCGCTGACATTCCCCGTGCCGGTCAATCGACGCATCAACTTTCGCTGCGGCCGGCTCGCTCGTTTGAACGCCGGCGAACGCGAGGCACCAGGCACGCGGCTCGCGACGAACTGTGCATTCACGGTGCGATCCTCGATCAACAAACGCGGCTGCATCGCCGAGGTCAGAGTCAACAAACGATCATCGGGCGCGAGCGCGACGTGTTTTTGAAACATGCGTTGACTGACGGTGGCCGCCAGCTCCGCTTCGCGCATCTTTTGTTGTGCAGCTTCCACCTCGTCGAGCTGCGCCCACGCACGCGCCATCAGCTCTTCTTGGCGTACACGCACAACTTCGGCACCGGCGGAGGCAACCGCACGATTGCGAGGATCGGTATTGAGCTCACGCAGCCACGCGAGATCCACATCGCTTCGCGCATCCGCCAAACGGCGAACACCGGCATGGGCTGCACCGTAGGCCGGCGGCGTGATGATCGGATCGTCGGGAACAGACGCTGGATATCCGTTCGCGTCGGCCGCATCGAAGTAGGGATGTGCAGAGACGGCCGCGCCTGCTCGACCGAGATTTTCGGTGAGATCGACCAGCTCTTCGATCGCCGTGGCGAACGCCGGACCGGGCGACTGAGGAAACGCGATCCGCTGAAACGAAGGGGGCCGGAGCGCTCCTTCGAGCTCGATCGGGCTCGCTGGCGCTACACCATCGAGACCATATCCGGGCCGGGAGACGTCGAGCCGGCGCCGGCCAAACTCCGGTCCTGCGGGACCCGGAACCAAAATGCGTACCAGTGTTTCAAAGTCTCCATTATCGCCGGTCGCAAAACGCCACCACGAATACACCGGAAACTGATTCGCCATCTCCGGAGAGTGTGGCATCGCGCCCGCTCGCCACGCTGGAGCTTGTGCGTCGATCCCCTCGATCGGTAGACCGAGACCTTTCCTCCGCCCGGTCTCGAAGGTCGGTACCAAGAACGCGCCGTAACGCGTGCGCCGCTCGAGACGTCTCGGCGACACGATGCGCGACAGAGAACTCTCCGGCCGCGCTGTGATCGCCTCCCCCGCATCCGCGACGTCTTGAAGATGTTCATTGAGCTGCACATGAGCCCATGCCCAAGTCTCATCTTCACGCGGCAATGCAGTGTTTCGGTGCTCCGCCAGAATTGAGAGTATAGGAAGCGGCCGCGCACCCTCATCGAGCGAATATTCATCTTCGGAGAGCACCAAGAGGCTCATCCACGGGCGCAGCTTGTGCCGCGACTCTTCGGGCTCGAGAGGGTTCGCCGCACGTGCGGGTGTATAACGCCAAGGCAAATCTTCTTCGAAGAAGTCGACATAGGCGAGCGCGTTCGCAGGAAAGGTGTTCGTCGAAGGCGCGGGCTCGCGGCGGAGGATCGCGTCCGCCTTCAAACCGATGATCTCGCCGGGACCGACCAGGTGCACCTCTTTGTCGATCACCGGCCGGACGGCGGCACCCGCTTTCGGTGTGTAGTCGACGGTCAGCGCGACCTGCACACGGGCCCGCTCCACCTCGCCGGTGACGGAATCTCCGAGACGATCGCGCTCGGTGATCCGCGCACCGATCCCTCGCCGGATCCACGGTGCAAAAGTGTATTGAGGCAGATTCGCGTTCGGCATTTATACTCTTCTTCAACGCACCGCTTGATGCGCGGGAACGATCTCCAAGCTCTTCTTCTCGCGACCGCGGCGCACCAGGTCTTTCAGGCGCGCTTCCGCATCACTCCTCGACAACACATCACTTTCGGAGTCGACCAAGGCGAGACCTTCCGCGTCGACGACCGCAAAACGTTCCTCCTTCACCCCGAGCCGAGCGATCTTTCCGCGTTCCAATGCAGGTGTCCTAAGACGCGCCCGCGCCGCGCGACCAACCGCACCGCCCTGCGCCAAAGTCTCGAAAGCCGCGCGCGAGGCGGTCACTTTCCCGCGAGTCGGCGCGCTCGCTCCCGCCGGCGCCTCGACGTCTTGCACTAAACGTTCATATTCCACCGCGTGGCCGATGATCAGATCGGTCGCCAGCGGATTTGTGCTCCGCGCCGTCACGCCGCTCGTCCGCTGTTCGTACGCCGGCGAGCTCAGCTTGTCCGCATCGGACAAGGTTTGGAACGTAGCCGGTGCAAACGGCTCGGTCGTCGCTTCGGTCGCCGAGGTGACACCGCCGAACGTGACGGCGTGGACCGACGCCCGCGAGATGTCCGAGGGGACAGCATTACCAAAACGTGTCAGCTCGGTGTCGAGCGGGACCACGTTTTGTTCGATCGTCAACGCACCGCCCGCATCGACCAACACCTGTCCCAAAGGCAGCTCGATCGCTTCGTAGACCACGGCGCTCGTCGCACCGTCCGTGAGCAGACCGCGCCACGCTTCATCGCGTTCGAACGCTTCGACGAGCTTCGGCAACACCACCACATCCGGCAGGTTGACGGTGCGCTCTTCACCCACCGTGACTTCGACGCGCACCTTGATCGTGAAAAAGAGGATGCTGAAACGCGCCGAACCCCGCGCGATCCACGGCGTCGGTCCTTCCAGCTCCAGCTCCAGCGAAATACAGAACAGCTCACTCGACCCCATGCGCACGGCGACCATGGCGCGAATGTTCGCCAAGAGGCGGAACGGCGAAAACTGGAACAACACATCGAAGCCCAAGAGGCCGACGACGCTGAATTCCGAAATGCCGAAGTAGAAGTCGAGCTGTGCGCCGAATTGGATAGTATTGGTCGTGATCGCAAAATAGCAGGACAGCGAGATACGCGGATTGTCGCGCATCAAGCTGATCTTCACCCGCCGCACATCGTTCAATAACAGATGTGCCGGCGGGCGGTAGGTCGGATGAAATCCGCCGATCGTCAGCGCGAAATCGGGCTTCTCGCCCCAGGATATGCGGAGCGCGAGATCACCCTCGAGCGTCAGCTTGAACGCCTCGAAGCCGATGAAAGAGTCGTAGATCGATGCGTCGAAAGTGAGCAGTCCGCGGGCGAAGTCGATCGTGCCGAGAAAGGCGATCTTGATCTGAATGACCGCTTCTTCTTCGGTGGGGATGGCCGCTTTGACCACGCCGAAGATGGCGACCCGAACCGGATCCGGAAACTCCACGATCAGCCCGAAATCTCCGGTGATCAGCGGCGGTACGCTCCAAGTGATCCGGGCCATCGGTCCGACCACGAATTGGTCTTCGACCGGCGGGAAGACCGCGGAGAGATCGGTGATGATCCGATCCATGTTCCGCACGACATCTTCGGGAAACAAGATGTCGTCGATCGTGCCGGTGCGTACGCCCGAACGGAGGCGGTCGAGGTCCGCGCTCCGGTGGAGCCCGAGAATGCCGCCGACACCCGTGAAATAGAAGTTATAGGCGATGTGGATCGGAACCGGGAACACCATGCTCACGATGAACAACAGTGAGAATCCGGAGTCCTTGCCGGGGATCGGAGCGTTGATCAGACCGATCGCCGAAAGTGTGAATACATCTTTGATCGAGATTTCGACCGCACCTGCGTAGAAGCCGTTCTCTACATCGAGCTTCACGAATCCGCCGAGGGTGATCATGTCTGTCTTCATCGACAGTCCGATCCCGTTCGGTGGCACAAAACGATAGTCGATGTCGAAGGGACCGGCGTTTCCTCGCTCGAAAGTGAGAGCCAGCTCGATGCCGATACCCGACGCAGCCGCGACCAGCGGTCCGAGCGCGAGCAAGAGGTCGACAGTCGTGCGGAGCGCGATAGCGGGCGGGAGACCAACTCCTCCTTCGATCTTCAAGCGCAGATCGAGGCCTTCGATCGTCAGCGGCCCGAGCTCCAGATGTGGCCGCAAAGACACCTCGAGGCCGAGCGCAGCCGCAAAATCCAGTCCCGTGCGATTCGACCAACCGATGCGCAGCGGAAGCTCCGCGCGGATATCTTGTTCGCCGATCACCTCGCGCAAAAACGCGTCCATGTCTTTCGGCGAGATGACGACCGCCAGCGCTTCGAGCTCACCGCCGATCTTCACCTCGACATCCGGACCTTGCAGACGAAAGTCCAGCGAGGCTGCTGCACCCGCGAGCTCGAGGCGGCTTCCGTTGGAACGCCCGAAGATCGCGACCGGTGCCGCCGGGTGATAACGCAGCGTCGCTCCGAATCCGACCGAAGGCGGCGGCAATGAGGAATCGAACGGCAGCAACATCTGTGCGGCGTTCGGCCGCAACAAAAGTGCGATCTGTCGCGTGAGATCCGTGCCCGCACGAACCTCGATCGCCAGCGTCTCCGTCAGCGGAAGAGTTGCGCCGATCTGCGCAGGCACCAGCGGCAGGATCGCCAAGCCGGCGAGCATGTCCGGAGGTACAGGTGGCAATTCGACCAGGGAGAGGCCGAGTGGATGCACCGTATCTCCGATGACGACCTCGGAGAGCGCGACGCTGAGCATCGACTCCGGCGCACGATCTCCCTGCCCCGCGAGCAGACCGCGATCGAGCAGCGGATCGACACTTCCGATACCGGCATGGAGCCCGAGCGCATTGAGGATCTCTTGGAGATGTTCGGCGAGCAGCGAGAACTTGATGTCCTCGGTTCCCCATCCATAGATCCTCCGCGGGAGATCCTGCGGCGCAGTGAGGATCTTCGGGATCTCTTCGTAGAGGAGCCGCGTGCGCGTCCAGCCCGGCCGATCGCCCACCGCCGGATGATCCTCGAAGACGATCACTCCGCTCATCTCGAAGAACGCGCGAAGATGCGGGAGCTCGCGCGCCAAATACTCGACGAGCAAAAGCTCCACCAGACGCTCCGGAATTTCCGCGAGAAACACAGCAGGATCGACGCCCCCGGGCGCCTGCGTCAGTCCGGAGATCGAAGAGACCAATTCACCGGCGGCACGGATCACGTCGAAGATCTCGGTGAGCGTTGCACCGTCCGCGAGCGCTTCGGCGGCGGCGACCACATCGATCGTGTCATCGGCCACCGCCGAATATGCGGGCGGCAGATCGACCGGGTTCCATCCCAGCTTGAACATCAGGCGGCGAAACGCCTCTGCGTCTCGGAAACCTTCTTCCAGCGGACGAAACGCCTGCGCGAGATGTCGAGCGATCGCTTGCAGCGTGTCCGTCATGGATCTGGATACCTCGGTGCGTAGTCTCTATCGATCACACCGTGTTGTCGTGGATCGAGAAGATCGACGAGCGCGTAACGACAGACTGTACAGAATTGGTAGAGGGTACCGGACACCGTCGCGATCTCGATCTGTCGCATCAGACAGGTGCCGGTCGGATGGAACGTGCCGCAGGAGAATGTGGCGCCACCTTCATAGAGACCGACGAGCCACGCGCTGAACCTCGGATGTGCAGCCGCGACTCGGGCTTGAAGCGCGGCGTTGATGAAAGTCGCCGGCAACATGTCCGCGTTGTTCGGCGTACAAACGCGGCCCGCGGCAGGCACACGCGGAGCGTTCAACGGATGGGGCTGTCCGTTGAGGTGTGCCTCGACGCTCGCCGCGACCAACCGTTGTTCCGGGTTTGGAGCGACCGTCGAACGCACCACGCGCATGAACACGCTGCCGGCGGCGAAAGTGGCGATAACGGGTGCAAAAGCACCGGTTCCATCGCGCAGCTCGATCGCATCGGCGGCGATGGAGACGATCTCCAGCTCCGCGCTCACCGTCGAGGACAACAGCGGGCGGGTTCGCAGGCGGATCACGTTGCCCACTGCAAAACCAGCGGCGTGTCCGGCTCGGAGATCGACGCGAAAGTTCGCGCCCATGACGATCACCGGGCTGGCCGTAACACCCGCATGTTCAATTCGGTGCCAGCGCCATTTGATGTTGGCTCCGACGAGATTGGCGCCCACACGAACAGCCGTGTCCTCTTGAACGTTCGCATCGTTTGGAAAAGTTGTCCCGGCAGGCGTGGTGGCCGCGCCGCCGTACTCATCGAGCAGCGTCAAAGAGTGTGCTGATTCGTGGCCGACAGAACCGACAGTATCGAGCAGAGGCCTGGCCGGAACGGCCGGTGCCACCAGCGCCCGTCCTCGCGAAGGGGCCGCTGCTGCGCTCGTCAGGTGATCGGGCGCGACGCCCAAGGCAACGGCAAAAAAGTGTCCGTGGTTCGAGCCGCCGTTTCGGGCCGTCAGCGAAAGTATACAAATGAGCTGCGAGTCTTTTCCCGGCGTCAAGCCTGCGGGCCCTCCGGCACCTCCGCCCCAAGTGACACCGATGCGTCCTTGCGCGGGAAAAGTGAGCTGATTCAGAAATACATCTAAATCGGCGGTCTCTATCCCCAAGCTCACACGCCGATGTGGCACTTCACGGACCCTCGGACGGGAACCGGTGAACATACGAAATGCAGTGTTGCGATCGTCTATGAACGTTCGTTGGTGAAGCGCGAGCCAATCTGCATAGACCCCAGTGACTCGCGCCGCCGTAACCTGTGCCCCAAAGAGCGTGACCCACTCCGGCAGTATTGGATCCACGCCGCCGGTCAGCGGGCGTCCCGCATCGCTCGGGATCGGCAGACCCACTTGATGAATCAGCTGTTCGAGCGTCCAAGTGGCCGCCGCAGCCGGAGGCGCTTCGGGATACGGCACTTCGCTTTGTCTTCGATTCGCACCGGAGGTTCGGGTCACCGCACCGAGCTCCGCCCGAGTCGAGATTCCTGCATCCACCGACGGCACCCAAGCGCTCCAGAAATTCAGCTCATTCGCCAGAAGGTCGAACGGCCGAAGGACCTGACGGGAAGTCAGCTTCGTGACCACTTGCCGCACGAAACGATCGAAGTCGGCGCGCGACGTAAATCCATCCGGGAGGAACAAGAGGTTCGGCGCCGTGGCGACACGTGCGGCGCCTGCACCCGAGACGAAGGTCAACGTGGTCGGAGTGCTCCAGGGTGCAGCGACAGTGACGTTCGCGTTTGCGGAGAATGCGGCAACGAATGGGGCGGCTCCAACACCGACGTCGACGCGAAAGGGCCCTCCGATGATCAGCGGCGCCAGCGTCCCATCCGCCGCAACGTTGCAGCTCAAGGGTGTCGAAGCCTGCCACTGAAGACGGCTGAGATGCGCGGCGGGGAGCAGAGCCCAATCGGTGATGTCACCGATGACGCCGTCATCGAAGCGCGCCATCACGCTCAGTCGAACAGCGGTCGCGTTCTGCCGGACCGTCAGCGACGACGGCGTAATCCACACGTCGGTGAGCGCGTTGTGGATATGCACCCGAATGTGTTGCCGCATGACGACGGCTCCTTCGGTGACCGTCGCCTCGATGAGAAAGTTCCGCAGTACAGGTGGAGGCAACAGCGGCGGAAGGATCACCGGGAGCGCCGTCGCAGTGACCACACCACTGGCAGCGGCGACCGATGCGCCGTGCGCGGCCGGCGCTCCCGCGAAGAGGCCGGTAAAGGTCACCGCGACACCCGCCGGAACCGCGTTGGCGAACACCGCGGCGACGCCGACCTGCTTCACCACCAACCTGGCCGAAAGATCAGGTCCAGCTTGGCCGCGCAGGATATGCACATCCTCGCCTGTGTCACCGCCGTTCCACCGTGTACTTTCGAGCGGCACGGAAAGGGTTCTAATCCAAATACCGAGCTCATAACAAGGCGACGTGGCTCAACCTAAAGAAGGCGCGACTCATTGCCGTTTCTGCAAGGAATCGTTCCTTGTCGCTCCGCACAGCTCGAGCCTGTCTTACCTGTTCTCGAGACCAGGTCGCGGATCCCGAAAACGAGGCTCTCACGGCCGGCGCCGGATCGAAAAACATCACGCGGGCAGGCACAGATGCGAAGCTTTCTTCAAGATGAACGGCGCGTTCGAAAGCTGTGCTCGACCAGAGCTTGTTGCTGCCGATCAGCGCACTTTCGAAAGCATCCGCCGACGCAGAGGTCGGAGACTCTCGGGCGCAAGGAGCACGAGCCGGCGGCGCCGCGCGAGGACAGTGGTCAATTCAGCAACCCGTCCTTTTGGCCAGTTCGCGGATGTGGGACCCGCAAAGTCACCTCCACCTCGCCGCCGTGAGTCTCCACCATATAGGTACCCGCAAACGGAGCACCGCCGCGCCACGCCGCGCTCATCGACGTCTTGTCGGCGGTGGCAAACGCGCGCGTGATCGCTTCGACGATTCTCATCTCTTTGCCGGTCGGCGCACGGGCCTCGAGGCCGGCATCGAGCATCACCAACCAAGGATATGCGTCTTGATCCGCGATCTCCCAGTGATGCTCCGCGACCTCCCCTCTCAACGACGGTGGAATCTCCTCGCCCCTCTCGAAACTGAGTGAGTAGTGCGCCGGAATTCTCTTTGGATCCGCGAGTGGCCCCGCCTTCGACTGTACGAGATGTGCGTCGAAATCCCGGGGCGTCGCGAACAAGAGCACTCCGAAACCTTCGTCTTTTTCACCCGCCAAAGCGAGCGCCGCATCGCGCACGCCGAGCGCCTCGATAGTCACGGATACTAAGCTCGGCGAAGCGATCGACCACAGCTTCAAACGATAGAGCGCAGCCGTCGCCGCAAAAAACGCAGCGACGCTACCGGCGCTGACTCCGCCCTCGAGATACGACTGATCGCCTTCTGCGTCTTCATTCATCTCTTCGAGCAGAGATTCGAGCACGACGTCCATCTCCGGAGTCGGTGCACAGGTCACTTCGATCGCTGGAAAGGCTTCGCGCAACACTTCATACAAATCGCGCGAAGCGACGCGCAGCCTCGACGGTGTATGCGCCCGGCCGAACAACGGCTGTTCGATCGTGCTCTTCAAGCTGTCGACCGCTTGGGCGAGCAGCTCGCTCGGTTTGGCGATGGCGGTTCCGAGCAAGGCACCATCCTCACCCATCCAAAAGATCACGCCGGGCCGGTACGGCTCACCTTCGCCGGTGACATACGCCGGCATCTCCAGCAAGCCGCCGACCCACTCCACGCCCGATGTTTTCTTCTTCCTCGCGGCCATGCCGTTCGGTCGCAGCTTCGCGGCGTTTTGCCAAGCGTTCAAACAGCGGTGAGCTCGGCTTCGATGAGATCCCGCGTGGAGCGATCACCGCGCGGCGAACGCTCCAGCACCGCGCTGATCGTTTCGAACAACCGTTTATTATTTACGGGTTTCGGCAGATACGCGTCCATCCCGCTTTCTAAACATCTGCGCACGTCTTCCGGCATCGCGTGCGCAGTGAGCGCGATGATCGGTATACGTTCTGTCTTCGATTCCAACGCGCGGATCAAACGTGTCGCCTGTATGCCGTCGAGATGGGGCATCGACACATCCATCAACACCAGATCGAAACGCCCGCTTTGATACGCGTCCACCGCCGCGCGGCCGTCCTCGGCGATCGACACCTCGAAGCCGCGCCGCTCCAACAGATGGAGCATCACTTTACGATTCACCGCGTTGTCTTCGGCGAGCAAAACACGAACACCCTTGTGTGAGATCTGTGCTCGAGGCGCCGCGGCCGCACGGACCGGCTGCGCACGATCGCGGATCACACGTTCCAGCTCCCAAACGATCAGCGGCTTCAGCGTCAAAGAGACTCGATATTGTTGTTCGTTCGCAGTGAGTCGGTCATGTTCGTCGAGCTCAGCGTCGACGACCAACACGTCGAACGGAGGAGATCGTTCGCTCAGCCGAGCCGCCGCTTCCACCGAACGGGTCGCGACCGCGAGAAAGCCCCGTTTCCCGAGCTCGGACTCCAGCAACACACCGACGGTCGCGCTGTGGTGCGCGATCAAAATGGAGCTAGCCACTTGGACAGGTAGCGGTGCGGGCTCGCCGACCTTCGCCGGAATTTCCACCCGAAAAGTGCTTCCCGCACCGGGCGCGCTCTCGAGCTCGATCTTTCCGCCCATCAGCTTCGTCAGCTTCGCGGTGATCGCCAAACCGAGCCCGGTTCCGCCGAAACGGCGCGTCGTCGAGTTGTCGGCTTGAGTGAACGCTTCGAAGATCGTCGCATGTTGGGCGCAGTCGATGCCGATTCCGGAGTCGCGCACTTCGAAGGAAAAAGCGACCTGCCCGTCCGCGAGCGGAGCCGCGTCCATCCGAATGAGCACCTCACCGCGCGAAGTGAACTTCATCGCGTTGCCGATCAGATTGGTGATCACTTGGCGAAGTCGAAAGGCGTCACCCCAGATCGTCACCGGCACGCCCGGGCCGGCGGACAACACCAGCTCCAACTGTTTCGCCTTCGCCTGCGGGCCGAAAGCACGCACCACTTCGGCAAAGAGCTCGCGGGGATCGAATGCGTAGCTCTCCAGCTCGACTTTTTGCGCTTCGATCTTCGACAGATCGAGCACGTCGTTCAGGATGGTCAATAGATGTTCGGCGGAAGACTGTGCAGTTTGCAGCAGATCGCGTTGCTCCGAGGGCAGCTGGAGATCGAGCACCAACTGCAACATTCCGAGCACGCCGTTGAGCGGGGTCCGAATCTCATGGCTCATGTTCGCCAAAAACTCGCTCTTTGCGGTATTCGCGCTCTCTGCCAGCTCTTTCGCGGTGTTCAGTTGTTCGAACCGTGCGGTCAGCTCTTCAGAGGTCATCTCCAGCGATCGCTCGAGGAGCGCGCGATCGACGTCGCCCTGCTCGTAGGCGGAGCTCACCGCGTCGAGAAAAGGTTGCATCTTCGGATCGATCTCTCGACCGAGGTGACGCGCGATCTGCCTGGAGAGCAACTTGTGCACGGTTTTATCGTTCCGAAAAAGTGGTGACCGTCATCGTCTGGTTGTGTAGCTCGCAGGCCTTTCCGGTCATCACCGGGGACAGCTCGCCGTAAGAATAGAATCCGGTGGACACTGCATTTGGACCCACGATCTCCGAAACACTCTCCAGCTCTTCTTCGGTGCGTTGTTGGAGCACCAAACGGCGCCCGACACAGCTGATCAACACCGCAAGCTCAGTGGTCGATTTGCCGATTTCGAGACAGGCGGAAGCAGCGGAAGCCGCGCCGTCGATCAAACGATCGAAGTTCGCTTTCATCAGTCGCGCAGTCGAGCCTTCCGGGACGTCACCCGCAAAAGTGAGGCTCTTCTTCTCTTCGTCGATCGCCAAGATCGTCCGCACGACTTCAGCTTCCGCACCGACACGCACACGCAAAGGAAACAACAGTCCACTCGAAGGCAACTGTGCAGCTTGGTCACCGAGGTACTTCTTATAGAGATCGAGCGCCGGTTGGCCGTCGAGCTCGAAGAGCACGTTGCCGGCCGAACGCGTGACTTTCCGGTCGGGTCCGTAGGGATCCCAACCGCCGACCGACCCGTATCCGACGCGCATCTGTGTGCCGTAGATCCCGATCGCCGCGATCCGTTTTTCGCCGACGTTTCTGCCGAGACGAACGACCGTGCGCCCGAAGCGGCTGCCGTCGCCGGCGAGGCCACCGGTGATGACGACTTCTTCCGGAAGGCCTGCGCGAAGCCCGCGGGCGAGCTCGCTGCCGTTCACGTGGAGGCCGTCGGAGAGGACGAAGACGTGTGCCAGCTCCGGACCGAGGAGCTTGCGGCTCAATTCGACACCTGCGTTGTACGAGTCGAGCGCGGACTCGATGAGGACTTCGGCGGAGCGCACCGTCGAACGTTCCAGCTCGACTTCGGTGACGATCAACGTGTCGTCGTAGAGGCCACGTCCCGCGATCTCACCGGCGGTGGTGCAGCCGATGATGTGCGCCTCTGGATGCGTGGCGAACACGGCGTCGATCGCCGGGCCGGATTCGAGCTTCTCCGCTGAACCGAAGAGCAGCACCCAGTGGGCTTTCGAGCCTGTGGGTAGTGTGGTCTCCGAGGAGCCCGGTTGGCCGAGGATGTGTTGTTGAACGCGCATGAACCTTGTTTGTGAATCGGCGCGCCGATAGCAAAATCGAGCTTCGGGGTTCGAGAAAGCCTGAATGTGCTGCAGGACAGGTCGCCGCGACTACGAGGGGGGCCTACGGGTAGGCGCTGAGCAAAATCGGAGCACCCCAAACGCTGGGAGCTCCGAGATCTGGTCGCAAAGCTATTGGCGAGGATCGGGGACCGGGTCTTCGATGATCTCCGGCGGCTCAGACGGCTCGCGCGGAGGATACGGCGGATCTTCGCGCGGCGGCTGATGCGGATCGGGATCGTCGACGGGTGAAGGCGTCGGCGCGGGGTCGCCGGCCGGAGGTTCCTTGAGCGGAGGGCCTGCGTTCATCCGAGCGAAGTGTTGCACGACGCGGGCCTCCTCATTCTCGCGAAGATGTGGCGAAGCCGCGAGGCGAGACGGAACATCGCGTACACCGCTCAGGCGTGGAAGCGAGTATACTTCCGCAGTGAGGGTCGCCGCGGACGTTGTTACGTTCCATCGTACGAAGCGCCGGGTGGATGCGAGAACCTCACGTTCGGACAATGCCATTCCGTCGAAGAAGAAGCTCCCGCGTGTATTTGTTTGTTCGGCTCGTTTCGGAGGCCTCGCACCTGACGATGGCATGGTGCGATGGGCTTGCCGGTGAGCGCGAGGGCTAATGACGCTCCTTCGACCTTTGTTGCTGATCGACGCCGACGAAGAATGGGCGCGCGCGCGCAGCGCCGACGCTCATTCTGCGAACGCAAACAACCGTCGGCCTCACCACGCGCGAAGTCGATCAGTTGAAGGCGTTTGCAGAGATGCTTCCTCGCTAAGAGACCCGCGTCCGGTTTTCGGAAACGTCCGTCCGGTTTTCGGAGACGTCCGGTTTGGCGTCCGAACATCCGGACGCTGAGCCGGACGATCGGTCACGATCAGTCGAGAACACCGGCGGCATGACCCTTGCGTTGCCGGTGCCCCGTGTCACCTGAAGTCCGCCCGAAGCGCGAGCAGCAACGCGTCATCCTCGAGTCGCCACCGAACGTATCCCCATCAACCGACGGGGGGTTCAGCGTGACCCATGATCATGCGGTGGTCGCGCAATCGAGCGCTCTACTCGCTCCCCTTCGCGGCGAAGACACTCCA
>WUUC01183056.1_pt1 | contig 34114 bp, 28 predicted proteins | sample 6278441 | NCBI WGS metagenome assembly WUUC01 (sample SAMN13675441, study PRJNA597444) | soil metagenome | isolation source: soil | place: USA: Washington | collected 2017-10
ATAGGGATGATTATGTACTTCATATGCGATTATAATCTGCACATGCGAGCCTTACATGTTTAGGACTACCGAAAATTAACTAGGTACTTTGAATAAAACTTCTCTTTTAAGATTATCTTTTTAGTAAGCGTAAACTATTGAGGCCGACAAGAACAGTCCCTCCTTCATGAAGCATCACAGCAACCCAAAGAGGAACTAAGCCCAGAAGGGCAGGAGTTGTTGCAAAAAGAATGACACCCATTGCAAGCGCAATGTTTTCACGCAAAATGCGCCGTGTCTGATGTGCTTTTTTATAGAGCCAACCTAAAAGAGAAATATCATCGTGAATAAAGATAATATCAGACGCGTCCACAGCAGTCGCGCTGCCGATTTTGCCCATAGAAATCCCGACAGTCGCGCGAGCCAGCGCGGGCGCATCGTTAATGCCATCTCCTACCATCATTAAAGGTGCCTTTTGAGCAAGCTCTGTAACTTTAGCGAGCTTATCTTCAGGCCGGAGGTCGGTAAAAACTTCATCGATGCCGAGTTCTTGAGCAACAACCTGTGCGCTAGAAGCGTGATCTCCGGTGAGCATGACTACCCGTAAATTGTCTTTTTTTAGTTGAGCAATGACTTTTCTGGCATCATCCCTCAACGTATCGGTGAAATGGAAGACAAAAAGCGATCCGTGCACATACAGATAAGTGGCCATCTGATCGGCAGATGGAAGAGAGACTTGAGATTTTTCTTGGATGAATTCCCGCTGACCAATGACGGCAGGATGGGAACTAACTGTGCCTTCGAGTCCGTAGCCTGCAATTGAACGGAAGTTTTCAACAGGGAGGATTTGAATCTGAAGCGATTCTGCAAAAACGGTTAAAGCCTCTGCAATTGGGTGGACCGCATGACGCTCTAGAGAAGCTGCAATAGCAATGGCCAAATTCAGATCAAGAGGAGGGCCGGAGAGCTGTTGAATACCGGTACAAGTCAGCTTGCCTGTAGTCAGAGTCCCTGTTTTATCGAGGGCAATCGTCGTGCATCTCGCAACAGCATCTAGCATGATGCCGCCCTTCGGTAATATGCCGCGGCGAGCACAGCTGCTAATTGCACTGAGATAAGCTGTCGGAGTAGCCAAGATAAGGGCGCAAGGAGAAGCAGCAATTAAGAAGGCAAGAGCACGGTAGATTCCTCCTTCAGGGCCGAGATAGGGAAGTCCCCAAAAAACAGGAAGAGCAATGGCAAAAATCAGAGATAATAAGATGATTGTACTGGCATAGTATTTTCCGAAACGGTCCAGAAATTGTTCGATTTTAGGTTTGGCGTGTTGGGCCTGGGTGATCAATTTAATGATACGGCTCACTGTTGAATCACCGCTGGTCCGGGTCACAGAGATAGTCAACGTGCCATCAAGATTGCCGGCGCCGGCGGGGACTTCATCTCCGATGGTCTTGCCCATCGGCTGACTCTCACCAGTGAGGTGAATTAGATTGACATAAGAGCGTCCTTCTAAAACTCGACCATCGAGAGGGATGATCTCTCCAGCTTTGACGAGAATATGGGTCCCAATGGAAATTTCCGCGAGAGCCTTTTGGTAAATGATTCCATTATCTCCAATCACACAAGCGACACGGGGAGAGAGTTTATGGAGGTTGAGCACGCTGCTGCGGGTTTTTTGCGCGACCATTCCTTCCATGGCAGCAGAGAGCTCGAATAAAACTAAAAGCAAGGCGCCTTCAAGCTCGCTCCCAATAATAACGGAGAGAAAAGCAGCCAATGTCATGAGGACGTCGATGTTAATCTCAAAATTAGAAAGGTCATGGAGAGAATTAATGAGAGCAGGAGTTCCTGCTAAGAAATAGACGGCCGTCAGCAAAACAAGAGATGCGGGAGCAGAATAGAAAGAAGCAGCAAAAGCACAGGCGAGTAAAAATCCTGCGAAGAGGGCACTCCGCAGAGAGAGATATTTGCCCCATTTCCGAGAATCTGGAGTCAGAAAAGGGGAGACCGTCTCTTCTTTATTGGAGGCGAAAAACTCATCAAATGAATAGGGTGTTGTCATAAGAACATCTGCTTAAGAAAATATGTAGCTCCTGCAACAAAAGCCACCAGCGATAGGTTCCAGATCAGAGCTTCGATGCGGCGATTTTTTTCGAGCTTGGCAACGGTGATCGCGGCAATCATCACAGTGAGAGCTGTGGCAGCAATCGGGGAAAAGAAAAAATATCCTCCGGTAAATAGGCCGGTTGCGAGAAGGACGCCAGCGCCAGCGCCTAAACTTTGTTTCAGGGGATGTTCATAGACTTCTAGAGCAAGGCCCATCTCTTCTTCGAGCATGATATTGAGAAGACGATTGTCGTCGGCCATCATAACTGTAACAACTTCGTCTAAAAGTTTACCGGACAGACCCTTGGCTTGATAAAGGGCAGCAAGTTCTTCCCGTTCCTCTTCTCGATGATGTTCGATTTCCCACCTTTCTTCTTCAATCACGCGGTGGAGTCTTTCTAAGCGGGCCCATCCTAGCAATGCGCTGCGTCCTATCTTCCACAGAAAAAGTCCTGCAGCAAAAAGAAGGAATAGAGAGGGTTGAGCAGGAAATAAAATCCAGAGGAGAACTAAAACAACCGCGGTGTCACGTGCGGCATCTGCTGCAGCTGAAAGATGTCCGGGCATTTCTGTCCCATGAATTTCTGCAGTAGCGAGGCCTCCCTTGATGCGGGCTGCTTTCAGATGCTCAGCAATGGACTTTCCTTCAAAATGATCTGTTTTCATCTCTTTAATAGTGCAGTTAACAGCTGGCACATGTCGAGATGGTCTTTGACAGCCATCACTTCACGTGTAGAGTGCATTGAGAAGACCGCACAGCCGATATCGACTGTTGGAATCCCCATCGTATGAGCAAAGATTGGTCCAATCGTGCTGCCGCTTGAAAAATTAGAATGAGAAGCAAAAGCTTGGTAAGCCAGTTTTGCTTTGCGGCAAGCGGAAATAACAGGCGCTGCGGTCTTTGCATCTGTCACGTATTTTTTATCGGCATTGTACTTGATGGCGATTCCATGGCCAGGAATGAGCTGATGTTGAGGATCGTATTTTTTAGCATGGTTGGGATTATATGCATGGGCAACGTCGACAGAGATACAGAGCGAATCTGTTTTCATGCGAATATAATCTTCAACAGAAAGATCATAAAATGCTTTAATCCGCTGAAGCACATCATCTATAAATGTCGAGGCTGCGCCATCAGAAGTACGCGAGCCAATTTCTTCAGCATCCCAGAGGATTGCAATTTGAAGAGAATCATTTTGAGGAGCTTTTGTAAAGGCCTCGATGCAAGCATGGGAGGATAAAAGATTATCGAGACGATAGGAGGCCAGCATTTCTTCTGAAGTTCCTAAAAACCGGGATTTTTCAATCGGAACTAAAAAAAGATCAAATGCCAGAAGCTCTTTGAAAGAAACATGCTTTTTTAAAAACGGCTCCAGAAGATTTTTTTTGTCTTTATCAAGAGTGAAAATAGGACGCAGATGGTCCTGTTTATTGATCATAAGCCCTTTGTCGTTGACTTCACGGTCGAGATGAATGGCCAATTGAGGAATAAAAAGAGGGGACTCATCGAGGAAGACCAATTTTTCTTGGCATTTACCTTGGTTATCTTCAAAAACTACACGTCCAGCAATGGCCAGATCGCGATTGAACCAAGAACTTAAGAGAGGCCCGCCGTACATTTCTGTTTCTAAAAGATGATATGACTCAGCGATGATCTCTGGATTTGGTTTTAGCTTTAATGCAGGGCTATCGGTATGAGCTGCAACGATCGTCATTTTCCCCGGAGCTCTTTTAGGAAGAGAGAATGCGCAAATCGATCCGCCACGTTGGGTAAAGTATCGTTTATTTTTTTCGAGCTTCCACTTTTCTCCTTCCTGGAGAGGAATGGTTTTAGCCGAAGTAAGACGCCGGGAAGCTTCTAGCACCGCATGCCAAGACGTGGGAGAGCGGTCTAAAAATTGAGTGAGATCACTTAAGATGTCGGACATAATTCTTTGACTCCATTGAGGTATTTATGCAAAACCAATGGGATCTCTACAGAACCGTCCGGCCGTTGATTGTTTTCAAGGAGCGCAACCATGAGCCGGGAGGTAGCGAGTCCAGATCCATTCAACGTATACACGAACTCAGGTTTTCCATCTCCTGGCTTATTCTGAGGCTTGTAACGGGTCATGGAACGGCGAGATTGAAAATCTCCGCAATTTGAGATCGAAGAGACCTCATAATAACGGTTCTGACCGGGGAGCCAAACCTCAACATCGATGGTTTTCATCGCAGCAAAAGACATATCTCCCGTCACAAGAAGCATATTGCGGTAATGGATATTGAGTCCCTGCAGAATTTTCTCCGCACTACTGACCATCTGCTGGAACATCGCTTCACTTTGATCGGGCTTACTAAAAGCAAACATCTCGACTTTATTGAACTGATGCATCCGAATTAGGCCCCGTTCTTGGCTGCCGGCAGCTCCGGCCTCTCTTCTGAAGCAAGGAGTATATGCGACGTATTTTTTGGGAAGTTCTGCTTCAGAGAAGATCTCATCAATGTGTAGTCCATTGAGTACAGTCTCTGATGTCGGAATAAGGTACAGGTTATACTCATCGTCTTTGATTTTGAAGAGCTGAGATTCAAACTTCGGAAGCTGTCCTGAAGCAAACATCGTCTCAGGACGGATTAAGTGAGGAGGCATCCACATTTCAAAGCCATTTTCGATGTGGATATCAAGCATGAGGTTGATCAGCGCCCATTCTAGTCTTGCGCCCATATTACAATAGGCAGACCATCCGCTGCCGGAAGTTTTAGCTGCTCTCTTGAAATCAAAGAGTTTAAGTTTTTCATTGAGCTCAACATGATTTTTGAAAGCAAAGTCAAATTCCCGTTTCTGTCCCCATGTCTTAATGCAGACATTGTCTTTGGGATCGGCAGAGATTTTAGCTTCATCGCTAGGAATATTTGGAAGGGAAGCAAGCTTATGAGTGAGCTCTTTCTCAAGTTCTGTTCTTTCGTGGCTGAGAAGAGAGACTTTATCTCCAAGTCCTGCGACTTGTTGCATGACTTCAGCGACGTCTTCACCGCGTCTTTTTCGTTCGCCGATCTCTTTAGAGAGGACATTTCGCTTGGCTTGGAGCTCTTCGACTTCGCCAATCACATGCCGGATGCGCTCATCAAGTGCTAGTAGAGGTCCTAGATGGATTTCAGGGTCTTTTGTCTTCAGTTTGGCTTCGAGAGCCTGAGGATCTTTGCGTAACAGCTTGATATCTAACATATTTTCTCTATAAAAATAGTATTCATCTTAGGAACAAATACGCTTAAAGTCAATGTCGAGGTCATAACGGGATGCATCTTAAAAACTTCTTTAGTCAGGTACTAGCTCGACATTTTGGAAGGATTGTGGTATGATGATAAGAATCAAAAGAAATTTTTATGAAAACAAATTCGCATCCTAAAGCCCAGAATCCTCTCCTGCTTCGCTTTCACCGGTTGATTGACGCTTTTGCCAAATCTGACGATGAAAGGGACTTCTATTTAGACCGCATAGAGGGATTTATTCTCTATATGGATCTGGATAAAGGGCAGAAGGAACTTGATGATTTTGCCCAGGAATTAAAGCAACATCCTGAGCGATATGCTCAGCTTCCTAAGATGACTTTCTATGAGACAAAGAAGTTCATGGAGGGGTTTGTCAACGAAAAAGTTTACGATATCGATACTAAAGAAAAACTTTTAGACGTTATTCAATCGAAAGAAGCTAGGGAAAATTTTCTTGAATTCATCTACGACCACCTGACCGAGCTTGAAAAATGGCAGCAATATTACGTAGAAAGGATGAGAATCCGTATCATTGAGTGGCTTAGATCGCAGGAATTCGTCTTTGTCTTCGAAGAAGACCTCGATTTACCTAAAGTTGTCATGGAAAAGGTCAAACAGCAGCTATTTGATGTTAAAGTCGGCAAAGATGTTGCTGGGGCCCGTGAAGTTTTGGGTCAAAAAGCAAAAACATATTATTCTAACGAAGCTCTGAATCCTCGTCCTAAACGAGGTCGTCCTCCCAAACAACAAGTTAAGATCGAAATAGAACCGCAGCTGACAGGTGATATCTATACAACTGTTGTTCCAGTCTGTCGCATGTTCTTATATCTGCCCGATATCAGCACCGCTTCTGCTGTCACGTTCTCTTCCCGTTATGGAACAGAGGCCGAACTGCTTGCCAATTTACGTGGAACTACACGTGTCAAAGTCGATACCAAACTAGAAGCGCTGTCTCAGCGTTTGGAATCTTTACGCCAGCTGTCTAGCAGACTGTCAGGCATTGAAGATATCGTAGGTGAACGGGATAAAAAACTCTTTAAAGCGGTCTCTCAACAAGAGCCTATTGCAAGTCTTGAACCTGAAGAAACTCCCAAGAAAAGGGGTCTTCTCGATGTGGTGAAGGGCTTTTTGCCGCGGCGTAAAGAAAAAAAGGCAGAAGGTGAAGAGTTGCAAGTGCCCAAAGCTCCTACGCAGATGAAAAAAGTTACACCGATTCAATCTAAAAAGAAAAAATGACCCAAACACTCGTTAAACAACAGACCAGTAAATCTCTAGCCTTGAGAGCTCTCGAAGTGATGTACCTTACGCGCTTCATGGATGACAAGTGCTTTAAATTGTCGCGTCAAAATAAAGGCGGGACTTTTCAGCTTTCTGTTGCTGGCCATGAGCTCATTGGAACAATTTCTGCGTTAAGCTTGATTCCTGGAAAAGATTGGGGACTTCCTTATTACCGTGACCGTGCTTTTGCTCTAGGTCTTGGGTCTTCACTTACCGATCTATTAGGAGCTTTTTTAGCCCGCGATGTGCCACATCATTCCGGCGGACGGATGATGCCCGAGCACTTTGTTCATAAAGAACTTCGCATGCCCTGCCAATCGAGCTGCGTCGGAACCCAGTTCCTACAAGCCGTCGGTGTTGCAAAAGGGGTTCAATTTCATGGAAGAGATGAAGTCGTCTATGTCTCAGGCGGCGATGGATCAACCTCACAAGGTGACTTCCACGAAGCTCTCAATTTTTCTTGCCTTCATCGTTTAGGGATTATCTTTGTCATTCAAGACAACGGATGGGCGATCTCTGTTCCTGTGAAAGACCAGACGACCGGCGGCACCATTGCTAAAATGGCGCGCGGTTACGAAGGTTTAGATGTCTTTGAGATCGACGGATGTGATTTTGAGCAAACGTCTCAAGCCCTCTCTGTTGCAGTCGATAAAGCTCGTCATAAAGAAGGACCTAGCTTAATCGTTGCCAAAGTTCCTCGCATGGGCGCCCATAGCAATAGCGATGATCCTTTGAAATACCAAGATCCTGAGTGCTCCGCATCTGAAAAAGCTAAAGATCCAATCCCGCGTTTAGAGAATTGGATTGTCGATATGGGCCTTGCAACACGCAATGAGATCGAAGAAATGAAGAAAATGGCCTTTACTCAAATCGAGATGGCGGCAACAGAAGCAGAACAAATTCCTTTTCCTAATGTTTCTACAGCTGCCGGCAAAGTCTTTGCACCGACTCCTGAAATTACCTTAATAGAAGACGGATTTGTTACTAAAGGGGAGTCGATCGTTATGGTTGATGCTCTGAACCATGCGATTGATGAAGAAATGGCAAAAGATCCCAAGATCGTCGTATTCGGTGAAGATGTGGCTCACGGCAAGGGAGGCGTTTTTGGCGTCACCCGAGGCTTAACTGCGAAATACAGCGTCGAAAGATGTTTTAATTCTCCGCTTGCGGAATCGAGCATCATTGGAATTGCTTTAGGGATGTCCCTTGTTGACGGCATTAAACCTATTGCTGAGATTCAATTTGCCGACTATCTTTGGCCGGGCATGAACCAACTTTTCAATGAAGTCGCTAGCTTCTACTATCGCGCTAATGGTGAGTGGAACTGTCCTCTTGTCATCCGGATGCCTTATGGCGGATATATCCAGGGCGGCCCTTACCATTCTCAAAGTATCGAAGCTTATTTAGCCCACTGTCCAGGTCTTAAAGTTGTTATTCCAAGTAATACAGCTGATGCGAAAAGACTTTTAAAAGCTGCGATCCGCGATCCTAATCCTGTTATTTTCTTAGAGCACAAAGGCCTCTATCGTCAGAGAGTTTTCTGCGCACGGCCTGAGCCTGCTGATGAAGAACTGCTTCCGCTTGGCAAAGCTAAAGTCGTCCGTGAAGGGTCCGATGTCACCTTAGTCGGTTGGGGAATGATGATCGTAATGGCCTCTGAAGTGGCAGAAACGCTTGCAAAAGAAGGAATTAATGTAGAGATCATTGATCTCAGAACGATTGTTCCTTTCGATATCGACACTGTTTTAGCCTCTGTCAAAAAGACAGGCAAACTTGTGATCGCACATGAAGCAGCTCGAAATAATGGATTTGGTGCGGAGATTGCAGCGAGTGTGAGTGAGGCAGCTTTCCAGTATCTCGATGCTCCGATTGTCCGCGTCGCGGGTAAAGACTGTGCTGTTCCATATTGCAAAATTCTTGAAGACGCAGTTTTGCCGCAGCGCTCTGATCTAGAAAAAGCTCTTCGCGATCTAGCGATTTATTGATCTTTGTGGCTAAAAAAGCCCTTTCTCAAAGCTTTAACAAGGGTATTTATTAAAGTCGAAGGGTTTGGCTATTACTTTGGTATTTCTTGAGACATTAGGGTTGATTAGCTCTCAATTAGATGACCAGAGAAGAAGACTACTACCCTTGGGAAGAAAGATATAAAAAACAGAATCAGAGCTCTATGAATTCAAATCCAATGACAGCTGAGTCGGTGGTTTTTTAAACTTCCTTTTATGTACGCGCGCTTTTTTTACATATTTTTGCTTCATAGGACGCAGCAATTTTTGATTGAGATGGCTAAGAAGGACAATCTTTTTCTCTAAGGCCACATAGAAGCCTCGAGATTCTTGCCAAAGCTGATGCTTCTCAGTCTCATCGATGTTACTGTTCAATTTGAGAAGAGCATTCAATAACATCTCTTGCTTATGCTCTAAATCTGCGCACCTGACATTCTCTTCTTGGTCTTTCTCTTCTTCACATTCCCGAAGTTGAGTTGCATTAGCAATCAGCTCATCAAGCTTTTTTTCCATTTCTGACAAAACTTGTGTCGATGCCATCCTTTCCCCCTTTGATGCCATAAGATTGGTTTCTACAGAAAGGACTCAAAAAGTGTCAAATAATTTTTTAAAAAAGAATAGGCCTGCTAAGACAATCTTGAAAAGCAATCGAGGTTTCGATGTAATATTCTAACTCTGCAAGCTTAGCTGAGATGATCTCTAAAGCAAGCTGGGGATTGTTGCATTCTTGGGAAAGATGGGCCAGATGAATATGCTTGAGATTGGAATGGACAATGTCGGCCACAAGCTCTGCACATTGTTCATTGGAAAGGTGGCCTTGCCGGCTTAAGACCCGTTGTTTATAGATTTGAGGTCGATTGCAGGCGTGAACCATGGAAGGTTGATGGTTAGCTTCAATATAAAGGTAGTCACAATTTTTGAGATGGTTTTTAACAAGAGTAGTAGCAAAGCCCAAATCGGTACAGATCCCGATCTTATGTTGATGGGTCCTAATCGTAAAGGCAACAGGATCTAAGGTGTCATGTTGAATACTAAAAGGGTGTACTTCAATATCACCGAACTCAAACGTCTCTCCGGTAGAAAAAATCTTGAATTTTGGGACTTCGCCTAAAATCTCTACAATGGCTTTGGCCGTATCGCTATTAGCTAAGACGGGAATCTTATATTTCAATGCAAGTGAAGAGAGTCCTCGAATATGATCGGTATGTTCATGCGTGATTAAAATCGCATCGATGTCACAGAGGGCAACTCCAATCTCATCGAGCCGGTCGGCAACCGTTTTTGCAGATATTCCTGCATCAATGAGGATGCGAGTATTGTTAGTCCCGAAGAAAATAGAATTTCCTTTCGAGCCTGATGCTAAAGGACAAAAGCCGTTCATAAGAGTAGGATTATTCAGGATCTTTGTTTTCCGGAGAAGAAGAAAAGAGCTGCTTTTTCTTTTTCCATGAAATGAGCAAGAGGCCTCCTCCAACGACACTGAAGACAGAGGAGACAAAGAAGGGATTAAGAGGAGCTGGCTCTTCTTCGAGCTCCTGGGCAATCTCTTCATCCAAGATATCGACTTCATCAGCAAAACTGGGAATTAAATTGTAGAAAAGTGCGATAAGAGCAAAAACCAGCATGATACAGCCAAAGATTTTCATGCGGCTTACTAACTGTTTTTCAACTTGCGGCTTCAAATTAGTCTCCAGTTTTCGACCCCTGATTTGGACTATCTATTAAGACCCGACGAGGTTTGCTCCCTTCTTGAGAAGAAATAATGCCCCGGGCTTCTAATTCATCCATTAAGCTTGCAGCTCTTGCATAACCAATTTTAAGTTTTCTTTGCAAGAACGTGGTTGAAGCTGTTTGAGTTTCGATCACAATAGCTCTAGCCTCATCATATAAGGTGTCACGAGGGCCATCTTCCTCTTCATTGTTGAGTTCGGGAGTCATCGCATCAAAAGAAGGGATGAGGTAGTTCGGAGGAGCTTGATCGCAAATAAATTGAACTACACGGTTAATGTCTTCATCGCTGACATAGGCTCCTTGCGCCCGCATTAAATGAGAAGTGCCAGGAGGCAAGAATAGCATATCTCCGTTGCCGAGAAGGCTCTCAGCGCCGTTCTCATCGAGGATGATCTGAGAGTTGACACGGCTGGCAACTTTAAAGGCAATACGTGTAGGAAAGTTGGCTTTAATCAAGCCGGTGATCACTTCTCTTGAAGGCCGCTGTGTCGCTAAAATCAGATGGATGCCAACAGCACGAGCCATTTGAGCAATCCTTGCAATAGGAGTTTCTAAATCAGAGCTTGAGGCCATCATCAGGTCGGCAAATTCATCGATGATCCCGACAATGGAAGGCATTTTTTCAGGAATTGCTATACTTAGCGAAGCTTCAAACTCTTTATTAATCGTACGAGAATTAAAAGCTGAAATATTACGAAGCCCCAGCTGTTTGAGGATTTCGTACCGAATTTGCATCTCTTTGACCATCCAGTTCAAGGCAGCATATGCTCCATGGGCTTCGGTGATCACAGGGGCAATGAGGTGAGGCAATTGTGTATAAGGAGTCAGCTCGACTTTTTTCGGGTCAATCATGATCAATTTGATCTCATCTGGACGGGCATTCATCAAGATCGACATGATGATTGTATTGATACAGACCGATTTTCCAGATCCTGTGGCTCCGGCAATCAAGCAGTGGGGCATTTTGGCCAGATCACTCATCACATTATCGCCGGTGACTGATTTGCCTAAAATAATCGGAACATGGAACTTTCGAGGGCTTTGCTGATACATCAGGAGCATCTCTTTAAAGCTGACTTCCTGCGGATGGGGAGAGGGGATCTCAATACCGACAGCAGCTTTGCCGGGGATCGGCGCAATGATCCGGATTGACTTGGCCTGCAAGTTCAGGGCGATGTCGTTTTCCAAGGCGGTGATTTTTTGAACTTTAACGCCGACAGCAGGATGGATTTCAAAAGAGGTGATAGTCGGGCCGCAGTTGATATCTCCGACTTTTGCTTCGATACCAAAGCTCAGGAGGGATTCTTCGAGAATTTCAGCTTGGCGGCGGAGTTCTTTTTTCAGTTGAGGCTGATCGACTTTCTTAGGATTGGTCAAAAGAGAAGGAGGAGGAAGGTCGTATCCTGAGAAGTTCCCTCTGGAGGATGGCGAAGGCCGTTGACTGTTTTGTTTTTTCTCTGTTTTTTCTTCTTTTTCATTAAGAGTTCTAATGCGGATCTCTGGCTTTTGTCCCGGATCATACAAAGGTGCAGGCATCGAAGTGACGGCAATTTTTTTGGAGAGTGTCTTTTCGATCTGCTCATGCTGCAGGATCTGCTCTTCCCGCTCTTCTTTTTTCGAACGTCTTGCAGCAATTCCCTGTACAACGTCCATGATTCTGACTTCTGTCAAAAACAAAAATGACAGCAATCCTGTAAGAGTAAAGGTGATTCCGACACCGAGATCGCTGAGCATATGCTGGAGATTAAAACTTGGCAGATCTCGATAGAGAAAATAAACTGGTACGCCTCCAAGATTATGGCGGACAGTATGGCGGACATACGGCAGGTCCATCGTGATCGATTCTGTTAGGATCTTATGCTGTAGAGCTCCCGGAATCGAAAGCCCTTTTTCAGCGGAGAGATTGAGTAAAAAAGAAAAAGAGACCGCTAGCAAAGATAAGTAAAAGATTTTCGACTTTAACCGAGGGATTTCTCCCTGGAGAAGAAGTTTCCAGCCAATCCATCCGACAAATCCTAAAGCAATGTAGACGGTCAGCCCAAAAAGATACATCAGAGTCCAGGCATATCCATGCCCGAGCATGCCCATCCAATTGGTGGTTCGATCATCGATATCGTAGCTGAAAAGACAGACCAGCGATATTAATGAGATCAAAATGAATAAGAGACCTTTTGCCTCAGGATGAGAGTTTCCAGAAGTAGATTCTTTTTTAGCCATAATGCCTATAAGTATAGACTTAACAGAATTCCAGCAATCAAGCAATACCCAGCAAAAGGTTTCAAAACACCTTTTTGCAATAAAGGGATCGCAAAGCGTATTACTACAAGCCCGACGATCATCGCCGTCGCAAAGCCGATTAGGCAATGAGGAAGAGTAACAGGCATAGAGGAAAGATGGGATTTAGCTTTGATAAATTCTAAAAATGTTCCGCCGGACACAGCAGGAATAGATAAGAGAAAAGAAAACCTTACAGCCTCAGTAAGTGTTGCTCCTCTCCATAGTCCTGCTCCGATCGTTGTCGCGCTCCGAGAGATTCCTGGAATTAGAGCAAGGCCTTGAAAAGTCCCGACCCAGAGCGCATCTTTATTTGTGAATTTTGCTGTAGCCTCTCTTTGCAAGAGCGAAGCGGCATAGAGAATTGCCGCTGTTCCTATGAGGCAAAAGCCCAGATACTCGGGCTTAGATAGCGCTTCTCTAACAGGTTTTAGTAAAAAGTAAAAGGGAACAAGAGGTGCAAGGGCAATCATAAAAGGGATTAAAAGACGCGGATAGTAGAAGAATTCTAAGATATCTCTGCGGAAATAGACAATCAGGGCCAGCAAGGTTCCCAGATGACAGAAAAGGTCAAAGAGAACGGTCTCTTCTCCAGTAGGGATGCCAAAAAATGTTTTAAAAACTTTTAGATGAGCTGATGAGCTAATAGGAAAAAATTCAGTCACTCCTTGAATCAGTCCTAAAAATAACGCATGCAGCCAGTTCATGATATTATCCATGGAATGAAATTGGGCGATCGACGGGTCTCGAACCCGCGACAACCGGATCCACAATCCGGTGCTCTAACCAACTGAGCTACGATCGCCAAAGATTAGGGAATTAGTTTAATCGAGAACACCCTTTCCGTCAAAGGAGCTTTGAAGGAACTGCTATAAAATAAAATTTTAAGATCATAAAAAGGTAATTTTTTGGGCGGTGCAATAGAAGTTAAATTATAATACATTTAATGATACCCAGCCGTCCTAAAAACTTTTTATAAGTCCATCGGTCACAAGAACTGAGAAAATACCTGATGGCTCCCATGTGATTGACAAACTGCTTGGAGAATGCAATTGTTTTTCTGACCAGCCGACTCACTCTCTGTTGTAGAATGCAGTTAACTCCTTCAATAAGATTTGTCTTCCCGGACTTTTTTTACTGCAAAATGGACTTCTTCTGGGATAGCTGCTTTATAGGCTTCCCGCTCGTCTGTATAGATATCACACCCTGAACCTTATTACCGTACTGCATTCTACAACAGAGAGTGATATGATCTGTCAACCATATAAAAATTACCGTTTGCTTCAATCGCCTAATTTCTTAGATCATGTTTTCATCAGAGTTGCTAACACATATTACAACTCTGTCTAGAAACATTTTTATAGCAAACAGTGACATTCAAATTTTTAAAGGATGTTTGCAATCGCCTCTCAATCACATCTAAAATTCAACTTTTTTACTTAATTCTTTAAAAACTACCTTTCAAAAAAAAGGGCTTCTTAATATTATATCAGTGGCGGTGCCTGGTAAAAGATCGGCAGAGACACACAATAACAATGCAAAAATACTTACAAAAAATCGGGTTACACTCTCTTTTTTTATTTTCTTCTTTGACTCCTGTTTATGGAGAGGAGCCTCAAGAAAATACCTATACCATCAACTTTAACGATGTCCCTGTCGTCGAGTTCATCCAATTTGTCAGTAAGATCTCAGATGCAAATTTTATCTTTAATCATAAAGACCTCCAATTTAATATTACTTTAGCGTCGGGTAAGCCGGTCTCTTCCGATCACGTCGTCAAAGCACTTGTGCAGATCCTGCGGGCCCACGGCCTTTCAATCGCGCGGGAAGACGGATATCTTGTGATTCATAAAGGGGTGATGGAAGAATTCGCTTCAGCGCATGAAAATGCGCCCCTGCGCACCTATGATAGAGTTTCAGAGTTTCCTTCCACACATCCTGAAGATCATATGCAAATGGCGGCATCGCCTCTGTTGTATCAAAGTAATCCTAAGTTCTTAGTCTACAAGCTACAATATCATGGCGGAGACGAGATCGAAGAGACGATCAAGAGGATTGCAGGAGACTTATCGGGCAAACCTGAGACATCCTCTCAATATTTAGGCGCCTTGAAATCAGTACAGTGGATTAAAGCGACGAACTCGCTGGTCTGTTCCGGCGATCCAGAATCTCTCCAAGCAGTCAAACAGCTGATCCAAAGCCTCGATACGCAGCTCAAACAAGTATTCATTGAAGTGTTGGTCGTGGAGACAGATGCGCAAAAAAGCTTAGACTTTGGCTTGCAATGGGCAGCCGGAGGCAAATATAAAAACTCAGTAGGCATGGGAGCAGGAAATTTCGCTCCTTCGAATACTCAGTCTGCTTTCCCTTTAACTTTCCAAAGTATCAATGGCACTAACACTCCGACTGGCCCGAATCAAATCCCCATGGGCGGCGGTTTTGACATGGGTGTAATCGGTGATCTCATCTTCCATAAAGGGAAATCATTTGTTTCGCTTGCATCTTTAGTCTCTGCGCTGCAAGCCGATGGAGATGCCTCAATAGTCTTGAACCAAAAAATCATCACGCAAGACAATAAGAACTCTAAGATCTTTGTCGGAGACAATATCCCCTTTACCGGATCAGTTGTCACGACCATTGGGGCAAGCCAGCAGTCGACAGCCAATGTTGAATACCGGGATGTCGGGGTCAACCTCAGCATCACTCCACGCCTAGGCGATGATGATGTGATCACCCTCGACTTGAACGAAGAGATCACCGAAGCCCATCCTACAGAAGTTAATTCTCAAGCAGGGGGAATTAAAACGACTAAGACCAACATGATGACTCATGTCCATGTACCGGACAAACACTTCTTGGTGCTCAGCGGCATGGCCCGCAACACGCGCAGTCATCACAAGGCCGGTCTTCCATGTCTTGGTGGATTACCATTTATCGGCGCAGCTTTTAGTAAAACACAGAAATTAGATTCAAAGCGCAATATCATCATCTTTGTCCGTCCCCATATCATCCGTTCAATGGATGATTACCGCAAATTAACCCAGCATGAGAATGATTTCCAACGAGAGAACTCAGAGCCGGGCTCGTTTGATAAAGCGGTCAACGCTTTCACTAAGGATCGATAAGCCCAATATCAGAGTGATGGCCGTAACTGCAGCCGTCATCGGAAAATCATGCATCCTCCACTGAAAATCATAAAGAGCGGGAGGATGCGTCGCAACTTTCAGAATCAGATTTGTCAAATGTTTAGTTAATAGATGTATCCAAGGTCCGACAACCGGCAGGGCGACCCCTATAACCAGTAATAAATACACAATAGAAACGGCGGCAGGCAGGAAAAGATTATACAGCAGGCTTAAAAATGGAAATTTATGAAAATGAAAAAAGATCAGTGGAAGAGTGACAAGATGAATAGCACCATTGAGAGCTAAAGTTTCACGGCAGAAAAATGACAAAAGATGGCCATGCTGGTCCAAGAGCGGCATCTGGATGATATCGCGGAAGCTCCTCAGAGGAAGAAAAAGAGTCAGCCACGATCTGAAAACAGGGTAGGTGACCAAAATAGCCGCAGTGCAAAGGAAGCTGAACTGAAATCCCAGATGGAAAATCAGAAGTGGATCTTTGGCTAACTGCCAAATTAAAGCAATTCCTAAGGCATTCATAGCTGAGATTCGATAGCCGCAAAGAAGTGCGGTTAGATAAAGAGTGATGCCAATCCAGGCTCTTTCAATCGGGGGCGAATCACCTAGAGCAAAGGCATATGCAGCTAGAAAAGCAATCAAGAGGACCGACGCTATTCGATGAGGAAAGACAAACCTCAAAACAGCACCTAGTAGAAAGGCTAAGAGAGCAAACTGAAATCCTGAAATTCCCAGGAGATGCAAAATCCCGAGGCGATTGAATTCTAAAGCCAGTAGACGGTCATCGATATCGCCGGTGAGCATTGAAAGGAGAAAAGCGCGGCTTTTACTATCCATGAAATGATGCGCTAGATGCGAGCGAAGCTTGTTTTTAAGACCGAAGCGCCATTCTGCCAGTCTAGTTGTTGGGGTTGTCTCCCATGATTTAACTTTGAGGACATAGTGATGATGCCCCTTAGGGATAAGCCGTCCTTTCACTTGTAAATCAGTAGAGCCAAAAGGCCGTGGTTTATTTTCCCCGAAATATATTCTGCAGGGGATATTTTTAAACGAGGCCTGGTCTGAGGAAAATTCTTGCAAGAGGCCTTTAAAATGTATCGATCTTTGGAAAGGGGATTGGCTATAGGAGACCGATTCGATTTTAAATGTTCCAGTTCCTTCGAGGCCGTCTTCTTTTAAATCAGGCAAAGTATAGGAAAGCAATGCAGAGATCCATCCTAAGAGACAAGCGAGCAATCCAGAGATCAATTTTTGCCGATTAGAATATAAGCAAAGGATGAGCGGGATGAAATAGGCACAGTGAAAGAAAAGAGCAAACGTAGTCCCTATAAGAAAAAGGATTCCATAGAATAAAGCAGGCGCTGATGACCAGATGGCTTTCAAGCTTAGAAAAAATACTTGAGCTTAGGAATTCAGAGCAATGATTTCTTCGTTAAGCGTGTTTCAACAGAGCTATAGATAAGGCGAGCACCACGCTGGCCTGTGATATAGAAAATAAACCATTCAATCATGACACTCAGACGATTGCGGAAGCCAATGAGATAAGCGATGTGGACAAAACACCACATAAACCAGGCCAAGATACCATAGAGTTGAACTTTTCCCACCCAAGCAATCGCTTTCCCTTTCCCGATCGTGGCCAAACTTCCTTTGTCGAAGTAGACAAAAGGAGGCCTTTGTCCTTTAGGAAGTTGTTTTTTGAGGATCGAGGCGACATATTTTCCTTCTTGGATCGCTACGGGCGCAACCCCTGGAAGAGATTTCCCGTCTTTGCCTATTGAAGTCGCTGCATCTCCAATGACGAAGATTTCAGGGTGACCCGGGATGGATAAGTCTGCTTCGACAACGACACGTCCTTGACGATCGAGTGGAACATCCAAGGTTTTGAGCAGGGGAGAGGCTTGGTTGCCGGCGGCCCAGATAATATTTTTGCAAGGATAGAAAATGTCTTCAACTTGGACGCCTTCTTCGTTGATATTTGTCACTTTCTTACCCGTAATTACACTAACGCCGAGTTTTTCCAGTCCTTCTTTGGCTTTAGCAGAAAGTTTCTCAGGAAAAGCCTGCAAAATACGTGGAGCGGCTTCCACGAGATAAATCTTTGATTTTTCAGGCTTGATACGCCTGAAGTTTTTAAACATCGTCTTATGGGCAATTTCAGAAATGGCTCCTGCCATTTCCACACCCGTAGGACCTCCGCCGATGATCACAAAATTTAAATATTTCGCAGCTTCAGCGATACTATCAAGCCGCTCGGCCTTTTCAAACGAGATTAAAATCTCTTCACGGATTGTCAGCGCATCTTTGATTGTTTTGAGTCCAGGAGCAAATTTTTCCCATGCATCATTGCCAAAATAGGAATGTCTTGCTCCGACAGCAAGAACTAAATAATCATAATCGACTCTTTCGCTATTGCCGAGAATAACTTGATGGGCTTGTTTATCAATTTGGACAATTTCCCCCATCATCACCGTGACATTGTCTTGCTTACGTAAAATCTCACGGATCGGAATAGCTATTTCACCGGGAGATAAGGCAGCACTAGCAACTTCATAAAGTAAAGGTTGGAAAAGATGGTGATTCGTCTTATCAATTAAAAGGATGTCGAGTTGGCACTCTTTAAGATTTTTGGCGACATTGAGTCCACCAAAGCCGCCCCCTACAATCACGACTTTACTATAAGGCATTGAGTTTCCTAAAAGAAGTTATAATCAGCGCCGATACCTAATTTTAGTTATATAGCCAGTCTACTGCTTTCTATGAAAGTAAAAAGATCTGTCATTTTTTTCTTTCTTAGAGGAGAAATGTGGATGTTAAGGATAATAAAAGATCTTGATTGTAAAAAGAGGTTTTTCAAAAACTCCCAACCCTCGTACAATATCTGGCAGAAATCAACGATTTGGATTCAAGATTAACGATTTTTAGATGCACTTGGCGTATACTCCAGAGGATCGGCGTGAAAAAAATTGTACAGAAAGTTAAAGTTAAAAATGCTCTGGGACTCCATGCGCGTCCAGCAGCGATGATTGCAAAATTACTGCAAGGTTCGAAATCTCAAGTATCGATCTCATATCGGCAAGAGACTGTGAATGCGCGGAGCATTATGAGTATTTTAATGCTGGCAATCAAAAAGAATAGCCTAATTACTTTGATTGTTGAAGGGGAAGATGCTGAGGAAACAGTGGAAAAACTGAACGCAGCTTTTGAGAATCAATTTGGAGAAATGGATAGTTGAAACCTCCTGAAGAACGAAATGAAGAAATCTACTTAAAGGGAGCGCCTGTCAGCGAAGGGATTGCTATTGGAATTCCTATTTTCTTAAGTTATGCCGACGAGGATGATATTCCTGATTTCCCCATCAGCACTGGGGAAGTGGAAGGAGAAATAGCCCGTTATCGGCAAGCAATTTTATCCAGCCGGGAGGATCTTAAAAAACTACAAGCTGATTTAGCGGGAGAAGGATCGAAAGAAGTCGCTTCGATCATCGGAACCCATATTGAAATGCTCGATGATCCACTAATGACTACTCACATGGAAATTAAAATCCGTGAGATGCTCAAAAATACTGAATCGGTTTTTCACTCTGTCATCAACGATTATGAAAAAAGATTCAGCGAGACCAATGACTCTTTCTTTAATGAGCGGCTCTCTGATTTTAGAGATCTTTCTAAACGCGTTCTCCGCAACCTTTGTGACTCTGAAAACATCTCTTTGGATAATATTCCACCCAACTCAATTGTCTTTGCTAAAGAACTGATCCCTTCCGACACAGCATCGCTGCAAGCAACACGGATTAGCGCTTTTGTAACTCAAAGCGGTGGAGGCACCTCTCATGCTGCCTTGATCGCTAGAGCCAAAGGAATTCCTTACGTCGCTAGTGTGAATATGGAGATTCTACAAAACGCAAAAGGCAAATGCGTCATTGTCGATGGCCTTACAGGAGATATCATAGTCAACCCATCGAATATCACTTTAGAGAAATATGAAAGATTGAGAAACCGTCTTACCAAACAATACCAACAGCTGGAAAAAGATAAACACCTCGCTGCAGAGACTCTCGATGGCTATCCTCTCACTCTCTATGCGAATGTCAATACGATCAATGATATCGATTTAGTCCATCATCATGGATCGCGTGGGATCGGACTTTTCCGTTCCGAATATCTCTTTATGCAAGATCCTGCATTATTTTTCGATGAAGAGAGACAATATTTGATCTATCATCAGATGTTAAAAAGATCTCGGGGCCTGCCTTTGACATTCCGGGCTTTAGACCTGGGCGGGGATAAGTGTTCTGATTTATTTGAAGAGATGGCCAAAGAACCCAATCCTGTCTTGGGCTGCCGTGGCATCCGATTTTTACTCCGACGGACAGATATTTTTAAAACACAGCTACGGGCTATTATACGGGCAGGCTATGGCTATGACCTACGTATTTTATTTCCTCTGATTTCAGACATCCATGAATTTCGCGAAGTTAAAAGAATCATCGAAGAAGTTAAAGGAGAGCTTAGTCTTCGCGCTCTTAACTTTAATAACCAACCGTTGTTAGGATGTATGCTCGAAGTCCCTTCTGCCGTCCTTATCGCGGATGCTTTAGCCCAAGAAAGTGACTTTCTGGCTCTTGGGACTAACGATTTAATCCAATATACCCTTGGCATTGACCGCAGCAACCCCGGCATGAGTGATTTCTACTATCCGACGCATCCTGGCATCATCCGTATGATTAAAATGACTATCTTAGAGGCCAAACGGTTCCAAAAACCTGTTACTATTTGTGGAGAGATCGCTTCTAATCCTCTCTTTACCCCGCTGCTCATTGGTCTCGGCGTGCAGAATTTCTCCTGCGCACCCCGTTTTATTCCCATTATCAAACGGACTGTGCGGCATTTATCGCTTTTAGACTGCTGTGATATAGCCGAACATGTTCTCACACTAAGAACATCCGCGGAAATCGCCTGTTATTTGGCCGAATGTCTCCATGGCTCTGAAGGTCAAGCCAGCCTAAAGCGCGACGCTGAAGGGATATAGATTAGAGAGAAAAAGGGAGTCCGCCGCCCATGCCTTGTTGGCTTTGAGCTTGGACTTTTGCATGAGCGTCTGCATAGGCAGCCCGGATTAAGTCTTGCAGGCCTTCCACGTCATTAGGATCAACACAAGCTGGTTTAATCTTCAGATCTTTGAGTTCGTGTTCACCATTTAAAACAAGAGTCACAAGCTCATTGCCAGCACTCCCTGTCACCTCAAGTGAGCGCATTTCTTCTTGAATTTTTGCATATTGAGATTCGAACTGTTTGGCTTGTTTCTTGAGTTTTGAAAATCCGCTTCCCATAAACTATAAATCCTTTTTTAGGCTGCCTTCGAGCTCAACAGCAGCGAAGCGCAGGAGTGTATCATAACGGGTTTTTTGCGAGCGAGTGTGTTCAACAGGCTCTTGCTTGGGCTCCTGTTTAGGAAATGCTGCTTCAACTTTTGGAGCAAGCGGTTTAGGTGCCGGCATTTCCATCTGGGTTGATGTAGGAGCAGGTGTAGGTTCTGCTTTAGGAACAGGCACTTCTATCTTTGGAGCTATGGGCGAAATCGGTGTAGGTACTTCTATTTTAGGTTGAGCTTGGACCAGGGGGGCCGGCTTAGGCTCAATTTTAGGCGCCGGCATCTCAACTTTAGAAGTAGTTTTTTCGATAGGCCGGGGTGAGGCTCCACCTTCGATCTCTTCAAGACGGCGGACAAGCATCGGAAGAGAAATGCGTTTTTGACTGCGGATTAGATGGAGGAAGATCATCTCAAGGGTCACCCGTTTAAAAGGGGTGCGATAGATCTCTTTATACCAATGCAGCAGATAGTCGAGGATGTAGAGGCAGTGCTCTTGAGCATAAAAGGTTGCTGCATGGGCATATTCTTTCTGATCTTTCTCATGGAGATAAGAGGCTGCAGGAAGCTGCAGCTTCAAAAGTAAGATAGTGCGGTAATGCTCAATGAGACCGTCGAAGAATGCTGAAAGATCTTTGCCCGAGGAAAAGACTTCCGTGGCTAACTCAAAGGCAAAGGAAAGGTTATAAGCTTCAATAGCACGATCAAGACAGAAATACATCGAGCGAGGACTAATCCCGAGGATCTGGGCCGTCTCTTCATAAGTTAAGGGGCCGTTAGTGTAGCAAAGAAGCTGATCAAAAAGAGATTCAGCATCGCGTAGACCTCCTTCAGCAACATGAGCAATGAGCTGGAGAGCTTCTTTTTCTGTAACAGCGCCCAAATCGGCAGCAATATGTCCTAATTTAGTAATGATCTGGTCCGCTGTAAGTCGATGAAGGTCAAACCGCTGGCAACGGCTAGTGATTGTCGGAAGAACTTTATGAGGTTCTGTAGTGGCAAAGAAAAATTTAACAGTGCTAGGAGGCTCTTCTAAAGTTTTAAGGAGGGCATTGAAGGCCTCCTTGGTCAGCATATGAACTTCATCGATGATGTAAATTTTATATTTGCTATTAGCCGAAGCATAAGCGACGGTCTCATTGATCTGGCGGATGTCATCGATGCCGCGGTTGGAGGCTCCATCGATTTCCATTACGTCAAGAGATCTACCTTGAGTAATATCGACGCAGGAGGGGCATGCATTGCAGGGTTCGAAATCTTCTTTTAAAGCTTGACAATTGAGAGCTTTTGCAAATAAGCGCGCCAATGTTGTTTTGCCGGTTCCACGGCAGCCACAGAAAAGATAAGCAGGGGCAATTTTCCCCAGCTTAATCGCATTTTTAAGGGTTGTCACAATTGCATCTTGGCCAACGATGCTGCCGAAGGTCTGAGGGCGATATTTTCTAGAAATATTTTGGTACATGAATTGAAGTATATCGGCTTTTAGGTCTGGATGCAAGTCTCGGGTTAATTAGAGGGAGTGTTGTCGTAAAAGGGATTTTGGAGCATGCTTTTTAGGAGAGGTTAGAATGGCTCTTCAAAATGTCAGTAGATTTTTTTCGAAACCAAGCTGGTTTAAGCTAGAACAGAAAGACTGGCTTAAAGATATATTAATTGGTTGTATCTTTGTCTTAAGTTTGGGCTTTTTTTTAAATTTCAAAGAAATTCGGGTTGATCATCTTGAACTCAATACGATTGCAGATAAATACATCATTGCTCAAGCAGGGTTCGAGTTTCCTGATAAAGAAGCCACACATCTTTTAAAAGATGAATCTATCCGTGATTTAGGGAAAATCTATTATCTTCAAGATACGGAGATTTTAAAGCTTGAAAAAAAAATCCAAGATTCGCTTGTCGACAGACCCTTTTGGCGTGATCAGCTTCCTTCAGTTACTTTTCAGGAATTAATCATTGCTAGCGAGGCTCTTCGCAATGTCCTCTTGCAGATCAAGTTTTCTAATCAAAGGACCCTTACAAAACTCAGACAGATGGGTCAATTTTCTAAAAACTACCTGGTCTATGATGCACCTGAGGGCTCGATGACAGTGCTTCCAGAGGACCTTTGGGAGCAGATCGAACAAATGGCCTTTCTGGTTCGAACTCCAGCAACTCGATTTATTCTCGAGCAGTATCAGAAAGATTCTTTAGTATTACAAGAAGACTTAGAAAAGCAGCATTACTTGAGCCGTTTAATCAAGGACTCTATTCCATTCAAGATGACAAAAGTGGCTGCTGGAAGTCGAATCATCAATGCAGGGGACAAAGTTACTGCACGGCATATCAACATATTAAAGGGGATGAAAAAAAATCTATTAGGGCAGCATCGTTTCTTTACGCCATTAACGTTAGCTGGGAGCTTCGGGCTAGCACTGATTATCACTTTGGTTGGACTGGTTTATTTGAAAACGCTTTATCCTTATGTCCTACAGTCTTCAGCAAAAAAAGCTTTGATTGCGACTGTCATTATTTTTACCCTGTTCATTTCAAAGCTAACCGAACATTTCCTCATCAATAAAGTGGAATATTTGGCAGATTTATGCCGGTTTCCTGTTTTGGTTCCTTTAGTCACATTGATACTAGCTATTTTAATCGACCGAAAAGTATCAATGATCGTTTCGCAATTTGTCACCTTAATACTAGCAACAACATTGACCCTTCATTATCAACATTTTCTGGTGATTAATGTAGTAGCAGCTGCTATTACAACGATCCTTGTTAAAACAGTGAGAAAGCGAAAAGAAATTTTTGAAATCTGTGCCAAAATATGGCTGATTACAATCCCTTTGATTGTAGGAATCAACCTAATGGAAAATACTCCATGGGATTATCATATTTTGATCGATATTTTAACTTCTTTGACTTCCATGATACTTATCGGGATCTTTGTCGTCACAATTTTGCCTATTCTAGAATCTACTTTTGGCATTGTGACCGATATGACGCTTCTTGAGTCTGCTGACTTAAGCCATCCTCTTCTCCGCCGTTTAAATCTTGAAGCTTCCGGAACTTATCGCCACTCCTTATCTGTTGCAGCCCTAGCAGAAGAAGCGGCTCTTGCTATCAATGCCAATCCTATTTTTTGTCGGGTCGCCTCACTTTATCATGATATTGGAAAGCTCTCTCAGCCTCAATATTTCACAGAAAATCAGTTTTGTGGTTTCAATATGCACCAACTGCTCACTCCTTTAGAATCAGCACAAGTGATTATTGCTCATGTCTCCGAAGGTGTAAAACTGGCTGAGCAATACGAGCTCCCTCCTAGCCTTATCGATGTGATCCAAGAGCATCATGGCAAAGGCCTCGTCTATTATTTTTACCATGCACAAATCGAACAATCCCGTGCTAAAGCAATGATGATCGAAGAATACCGGTTTAGATATCCAGGGCCTACGCCACGCACCCGAGAAAGCGCGATTATTATGCTTGCTGATTCTATAGAAGCAGCCTACCGGTCCTTAGATGAAGTCTCAGAAAAATCCGTCGGGGAGCTTGTCGAATCTATTGTCAGCGATAAGATCCGAGAGCATCAGCTCGACACATCCCAGCTTACTTTTGATGAAATTGAGGGAATAAAAAAAGCCATGATCCATTCTTTGGTTTCAAATGCCCATAGCCGTATCAAGTATCCTGATAAACCCTCTTCTATCACCTGGAAGTCCGAAGAAGTCATGATTCATACGTCTTAGTCTTCCTTTTAATGATTTGCTAAAGAAATATAGTCAAAAAAGTATAGATAGAATTATTTCATTCATTAGGTCGGGAATTATTCTATTAACTCTAAGGAGTATTTAATTATTGCAAATCTTTCTTTAGGGCAGCGATCAGGGTTTCTAAGCGCTTATTGCATGTCTCCAAGCCTTTATCAATAGACTCGGTAGAAATGTGGGTGGCTAAATAAACTTTGAGCTTGGGCTCGGTACCTGAAGGACGAATGATAATTTTGCTTTGATCTTCTAAGCGATAGATGAGTACATCCGATAAGGGAAAATTTTCAGAAGTGACTTTTAAAAAGTCTTCTGCAGTGGTGACTTTTTGCCCGGCTAGGCAAGCGGGAGGATTTTTACGGAGGCCTTGCATCAGATGGTGGATGCTATCGAGTCCTTTCTTTCCTTCTTCGAAGGTCAGAGAAAACTGTTTTTCTTGATAAACACCGAATTTTCGATAAATATCATAGAGAAGATCGACAAGGGTTCTTCCTTGCTCTTTCATTTTATAGGCAATTTCAGCAAAGAGGCAGCCGGCGATCATTGCGTCTTTATCTCGGGCATATGTTCCCATTAAATATCCGTAGGATTCTTCAGCTCCAAAAAGAAACTGATAGCTGTCGGATTTTTGTTCCCATTCATGAATTTTCTCTCCGATATATTTAAATCCGGTGAGCACTTCAAAGCATTTGACTTGGTAGGCCGTAGCAATTTTTTTGAGTAGTTCGGTAGTAACGATCGTCGTCACAATCGTGCCTTTTAAAGGTAGCTTCTTTTGCATCTTGAGTGTTTCGCAGATAAAGTAAGCTGCGATTGCAGCCTGTTCATTGCCTGATAGGGCAACAGGTTTATTGCAATGTCGGACGACAACACCTAAGCGGTCGGCGTCGGGATCTGTCGCGATTAAAATATCATTTCCTGTCTTGACGAGATCTTCTGTGCCGGCTTTTAGCGCTTCTGGATATTCTGGATTGGGAAAATGGACAGTAGGAAAGTCTCCATCTGGAACAACCTGGGAAGCAACTAAATGAGGAGGAGAAAATCCCCAGCGATGAAGAGCTTGTGGCATTAGGGTAATGCCGGTGCCATGCAAACTCGTGTAACAAATTTTTAGCGAGCTATGATCTTCACTGGGAAAATGTTGCAAGGCAGACAGAGCGCGGAGGTAATCCTCATCGAGCGAGCTATCAACACAGATGATCAAAGGATTATTGATCTTCGCTAGTTTGATCTGATCAGGCGATGCGATAGCATCGACTTCAGCAATGATGCCTGTGTCATGGGGATGAACGACTTGTCCGCCGTCTTGCCAGAAGACTTTATAACCATTGTACTCTTTGGAATTGTGGGAAGCTGTGATCATCACACCAGCCTGAGCTTTCAAATGACGGGTCGCAAACGATACATAGGGGGTAGGGCGGAGATCTTTTATGAGGAAGGCCTTGATGCCGTTTCCAGCAAAAACTTTGGCGGTCTCTTGAGCAAACTCATACGAATGATGCCGGCTATCAAATCCTATAACAACACCTTGAGAGGAATTACCGTATTTATGAATATAATTAGCAAGCCCTTGAGTAGCTTTTCGAATGGTATAAATGTTTAACCGGTTGCTGCCAGCACCCATGATTCCGCGCAATCCTCCAGTACCAAAAGAAAGATCGGTATAAAAAGCATCGATCAGTTGATTAGGATGTTTAAGGAGCTCTCGAACTTCGTCCTTGGTTTTGTCATCATAATGAGGATCGTCCAGCCATGCCTGCGCGCGTCGTAGAATTTTAGGATCGGTCACTTATTTCTCTCTGTTTCGATAATCTCGAACGATATCATGGGAGCTTCTGCGTGGTCAATACCTTCGCAACGGGCAGCTGTTTCTTTCCAGGCCTCTGGAGATTCGAGATTCTCATTCCACCAAGGGAAAGTACGGCATTGTTTGGGCCGAACGGAATAAATTGTGCATTTATTTTCTTTTAAAAAGACGCAATCAAAAGTGATTTTATTTTCGAGGAGGGAAATCCTACCAAAAATCGAGCGCGTGTAGCAGCGCATGAACTCTTCTTTTGGAATTTGAAAATGGGCAACCATGGCATCGATTTCAGCAGCGGAAAGCCAGACATAGCCAGGCTCTTTTGAGCAGCAATGGCCGCATCCAGTGCATTGGAAACGGAGTCCTTTCTTATACCAGGTCATAGGATTCTTGGTGGGTAGCTTGCCATTTATCATCTTTCCATAAAAAAACTTCTATAATGAGTTTTTTAGGAGAGACAGTGAGCTGATGCCAAGTGCCATTGTCGCGGTGGACTGTCGATCCACTGTCTAAGATAATCGGCAGCTGGCTTGCACGTAAATCGGCAAGGCACTGTCGGTGGGTATGGCCATGGCAGTAAATTTTAACTTGAGGAAATCTCTCGAGTATCTTGCGGAGGGCATTTCCACGCTGCAGTCTTTTTCGAGGAGTCTCATGCTGGAAAAAAGGAAAATGGTTAAAGAGGATGACTTGATCTTCCGTAGGAAGCTTAGAGAGAAACTCGACCAGGTTTCTCTCAGTGTTTTCTGAAAAATAACCTGAGGAAAAGAACCAGGAGGTTGCTAAGGCTGTGTCCAATCCGACAAACCACCAAGTATCCGATAACTTTTGTGCGGTCATGCCGTGTTCTTTTAAGTTGTAAGGGCTGGCTGTATTCCACTGTGAGGGGAAGTAATCGTAAAAAAGTTGCTGTTGATAAGCCTTACCGGTGTACTGATCATGGTTGCCGGGGATGCAAAAGACCTTGAGTCCTTCTGCCTCTAACGATTGGATGAACTCACGGGCTTTTTGAAACTCTGCAGGGGCAGATGTTGTAGATAAATCACCCGTGATGAGAACATGCGTAATGCCTTGTTCTTTATAAAGAGCTGGCAGAAGGGCTAATCTATCATGTGAAAAAATCCGGCGGCGTCCAAATAAAAAATTGAGATTTCCCAGCCAACGCTTGGAAAAAAACTGCGTGGGGTTCCAATCCCAATTAGAAAAATGGAGATCCGAAAGATGTGCCAGCTTCATGATAAACTTATTTTGACCCTTTTTTGGTCATTTGCCGGGTCATGACTTTACGCTTAGCTTGAGTTTGCTTGCTGAGCGTCTTAATCCATCGTTTTCCTTCGATATGAACGATCTGAGGAGAGGATTTGACATCGACTCCTGTGTTGGTTCTTTTTGAATGAGGAGCTTTTTGTTTGGCTTTCTTAATAGCAATATTTTTTTCAAAAGATTTTAAAACAGCTTCTTCTTTTTTACGTTGTTTAGGAGGGAGTCTAGACAAGAGGGCTTTAGGTGTGTTACGATCAGTTTGAAGGACAGAATCAGGTAGATTTCCCGCAGAGCGTAGTTCTTTTTTCATTTTCTTGCGTGCGCGTGCAGGCATCGGTTGCTTGGATTTGTTCATTTTTGAACTCCTTATCTATCTATTGTAGTTTAAAATGTTAAAAAATTACCAGGAATTCATTCCAAAAGTTTACCTTTGTCTCAGACGGTATTCTCTTGCCATTTTTAAAAAAGATTTGATGGCAGGAGTGACCGTGGGAATCGTGGCGCTTCCCTTAGCTATGGCCTTTGCAATGGCGTCTGGCGTCGAGCCCGAAAGAGGCCTTTTTACGGCCATTGTCGCCGGGTTCATTATTTCTTTTTTAGGCGGCAGCAAGGTTCAGATCGGAGGTCCGACAGGAGCTTTTGTCGTTGTCGTTTATAGTGTTGTCGAAAGACACGGGTATGATGGTCTAGTCATTGCGACGCTGATCGCAGGCGTGCTTCTTCTTCTCATGGGAGCTTTTAGGCTGGGGTCGCTCATTAAATTTGTTCCTCATCCTTTGATTGTTGGTTTTACCACAGGAATTGCTCTTGTAGTATTCTCTTCTCAGATCAAAGATCTGCTGGGTCTTCATATGGTCGAGGTCCCCGTTCACTTTCTAGAAAAATGGGGAGCTTATTTTCATTCGGCTCATACCGTTGATTATTTAACGGCTGCTGTCGGGGTTTCTACCCTAGTCTTGATCATGCTATTAAAGCGTTTTTGTAAAGCAATTCCATGGGGAATTGCGAGTATTATCATTGCAACAACCGTCTGTTGGGTATTCCATCTAGATATTCCGACTATCGGAACACGGTTTGGCCAACTTCCTCGGACATTACCATCGCCTTCTTTTGATTTCGACTTTCACCGCGTTTTAGATGTGATGCCCGATGCGATCACAATTGCTCTTCTGGCGGGGATTGAATCGCTGCTTTCTGCAGTGATTGCCGATGCTGTCATCGGAAGTCGACATAAGCCTAATTGCGAGCTGATTGCTCAAGGCCTTGCCAATATCGGCTCAGTTATTTTCGGCGGAATGCCGGCCACTGCGGCTATTGCGCGGACAGCCACCAATATCAAAACAGGTGCTCAAACCCCGGTTGCGGGCATGATCCACGCTGCCGTCGTCTTTCTTCTTCTCTATACCTGCTCATCTTTAGTAGGACACATTCCTCTAGCTTCCTTAGCGGCGATTTTAGTTGTAGTTTCTTGGAATATGAGCGAGCTTCCTCACTTCTATCGATTAATGAAAACATCCCGCAGTGATGTCGTCATTCTCTTAACGGCTTTTTTCCTGACTGTATTGATCGACCTGACGGTTGCTGTCGAAATTGGGATGCTGCTAGCTGCCTTTTTCTTTATGAAACGGATGAGCGATGTAAAACATGTCATCGCGCCTGATCAAAAGCTTCCTGAGCAGGGGATTGAGATCTATAAAATGAGGGGACCTTTTTTCTTTGGTGTCTGCGATCAATTAAAGAAGATTGTCCATGATATGGACCCTCCGCCCAAGATTTTCATCCTGCGAATGAAGCATGTTCCTGTCCTGGATGCAACTGCTCTCCAGACTTTCCGCGAGCTTCATGATCGGTGTGCACTTTATAATATGCAGATTATTTTGACAGAAGTCCAACCAGAGCCTGTTGAACTTTTACAACAATATGGACTTGAGAAGCTTGTCGATCAAGATATCTTAAAACAAGCAGCTCAGGTCATCGAAAGCGTTAAGAACCCGCCCGCTTGAGATAAAATATTTCCAGTTTTTCTCAAAGAATTTCCAATTAGGAATCCAAGGAGACAGTGTGACAACAGTGCCTTCGAGCCATCCCGGCCGCCATAGATTCATTCTTTCTTCTTTATCAGCAACAATCAATGTTGGGATCTGCAGATTGGAAGCGAGATGGCCGACTAGTGAATCATTTCCGATCATAAAACCCGATTGATAGATAAAAGCGGCTAGATCGTCGAGAGAGGAAAACTCAGGCACAAAAACGGGTTCATAGCCGCGTCTTTTCAGGCCGATTGCGACTTCTTTAAATTTTTCCTCCAGCCAGTTTTTATCTTCTACGCTGCTTGTATGGTGTATCAGGACCCGTTTCCGATGGAGCCGGTGAGATAAATGAGGGGGAGGGTTAATGCCATTTTCTTTGGTAGGATTATCGACTTCTAAAAGAGAAGCAATCGATTCGGCAATATTTTCTACCATAGATATTTCTGGATTGAACACGCGATCGAAAAGATTCAGGGGTCCATTTTTTGAAGGGATATACGTAGGATAAAAAATAGAAAGCCGATCGCGGTACTTTTCTTTGAGGGCATTGACGCGTTCGGTATTGTCATTTTGAGCGATAATCCATTCATCGGCAGAGAAAATCCATTGTGTATCAAAAGTTAGGTGTGGGAACCAGTTTTGCAATTCCGGAAGTTTGGGATGGATCGTCACGACATCATAGCCGGCAGATTGAAGACGCTCTGCTGCTGTCAGCATCAAAAGAGCGTCACCGATTCCTCTGCATGGAAGGATCTTTATCTTATGATTTAAGGCCGTTGTCGTCATCGGGTGCATTTCCAATCAAAACTTCGGAGAGTAAAATGATGCCAGCTGAAGAGACTGCGAACTGGAGGCCGTTTTTGACTACTTTAGAGGGATCAACAACGCCAGAAGTCAGCAGATCTTCGACTTTTTCAGTTTGAGCATTGAAACCAATGCTTGTTTCACTAGAGAGGATTTGCTCTAGCATCACAGAACCGTCGAGTCCCGTATTCATGACGATTTGCCGGAAGGGGGTCTCGCAGGCTTTTAGGACAATTTGTGCTCCAGTCAGTTCATCGCCTTGAAGTTTGAGCTTGGAAGCTGCTTTTGAAGCACGCAAAAGAGCAATGCCTCCACCGGGTACAATGCCTTCTTCTAAAGCTGCTTTTGTTGAATTGAGGCTGTCTTCAAAGGCTTGTTTCTTTTGACGCATTTCAGGTTCTGTTGGAGCTCCGACACGGATGACTGCAACGCCGCCGGAAAGTTTAGCTTTTCGTTCGTTGATTTTTTCTTGGTCATAGGTGCTTTCAGTATCTTTACTTTGAGCTTCAAGGAATTTAATGCGGACTTTAATTTTTTCAGGATCCCCTTTGCCGCCAATGATAGTCGTTTTCTCCTTGGTGATCAGAACTTTATCAGCTTCACCTAAAACATCAACAGACGCTTCTTTCAAGACCATACCAGTATCCTCTGATACGACAGTAGCTCCAGTTAGAATTGCAATATCTTCGAGCATCGCTTTACGGTGATCGCCGAACCCAGGGGCTTTCACAGCACAAACCTTCAATGTGCCGCGGAGTTTATTAATCACCAGCGTTGAAAGAGCATCACCTTCGATATCATCAGCGATCAGAAGAAGTTGTTGTCCCGTTTTGGTCGCGCTTTCCAAGAGAGGCAGAATTTCTTGGATTGAACTGATCTTTTTGTCTGTGATTAAAATTTTGACATCTTCCATTTCGACACTGAGATTCTCGGCATTGGTGCAGAAATATGAGCTGCTATAGCCGCGGTCGAATTGCATTCCTTCGACCATTTCAATCGCTGTCTCTGTTGTTTTGCCTTCTTTAATAGTGATCACGCCGCCACTCCCGGCTTTTTTAATCGCTTCGGAGATGAAAGTGCCGATCTCTTCGTTTCCGGAAGCAGAAACAATGGCGATATTTTTTGTCTCTTGATCATTTTTGATAGGGATGGACAGGGCCGTAAGTTCTTTTAAAATCGCCTCAAGGGCTTTATCCATGCCGCGCTTAAGTCCGATAGGACTGGCTCCTGAAGAGATGTTTTTCAGTCCATTTTGCACTAAAGCTCGGAGAAGTAAAATAGTCGTCGTAGTGCCATCTCCACACTTTTCTTTCATTTTAGCCGCGGCCTCTTTGGCCATCGAGGCGCCCATGTTGTGATATTGATCCTTAAACTCAATATCTTTGACAATACTGTTGCCGTCATTCGTAATAGTAGGTGCGCCCCAGCTAGCTTGGAGTCCTACATTGCGGCCTTTAGGGCCCAGTGTCACACTCACAACGTTAGCGAGTTGTTCGATGCCCTCATGGAGTTTTTCTCTTGCTTGTTCTTCAAAAATGAGTTCTTTCGCTGTTGTCATGTTTTAACCTCTTTTAAAATCTGATTTAATCCTATCAATATGAGTTCCGGATCGACTTTGTCGATAAAATCTTCTAAATCTTTTTCCATTATCCGTGACATCCCGCCCGTAGCAATCGACATCACCGCACTGGGTATTTCTGAAGAAAGTCGCAGTTCTGCGACAATGCGCTCAATAGCTCCTAAGAGTCCGAAATAATTTCCGCTTTTTTCTTGCTCGAACCTATCTTTCCCTAAAACAACTGTTGGTCTGTCTGTCAAAATAGTTGGAAAAATCGCCCCGCCTAAATAGACACCTTGTTTGGTGACATAATCAAAGCGGACCGTCGTTCCTATATCGACAATCAGACAATCGTTTGAGGGGAAATGATACAATGCTCCAAAAATGTTTGCAATTCTATCCGGATGTAAAAGAGAAAGAGTTTCATCCGTGGCTAATCTTTTAAATTCGGAGGGGATTAAAGCTTTGCAAGGAAATCCTTGCGTTATTAGCAAACTCATCAAACCCTGGGCATCTTCAGGAGTATTTCCAGCAATCAGGCTTTGCTCAAGGGTTTTTCCTTTCAAAAATTCCAATAATTCTTCAGGATGCTTGATTAGAAATGTTTGGACAAGCCGATCGCTTTCAAACAATCCCACGCTAATCTTTTGAGAACCAATATTGACAACGAGCTGCATACAAATTTTCCACACTATAACCGAATATTATTTTTTATGGATAAGATTATAAATATCCCGTTTGGGAATGCCTCTAAGCTCGGCTGCAATCTTAATCGCATCGGCTGTTGAAATATTGTATTCTTTTTCCAAAAATTTTACATGTTCCTGTGAAGAAAGAATAGAATAATCTTGTATTGTGCCTTCTACGACTACAACAATCTCTCCTTTAGGAGGATTTTGTTTGTAATGGAGAGCCAGCTCGGCTGCAGTTCCTAACCGGTGCTCTTCAAATTTTTTGGTCAATTCCCGCATGACGCACGCTTTCCGTGCCGGCTGTATGGCTTGGAGAGAATCGACAAGGCGATGAGGAGACTCATAGAAAATAGTAGTGGCAGTGGAAATGAGAGTAGTGGCTAAAATCCGTTTTCTTTCTTCTTCTTTTTTCGGTAAAAAGCCGACAAATTGAACATGGTCTTTATTAAAAGGGCAGATCGCCAGAGCCATGACCCATGCAGATGGTCCGGGGATAGCCGTGAAGGGAAGATTCTCGGCATAACATCTTTTGACAAGCGCTTCCCCGGGATCGCAAATTCCAGGCGTTCCTGCATCGCTGATCAGTCCGATCTCTCTTCCGCTTTTTAAATCGGCAATGACTCTTCCTTCCATCTCTTTTTCATTGAATTGATGGAAGCTCTTGAGAGGTTTATTAATCTGATATTCATCGAGCAAGAAACGGCTATGACGGGTATCTTCACATAGAATATAATCACACACCTTCAAAATTTCTATGGCACGTAAGGTGATGTCTTTGAGATTTCCGAGGGGAGTTGCAACAAGATATAACATAAAATAGGTGGCACTCGGGATCGAACCGAGGATGGAAGCTTTGCAGGCTTCTGCCTTACCACTTGGCTATGCCACCGAAACAAAAGCCCGAAAACTAAACATTATGCGGAAAGGATTAATAGAGGTCAATCATTAGGGGACTCGGACATAGAGGAAATTTTACTTGAATAGACTTCTTTCGAAACTCGCTTTGCATGGAGAAATCTAAATTTTTTTTGAAGTTTTGGAGCCGGCTGACGAGACATACACGAAGTGTGTAGGCGAGGAAGTTGGATCTAAA